>Ga0209611_10000350_pt1 | contig 65279 bp, 51 predicted proteins | sample S1TSphgellanicum_3_FD_187693 | JGI IMG/M metagenome (GOLD analysis project Ga0209611, IMG submission 187693) | Host-associated microbial communities from peat moss isolated from Minnesota, USA - S1T2_Fc - Sphagnum magellanicum MG (SPAdes) (version 2) | ecosystem: Host-associated > Plants > Peat...
TATAAATACACTCACAAATACATGCCACAAATACTTATGTGGTGGTCATGCTACAACCATTATTCTTTCAGATTCAGGCCTACCTAGTGCCAACTAGGTTTTAGGGTTTAGGGAAAACCTAGTTGGCACTAGGTAGGTACTTGGCCATTAGCCTTGTTTTAGGTCTCGATTGGCTTTGTCGATTCTTGCTTCCAGCAAGTGTCCAGAGTATTAGGGTTTCTCAGATCGGGCCGGGTATTCAGTCGGCGGTTTCAGGAGGTGGAGTAGGAGGGAGGCGTTGCTGGAGGGTCGGATAAGGCCGAGTTGGAGGCCGGGAAGGAGGAGGAGGAGGAGCTATGACGAGCGCCCTGGACATGTCCCTGGATGATCTTATCAAGAACAACAAGCTGGTGGGCCGTGGAGGTGGAGTGGGAGGTAGAGCAGGTCGAGGCAGTGGGGTGCGAGGGGGAGCGGGCAACAATGCCGCGGTGTCTGGCGGTGGCGGTGGTGGCGGTGGCACCACGGGGCCTGCGAGGAGGCAAGTCACGCGATCGGCTGCTCGGCCTACTCCTTACGCCACAGCCAAGGTAAGCAGATACAAGGAATCGAAGAAGAAGATTGCAACGGCTTTTGGACTTGCCCCACACTGTAGCCGATTTAAGTTTATTTGCATCCTCGCCTTCTCAAATCCTAGCCATTCTTTGTTTGTGCTGAGAAAGGACTAGCTGGAACCCTACATGTCGTTGTCGGGTGATTAAAATGAAGGAAAAAAAAAAGAAAAGAAAAAAGTATGAAAGGACATTGCAGAGTCTCAATCGTAATCCATGTTTGCCAGGAATGTTGAGCTACTACATTGTCCCTTTCATGTTGTTGATCCATTCAATCTTGTTTGTTTTGTCAAAGAAGAAAAAAGGGGAGCAAACAATCGAAGAAGGTACTGCAGCGTGTCTTTGCAGGTTTCTTCATTCCATGCAGTCTCTCAATCCTAACATATCTTGTTTATGTTGGCGAAAAGGAAAGCAGAAAAAGAAGAATTGTGCTGTGGCATAGACCTAGCCAAGGCCATACGCCACAGCCAAGGCAAGCATCTGGCAGTATTCCCTCCTCTTTGTCTATGCACACCCTATGTGTAGGCTTCTCTATACCTCGGCTTAGATGCTTGCTTGCACAGGGACAGCCTAAAATGAAATGAAGCATACCCTCACAAGCTTGTTGCAGTTTGAATGAAGATACTATTGACTTTTTAATTAACAATGTCTTTTTGAGTGCTAGCCAACATGATGACTGAGTTTTGCTGTCCTCTCTGGAAATGTGACAGAAACTCAGTACACAGATGTTCTAAAATAGTTTCCACTAAAATTTGTGCCAACTATGTAGTGCTTGTCTTCACCCACCATCTGAGCTGATGAAGTTAGCAGGTAGTCATGGCACCTTGTCACTGCTATCTGTGATGAAGGGGATGGTCTGACAGTTTATGAGTGGCTCTCGTAAGGTTATGATTGCACCCCTTGTTGTGTTACCTTCAAAGTATTTTCATGGAGATTCTTTGAAATCTCACTATTCTTGTGTGATTACAGAGAATGTAACCAGGCACACACAGATAGAGGAGGCATGGAAACCCTAGCCGTGGTTGGCCATTTTATGACAACAAATGGTGAGGAGAGAAGTAATGTCACATTGGCTCAACCTTGACCATAATTGATAGTCTTGATTAGATGATGAAGAAGCTAGGATTAGAGGCCACAGTATCCCTAGCCATTCTTGGCTGTTTGAGAGAAAAAAATGGCTTTGTTTAGACTATAACTATAGGTTATGAACAAATGAAGGAGAAAAATTACACAGCAGTCTGTAGCACTAACAAGAAATGACTATAACAAGGAAAAATATGCAGTATATTGCCTTCACTGTTCTTGCTTGTGAGGAAAGGAGAGCAAGAAGAATGATTCAGTGTCTGCAGTTGGTATCTTGGTTCAGCCCTTCAGGTTAATCTTGAGTGCTTACCCCTTTTGTCAGAGTTTTACTTTGTCAGAAGGAAATATAGGTAATAGAGGAAGCCTGCATCAGCTTATTGAAATAGACCATGCTCCAAGAGCATTTCTTGCAAACTGTGTAGTGAAGCTGAGAATGCATTCAAGACCTCTTGACAGGCTATGTAATACCATAGAATGGATATGGTGTTTGGCTATGTCTTCTAGTCACAGCCTTTGTCTTCACCATTACAGCTACTGTCTCCTTTCAGAGGTTGTAACTATGACATGCTGTTTACTTTCTTTTCCCTCCTAGGGCTTAAGAAGCCTTGAAGTTACTACACTGTAGATGACTTGTTGACTTTTTACCTTTGAAAAGACCTAGACAAGATGGTTCACACTCACATAAATCCAGTACTGAGCATCTGCCATTTCACACACATGGTGGAAGTATGCAAATTGATCTGAAGGTTTGGCAATGTGGTCTGTGAATATGCTTGTGCTGATCACCATGTGACTTCTGTGTACTCTTGTGATTTGGTGGTGATGACAGGCTGTGCACCGTGCACCAACAGATTCTGCATGGCAACATGATTTGTACAACAATGCCACAGCTGTTGCACCATCCTCCAGGTCACTTGGAATTGAAACAGGGACTAAGCTTTACATCTCCAATCTTGATTATGGAGTCTCCAATGATGACATAAAGGTCAGTCTCATCACTAGCCAAACATTTCTCAATACTTGAATTAGTATCCAAATTGCTGCAGGCCCATAAGCTAGTTGTTACGTACCTCTTTCATTCCTCAATTGGAATTGCATACAGCCCGTAAAGAATTTTTGAACTCTGTGTCAAAAGTACTGGGTACAGCCGCAGAGTTTGTGTGACAATCACAGTTATGTTCCTCAGTTGAGTTGAAGAAATGCTAAAGGCATGTTGGATTATTTACTTTCCAACCCTGCATGCACTATCTTCAAGGTCTCTCAGAAGTCTGCATGAAAACCTTCACTTGGCCCCATTCAGCTCATAGGATGACTATTCTTATGTACCACCTGGACATGTCTGATGACAGTGACATAATCTTGGGTGAGTTGTTGCTCAAGATTGCCCGTTCCTAACTATTCTACAAAGGATCGGCCTGCAGATGGATGACATTTTCTTAGTACTTATTTGGAGGGCTTTTCATATTTTCAACCATTCCTTATGAACCCTGTTTCTGTTAGCAGGAGCTGTTCTCAGAAGTAGGAGATCTGAAGCGTTGCTCCATCAACTATGACCGCAGTGGTAGATCTAAGGTTAGTTACTAAGAGTATGCACAGTTTGACTTTTCTCTCTCTAAATTAGGTCCTTGGTGGTCTTCTGTGATGTGCGCAGTGTTTGTGTTTGTGTGTAGGCACATGTTTTGTCCTTTTTGTCTTCCCTCTACATGAATGCCTAGCAGGGTTGCATGAATTGTCTTCAAATTGAGCTTATGATTTGTGCATAGATATACTTTAAAACATCTTGTGAACTAAATGATACTTCTAATGGCTTCTCTTGTGACTCCTTGGATTTTGTGGGTTTTCCTGTGCATTTTCCTTCTGTGGTTTGGGGTGTTGGCCAGGATCATGGCTGAGTCTTCCTTTTGCTTCCAGAGTTGTGACTGAAACCCAGTAGGCAGGCTAGTGGTTACACTAGCCTATACACACTGCAGGGAGCTGATGAAGTCATTGGGTAGTCACTGCTGTTCATACAGCTAGTTTTATTGTTCTTTTCATTCTAGTTCTTTCCTTCTGTGTATTTCTTATTGCCTGGTCCTGGTTCGCTTAATTGTGGGTATGGAGATTTCTTGATATTCATGAGGGTTATTTGTGCATAGATATCATGATACAGCCACTAGGAATAGCGGACCTAGATCAATGAAAGGAGCTTCTCATCAGACATCTCATCTTGCTATGAATCTGCATACTTTACGTGCTGCTTTTCATGTTGACATTAGCAGGGCAATTTTTGTAAGTTACAATCAAGCTGACTAGTCTTATCTTTGGTCTGTCATGTGCATTAAACCTCAGGGTACAGCAGAGGTGGTGCTTTCTAGGAAAGCTGATGCTATTGCTGCATTGAAGAGATATAACAATGTCCAGCTGGATGGGAAACCTATGAAAATTGAGCTCATTGGTACCAATCTGACTACTCCTGTCCCAGCAACTACAATCCGAGCAGTTTCAAATGGAGCAGTTTCTGTCAATGCTGGCCAAAGGCAACCTCTCGTCATGGCAGTGTATGTGCTTTTGTCTGGCTTATGGATTCATGTATGGGTGCAGATTGGGTAGAGGTTTGACTTTTGAGGAAATTTTTCCATTGTCTAAAAACGTTGGGAGACACCTGGAAGCAATGTCTGAGTTGGTTATAGAGGATCCTGAATGTGTCTAAGGTTGTCAGATTCCTGTTACAGGGCTGTCCACCGAGTGCAGTTAATCTGGAGTTAGGTGTTTGTTGATAGCTGAAAGATGAGGTACAAGTTGCTGGCAGTCAAAGTAGTGATGGAAAGAAGAGGGAGAAGTTTCTCAAGTCAAAGGTTTAATATTGGTCTTGCAAGTTATGTAGAGCTTTGTGTGGCTTGTTTCCTTCAAGGTATTGACTTCCTATGGAACATTGAACTATTACACAGAAATTATGGTCAATGATAATTCCTGGTAGTAAAAGAACTTTTGTTGTCTATGCAGTCCTGCAGCTCATGGGCATGGGAATGTGGGAAGCAGACATGGTCCCAACACATACCGGGGACGTGGAAGAGGTCGAGGCACTGGACGTGGTCGAGGATCTTTGGCTGCAGAGATGAGTGTGGAGGATCTTGATGCTGATTTGGAAAATTATCATGCAGAGGCCATGCAGACCAGCTAGGAGATTGTATGATGTCCCAAGAATGTTGTCATACAGTGACCTGATGTGAAAGATAGGTGAAATAGGTAGCCCATTATTCAGTCAGAGCTGCAGCATCAGGGCATGGGGTGCATAGTGCTTGCAAGTAAAGCTGATTGTGATATTTGAGGTTACTGAAGATATAGAGCTTGTTGTGGGAGCAAGATGGACTAGAGGAGGATCAGTGGCCACATTCAATCTATTTTTCATGTAGACTAGGTCCTACTATCGTGTTGTTTAAATAGCAAGGCTCTATGTGCCATTTTGAACAGGGTGCTTTGATATTTTTCATTCTATCATTGTGCAACATTTGGGTAGCCAACTAGACCATTATGCTGCTGATCTTGTTTTATATTTTTCATTGCCTTGTTTGTTTATTTACCAACCTACCACCCCAACATTCCCATGCAACCTAGAAGTTGTTGCTTGTGACCCAATTTCTAGCGTCTTTGAGTTATCATAGTTATTCTTTGAGGAAGTATTAGTTGTACATGGCATCTTTCTTTGAAGACTGTTTAGTAAGTCAACATCTAGTGTCCTTGAGGATGTGTTAGTTACTCAATGTAGTGTGGAAGAGGTATTAGCTCAATTCTACTCTCATAGTAGTCTTGCTTTTTGCAGCTTGAATGGTGATACTATTGACTATTGGGACTAGCTGTGTCTCTGAAGTGCAAGCCAACATCACGACCGTGTCTTCCTTCTGCTTCTGGAAATGTGACAGAAATTCAGGATGCAGATTTTGTGTAATGGTTTGACTGAAATTTTGGGTGGATTATTATATACTTATCTACATGCACTGTCAGAAGCTGGTGAAGTCGGTGGCTATTGATGGCAGCTTGTCACAGCTACTTGTGATGAAGGTGAGATAGTCTGGCACTTTGTCACCAACTCTCATAAGGTTATGAGTGCACTCATTGTCAAGGTACATTCAAATTGTTGTTGTGGAGATATCTCTGCAATCTCATATATATGGTAGTATTGTTCGGTGATTCTGGCAGAAAAGTCACTCCAATTTGAGTTACTCCTTTTGGTGATGGATTGGGATTTGTTGTTGAGTAAGCACTTGGACTATGGATTAAGGCTTTTTTGCAAGGGTGGGAGATATAATTCTGGTTATCCGAGTAAAAATTCACTGAGGTATTTTGTTTCTCTGATATTATTGTGACCACAGTCAATGATGCTCTCTCCTAATGACAACTTGTTGTAATGACTATTGTGTAGATTGCATTTTCTGAACATGAGATGTACTCTGGGCATATAGAAACAGGCTTGCGAGATATTGTGGTGGGCTTGTGGAAGACTTTGTGGCTTACAAGGCTTGAAGAGTTTGTTTTCTTACTTGGATAAAAGCTTATTGTGAACTGAGATGCTTGTAGTCATATGGTGGATTGTAAATTGGTAAGGGTCCAGACAAGAAGCAGATAGAGCAGAGAGAGTAATGTACTGATGGCATTTAAGGATCTTGCCACTAGTAAGCATCCTTTTGTGTTTGTAGTCCTGTGTTCCTTTCCCATCCAAACTTCAGAGAAGCTTAAGAACATCTGATTGCATTTTGAGCTCTAATTGTGACTACTTTGGTTTTTTTTTTCTCCAGTCAAAGCATGTAGAAACCAGTAAACTCCTTTGGTGCAATAAATTGAACACATTAGCATGTATATCCCAGATAGTGGAGGTGAATCTGTTCTGTATATTATTTTTAAAGGAGACATAAAAAGCTGTATAGAGAGGTTTCAGGTCAGCTATGCAATGGGGGCACAACAAGAGTTGTGAAGAGCTTTACAGAGGTTTAATTCACCTGTGTTAAGGAGAACAAAACAGTGCCCCTACTTGATTGACATGTTGTAGCAGTCGTTAGAAAGGAATAGTATGGTTTACAGAGTTGGTTGGTATCTTTGGTGAAGATTTGCCAGGAAATGCTCCTATAACCATGCAGTGACTCAGTTGACCATGTGTAACTGGCCCCACTTTACTCCCAGAATGAAGGCTGTTGAGAGTGATGTTATGCCTTTCTCCTTGTCAAAGATCACTGGGCATGCACAAACACACATTGGGAATATCTTCTCAAACCCACTTTTGTTCTACACTTTTTGTATTCAAAGGAGAAAGAAGTATATGCCAAACACTGTTGGAGGACGAAAAGCCCATAGAAGCAGTTTGGCATGGGTTCTTGCCTGAAACAGATGAGCACTAGTTAAGGACTTGGGACTTATATGAGAAGATGGTGAGGAATTGCTTGTTATAGAATACATAGGAGTCTCACATGACTCAGGTGCAAGCCACAGATCATCTGTTCAAAGGTTGAAAGTTTAACAACCCTGACCATCTTTTGTCTACAGGTCAGATCAAAGTCAAATTTGAATTTTCTTTGTTCACAGGCTTCATTCCTTTTTCAGTCTCTTCAAAATTTGAGCATTCTCAAAAATCTGTCACTCAAGCTTTTTCTCCAGAAAGCTTCCAGACCTCAGCCTCCTCATTTGCTTCCTCCCCATGTTTTGTCACAGCAATTCTCATAGCCCAAACAAAGCTGGGCTCTAAATCCTCCTCTTCCTCCTCATTGTACTCTGCCTCCAATCCAATTCAATTCTATCACAATGCCATCTACCCCCAAGTCCTCTTGCTACCTGCAGACTGCTTCACAAAACTGATTCTCATGAACAAGATTCCTACATATGTGCATAGACACTTCCAGAATTTGAATTAGAAACATCAGCAATGATGAGCACATCATGGTGACAGAGGTATGCCCAGAGCAGTGCAGCTGGAAAAAATGAGAACAGAAGAACAAAGCTGCTGCTGTTCTCTGCAAAGCTGCTCAGAATTCTTTTGTTCATACCCCCTATACAGTGCCAGAGTGAACTGGAACAAACCTGTGCCCCATCCAATGGAAACCCATTATGACTCTAACTGTGGACTTGTGGACCACAGCTGAATTACCAGGTTTCCACTTTGGTAATGTATCCTATAAGGCCCCCCTACTTCCACCTTACACTACCTATGTAATTTGTAAGTATCATAGGCTAGTAGCTAGATAATATTCGTGGTTACTATGTAAGTAGGCAAGGCACTCAGTGGCTACTATGTGCATGGTTTAGTACATAGCTAACCACCATGGTTAGTTGTGGAACAAGAAAACATTGAAAAAGTGTTTCCTGTCCACATACCATCCATCCTGCATGGTGCCCTAGTGGGTGCTGCTTGACTTTGGCTGCAGACAACAGGCATGGAACATTCAAAGATTCATGATGGTAAGACTTCAATAAAAATCTGCAGCATTTGCTCAGCAAGTTACTTTGCAAGAGATCCAATGGCAGAAGGGAGTGAAGCCCATGGCTTTCCTCAATGCCCTTGTCAGCTTAAGATTATGCCATGCTACTTATCAGTTCCACAACACTGAGAACATCAAGGACAGGTCTCCATCTGCCATTTGAACTCTTGCTGAATCTCTACATATATGCCTCCTCATTTGGGAACTCTAAGAATCACATGACATAATTATTGCAGTGGGCATGACTTCATAGAAGGTTCAAGTTCTAATAACAGAGACAACCCCCAGGGTTAATCTCTCCATGAGATGAAAACTCATAGAGAAATACCAATGGATCTACTAACATTGACTACCTTACACTGGCAGTTTCTGCCACCCTTGTTGGAGTTTTTTCTCACATTGTGAGACATGTGGACTAGCTAAGAGAGGCAAACATACTCTCATATGTCATGTAAAGAGGTTTTGGAAACACTGGCCTCCAGCTCATCTAACTCATCATCATCAAGATCCAACTCATCATCATCCTCTGCAAGTAATTTCTCATCATCTTCAGTCATACCTGCTCCATCCATGCTGCTACTTTCCTTGGCCTGCACCAGACAATTCCCTGTTAACTTCTCTCTCAAGCACTCATGTCAAAGAGGTGACATGAAGGATCTTGCTGTGACTAGATACACAAAATAGGTCCTTCCAAGTCAAATCTTTTGCTTCAACTTGCCCCATATTGATGAATGCATGAGATTGAAGCAGCTTATGTACTCATCATCTGCTCTCTAAGAGGAATTGCAGCAATAATTAAATGGTCTCCTGCAATGGCACACATTTAATACCTCCTCATGAGGTGTTGAAGGCTGAGAACTCGAAATCTCTTGCTCCTCTCGTTCATAGTGATCAAATGCTTCTGCATCATCCACGAACAGACTTGCATCTGCCAGAAAAAGCTCCCGCCCACTATTCCAGACCACATTCATTAACATTGAATATACTGACACATCTGTCAAGAAAGGAAAGCCTAAGAAAGTATGGTCCACTGATCTGGACCTGGAAAACAAACCCTGTGGTCTGCTGCTACAGATGATTAAACCTCGAACCCATTCTTTGCTGCATTAGCTCAGTGACTTTCCACTGGTAAGAATCCCTTGATATCAGTAACAACTGTATAAATATATACAGCCAGACATTTCATTTTGCAAGGTAATGACAAATAGCCACGAACTGCATTGCAATCTACAGGGTGAGATAATGTCATTTGCTTGTGCAAAAATACAGAGAAATTGGACTCAATATTAGAACTATCAGCATACCTCATACGATCATTCTTGGCCCTTTCAGCTTTTTTCTCAGAAAGTTCAGCCTCTTTCTGTGCCTGTTTCTCTCTCTTCCACTGTAGAAAAAGCTCTGTTGTCATTGGTGTTGAACTCTTTGTAGCTGACCTCTGCATACACTTTGAGTCAGGCTCCTTCAGTCACTGTGTCAGAAAAAAAACACTGCAAAGGGAGAGAGTAATGAGAACAGCCAAACCCAACTGCAATCAGAAGAACCATTCAGAAGGTAAAAGTGAGGGAAAAGTCAGTGACATACATCAAGGGCTACAACAGGAGATGGAGTTTACCTTACACAGAATAGCATAAGCTTGTGCACATGGAACTCTACTACATTTCAGACACCAGATAATGAATAATCAGGTGAAAAATCAGAACCAAACCTGCTGCTCAATTTCTTCCTCAATACTCATCTTCTCACCCTCCTCTTCCAGCAAGGCCTTCATTTGTGACTTGAGAATATATCCAGGAGGCAGTGCATGTCGGTAATGACAATCCTTGCCACCATTAGGACACACCCAGAACCAACCATACTGCTTCTTCTCCACAGCATCCAGGAAATGCTTGCAAACCTACACCAGGTTCACCTTAAAATTGACAATGAGTTAATGCGATTACTGAAACAAGGTAAAAGCAAGTTTAAACTACATAATTATAGCCTATGCAAAACCCTACCACATTTGGCATCAGGGTATTTCTGGTGACTTCGATAAACTGAGCAATGGCACTATGCATCCACAAACACAAGAAGGCTGACAGACATCTGGAATACTATATTTTCTGCTCAATCAATACTGGATCAGAGATGAGGACGGCAGTTCCAAGATGATACTATCAAGAGGCCATTATTGGTTATATTCAGTAAGTACACCTGCAATAAGGACTCTTACCCAATTCGTCTTACTTCTAGGATAATAATCTCAGGATATATGGATTCCCTGGACTAAAGATCACAAAAAATTGTGGGAAAAATCTGATTGTCCACCTGACCATTTATGCATAGATTTCCACAGAACCCTACTGAATCAAATAGGATACATGACATTTATCTAGATCAGAGAATCAGGTTGACATTCTTCACTAAAATCCACTTCATTTAGGGTGCCTGCTGTCACTGGTTGCAGTGATCTTCCTTGCACAAACTAAGCTGAGCACCAAGCTCAAGTATCAACTCTAAAAACCAGTTTCCTTACTTGTGTGAACTTCTGTCATTCCTAAAGTTCCAGCTGAAACATACTCCCACATGGCAATGCACATACTAACCAGATATAATTGTTTGCCGGGGCAAGCAATGCATTTCAGTATAGAAAAACAGCTCACACACAATAAAAAACAAAATTGAAAGAAAAATCGCACAATTTCCGTAGGTTTGTTGTTGCTGTACTCCATGCCCTTGGATTCCACCACTTTCTCAAGCTTTTCTTGGTCCCAATCATCCATGGTCTCTGCCAAATTCACAAGAAAATGAGGAATGTGCACGTGTACATTTTCCCCTCTAAAGCTCAAAAAAGTAATCTCAAATTCCCCTTGCTATATGGATTGATGTACATAGCTTGATGAAACACACCAGCATCTCCATCCCGTTGATCACTGTAGATATCAATCTTCTCTCCCTTCCTCTCGACACTAAGATCGTGTGAGAATTTGCACTTGAAACCTTTTGCACATTGTCCATGTCTGAAGAACTCACACACAATTGACTTTGGATCAACACCTGTCACAGGGTACCATAATCCACATTGAATTTTGAGCATTTGCTCTAACACACAGTTCAAAATCTTGCACAAAAACCACCCTGTACAAATGAGAAGGACGGTGTTAAGGAATTTGCACAAGAGCCAAAAATCAGCACTAGAGGAAACCCAATAAGCATACCAAGTGGAACCTTTGGCTGACTGATGGCCACTTTAAAGAGCTCACTTAACTCCTTCTCCCTTGCACTCTCTTCTTCCTTCTTCTTCTGCATGCATACATCCCCTTTAGCTACTACAGATTGTCGAATTTCAATAGAGAAACCACTCCTACTCAGAGTAGGGTGAGAGATTTGTGCACAACATGTAACAGTTACTAACCACACAGACAGATACACACTCAGGAGAGACAAGCCACGGGCCCAGGGTTTTGACACTCGCAGAATTCTAACACAACAAGCTGAAATACAATAAGACTCACCAGAAAACAACAGCTTTGGCCTCACTTAACTCCTAGGACATCAAACAGTAGATAAAGGAGCAGAAATACCCAACACAAAAGTCCGGCAGTCGCTACACGAGCCTAGAAGTGACACAGCAACACATCAAGCTTGCGATTCCAGATCTGAACAGACCAAAAAAAAAAATGGCGGTACAAGGAAACCTTCAAAGCAGCTTTCGCATCCGTCTGCTTGGGATTGGGCTGCACCGACTGAGTGAGGCTCTGCACGAATTTCTGCACATTCTTGCTCTTGTTCTTATTCTTAAGCCCGAAGGTCTTGTCCTCAACCAACTTCTGCTTCTTGGCCAGGTCGGCTTTGCTCTTCTCCTTCCCCCCCTTCGCCGCCGCTGGCTTGGGTGGCATCGCTGCTGCTTGCTGCTGCTGCTATTCTAATCTAAACGAGTCCGGTTTCTACTAAACCCTATTGTAGCATATCAGTACTTCAGATCTCTCGTTTTCTTTCGTTTTTCCCTGTCTTCTTAAATCACCATAGCCATCTGCACTGTCCCGTTACTTCTTGGCTTCTCTCCGTCTCTCTCTCTGGCTCTACAGCAACTCCCCTTGTTTGGTTTCTGCATATCACTGCAACAAATGTTCTCTATTGCTTTCTTGTCCTCGCTCTCTCTCTCTCACACACACACACTCTGTGTATACTCGCCGCTGCCAATGTGTTGTTGTCGTGCCCTATTGCCGTGCCCTAATTGTCATTGAAGAGTGCATGGAAGCGAGAAAGGTCGGAACTCATGGTAAAGTTAAGTTGGTACCATGGTAAAATCCCAAAATCCATTTAAAACTATTTATGAATATTACAAATATCCCATGCCTTTGCCTTTTGTTGTAGGGGAGGTTCCCATTTGAGTGAGTTCCCCTGAGGGAGAGTTGCACGAGGGCAGTAGCCCAAGGGCGTTCGAGAACACACGAGTATGGGAACCTCCTCTTCTTTTTCTTTCCTTCATTCTTTCCTTCTTGTTTTTTTGGGAATTTTCCTGATCTGTCCCTTTCCTCTTTTGTGTTTTTTGAATTTTCCTGATCTGTCCCATCAAAAAATCTTTTCATGGGAACATGGGAACATAGAAATATAGCAGGATCTCCAGCACCACATAACAATGTTTTTTTTAAGGTTTTTGAAATAACTTGGACCATATTTTATTGGATTTTGATTTTTCTTCAAAGAATTGGAATTCAAAATTCTTTGAATATTCAATTTATTTTTTAAAAAAACTGAAATCAATGGTACTTTAGAAATTCAATTAATCACACAACATTGGTAGCATATACACACCATTTTCAATGTCATGTCAAGCTTTCCAATCTCACATCATTTCATTGGTCTTTGCTTTTGATGGTTTGAACGATCAAGCATAAATTTTGGAAATTTTCAATCCCAACTTGTCAAATGACCACACCTTATGCAAAATAAGTGAGTTGGCAAGTTGCCTTTAATAAGATGTGACAAACATATGCAGAGATTAAAATGCATGGAACACTAATATGCATTGGTGCACACAATCAAGTGAAAGTTTTTTTTCAAAGGGAATTGACAAAGATTTAATATTGATATTAAAAAATTTCAACCTTCAATTTCTTTGATTTTTGCATCATTTGATAATCCTTTCAATTTATTTTTTTCTATTCCATCTTATGCAATACTAGTTATACCATTTGACTTTCATACAAAAGCTTATGCGTAAATGTCTTATTGACCTCAAATGCAATTGGAGTTATATCCTATGACATATTGTGTGAGCTTCCTTGCATATTGGTGTCACTCATTTTTTAATGTTGGTTTCATCATTTTAAAATGTTGTTCAAGTCATTGAAAGAGTTGCCTATTACCATTTGTGATAATGATTATTGGTTGAATAGTTCCATTGGGTTGGAGGTTGATAGGTTGATCACACAATGTTTATGAAAATATGGCAAATCTTCTTCCATCTTTTACAAGGATTTATATGAATCATATCTTTTGGTAATTTCAATAATTGGACGAGTAATTCCAATTTTTTAAATTTTGCACAATGTGTGGCAATAATTACTAGCATACATCTCCCAAGATGAGACCAAAAGGATTTACAATTTCCTTAAGAAACCAACATGATGCATATGGTTGATAAGTGATGGTATACAATGATAATTATTACAGGAAAACACAATGTATGTTCGAGGAATTTAATAACATTTCCTAAGATAAATTAAGTGTTATTCTAAAGAACAAATTGTGTATTTTTTTTCCTTTTTCCAAGTGAATTGGACAATAAAATTTATTTATCTTGTATTGTGTGAATATGGCAAATGATCTAGAACTTGTTGGATTTTGTTGTTATCTTGTTGATGCAAAAATTTATGAATGAGTTTTATCTTGGTGGCATAAAGAAGAACATAAGTTTCTAAGCATTGCTACATTAACATGACAAATTTTTCCTAGCCAACCAAATAGAAAGAAAAAATATTTTTTCCATTGCTAGAATCCTCAAGTTTGTGGGTTAGAATTAATGTTGGGTAGTTATTAACTCTTTTTCATAATCACCTATTTTGGTTTCAATTTTTTAAATTTAAGAATCAAGATGATTCTCACATTTTGAAAAAAAAAAATCATACCTTGTTCAATTCTTTTTATATATTTTTTTCATGCCCAACTAGTTATTTCAAAACCAATTTTAATTCATTTAATCAATTACTTATGTTAAATTATTTTTTTAACTTCATTTTAAAATTTTAAGATTAAAAGGTGAAAGCATGAAAAAAGGAACCAATCGCCAAGGTTAAAGTCTTTTCCAAGGACTACATTTTCCACATGGCAGTTTTCTATTGGTTTATATTACATTTTTCACACAAATTTTTTTACTAGAATATCAAATTTGAGGCCAAATATGACGTAAAACATGATAAAAATTCAATTTTTTTTGCATCAAACCTTACATTATAGGTAAATCTATAATTTTATTTTGAACCATGATTATAAATTTAAAATTATAATAGTGTTTAAAGACATTTGAGTATTAAAATCTAAAACGGTATATGTATATTTATTTTTTGAATTTTTTGAACAAATGGATCCATTCTTGTGGAATATATTAAAGTTCACAAAAAAACGAAAACAATTTGGTGAACATTAAATAAGGGAAAATGATTTTTGATACAAAAAACCACTTGTCCACATGTTTTTTTTGAGTGCTTTAAACATATAAAAGGACTCTTGAAACGTGGTGAATTTTCATGAAAATTATGTAGTTGCAACTTTGAAAGTATAGGAACTTATTTAAAAAATAAATTAATTTTTTTGATATATAGTGTTCCCATGGTGATTTTTCAAAAAAATAAAAATAATTTAAAGACTATCCACACACTCCTTAGCTTTTTTTTTCATGCTTTCACCCTAAATTTTTTAAATATTTTTTCAAATTTTCATAGGTCAAAAACAAATCAACAAGGTTCATTTGAAAACTTTAATGTTTCAACAAAACTAGATCATATACCCACTTCCACCCTAAGACCTCAAACCCTAATTAACCCAAACTCCCTATTCCTAGGCCCCTAGGAACTGGACTTGGGGGTTATTCATATAACCTCACAAGTATCAAAATTTTAAATAAAAAAAGGACCTAGTTATTAATGAACCAAATATTTCAAATTTGATATTTCAAAATTTGGGTATCAACATTAAGTAACACCCTAGGTGATATTTGACATGTTCAAGTTTTCAACTTGGGTTTTGGTACAAGACTTGATGGTTATGAATGGGCGAAAACTTGCCACAATACCCACTTGATAGGTCTACGCGTGGGAAAACCTAACCCCATCCCGACCTAGGAAAACTTAAGGTCACCTAAATCTAGTAGAAGATCTAACCTAATGGGCTACAATGAACCAACACCTTCCAACGCACCAAGTTGGTAGTTCTATCCACTAGATGGGGTGGGATTTTTCATCTTTTTCTTGAACCTATGTTAATCATCACAATACCATGGTCATTTTTTTTGGTGTTAACCTTTTCCTTAATTCTTTTCCCTCCACTACATATTGCCCTCCATATTGGCCTTACGTATCAACTAATAATCAATGTACCGATTACCTACTTATTCACCCATGATACTTATCCACCTACCCGCTCATCCTTGTATCTACTAACATTTGTGTTGTTGTCATCAATTGATGACATGCATGACATACTTAATTTGATTAAACAATCGCTATTTAATTTGTTAACAATAGGCAATAGATTTAAAGCTAGGGAAACAACACACATTTAATAACATTTTGCATTTTTTTTACATTGATTAAAATCAAACAAGTAGGTTGGATTTTCGAGGGAAATTTTCATATACACATTCATGGGGGGGGGGAGGGAGGCAGGGATTTGCATACATATCCCAATAATATGATTTCTTCAATGATAAGATACATGTATTGCATGTTTTGGCAATTATTGTTCAAAGTGGAAGTAGTTCAAGACCTAATCCCAAAATGCCATACCCACATATGAAAACAATGTTAGTTCAAATGTAATAGACCACATCAATCAATGTATCTTTTGTGACCCATATTCAAAGAATTATAAGTACGGTTTACAAAAAAATTAGACTTTATTTTCCCACCCAAATGTGAGTATTGCAAATTTGATCCAAAAATCTAAAACATATTTTTAAATTGATATCCAAGTATTGCATTTTTTGACAATCATTGCTTGAAGCTATAATAATTAAAGACTCAATCCCAAAATGCAATATCAACAAATGAAAATGTCATTTGAAATTCAAGAAACCACAACAACCAATGCATATTTGCCCACCCAAATGAAAATATTGCATGTTTGGTCCAAAAACTAGCCCTTGTTTTCCCACACAAATGCAAATATTGCAAGTTTGGTCCAAATTTTCAATGCATATTTTAAAACCTATATTCTACAAGTCCATGCTTGAAGTTGGATAGTTGTATACCCAATCCCAAAATCATCGACTCTTGGTTTGGTTTCATTTTCAATACAAGTCAAATAGTAGCAATAGTGGGTTTGGCTACATTTTCCATTTAAAGTTGAATGATAGTAGTGGGCTTGGTGATAATTCAACTTGATTTCTTTAAAAACCCTCACCTCCCAATGGTTGTAGATGCATTTCAAGGATGTTATTTTGTGAGCCCATGAACATGAACACAAGCACATAAAATAATTTGTAATATATTCCATTCATGTTAGACGGTATTGTTTTGACAAATATTGTTGATGTGGAGAATATTCTTTGACACACAAAAAATTTCTTCCATGTATCAACAAATCCGCATGGCCTTGCCACATGGCATTCCATGGCTCCAAATTATAGCAATTAAATGGCTCCAATGTGTGTAATCTCTCATTCCCTACATTAGACTAGATATTAATCAAAATACATAGTTGTTTAATTTTTTCGCGTGAATTTTTCGTTGTTTTTACTACAATGTAATAAAATAGCTCTTTTATAATTTTAAAATCATGTGAGGTTTGGCAAATGGCATGAGAGTTCCATACTCTCCTTCCATAGAAATCTATTGTGAGCATAGATTAAAAAATGGAATGATGTCCAATGAATGGCACTTGAGACAAAGGTCCAAGGTCTAAAATGCAATGAAATACATAAGTCTTATTGGCTTAAGGCCATAAACTAAACACATAGCATGTAAACAAAATTGTAAACAAAAATGGCACCAACCAAGATCAAACCTATAGGGGTAATCAAGTGATTTAAACCCAAAAAATAAACACAAATAATAACCAAGATGCAAGCTAAGGTGTAAGGTAGAGTGTAGTTAATGACTTCAAATGAGAAAATAAGACCTAAACATCTTATGTTTCTTAGCTGATTATAAATGAAAACCTCTTGATATGGACAACATTTTATGTTAAAATGTATATTGAACACAAAAATTCACTTAATTACTCATACGATTTAAAACAACATTTGCAAATAGATTTTGTGGTTGTTCAAACATTTGTAGTTGTTGTAGCCTTTGGAACAATTCTACCATTTATACACATTTTAAGGTTTTAGGTCCAATGCAAATGGTCCAATACGCTTTCATGATATCAATAAATGCACAAATTGATTACACACTTATAAAAATAATACGAAAATGTTTGTAATTGTGGACTATTTTACGCATCAAGTTTAATTTTTTTGTGAACTTCAAAGGATCAATGAAAGTAATCCAGTTTTGAGTTCATTTGTTCATTGCAACATGTCATGATATCCATATCCACAACACTCTTGCTAAACACCACTAAACTTGGACTTGCACTTATCTATAGAATTTATTTTTTTTAAAAATGTAGATGCAAACTTCTAAGCAGAGGATATTGGGTGGATATTATAATCACTTGTAGGATTAAAAATATATGGGACAATGATAAAAATGTTCATCCTAGAGTTTTTGAACATATTGTAATAACCTATTGGAAACAATCCATGATCAACACATTTGACGAACCTAAATTTTAGAATGTGATTACTTACTCATATTCTAAGAAAACAAAAAATAAGTTAATCAATCTTACAAAAAAAAAGACCAAAAAATGCTAATGACATAAAAGACAATCCATACAAGTCATTAATACTTGTTTATAGTAGAAATGTGGACTAGTTGGTGTTGACCAATATTATTACCCACTTGCGATGTGAAAGAGTCGAGATCCCTAACATGCACGAAAAACATAATGACATTTTCCAATGACATAATGACATATATTTTTAAAATCATGCCATCGAATACACCAAGGTCAAAAATGGGTTCTGATGATGTGATTTAAACACCAATGGAACTTGTACATTTGAAACAAATATCTCACAATGTTATTGATATTTTGAACAATTGGATGCTTAACCATGATGGAGTCATCCAAGAGCATGGACGACAAACCAACTTAAATGTGGAAGGCTCCCCTAAGTACTACCAAAGACAAGGTCGCCAACATTAATAAAATTTTAGAATTAGAGGAAGGTGATAAATTTTGGGAGATAGGAAAATTTGTCCTCAACAAAGCCATGTAATGCATTAATAGTAATGAAATGCATGTTTTTAGCTAGTGCAAGACATGTATGGGTGTGTAAGTACATCTTGTTTATTTTTCATGAGGTCAATTGAATAAGAAATTACACTCAATATTAATGAGTTTGGATCATCTATACAACAAGCTAATAATGGTTTCAAACCTATTAGTTGAAGGTTCAATGCATACTCAACAATAATATTATTTGAATTTAATAAAAAACTAAGTTAAAGCAAAATATATTTGTCATAGTTATATAATGAAAAAAAACTCTAAACATTTGAAATTGTCGAGAATAACAAGAGGGATTAAAATTAAACGTTTATTTGTGCGAACAAAAAAAAAAGTCATTTAATGCCAAACATTAAAAAAACATTATTTCTATCCATAATAGTTTGCTCCAAATAGTTCTTGGAAGTTATAAAGAAAATATGTGTTGGTCACATAATTTTGAAATATGCAATTAAAGACAATTTCCTTTGTTCGAAAGGTTGGAGTGAGCTTTTCAATCAAGTGTCCACAATTTGGATCAAATGCCCACATAATGCAAGTAACTATGCAAGGATATTGATATCAACCTCATAACAAAAATGGTAGATATGTTTATTGAATTCTTTATCTAATTTATGGATGCTTGTGAAACATTGTTCAAAGTGAAAATTTAAAAAATTCTCTATAGGGACAATAAATGTGTGAATGTGTAACATTGCAAAGGTTTGACACAAGTCATGAAGTGATAAACGACAATGATAGGAAACCCACAAACCATCTATTGCCATTTACTGGCAAAGAGATAATATTTGGAAAAAATAAAATGAAGAAACATAACCTCAAAAGTTTTCTATTCCCCCAAAAAGCCCAAAAAGAAATCTATCATCATGTAGTCATTCAAATGCACTAAAAGATCGAATGCATTGGAAAAACATTTTCAGAATAAAGTGTTTTGATCATTATTATAAACGACAAGGAAGAAGAAGAAACTAATGAGTCAGAAACATTAATCATGATAGAAGTTGACATCCAAGAATTCAAAGCCAAATTGATAATGTTTTGAAGTCTCCCCATGTAAAAACTATATATATATAATGTAATTACATGCGAAATTGTACTTGAGGATAAGTTGCAACTTGGAAGTTGGCAAGTGTGTGTGTTAACACCACATTATAAGCTTTAGTTTGCATGCTGGTTGTGACAATCATTGATGCAATAAAACAAGGCCAATTTTCCATGATGCATTTTTCATTTTTTAGAGAGTGCATGTTGGCACATGTGTTCTAAAAGGTTGAGTTTTAGTCGAATGTTACATTGTCCATGGTTTATTGTTGAAGGAGGGAATGTAACTTCTAAAGCACAAGATTTCTAGACTTTTGGACCAGTCTATGGAACAACCTTGGAAATTGGAATTGATGAAGTCCTTACATCGATGACAAATTGACCACCAATAACATTTTATAGAAACATGGTCAAGATGTTTTAGATAGAGGTGGGTAATAGACAAGTTCCAATGTCATGGGTTAATACATAAAATGGACATCCATAACAATATTTAAAACAATCCACTAAGGGAAGCAATTTTTTTCAATTCCATCCTTATGTGTGCCTACTTTGATGACGAGGACAAATGCACACCCATAACCAAGTGATTAGAAACCCCCAAACACACATGTTTGTTGCTAACTACTAGCATTTGGGCGTAAGTTGGTTACAATGCAATCACACCAAAAAAATATTTGTTCTAAAAAACTTTCAATTCAACTACTATAAAATAGTTGGTTGCATGAAGAATTTTTCTTGAATCAATCCTCCTTCTTTAACAACTTATTGAACTGCAAACAAATTGCCAACAATTTTCTTAGGGCTTAAAGCACATGGTAATTGCAATGTTGTGAGTTTAGAAATTTGCCATTAAGAAACTCATAGGAGATTGCTAAATTTTTATTTTACACAATTGGGATGGGGAAACAATTATGAAATTTAATACCCTAATTCTTCAGCACAAACCTTAGAGAATTGGTGCCAAATGATAACATCTAAGGTTATAATACCAAAAGGTACACTAAAGATAAAGATTTAAGCCTAAAATCTTCTACATCCATTAGGATGCATCTATTATAATTTTAGTAAAAAGGATGTTGACTAGGTTTATTTTCAAATCATTTTGAATTTGGAGAAGACACAAATGTTTGTTAGTTCATGAAGTGAGGAATTAATGTCCAAAAAACTATACAAAACATTTAGAAACCAATGGAAACTAGTGGGAAAATGCAATAAGGAGGTCGGAAAAGGAAAACCAATAAATTGCAAATGAACTTGGAAACAAAAGAAGATGAGCTCTCCACCCAACCACATGATATTTTGGATAACCAAACTATCCACCCCCAAGCTCAAAAAATAAAATATGGATCTTGAAATTAATAACTACCCATTCGAAGCCAAGTAGTTTATGTATGCCAAAACATTTAAATCAATTCTAGAGGTTTCATATGATGGATATAACAAGTCTATGCTAATCATAGTTAATAGTTGAGCCTTAGCATATGAAGGCAAAATGTGGCTGATAAATGGACTAGGCAAGAAGTCTTTGTGCACAAGGAATGGTACATTCTTGGGTTGAGGAGAAGAAAACATGTGTTTGCATGAAATAACATGAAAGCAATCAAAATCAATAATTGAAAGAAATGTAGATACTTCAAAATAAAAGCAAAACTTTTTCACAATCCAAACTTTTTTTTAGTTTTTTCTTCACTAGTGGATGAAGATCCTAATTGTAACTGTCCTCCTAATGTTAGAAATATTATGAAATTATACAATTCAAAAGTGAAAATACAAGAAAGTTCACTTGTGGCAAAGTCCAAATGCACAACAAAAGAATTTGGGGGAGAACATGCTTTGACTAAGGTTTGCAAGGTAAGAACATGAATCTCCTTGATTCCTTTGAATCGTGCACTAAAGGTGGAGATAGTTATTAATGTCTTTGAAGTCCAATTGTACATAACATCTTCCTTCGACATAAAAATCCCAAAAGAAGTTACACTAGGAGAAGGCATGAAAAGATGGAAGTCCTTAGGGACAAAAAGGATAGCTATGTTCACAAGAGTTTACACAAATAATTGAGGATAAGTTAAATCGTTGGCAATAAAAATGAAGAGAAAAAATAAACAATGTTGAAATGGGTTCATACATGTCGACTCCTATCCTCAATGCCGACAAGTGGAAGTGAGTTATTGACCACCCATTTCACCTTTATGATGAAGTGGTAACTTTCAATAAAGAGGTGATTTCTTTAAGCACATGCAGGTCATTAGGGTAGAAGAGAAGGATTAATGCACTTTTCTTAAAGAAGAAGTGATCTGCAAAGATAAAAATTGATTCCACGTAATCCTCTAGACTCCTATTTCATGGAAGAATTAGGAAGGTGGATAGGAAATGAACGAGACATGAATGCCTCCAAAAAAACATTTACATGTTGAAATTTTAAATCAAAACTATCATATGCAATTGCTCATGTGTGAAGGTGTGTGGCCTAATGGCAAAGATGCTTTTTGAACTTGAAGAGATATTGAGTTCAAATTTCCATTCACAAATTTGTAGCTATTACTAAATTTTTAGTTTTTACCAAGTTGAAAATTGGACCCAATAATCAACCCTGTAACTACCCTAGGTATCAAGGTTAAATCAATTAATTTTTACCAAGTTGAAAATCAAACCCAAAGATCAACCTTATTTGAGTTTTTAAAGTATTTTCAAAAATAAAAATCCATTGGTTTAGGGGTTAGGTTTAATTTTTCAAATTGTTCATTCATTAAGTTAACAATTATAAGTTTTATGATGCCCATCAATTCTAGATTCAAGGCTAGATTAGTTTAAAAATTTTATGTGAGACAATTTTGAGGCCAATTTTTGGGCCGATTCTAAGTTTTAAAGTTTAAAAAAAATATTGAAAATGAATCTTTTGAATTGTAATCTTGAAATTATTTTTTCTAACTATGTATGTATGATAAAATGCATTAAAATTTGCTTTCCAATATTCACCTTTATGTTTCCATGCATTGTTCCAATTTTTTTATTGTTACATTTAATGGTTCACTACACAACCTTATGATATATGCCCACAAGCAATGTGCAAAGTGTAAATGTTTTTCTATGGTTGTTACAAGGATAATTGATTTTTTTTAAAAAAAAAGGGTGGATGAAGGACAAATCACAAAGAATACATAATAGTCATTAATTTTCTAAAATTTTGACATTAAAAAGTAAATAAACTTGTAAATTGCATATTATGTTTACAAATTATTGTGTTAGTCTATTGACAAGGACATTGATTATTATAAAAAAGGTTAACAAGTCTCCTTATCAATCTCATGTCACCCCTATGGTGGGTATAATATTCTATATGTACACCTAAAATTCAATCCTATGTAAAAACACTTAAAAATACATTAGGTTGGTTGGAATGACCCATCACCCACCAATGCACTAGTCCAATAAAACCCATGTTCTGTGGGTTTCGTTAGTTGGATGAAGTTTTATTTTTCTAAATTTTCAGGCACTTCCTTGTTAATTGCCCCCCCCTTTTTTCCTACCCCCACAAACCTATCTCCCCTTTCCTAATTTTCTTCTTTTTCTTCTAAGTTTTTTTTCTTCTCCTTCTCCTTGCTTTTTTTTTCTTTTTTCCTAATTTTTTTTTCCTCCTTATTCCTCTTCCTTTTTTTTGTTATTGTTTTTTTTTCTCTTTCTCCTTATTCCTCTTCCTCTATTTTGTTGTTGTTGTTGTTTTTTTAATATTTTTTCGAGTACTCTTCTTCTTCTTTTTTTTTTCTCTTTCATGTGTGTTGGGACTTCCAATTTGGAACAAGAAAGGGGTTTGGAGATTGTCTTTGTGTTTGAAATTTAATTTGGAGTAAGAAAGGGATTTAGAAAGAGAGAGAGTGTGTGCACATGTGTGTGTTGGGAGTTTAATTTGGAACAAGAAAAGGATTTGGAGAAAGATCATAGCTTGTTGCAAGGGTTGAAAGCTTTGGTTTGAAACAAGATCACAACACAATGTGGAGGTGGGTTTGGAACAACAAGACTTGCTATAACAATGCAACAAAACTTGGGAGCTTTTAAGGTGAATTTATTTATTTTTGTTTTGATTTGTTTTGATTTTTGATTTTTTCCTCTTTTTTTTCTTGTTTGAGTTTTTTTGCTATTTATTTTTAAAATTATGTCTTTTGTTTACTACCAAGTTCACGACATTATAAATGAAGATGCTAGTGATAGAAAGGGATCTTATGTGGAGAAGGAGTATCATGTTGTTACTTCTCTTTTTGTATAACATGGACTTGTTGATTTGCATTTTTTTGGATGCAATTCTTATGGTTTGGTGCATGTTGCAACTTATGTGTATATAGAAGCTAAAGGTTAGTTTATGCCATTTGGTATTTGGCAACCAATGGCATGTGAATGGTTTCCAATAGATCCTGATGAAAATTTGAATTTCAAGTTTATTTCAAAGTTTGCATTAATTAATGTAATTTTGTTTTTTTTTTTTACAAATTCAAATTTTGTTGTGTTAATCAAACAAAAAATATGAAATACTAACAATAAACATAACCTTTGTTTAGACATGCAATACTTACATATGGATATTTCATATTACATTCTATGGTGTTTTCACCTTATAATACCAGCATCAACCTTCCAAAATTTTCATTGGTTTTTTTGGCCAACCATCTAGTACTTGCATGCATAATTGTTACACTACATTCTGCAACATTGTTGCCTTGTAATATCACATCACATACCCAATTCTTCAACAAATTTTTTGGCCATTTATGTAATAGCCACATCCATAATTGTTAAATTGCATTTTGCAACATTGCCACTTCATAATATCCAAATTGTGTTCCCACATTCTTCATTGATTTTTTTGGTTGACTATGCAATACTTGCATATGGGTTTTGAAATGTCCATCGTTGTATTAATCAATTACGTAATATTTGCATATTTACATATTTTCCCAATTCAAAATTCGCTTATATGCAAATATTACATGTGTTATGTCTTATATGTAATTTTGGCATAATACCAATGCAAGAATTACATTTTGGGGTCAAGGTCCAACTAAGGTAAGCTTGGATCAACAAACTGTGTTAAAGTTCCATTCAACCTTGAATGCATTGATTTTTGCAATACCTTCATTAACAATAATCATCACCTTCCATGGGACCTAAATCAAATTATTTTATGTGTGAGTGACACCAATAAGGTAGCGAATTAACCAAAAAATAGAAAAGGTTTTGTGAAAAAGTACAAGTTTAACTCATAAAAAATATTGGTTTTGCCAAAAAGTGAAGATTGAACTAGGATGTAAAAAATTTTGTTGAAGAAGTTTAGTCAATAAAAGATATGAATTTAACCAATATATAGGGGTTTTGCCAAGAGGTGGAGTTTAGGCAATAATTTTAAATTTTTTGCCTAAAGATTAAAAAAATAGTTTTAAAATGTAAATTTTTTGTTGAGAGGTAGTGGTTTAGCCAATAAGTAAAAAGGTTTTGACAAAAGGTAAAAGTTTAATCCAAAAAAATATTGGTTTTGCTAAGAGGTAGAGGTTTCTAATTAGAAAATAAAGAGATTTTGTTAAGAGGTGGAAGTTTAGCCAATTGAAGATATTAATTTTGTTGAGAGATAGGAATTTAGCCAAGAATACATAAAGGTTTTGTTAAGAGGTAGTGGTTTAGTCAATAAGTAAAGAGGTTTTGTTGAAAGATAAAAATTTAGCCAAAAAAAAAATTGGTTTTGTTAAGAGGTAGAGGTTTAGCCAAGATTTTTTTTTTTTTTGTCAAGAAATAGATGTTTAATTAGAAAGTAAAGAGATTTTGCTGAGAGCTAATGTTTAGCTTGGAAATAAAAAAAGATTTTGTTGAGAGATAGAAGTTTAATCAGGCAAAAAAAAAGGTTTGCCAATAAAATATAAAAGTTTTGTTAAGAGGTAAAGAAAAGATAGAAGTTTAGCCAATAAATATATATTTTTTTGCCAAGAGGTAGAAGTTAGCCATAAAAAAAAGTTTTGCCAAGAAGCAAAGGTTTAACCAAGAAAAGATTAAAAAAAAAACTCATTGGTCAGAGAGCAAAAAAAGTTGACTGTGTTGAGGCTGGATGAAAAAATGCAGCCCATCCCATGGACAGAACGGTCAACTGGTGCATTGGTGGGTGTTGAGTCACTCTGGCCCCATTTCAGTAGGGTTTCAGACGCCCCAACGGATAACAATGACAGCCCGGTTTGAATTTCGGAAGCGGGCTAAGTGACCACCGGGTTTTTAGACCGGGCTATGTGTACTGGGGCGATCCTCCTGGCAGTGATATGGCGAGTAGGAGATCTCCAAAAGTCACGTTGGTTTCAGTAAATTCATCATTGACGTGGTAAATTACTAGTCACTAAATCCCGTTTACTGACCTCGTCACTGCCTCAACCGGACCGGAACCGCAATCTGGGTCGTCCATACCGGACCGGACCGGACCCGACCCGACCTTGGTTGCCGACAAACTTAGACACAAATCTGTAATTAGTCACTAATCAGGCCACTAATCAGCCTCACTTAGCGTGAATGAGTAGGCCTCGATGAAGATGATTAGAAAGTTCGTAGGCTACTAATCACGAGAGCTAGGTTACTAATCATCAGGGCTTCGTCTTTCTCGCACCAAAGGGCGAGTTGTGGATGTGACCAGAGTGGGTTTTGCGCTTTCCTTCTTCTTTCCTTCCTTTTTCCTCGTCCGCGACGCTGCTGCACGCTCGCGCTTCTTTCTCTTCTATTCCTCGCGCTTCTTTTGTGTTTCTTCCTTGTGGCCCGGAACGCACCAGAGAGACTCTCTTCTCTCTCTCAAGTGTTTTCTTCTTAGTAAATTAATTCCCTGTTCTAAGTTTTTCATTTGTCCTCTCTCTCTCTCTCTCTCTCTCTCTCTTCAAAGCTCTTGGTTTGTATCTCCCGGAAGTCGAGGAGGATGCGTCTAGCTTTCCTGCTGCTTCTTTGATCTTTGTGGGCCAGAGTTCGTGACAGCATGGGGAACAGGTAGATCGTTTTGAGGGCTTTGGAGTTTCTGTGATTAAGCTGGATCGTGGCCGCCTTTTCAGGGTCTCTGATTTTACTGGCTTGCATAAGTCGACGTCAAAAAAGAGGCGCCGTTCTTTGCCAAGAACGAGAAGGGCGCCACGTTTTGGAGCTCGGTGTTTTGGAAGCCATGTACAGCAATTTCAAGGAACAGGCGATTGAATTCGTCAGACAAGCAGTAACGGAGGACAATGCAGGAAATTATGCCAAGGCTTTCCCGCTTTACATGAATGCTTTAGAGTATTTCAAGACGCATCTCAAGTACGAGAAGAATCCCAAGATCAAGGAAGCTATCACGCAGAAATTCACTGAGTATCTCCGCAGGGCTGAAGAGATTAGGGCCGTGCTGGACGAAGGAGGTGGGCAGGGGCCGACCGTGAATGGGGATGGTGCCTTGGTTGCCAAACCTAAGTCGAAACCAGGGTCCAAGAACGGCGGGGGAGGAGATGGAGGTGATGGTGAAGATACTGAGCAAGCGAAGCTGAGATTAGGACTCAATTCGGCTATCATCCGCGAGAAGCCTAATGTTAAATGGGGGGATGTTGCTGGCCTGGAAAGTGCGAAGCAAGCTCTTCAGGAGGCTGTCATTCTTCCTGTCAAATTTCCGCAATTCTTCACAGGTGCCTCTTCCTCATCTATCAATTCTTCAAGAGCCTTGAACTATACATCTTTACGGTTATGTTTTTTGGCCTCTTCACCCCACACTCAAGCTACCATTCTGTCATGTCAATGGGCTTCTTCCCTATTGGACTTACAGAGAGTCTACCTCACAGTGGGGGATCTCTTTGACTTACAGAATCTTTTCTGAACCCTAATTTTGACCATGTCAGTTCTGTTGGAGGTCTCCAGCTCTTTTAGATAGTTTCAAAAGTCAAAGTTGATGCGCATGTGACACAGGAAATTCTTACCTTGCATTTGCCTCAACACACACATTATGACTACCACTTGATTGCTTTCCTACAGTTGCTGCCATAACAGTTTTAGGGTTGCACAAGAAGTTATGGAACATGAATTAAGTCTCTGAGAACTGAAGCTTTTGAATCTACAGTAGCTCTTGGAAGGAAGTAATTAGTCATTCCACTATAACTGATGTCTGTTGTGGATTTGTAATTGAATTCATTGCTCTGTGACAAACTTGTAGTGTCTCGTTATAGGGATGTGTCCTGTAACAATATGTTTTCTTTCCATCTGTGAATACAGGGAAGCGAAGGCCGTGGCGAGCTTTTCTTCTGTATGGGCCTCCAGGAACTGGGAAATCATACTTAGCAAAAGCAGTTGCCACTGAAGCTGACTCCACTTTCTTCAGGTCATCTTCAATCTCAATTTTCTTCTGGAAATTGTTGTGAATACTCTTCAGATGAATTGCCAAACTCACATTTTCCTGATTCCAGTTCAATTTCCTGATACAAAAGTTGCAGCCTCCTTGTGAGGGTTTTGACACGAGCAAGTGCACTTTCATGGTGTAACATGTCAATGTGATGACATGTGCAACCCTAAATTCTACATGAAGTGCTTGACACCATCTGGTTGAATTGTGATCCGCTTGGGTGATAATTGGATCAAGATACTTACCAGCAGTTTTGAGGGTGCATGTTGAATTATTGTGTTACAGTTTTAAGGACAGGATGCAGGAATGTCTTGACTGTGTTTTCAACATTGGGCTGCAGTATTTCTTCATCTGATTTGGTCTCAAAGTGGATGGGGGAGAGTGAGAAGCTAGTAGCAAACCTATTTCAGATGGCTCGTGAGGCTGCACCGTCAATCATTTTCATTGATGAAATTGACTCTCTTTGTGGTACACGTGGCGAAGGAAATGAGAGTGAGGCCTCCCGCCGCATCAAGACCGAGTTGTTGGTGCAAATGCAGGTCATCCATCCTGCTCTGCTTGATTCTTATTGCCAGATCTGTTGTCTTTGTTTACGAGCATCCTGATATAGGTTTGTGCTGGTCTATTATGGTTTTCTCAGTGTACTAGCGCTGCTCTGTGCACTAAAAGTGAGATTGATAAAAGAATATGCATGTTAAGAACAGTAGTTTGGTTCAGGTAAGTTGTACTCTTGTTTGGCAAGGTGTTGCATTTGGTTGTTTGGCTCTTTAGGTTGCTTCAAAGGCTCTCCAGTAAAGGAACCCTGATGACTTATAGAAAGGTTTGAGATACCTGTTGCCATGTCTGAGTATTGATGGTTAGGATGGAGAGAATGTGTTGCAGGTTCAGTTTCCAAATCAGAGACACTAAGCTGTCAGTTGTGATTCCATAGCTATGAGTTTCAAAAGTTCAGAACCTTTACTTCTCAGTTTTTTAAACACTGAATGAGGCTTTCAAGTCAAGATTCTGAAAGCTGTCAGTACCAGCCAGTGCTATGGTGGTTCTTGCTACACCTGAGATTTTTGGATTGATTCTTTGCAGTTGATATTTGTGTTTGGCAGGGTGTGGGAAACCAGGACACAAAGGTTCTGGTTCTAGCTGCAACCAACACCCCTTACTCCTTGGATCAGGTAAGGTTTTCTCTCTGAGACAGAAGTGATAATTTTAAATTGCAGAGATACACCTCTTTGTTTGGGAGCAGATTTCTGCAAGTAGCCCAAGGATTTCTTAAGTGTTCATAAGAGTATGTATGTCTACTGGCCTGACTTCAGTGTCATTATGTCATGGTGGTTACTTTCAAATATGAGGTAGAGGGGAAAGAGAGGTCATTGATGATAAGAGGAACAAATGAGGGTTCTGTGATAAGGTTATATCAGACATGGATATATATCTGACATGGATATTGGCAAGGCAGGCAGTGAGGCGTCGTTTTGACAAGCGTATTTACATTCCTCTACCTGATCTCAAAGCTCGACAACACATGTTCAAGGTAGAGTGCTCAACCAGTGCTGTCTTTCTCTTTATAACTTATTGGGAAGTTCTAAGAAATATGGGTGATATGGCAAAATTAGCCCTGCTATGCCAACTGACAATTTTGGATTTGTAGAGCATCCAACCTTATAGCTCTACTTCTATATTTTTATAGATTTCCCAATGTAAGATTAGCTTTTATGTTGTTACAGGCTTTGGGAGAATGTGCTCCCATCGGTTGAAAGATATCATCAATTGTCAAGTTTTAATTGAAGCATGAAGCCCACAATTTGGGTATTCAGTCATAGTAGTTTCACATGTTCATTCTGTAAGGAGCATGCTGTATTTGGAATTTTTATTGAAATTTTCTTGACATCTCACTGCTCAAATGTTTCAGGTTCACCTGGGAGATACACCCCATAATTTGTCAGAGAAAGACTTTGAGGATTTGGCAAGAAAGACAGATGGTTTCTCAGGTTCAGATGTTGCTGTTGCTGTAAGTGATGGACCTAATATTCTGCTTTGCAAGATGCATGTTTCCTCTCTATCTACTGGTCAACAAAGACATACAAAACCAGTGATGTTTTCTTGGCTGTAATTAAACGGAACATCAGGATGAGCCAGTTATTATCCTAACGCCATAATTGCTGCAAACACTATAGTAAATAAATGAGAGCTAAGAAACGCAATGACTGAAACCTGCAATTTCAAATATGAGCGTCATTGTTTACCCTCAAACATTAACTTTTCCAGGATTCCCAAGCAAGGAGGTGTAATTCCTTGAACACTAGAACCTACCTATGCCAGTGAAGATGGTGTAATGCTGTGCAATTGTCATGAATTGCAGAGGATTCTAAACTGCTTAACTGCTAACCAAGTTGGTACGATGTTTTCAACCTCAAGTTTGTTGGAGGTCTGACTAAGCCTGCAGATGTTGATGAATGGATGAGAATCTGATGAAAGGTTAATGGATGAGAATATGGATGTGCTTTCAGGTGAAAGATGTCTTGTTTGAACCTGTACGAAAAACCCAGGATGCAATGCATTTCAAGAAAGTGACAACTAAAGAAGGTGAGGAGATGTGGATGCCTTGTGGGCCTCGAGAACCTAATGCAAAGCAAACTACCATGATTGAGCTTGCTTCTGCAGGCCTTGCAGCCAAGGTGAACAACCTATCAACCCTGGAATGCTGCAAAGTTTTTATTTATTCGTAGTATATTGTGACCATTTTGTTGTTGTTGTGTGTGTATCAAATGGTCTAGCTCTCAAAGCCCAAAAAGAAGTGTTTCTATAGGTCAGAGCAAATCCTCCTGCAAACCTTGCATATTAAGGATGTTTTGACCTGCAGTGATGATGGGCAAAGATCAAGAGAACACAATTATTAGGTGAAACTCAGGTGGTCTAAGTTTTTGGTCTTTTCAGTTTTTTTTCTTTGGTCTGAAGTGCAAATGCTGTTCTTGCTATCTGCATGATCTGTAGTTCCACATCACGCTATAGTAACATGTAGAACCTCAATAGTAACATCATGTTCTGGCTCTTGTTTTCATTTTCTGTGGATGCATCTTGTATTGTAGATTTTACCACCACCCATTATGAAGGGTGATTTTGACAAAGTCTTGGCAAAGCAAAGACCAACAGTGAGCAAGAGTGATCTTGAAGTCCAAGAGAGATTCACTCGCGAGTTTGGTGAAGAAGGCTAAAGTACTATAACAATCACAGAATATGTTTTTTGTTTCAAAGCATCCCTTGATGCCTTGTGATTAGAACTAGCTATCAGTTACACTAAACAAGATTAATTTCATGTCTGCCTTCTACAGGTCCTTGGTACCACCAAGGAGCCTTTTATGTAAGGACATGGTTGAACTTTTGTGTTGATAGATAGATTTGTGCAAGTATTATTGGACCCTTCTGCAGTCATTGGTGGTGATTGAGGATGGATGATTTCCACCCACTGTTGTAGTGCAGGACAAACCCACCTGAATGGGGTTGGTGCTTCAGTTTTTTCTCAGATTGATATCCTTTTAAGACAATAGTTTAAACTGCCATAAGATACTGTTGACATGTTACACCAGCATATTTTCTAGGTGAATCAGTTGCTTTGAAATGTAGGTTGGATATCACCAGAACATAGTGTTACAATTTGGGCATGACAAAATGCGTGGGCTCAATGGTTTGTCCCATAATCTTGTCTCCAACCAGAGTGGAAATGAAGGATGTGTACAATGTGCCCATCTCATGAAATTGTCAAAGTTATATCTGGATTCTCCAAATCAGGTGCCTGCATGATATGAAATTGTGATCTTTCCATCAAAATTGTTTTAACTGTTCTCCAATATTCTCTTAAGGGGCTACTGTTGATAGCAAATTAAAAGGACATTGTTAGTAAAGCCCAGCAAGTGTGGGCACATTGAAAGGAAATGCAGAAAGGAAGAAAGCAATATTGCAAATGACAGATGTTGCAAAAGGAATAGATGATAGACAGCATGGGAAGACAAATGAAATCTTTACAAACTACAAAAATCCGAAGCATAATTGAAAACTTCTCTGGGTCTGATGGATGTTATGTACTTGGTTTTAGGTTAATACCTCTTGCCAGTATTCCCTTCAGGTCTGGTTCTAGTTATTTTAATCTCTAATAGTGGTGGGTATGAGGCACAGGTTTGCAGTACTTATCCTTTGATAAATGAGGTGCACGAGGACCAGCACAACTCCATGAAAATGACATACCCACCAATCCCAAAGGGGACAACTGATATCCTCTAATGTTTCCATTGTGAGCCCTGGCTGTTTCTTTCCAGTGTCAGGGGAAGGCACCTTATATTCATGGTATTGCCTCTTCTGATTACAAAGGCCTAATGTGCAAGGTGCCTACTGCAACGTTCTGCACTGAGACTAGTATGTAAGATGATTTCTGCACCTGAATAGTAGGCATAATGTGCATCCACACATGGAAGGGTGGCCACCTCATGAGTTATGTGGATGATCATGATCTATAGGTCATGATCTCCCTCCTGATTATGAGAAGTTAGTGCTCGATAGCTCAGGGCGGAATTGTACTAAAAACTGAAACCCACTAGTTTGCAAGGACAGTCTTCCATCAGAGTCCTTCAGCATTCAACTCCACCCATAAAAACCACGTCAACTGCAAAACTATCTTACATCATACTCAATACAATTGCACTCTGCCAGGAGTTGAATCGGGGGACATTACAGGTCCTTTTGCAAAAGGATTGTCGTTCTGTCTGAATAGTTGGCACAAACTTTGAACCAGGCATAATCACTTATCCCAATGCTTCAGCACCCCAACATTTCGACAAAACTGTATTGGCACATGGTCATTTCAGGCAACTTTGCTCAATCAATGCTTTACTCTGTGGCACAAACAGGTAACCAAGTCTAGCAAACAGCTACTTGGCCAAAGTCTGTTTAGGTTGGCCCTAATGTGTGTGAAGTTTAATCAGTACATTGTTGATCATGATGAGGAAAATCAACCCCAACACCTATGTGGTGTCCATCTTCTCACCTTCTCCAGCTGCAATATCCATGGCCTCATCTTGGCCTTCTGCCTGATCATCACCCTTCTTGCCTGTTTTCCACAAACCTAAAAAACTCATCAATTTCCATAGTTGTAATCATTTTTTACACCCCAATCACCTTTTCCTGAAATGGTTACCCTTAAATCGAGATGAGTCACAATGTTCAACAAATGCAAAGAGCAAGGGGCTGCATACTGCATCAAGTGGACAAATAAATGAGCAGATAAGCACCTTTCTTTTTCTTGCCACCACCCTTCTTCTTTGCCTTGGTGGCCAAGGCCAACCAGGTTTTGATCTCTGGGTCCTCAGGCACCTTCAAGGGCTGAAGTTCCTGAAGGCTGTGGCCAGTGATGCGATCCGACCCATTTGGCATCAACAAGACTGTGAACTTGATGTGAGCCACAAAGTCCCCTGCATGATCTCATTTCAGTTGCCATTAACCCTCATGAAGATCAGACAGCAAAAAATGCAGTGAATCCAATCTATTCTACTACAATTGGTGGCCAATATACCTTACATAGTGGAAATTGTACATCAGCTTACGTACCACAAATCCTGATGCCTTTGACTGACTTGTGATAAAAGTTTTACACATTTCCTTTCCAACAGAAGAAAGAGCTACTTACAACTGAATTAAAGCCTCTTAAGCTGAATTACAACCACCCATAAGACAAAGGGCTGACAGAGAAACAAGAGAAAACATTGCAAGTGTAAAAAGCTCCTTTCCAGTTGAAGGAGAGGCCTTAGGATAACATGTGAGTCAGAAATGGGGCACAGGGTGTCATTCAAAATTCAAAAGAACCAGATAATTAGTTTAGAATTGGCCTCAGACTGACCAGGCTTTTCATGGAGAACAGGGTAAGGCTGTAAAAGATCATGATTGACGCACTCCACAAGTCCAAGCCGAGCTCGCTTCTCCTCCAATGCCCTGCATCCATCCATACCAATCACCATAAGACTCCACCAAAACAGCATGTCTAGGAGCATGTGGCACAGTTGATTGGACACCATACTTATGAGATGGCAGGGAAAGCTTCACAGTAAACCTTAAGGTAACCTTTGTGCCAGATCTAGCAACAAAGGTAACAAACTGGCACAAAGTAACCTCAAGAACTAACTAAAACAAACACAACAAGAATCAGTGTGGTCATGACCTTGTGAGTGTTGCACTCACAAAGCATCACACCATCACAATCATGACAAGTGGTAGTTACTAGCTGCCATTACTCCAAGTTCTTTGACTTCATCAGCTCCCATTGGTGGGTGTAGATAATAACAATGAGAATTGAGAAATCTCGATACTCATGATCAAGAAAGCCATAAAAGGGTTAAAACTTTTCGTTGAAGTCAAAGAACTTCCAGATAAGAAATTACAGAGTTCAGAAAAATGGAAAACACAGAAGGGACAAACTAGAACTAAGAACAAAAATAAGTATGAACAAATTGTTATCTTCACCCATAGGTGTGTGTAGATAAGTACGTAATAATCTGGCACACCATTAGACAAAATCTGATGTCCTGAGTTTCTGTCACATTTCCAGAAGTGGTGGGAAGCTTAGTCACAATGTCAGTGAGCACTTAGTTCATCCATCATCTATAGGGAGAGTAAGAGAATGTTACACCTTGCAGTGAATGGCATTATAGGGAACTTTGTGTTGATTTCGCTGAAGATAAACCGGGATGCCTTCATCTTAAGATGGTAGCTCTTGTCAACAGCTCTCTTATATATAGTTGTTTGCTTTTCATCAAGCAACCGTGGCTATAACCATCCCACAAAAAGCAGAAAATCAAGTTGGGAACACCAAGAAGTGAAGTACAGTGAGCTAAAAACACCAAACCTCTTGGGTACCATGTGTTTTAATGTCCAGCTTTCATGTAAGCACATTTCACATTCTTTTTTTCGTAAAAGAGATACTACAAAGTTTGGATCATGGAGATGCACACAAGAGGTCATGTACAGACCTTGCCCTCCCCAGTGCTGGTGACAACATCAATGGCATACACCTCATTCTCCTCAAACTCTGCATCGTCAACACGCGTTTCTGAGTTGGCCACACTGAGAATCACTTTGTTTGCATCAATCACGAACTGTTTCATTTGATGGCTCAATACACCCTCTGCAATCTTGCAGTCATATGCTGCTGCCACTTTCTGTATTGCCTCCGTCACCTCCTTATTCTGCTCAACACCCTCATTTGTTATGGTGTGCTTCAATTCCAGATTCACAAGCCATTGACCTGCAAGTGTAAGGGCAAGAAAAAGCATATGCCCAGTCCACTTGGCCAGACACCTCCAAATACTAGAACAGACTCATCAGATATAAAGAGTTCAAATTGGAGATGAGCATTTTTACCTTTCTGCCAGGCCTAACAAGTCGAAGGGCTACTTCTGCTGCTGTATGACAGGCCATCAGCACATCTGCAGCTCTGCCCTTAACAGGGCCATCACAAAGCATGTGTGTGTGTGCTACGACTGCTACAAACCCATCAATGTGACAGCCCAGATCTCTGTCACCCAATATTCAGCAAAACAAATCAGCCCATTCTCCAGACTCTTCCCAATCCACTGTACAAGCAATTTAATTTAAAGTCACATGTTTCCTTCCACCTAATATCAGGAAGGAGGAATATAAAGGCAACAAAATCCAATGGTATTACTGGATTCAAAGAGTTCAAACCAATGGATTATTGTCCATCCCTCATTCTCTGAAAGAAAAAGTCTGAATAAGTTTCTGCACAGTGAACTCAAGAGAGAAGAGGCTTCTTTTTGCTCTTGATATGGAAAACAGTTAGTAGTTCCAGACATTACAAAAGGAAGATGGTGATGACGAATGCTTACATTTTGACAATGTCATTGGCTGCAAGAACTGTCTCATCACCTGCCAAAGGTGAAAAATGGCAGACTGTGTTGTTGATTGAAATACAGGTTGGAAATGCAACGCCCTTCTCAATCTTTTTTTTTGAGTTTTTGAACATGAGTGCTGTATGACTGCCACCACAAACCCATTGCTCAGGAATCCTCAGAAACGAATTCTTCAATTCTTGCATTGAGGAGAGCACTACTCAAACGAACTCCTTTTATGGATTTGAGGACCTCCAGAAAATATGGAATAATTTTTTTTTAATTCTAAAAGTAGCAGCACAACATTGTGGAATCCCCAAGTTGATTGGACAGCAATCCAAGAAGAAAGGTTCAGAGTAGAGGTAAGGGAAAAAAGAAGAAGCTACAGTTGAGGGCAGGGGTAGAGGGAACACAGAATCTTACTCTTGAATCAATGCATCACCCTTCTCACATAGGTCCACCACCTTCACCCCTGGCTTGCATTCTGATACCACTGTTTGCAATGCCTCTGCTCATCCACATTCATACCAAGCGTCCCTTTCAACAAGTTATTCGTTCCTTCTTCTCAAATCTCCCGTTCAGCTCTCAATGCACATGGAGATAATTAAGACATTTTCTAAAAAGGACACAGCATCTGTAGAGACATTCAGCCCTGAGCTCAACCGGACAGGTTTTAATCAAAGAGTTTCATGTTCCAAATTTTTCCAATACATTTTTGCAAATAAATATAGCAAACATTTTTGGGGCGTCTGTATCAGTGGATCTTCCACATCTGGAGCCATGATTTCGGCCAACGAGAGAATTATTACTACGGAAAGGGATGTTAAACAATTATCATACCACAATACATCAAGTTCCAAATGCCAGAGATTATGTGACAAACTCTTGCATTCCATTCAGCTTATCTCTTTGTTTCCCCCACCGAGGTGAAACCTTCTCATGTCACGATGCTGCGAGACGAGAATCGAAATCAAATTTCAAACCGGAGCAAATAGACTCAGGGATTATGAGAAGTTTGAATTTACTCAACTACAAAATGCGGACAAGATTACTAATTAGGGCAAAATGAAAGTGTCTTCTCACTGTTGGCAATTTCAGCAGCACATTTGTACTTAGTCACCACATCTTGGGAACTCAGGTCCAATTCCTTCTCGTCCTTATTCTCCTCGTCCGACATCGCAACTCCCCCCTTTCTTCCTTGCAATCCACTCCCACGCAGAAAAAACGGAGAAAAACAGAAGGGAAGTCCACTCCAAAGACGAAAAGGGGGGGCCAGAAAAAAATAAACAGAAGCTGTGCAAGGAACAGATGAGAGCTTCGTACAGCAGGCAGGCAAAACGACGAAACCAGGAGGTGCTCAATTTTGGTGTGCAACTCTCGAACCTCTCTCTACGACACACAAATGGACAACATCTGTGTAGAGCAGTGACAAAAGCGCCGCCCTAATTAGGGTTAGGGTTCCAGCTCCAAAACCCCTACCCTCATGATAGATGTTGCCCATTCCAAATTACCATCTATGGCCAATCAATGGATGGATGGATGGATGGATGGATGAATGAATGGATGGTGAGTGGGACAAGAAACACTTTTCTATTGGCCTCCTATCCTATGGCTAATCACACGGTTAGTTTTTACTTATCACTTAGTTACTTTTAATCTTCTTTGGGTAGAGCCATACCTAATAACCACCTATATGCAAATAGATGATCAGTAGGTAGGTAGGGTCTAGGGTTCAGGGTAAACTAATGTATTAGGTAGGGTTTAGGGTAAACTAATACCTACTTGTACAAAGAGCCCTACCCAATAACCACTTATTGGCAGGTAGATGACCAGTAGGTAGATAGGGTTTAGGGTTTAGGGTTCAGGGTAGACTAATGTATTAGGTAGGGTTTAGGGTAAACAAATGCCTACTTGTACAAAGAGCCCTACCCAATAACCACCTATTTGCAAATTGGTGGTTGTTGGGTAGGGCTCTTTGTACAAGTAGGCATTAGTTTACCTTAAACCCTAAACCTTACCAACCTACTAATCATCTTTTGGCCTTTACTTAAAATATTGAATGTTGCCCATTGTATTTGTTACCTACATGCCCATGTTTAATTATTAACCAAATATTTGCCACTACCTACCTACTAACTATGTGTAACTACCTACCTATTTACTAATCACATGTTGGTTCTTACTTTCACACACATTGACGAAAATAAAAACTAAAGACAAGCTTGAATTGTTGAAGCTTGAAAATATGGAATCATTTGTATATGTTTAATTTGTTTTGACCATAATTTTTTTTATAAAAATGTTCATATTGTGTATAAGAAATATAAATTTTTCCATCTAATGACAAATGAAGCTTGGCATATGCATGGTTCTATGCATTGTCACCTTTCACATTTTGTACATAACTTTTTGTAGTTTAGTGATTGTTCTTGGTTAGAGTGAACCATCAACCACCAATGCACTAGTTGGCCATTCTATCCATTGGATGGGTTGTGTTTTTTCATTTGGCACCGGATGGGGTTCATCACAGTCTATTTCTTTTCATTATTGACCACTGTATTTTTTCTTTTTTGGTTTGTTCTTGATCGTTTTCCCCTAGACCTGACCTCACACATAGCTACCTTACTTACCTTCCTACCCTTATAAGTATTGTACCAACCTTGGTACCTTACTAATTATCCCCTACTAACATAATTACCCTAACAACTAATCATCATACTAACCTAACTACTATATTAACTACCTATCCTACTAACCTAGCTACCCTGTTAACTACATACCCTATTGATTTAACTTCCTTACTGACATAGTCATTGTATTAATTACTTATCCTACTGACCTAACTACCTTACTATTTAACAACCCTATATACCCAACCACCTTATTGACAGGTTTTTTGCTTTCTGTGGATTAGGAGGAAGAGGAACAGCAACAACAACAACGTGTGGTTATGAGGTTTATTCAAAAAGTTAACTCATAGACAAATAGACGTTCGTGGATGCATTTGTGCTTGCGTGCGTGCGCCAACAAGCGAACCAAGGAGCCGACGAATGTGGGTGGGTAGCCTATGAAATTTTTACTTTTGTTATCGTGGAATAAACTTCTTTTGGCATCACGTCTGTTGCTGTTGCTACAGCCTAGGAGCTTGGAAGGAAGGTAAAAGAAGTGAAAAAAAGAAAAGAAAAAGGAAAGGGAAGGGGAAGGAAAGAACAAGGGAGGAAAAGAAGAAGAAGAGAAATAGTTTAAGAATTAGAGTTCAAGAAATAAAAGAAGAAGAAAACAAAGGAGTAGAAGAGCAGGGAGGAAGGGACAAAACACGCACACACACCAAACAAAGGAGGCGAAACTTCCACTGGTGGATACCTATAAGAACGGCAACTATGCAGCTATAGCTGAGTGAAAGCAAGCGGCAACACACAGTAGCGTAGTAGCATGAGGCCGGACAACAATGTAAACTCTGGCGTTGCAGCGAGGACAGTGGTGATGGCAACCCCAACCTTAGCAACAGCGGCGTTGCAAGTTTAAGTTTTTTTTGGCGGGGGGGGAAACGGTTTTAGGGTTTTATACTTTTGACGGTTTCAAGTTTTTAGGGTTTCAGTATTTGTAACGTCCTGAAGATTTTAAGGTTTATAAATTTTAGGGACTAAACTTTTAGGGTTTTCAAAATAATAATCTTTGAAGATTTTAGGCCTTTAAAACCAAGAAAAATTCAAGATCTTTAAGGTTTAGGGTTTAAGGCTTCAAATTCTATTACTTTTGAAGATTTCTAAAGTCTTAAGAATTTGAAGTTTCAAGTTTTTCAAGTTTTATAAGCAGGCAACATGTGTTTCTAAGGGTTTCAAAGTTTCAAATTTTATAATGATATCACATTTTTAGGGTTTTCAAAATAAACTAAAAATTTCAATGTTTTAGTGTTTTGAAAGACATTGATTTAGGGTTTAAGATTTGAAGAACTCCACAATGGCACTCACTACCGCACTATTGTTATGTCCTTTCACTGTAGCATTAGACATTTTCATGTTGAAAAAGGACATTGCCAAGACACACTACAACAACACCGGTGTCACAACCCTACTTTGAGGGAAGTGTGAGGTCGCCACTCACACTCCCGAAAATGGGACTTGGGAGTCTTCCGGGACTCCCGAAAACTTAAAATGTAATTGTAGGGGTCAAAACACCTTGCATTGAGGTGTCTTTTATATCGTTGGAAAGGTCTTGAAGCGTAGATGTCCAAAATGGCCTTGCATGAGCCATTTGAACATTTGCAACATAAGTTATGGTCGAAAGAAGGGCCAGGAGTCAAATTGGCAATTTGACTCCCAACCACTAAAAGTCGGGAATCGACCCGATTCCAGTGTGTGCAAGTGGAGTGCAACACACCGTTGGAAAGCTCTCGAGGAGGGCTACAAGTTTGCTTTAGACCTCATCCCAATCAAAAGTTGGAACGAGAAGTTATGAACGCCCAAAGTCCCAGGAGTCCAAACCGGGACAGTTTTGGGACTCCATTTTGGGAGTCCTGGGAAAAAAATGCCATTCAGATGCAAGTGCGGCGGTGAGATGCAGAGAATATTATATGGGGGAAGGTGGTGGCTCCCTTCGAATCCGAGCTGTGTGGAGTCAAGTGAGTCCAAGGTTGCCCGTGGCGTGTTTCAACACCAAAAGTGTTCCAAATGAGTATTAACCGACGTGTTAGTTGGTTTTGGATGCAAGACCAAATAACTAAGTAGCTTGTCCCTCTTCCTAGTCTAATCCCGGAGCTTTCAACACACCCGTCTTACCCCCTTTAGTGTTGGAAGTTGGGAGCATGCCCTGAGTCCCCCGCATTTCCGCAACTTGAAAAATTTAGCCCCAACTTGGGCTAACTAGGGACTTGGGAGCGCATCAGCTGGGTTCAACGTCCCAAATAATGCACCCCTAGCGGTCTACCAGGTAACCATGGCTGGGCACTGGTTAGTCATGGGCCTCAAGACCGACAGCTCACTTGTTGACATGCGGCTATCCAAAATGGAGGCAGCCATCTGGAACATTGTGTCTCTCACGGCCGTTGGTAACCTTGCGATCAACCAGCTAATGTAGCGCAAGGCAGGTACGGCTATCACAGCCAAGGTTGCGTCTATAGAGAAGCCTAAGTGGACCATAGTGATGGCCAAGAATGTGCGCTAAGTGGTTAGCCGGGCTGTGGAGACCCTGGTTGATACACCCAAACAAAAGGAACACAAGTTTAACCTGCGCTTCACGGGCTTCGAGACTAAGGAGGGTCAGACCGAGAAGGAACTGGTGTAGTGGCTCAACACAGAGCTATTATAAAACCAAATGAGGTTGCGCATCAAGGTTATTGTCACCACGCGGTAGCAGCCTATGACTGCGTGGGCCTTCGCCCCGATAGCAAATGCGCGCCTTAGCGCGGTGTTGTTCAAATTTGCAATGAACAAAGACCGTTAGGTCGCACTATGAGGGCGTAAGGGCTTGGCGGGGACCAAGTTGGGCCTAGACAAAGACCTCATGTTCACACAACAGGCGCACAAGTTGGAGTTATGGCCATTGTTTAAGGAGGCCAAGGCGGTAGGCAAACGCGCCTTCTAGCGCGCAGCCGAGCTCTTCATCGACAACATTCAAATTTGCCCGCCCTCCTAGGGGCACGGGGACCAGAAAGACCTATGCGTAGTATTATGGAACATGCACGGGGGTGGTGTAAATAAACTAGGAACGAAAGTGCAAATACTATAGTTGTTTCAGGGTGTTAACCTTGTTTTATTAACCGAAACTTAGCACTTCCCAAGCTAACATTTGCCACACGTTGAAGGGTTTAATTCACTTGTGGTAGTGTGCACTGTGTAGTTGGGAAAAACAAACGCAATAAAACATAGTGGGGGGGTTGCTGCTTATTTTCATAGCCACCTTAGCCCAAACCTATCACAATGGAAGGAAGGAAGCCACGATTCTTATCTATGGATATGGGTTAGCATGGGTGCTACCCCTGATTTGTTTGTTTGTGTGGTATACGCTGCCCCTGTTGGCTCTAAACATAAGAACAAATCCTTGTTCCAAAACTTGGCAGTAGATTTTGTTGAAGTTCAAACTTTAGGGGGCATAATACTATTGGGAAGGGATTTTAATGCACGTGTTGCAACGCTACTAGATACCATTGACATTAGCGACCTTTGTGAATTGTTACAAGCGCCTGAGCTTGCTAAAACTAAGCAACCAAGTGTTGTGGCTAAGCAACAGAACCGCGACGCTAATGTTGGTAGCTGGGGCCATGAGCTCCTGGACTTATGTTGTGACATTGGGTTGCTCATCCTCAATGGCCGACCACCTGGTGATGAATCAAGGGAGTTCACTTGCTTAGCAAATGGGGGGCACAACATTATCGGTTATATTATTGGTTCACTTGTGGTTTAGCAAGCTGCTACACACCTCGAGGTGATAATAAATGACACTCACTATTATGCGATGGGGGGAGATTCTGACCACAGGCCGTTACACCTACAGTTGAACAATGATTCCACCTTTGTTGAACCACAACATATGGTTGTAACCAAAAAACTTTTGCCTAGGTTCAAATATAATAAATCAAAAGTTGAAGAGTATTAGCTTGCCCTAACAACGAGTCCTGGAAACTTGTGGGTTGCTAACTTGATTGGGCAACTAGGGGCAGATGGGTTAGTTGACCTACTGCAGTAGTGCATGGGTGTTGCAACAAAGTCTACTTTTAGCAACAAGCTTTCGGGAAGGAGTTATAGAAAGAGACACTGCCATAAACCTTGGTTTGATGCTGATTGCCGTATAGCGAAACATGAGCTAAAGCTCTAGTTGAAAACCAACCCCAATTCGCATGCCGCTAAACATCAAGAAAGTAAACTTAAAAAATTATTAAAAAGGAAAAAAAATTTCTGGGAAACTACAAGAGTTCAACATATGTGTGTGCTTGTTAAGGTGGATGTGCTTTCATTCTGGAAAAAATATCAGCCAAGGGCACCCATTGTGGACAAGATCAGTGCAGCTACACTTTTGGAGGGCTTCCGTGGGCTAGTTGGTTAGTCTTCACCACCCATACGACTACGAACTAGTCACTCGGCTTAGGTAATTAAACCTCCACCTAGCCACACCCTAAACACAGACATCACACTTGCTGAGCTGCTTTAGGCGCTAAAAAAACTACAAAGGAACAAGGCCGCTAGTTTGGATGGTATGAAAGCTGAATTCATTCTGGATGTGGGAGAGTTATTACACATGCCACTATTGATAGCATTTAATTGCTTTCTAGCGGAAGGCTTTCCAAAAGCCCTTTCCACTGGGGTGGTCCATGCGCCCTTTAAAGGGGGTGATGCCTTCAAATTTGACAACTACACGAGGATAACGGTTGGGCCTATCCTAGCAAAGTTGTTCGTTATGATCCTTGACAAAAGGTTGAGCAAGTGGGCTAAACAACATGGGTTGCGTGCCAAGGGTCAAGCTGGGTTTCGCAAAGATTACCACATTATTGACCAACTCTTCATACTACGAATTCTAATAGAACAGAGCAAGGCAAAGAAGAAGCCACTCTATTTTTGTTTTGTGGACTTCAAAAAGGTGTTCGATATTATACTGCGTGAAATGTTGTGGCAGGTGTTGGTTCGCCTTAGGGTGGAGGGATGTTTTTTGCGATGCCTGCAAGTGACGTATGCTAAGGATATTATATGTATCAACCACCCAAGTGAGGGTGTCACTTCCAGTTTCAAGTGCCAACAAGGTGTGAAGCAAGGTTGTCCTCTCAACCCCTTTTTGTTTGGGCTATATTTGGATGCCTTAGAGGGACGCTTGGACGGTAAAGAATGCGATGCACCGGCCTTACCAAACGTGCACATATGGCTGTTACTTTTTGTAGATGACCTCGCTTTGATGTTGAAGTCAGAAGTGGGACTACAATAACAATTAGACGGACTCCAACAGTTTTGTGATGAATGTGGATTTACAATGAATGTGAAAAAAACAAAAGTCATAGTGTTCAATTCTGTTAACCCATGCCAAGAGTTTATGTTTGAAGGTGACATTATTGAGCATGTGTAGACCTTCAAATACCTAGGGATCCTGCTTGAGAGCACCTCAAACCTAGATAGTGCAGTGGAACATTTAGTAGCTGCCAATAGGTGCTTGTTGTTCACACTAAACCACCGTTGTGCGGAGCTACGTATTATACATGTTAAGCTACGTTGTGACCTTTTCAACACATTGGTGCGTTCCACAACAAGTTATGCCTATGAGGTTTGGGTGGACTCCAAAAAAAATAAAGGTTATTGAAGTAGTGTACCGAGGCTTCTTCAAGTCCTTGCTCGAGGTGCGAAAAACCACTAGCACGTCCATTGTGTTAGCAGAATTTAGCAAATTCCCCTTTGAACATTTTGCATGGAGACAAGTGTTATTATATTATAACCATGTGATCACGGTCACTAAAGATTGCATCTTGGGAAAGGTATGGGAAGCCTAGCTCGCTATGCTTACTGCAGGAAAGAAATGTTGAGTCGGATCCATGAAAAAATGGCTACTTTAGAATCAACCCCATGAGGTGGCAAGTTTTCTGCTTCCAATTCAACCACCGTTGGAAATGGTGCTTCAACTTATAGCGACCCATGTGCTCAAATCGAAGATTGCTCAATCGCCGCTAGGAACGGTTCTTGAAACAACACACATACATCCGACTCATCTAGCAGGGGTAAAAGGTTGGGCGAAAAACCAAGTACTTTGGTGCAACGCACACAATGTATGGGTGGGAGCTCATGAAGTTAGGGCCCCACCCCCTTAAGGTTTCCCCCACACAATGTTGAGTGTAAAAAGGGTGAAAGATAATATTTGTCTGACTTTCATTGAAAAGTTTTTTACCAACCATGAGATTGGGACTAACGTACAGAAAAGATACTTCCACTTCAAGGGTATGTCGTATGAGAGTGAAAACTACTTGTGTGACATCAATTGTGTTCAGCTACGAAAAGTTCTAGCCCGGTTTTGGTGTGGCAACACGTAGCTTGAAGTAGTGCTAGGTGTGTGGAAGGGCGTGCCATACGCCGAGAGGTTTGTCGAGGCTGGGATTTGGGGAAGGTAGAGGATGAAAAGCATTTGCGCCTTGCCTATCCAAATACACAGAAAATTAGAAAACATTTTTGTTCGGCCTTGCCCTTCACACACAAGCACTTTTGCTGAGTTCATGCAAACTATGAACATAGTCGCCTTGGCCAAGTTTGTGGCATGCTGCCAATACTAGAGGACAATTTGTCCTCCATGATCTACCTTTCGTCTAATGGACTTTATGGTCCCAAACGAACGTAAAATTGTAAACAATAAACAATAAACTAACATAAATATTCTACAAACTTAGCCACCTTGATAAGGTAGCTTGTTTCTTATGTATTAACTTAACTACCTCACTACCTTGCCAAAGTAACTTTCTTCCTAGTTATTAATTTGCCTATTTACATGCCTACCTACCCTAGTAACCTATCTACCTTGTTCCTTTATTGTCTTTTCTACTTACTAACCTACCTACTAAGCCAATTACCTACCTATATACTTACTTACCTACCTATGCACCCACCTTTTTGCCTACCATTATGTTTATTTATTTACCTATGTTTTTTACATATCCAAATACTTAATTAATTACCTATTCACTTTTTCCACCCCCCCTCCCCAAATCCTACCTATTAATTTATTAAGGTTCACCCTAATTCATGGATGATGAACATAGGTCCCCATATAGGTATTACAAACAATTTATAGTGAAAACAATGTCATAATTGCAACCATTTTGATTTAATTAATGCATATTTTACTAAATTTTGTTTACCTAATTTATTTACGAAATGGACATTACAATACATCTTTTCATGTAATTATTATAAATATATACTATTGGATTATGGTTTAAGTTTAAGGTTGGGACACATAAATTAATTAACAACTTTTTCACAAATCTATAATAATTAACTTAAACTAGGTTAAATTTGGGGGGAAATTTTTAGGGTTTAAACATATGTGAAGTAATACAATTTCATTTTATATCTTTTTTAAAAAGAATGCAAAACAATTAACTTGGAATGATCACACAAAATTAAGAAACATCTTTTTTTTAATTTTTTTATGAAATTTATTTGATTTTTTTTTAAGATTAAGGTTTTTTTATTAATAAATGTTTGTAATTTAAAAGTTTAAAAATTTGGTTTCTTAATTTTTTCCTATGTTCTTTTTTAAAAATTTGTTTTGTATTATATAATTTGTATATTTTACATAGTTTTTTGGGTTTAGGGCATATATCATTAAGTTTTTTTTTTGTTAGGGTTTGTATAGTTAAGGTTATAATAGGGCTTATGGCAAAATATCATTTGGATTTTTAGGGTTATGCCTTATGATTTAATGTTAAAGATTTTGATTCATATATATTAAGGCTTAAGGTTTATAATGTAAACTTTGCTCATTGTATTGGTTTTTAATCTTATCATTTGTTTAAATCTATAACATAATTATAAATCTCCTTTGTTTCCATATGTTCCATAGTTGTTAAAATTCAATATTTCTTGATTCATTTTTGTTTATATGCAATACTCGTATCATATTGTGATAATTCATTAACCATGAAACATAAAAATAATTTTTAAATATTTGATTTCCCACTAATACACCATGAAATTCATGTCTTCAAAATTATTTTTTCACCTTATAGTATGATTTAACATATACAAAAATGAACATAATGCAAAATTGGTCACATTGATGGTATAAGGTGTTAGGGTTTAATGTAAAATTTACTACTTAATTTTAGAATTATGGTTTAGGTTTAGAGTTTTGGACATATAAATTAATTAACATTTTTCTTATAATTCTATAATAATTAAAATAAATCTAGGGTGCATTTTAGGCAAATTTTTTAGGGCTTAAACATATGTAAAACAATGGAATGTCATCATATATATATATATTTTAAAAGTGAAAGAATTCAGCTTAGAAATATTATCAAATGGTAAGAGACATTTTTTTTTTTTTGTTTTGTTACAATTTTTATTTAATTATTCAAAAAATTAGGGCCAAATTTGAAGTTGGTGAAAATAAGTACGTGTGTAGGTAATGCAAAATTATATGAATACTTAGCCCTTTATGTAATACCCATATTCAAATTCATTTCGATATAACCCATAGGTCATTTAGGTAATTTGAGTTGCAAGCCTAACCCTAAACATAATACCCACATGTAAGGTCATTTCGAAATAACCAATATGTAATTTGGGTGGCCTTTGAATGAAGACCAAGGCTTATGTGCAATATTGCATGCAAATTCATTCTGAAATAATCAAATAATTCATAGGTGATTTAGGCAACCTTAAATGAAAAATCAACCTTGTCACTTCAAAATAACCAATAAATGGTTTAGGTACCCAAAATATGTTTCATTATATATTTAAATTAATTTTATGATAATTAATTATCTAAAATACTGATTTGAATAACTTGTCAATAGTAAAAAAATTAATTAAATATCAATTTATCAGTTTGATTTTTAAATCTAAATTTTAATTATTTGAATAATTACGCTTCAACAAAATAATCAATTAATTAATATTAATAAATAAATGATTTTAAAAAATGATAATCAGTCATTTACATTATTTGAATTTTTTTTTAATAATTCCTTAATTATGACATTATTTGTTGATACTTAGACTAAATTATTAAGTCACATGAATCCCATAAATATTGTAATGGAAACCTATATGTGGGTATTATCTTCTTTTGTTTTGTTCTAAACCCTATAAACACCCAAAAATCATTAAATTAAACCCTAACACACTTTGGATGAAACAAAATTATAAAAAAATAACAAACATTGATTATTATTTTTTCTTACCTTCCATGAGACATTTTAGATTCATGGAAATTCAATATAATTGTCAATTCTTATGTTCGATTCATTTTAATGGACTTTCAATCTCAATTTTTAACATCCCATGCCATGTTCCATCATCATGCATATGCAGAACAAGCGAATCAAATCATCTCTTATAAATCTTCATCCTTTTCCATCCATGATGTTGCATTTCGAGGCACACTTCTCATGCCCTAGGCATTGAGACCTAACACTTACAATAGTTATTTTGAAACTAATTTAACCAAACTTGGTTTCGGTAATGGTGGACATTGTTTTGCAACAATTACCATCTTATCCCATTCACGTTAAGTTTTAGCAGGACCGCAATTAACAACTTTTTCATCATTTTGCCTTTGCATGGCCATGGCATTTCCCAAGATGTGAGTGTTCATTTTAGCATGGTCTTGATGTCAAGGACCTCTTTCAAAAGTTGAAGGCCTTTTAAGCTTGACCTTTTTTGCCACTAAGCCATGCACCTCCTTCAAATGCTTGGTCAATAACCATTTGACAAAATATGCATAATGTAAATGCCAACTTTACACTTTCATTTTGACCCAACCTTCATCCATTTTTTGTCCTTCCAAGCCACATTAAATGAACAAGGGGGTGCCAGTGGTTGAGAGGCCTGGTCGGTTTCAAGCTCCGAACCTAAACCAAAAATTATAAAAACAAATAAGTCTTTACTTTGTACTAAAAAAACCTTAACCTTAAAACCTTAGACATAAAAAAATCACACAACAAAATGTAGGTATTACAAAACATAAGATCACATAATAAGATGTAATTATTACAAACTCTAACCTTTTTCAAATATTGCAATAAAAAAAATTAAAAATAAAATCCCACACCTTATTAAACGATAGATAAAAGGTGCAGGTATAATTAAATTTAAATCTTTTTGTACAATTTTTTTTTGCATTTGATCAATGTACGTAGATTTTAAAACAATCTAACCCATTTTTTGATCAAAATTCCCAATACGTATTGGAAAGGATTTCATCATTTGAATTACAAACAACCTCCATTGCCAACTTTAAGCCACATGGATTGCTTAATTCATTAACTCATTGTTCTAATGGAATAACATTTTGCTCACAAATTATTAGTTCTAATGAAATAACATTTTTCTTCCAAGCTTCCAAATCACCACCAATTTTCTTCAATCTCCTTCTTTTAGCCATTATAACCTTAAACTTAAAAAAAACCACCATATCATTATTAATTGTCAATTCTAATGAACAATTAACAACTATTCACAACACAAGGATTTGGGAAAAAAAAGTAAGCTAAAAAATTTATATTAAAAAAAAAGGTTTAGGGTTTAGCAAGCCATTGCCTTCTTTGCAATAAAACACTTGAAAAAGGTGACGACAATTGTTATTGCCTTCTTTGCAACAACACCAATAGAAGAAAAAAAGGTGACAGTAACAAGCTTGTTGTTGCCACCCATTTTTGCTTCAAGCAAAAAGAAGAAGAAAAAGGGCGATGACAATAAGTTTATTATTGTTGCCTTGTTTGCAATAACAATAAAAGAAGAAAAAAAATGCAATGGCAACAAGCTTGCTACCATCATCTTCTTCACTTCAAGTAGAAAGAAGAAAAAATTGGGTGATGGTAGCAAGCTTGTTGTCGTTACCTTGTTCGCAACAAAAAAAAGAAAAAAAAAAAAAGTGATGGCATGCTTGTGCCATCACTTTCTTCACTTCAAACATAAACAAAAAAACGAAAGAAGTGGATGGTGTCTTCTTCTTTTCAAACAAAAGAAAAAAAATGCACCAAAAAAAAAATGCAAAGAAAGGAGCTAGGGAGCTTACCTTTATTCTCCCACTTCTACATTTGGGATGAAGTGCTCCTTTTGCCTTCTCCTTTCCATGTTCCTTCAAGGTTGAACTTTCCACCTTCCTCGAGCCTTGTGTCTTGTGTCTCCTCGAAGCTCTATGTCACTTAAACTTGGGAGCTCTCTTGAGATCTAGAGATGGAGTGAGCAAGAAATGAGGTGAGGGAGGTAGGAGGGGAAAATTTTGGGGTAGAGAAGGGGCCTGAAAAATCCCTTGGTAGGGGAAGAGGATGTGTTTTTGGTTCATCCCCAAAACAACTTAAACAACCTCATCTTGAACTAGTGCACTAGTGGTTGCTAGTTCACTCTAGCCATTGTTTTTATGGTTTTATTTGAGTTGGTTTGGCAAGTGGTCACCAATAGTAGTTAGAGTGTGGGAGGCACATGTGGGGGTGATTCTTCCATAAATTTGTTGATAAGAGTGGCCTAGCCATAATTAATTCAAGGTGTATTGCATATGTTTCAATTAAGGCTTTTGTTCCCAAGGCTCTAGTGTATACAAGAGTCCATTTATCTATGCCTTAATGCTAGCCATGTCATGATTAAACTGGTGAAATAACATGACATAAATTTGTTGGTTGTTTAAGAGAATTTTGGGAACGTGTTTTAGAGATATGTATCCAGAGTAATGATGCAAAATCTTCCTTCTTTTGAATTTTTGATTATGTTTTGTGGTGTCCTTGGAGTTGCACAAAAAAATGCCAATTTATTATCTATTGTCATCCTGATGGTTAACCAATTCTATATTGTAAAGTAAGCTCACCTACCTTTGAATTTGATGTAAACTTTAACATTAGTTGCAATCCATTAACATTTGTAGCATATTTAAGGTGAATACACCCAATTTCCATATGAACTATGAAGCCAAACATCCTAGGCTGAAAATAGTCTCAGGACATGTGACCTCTAAAAAGAATGATGCTTGAAAGAAACATAGAACCCACATTTGTGATGAAGTAGTACCTATGGTGCTGGGAAGAGGATCTTAGTCACACTAGCTCTATAGGTGTAAAATCATTTTGTTAATCATTATGTAGGATATAAATCTAGCAAATTTTCTGATTCTCATAATATATTTGGTTTTCCTACATGGTGTTAATATAGTGATCTATGGGAAGATGGATGATCCTAAGTTAAATCTTTATAGAGAGGTTACACATGATCATCTTGAGAAGTTTGGGGTTGATGGGCTTTGAACATTGTGTTTGGCATATCGTGAGTTAGATGTTCCACTATATGAAGCTTGGAATGATAAATTTATCCATGCCAAATCAACCTTACAAAACATGGAAAACAAACTTGATGAGGTGAACAATTTTTCACAATAATTCCTAATCATATTTCACATTCACCTTTCTTCTTTGAATTTTTTTTCTTACACTTGCAAGTGATTATGATTTTGTTTGCAGGCAATGTGTGAGCATTACTTGCCTTGAAATGTTGATATGCTACTATGGCTATTTCAAGTTGGAAAACTTATTAAAAAAGAGTTGATTTTGCTTGAGTGCATTGCAATTGAGGATAACATTCAAGAAGTTGAGTTCCTACTTGCATTGAAACCCTCAATAAAATTGGAATCAAAATTTGGGTGTTAACATGAGAAAAAATGGAAATTGCTATAAATATTGGATATGGTGTGATACCAGCTTTTGCATGAATTTTTTTATTGTTTGGTTGAAGGCAAATGTGTAGTAGAAATAAAAATCTTTACATAATGGCTATTACTTAATCTGAAAGAACAATGCAAATGATTACATGCTTGGATTGGGGTGTAGACATAGATTTATTGATAGGCATTAGATGGTACAATGTGGGACAAAGAAAAAGGAAGCAAGACATATCTTGAAATATCAAGGGGTTGTATTGTAGCTTGCAACTTGCTCAGTAATGACATGAAGTAGTTAACCCTCAACTCGGATGTCAAGACAATCCGAGATGTAGAAGACAAAGTTAGTGTTTCATTTCATTTCAAATAAAGATATGATAAGACAGTCGCATTTTGATACATATTGCTATACATGTTTTAGGGTGAGGTGTTTTTGGTAATTGACATCACCTATGAATTATCATGAAAAAGTTGATATATCAAATGAATGGTGGTTCTTGGAGTGCAGGGTGATCCTTTGGAAACTTCTAGAATGCTAGATGGTTGAACAAGGGGCATCTGAAATGGATTCGACACTGATGATTGATGGAAGGTGTCTCATGTATGCACTAGATCTGAAAAAGCTTTGAAAAACATTCTTTAAGTTGTCTATGATGTGCAAGGCAGTGTTGTTGTATGTCACCATTGCAAAAAGCACAAGTAAACATCATGATGTGGTTTAGGTGAAACATCCCAATATGTGGATATGTGAATATATGTAGATGTAGGGTTTTAAATGGTTGTCTATGAACTAAAGTTCTCTTCTTGTGGCAAACCTACTTCATTTCCCTAACATCACAAAAGTTGTCTTATTGGATTAAATTTAATAATAATCTTTTTCCAACTTAGATGCTTTAGTAGAATTGGTTGTCCACAAGTCACCACCTTGATAAAAAATAATGCCAAGAAGATAACTTTGAGCATTGGTGATGGGGCCAATGATGTCAACATGATTTAAGTTGCTCACATTGGAGTTGGAATTCATGGATAGGAAGGGATGCAAATTGTTATAATGATTTTGCCATTGCACAATTTTAATTTTTGACAGACTTGCTTTTGGTCCATGGGAGATGGTTGTACATCCAAATTACTAAGGTGGGCATGGCCACATCTAGTCTTCCTTTTGTTGGCTTACTTTCTTCTTATTTGTTTACATTCAATTACGGGGATTGGTTGACATGTGGTGGTTTATTTTTTCTACAAGAATTTGGCATTCACACTCACACAATTTTGGTTCATTCTATACACTAGATTTTTAGGCCAATGGTTTTTTTTATGATTGGTTCGAATCATTGTACACTGTTCTTTTCACTACTTTGCCAATTATTGTGGTTGGTATTTTTGACAAGGTTTATGATGCCAACACCTTTACACCTAAATCTTTAAATTGTAAACATCATTTAAATCTCAATTTCTATTGTGAATTTGTAGTTGCACATCTAGGTTTCATTGAAAGTTGCATAGTCTATTCATGTTATATTAACATTTTTGATTTAAATTATTGTTGAGTTCAATTTTATCAAATCACCAATGATCCACACTTGTTCATACCCTTGCATAGATACACATGATGTCGATGCCTCAAGATCAAAAACATGCCCCCAAATGTACAAAGCGGGTATTGATAACATGTACTTCAAGTGGCATGTGATTGTCGTATGGCTCATAGTTGCAACATTCTAGTCTTTGATATTTTTCTTCCTTCCTATCACTTGTGTATTCATGTGCACTAATATTTGCCATACAAAAGGAATCTTCACCACTACAATTCCATGTTTGCATCACCAAGGGTCGCCATTCAATTCTTTCTGTTTTTGAACATCAAAGCTTCAACTACTTACGCGATGACAAAACAAGTCATCTACCAATGATTTTGGAACTTGCAATAGTAGTGCCTAATGTGCACAAAAAACAACTCTAGACCCAAGGAAGTTGCTAATGGCACCTTGGGTCATGTCATTGATTACTAGTTGCCAAAAACTACAACTACAGATCACCAAGTATTGATGAAAGTTTTGGGTACACAATACTTGTTTCTTGAAATAGTTTTCATAAAATTGTTTGGCCATGACCAAGTTTTAAATCCTGAACTTCCACCTGGCATTATTGGCATCCACCCAATATTGGAACGGGATGTATTCATCGAACTTCCAAACCGAAGTTTCACTATTTCTATTAAACAAATTCCCATCATCCTTGCTTTTACTCTCACAATTGACAAATGCCAAGGATTGACCTTTTTAGGAGCTATTTTTAGACCGCTCTTAAATTTGTCCCAAAGAAACCCGAACAAAAACCACACGTTGTATGTAGTTCTATCACGACTGAAACATTTAATATACTTGCAAGTTCTTGAACCCCTTTCCCATAGTGTTTTAAAATATTTCCAACCAATAAATGTTCACCTCGCAGAAGACACACGTTTACAAGCTCTAGAGCACATAGCTTGATGCACATGTTTGCATCTTGCATTATGGGAAAATAGTTCATACAATTTGGATTTGCAAAACTAAATATATAGTTATGCACAACTTATGAACTTTGATGAGTGATCCCCATATATTTTTTAAAATCTTTTTTATGTAACTTTTGCATAAATACTTTATGATACCTAGGTTAGTCCTCAAATTATGATTATCCTAGCTACCTAAGTTAACCTACTTTATATATATAATTACCCTAAATTAACATAGGTAGTTTTTTGTACGCTTTACTATCTATATGCATGTAGGTAATTCAATCTATACTTTCCCATCATATGCTGTCCAATCATATAATCACATAATGTCTTAAACAACTACCATGGATGTAATCATGGATTTGAATTTATTGGGCCATGATTTTAGGCAATAATAAACCTTATTGGGTTACAAGTAGTGTGCCCTTTATGGACGGAAATAGGTGATGTTTCAAGATTATAAAAATACATTTATCAACAACATACTTATGAAAAGTAACAATAGATCAAAAGGACATGATGAATAAATTAAAAAGAATATGAAACTGTTTTCAATTCGAAGAAAAATGTTCTTTGTAATACCATGCTCAAAACCATATCTTTTGCTCAAAGTTACACATCAAAAGTTTATATCTATGACCTAATGGGATAGGAGATTTGAAATGTATCTTGAGAGTCTTGGTTAGAAACTTTGATAACTTGTTCTAATGATGGGCCAATCAAAGAAGCTCATTGCTAAGATGTTTAGTTGAGATATATGCTTATGCTTTGAATTGAAATACTTGCATGCAGAAACCATGACATGGCCCTTCTATGTTTTATATTTTTTATTAGTATGATTTTTTTCCAATCTACTTTTCCCTAGTCATGGGGTTTTAGTTTCAATTTGTGGTTTATTCATGAGATTATGAAAATCACATTTTTTCATAGACTCAAGCATTTGTGATATTTTAGAATTATATTTCCATTCACTTGAATGACACATATGATATTCAATGTCAAGTATTAGATTGGATGTTAATTTAGATTTTTTGTTTATGTTGACATCATTAGATGCTTCTATACATATTTCAAAATTTTCATCATAATCATAAGCATTTTTATGATATAAAGGATCAATCAAATTGTCATTATAATCTTTTTCATTTCAATATGTATGATTTTTGGTATGGGGGTTAGTAAGTTGTATAAATCCTATTTTTGAGATGATGGATTTTTTGGGGAGAGTTATACAACCTTATAAAGTTACATCACCTTTGGTTGCAACTCCTTTTGTCAAAATCCAATTTGTTTGAATTTTTAAAAAATTCCATCTTTTTGGACTTTGATGTACATTGTTTTCAAATTTTCATTCCATGTTTTAACTTATGAAATAAAGTTTAAGGTGCATTTCAAAGAAATCATCCTATTTTATGACAATTCCAACATGCAATCAAATTTTCATGTATCTAAGATCTACAAAAGATTGAATAAGTGAACCACATCATGATCATGATGAAGGACTTTTCTTATTCTCTTTGACTTCTTGATGAGCAACATGCAATTTTTTATTTTTTATTTTTGGCAAATTTTACTAAACGCATCCATGCACCAGTGAAGTTTGTACTTTCTATTTTGTGGTCAACAAATTTTACTAATCACATTGATGTATTGTTGAACCTTGTTGTTTTTGTTTTGTTGTTACAAAAATACTAGTGCATCAATGCACCATGGGACTTTGATGTTTCTATTTTTTTGTTTAATTTTTTTGTTAAGTGCATTGATGCACCATTAAAACTTTGTCATTTCTATTTTGTTGTTTACAAATTTCTAAGTGCAAACAAAAAAAGGGTTGCAACTTGAATATTTGCATTTATAATTGTTCCATCTTTGCCTCTCTTTGCTACAACCAAAAAATATTTTTGATGTCTTGACCGGGTTGTATATCATGAAGCATCCAAGGGTTGTATTATCAATGTTATCTTTGTTATTATCATTGGTGGAGGGTACATGTTTGATACAATGATGTAATTTTTATTTGTTTAATTGCAATTTTTCTTGTGTTTTCAAGAGGAAAACACACATTCTTCTAAAATCCATCCATACATGTGATGCAAAGAGACATGAATATTTAGAATCATAACCTGGTAGGTTGAAACTTTCCTCAAACCACCTTGAAATTTCTATTCATATGGATTTGTGTAGGTCATTGGGTAAACTATTCCATGCATGATTGCATTTGGAACATGTCATGGATGCTCTTGGGATTCTATATCCTTAATCTTGGTTGCAATTGAATTGATGAGGCATAATTTGCCAAACACGTTAAAGTTATTAAAGTAATTTTTTATTATGGTAAAACCCAATGGGTGGATGAACAAAAAATAAAGGTCTCAAGGAGTTCCTTAATGTTAGTGACCTTGATTGTCAACAAGATATGTTCAAACTCATAATGAAGTCAAATGTAACAACATGTATGACACCCCCATTTCAACTAATCCTCTTACTAGGTGTGGTGCATTGTAACATCATATCATATATAAGTCTCCAACTTCCTCGAACATGTGATTGATTGAATTGGCCATGCTAGTGTAAATAATAGATAACATGGAAGATGAGAAATGCCTTTTTACTTTGGCTTTTATGAAGACAAAACTTTGCAATAGGTTCATTATCCATTTGCAATTATGTGCATGTTTGCACTATGATTTTATTCTTTGCAAAATTTCCTATGAGTAAAATGCATTGAAGTATTGGAGAAGAATACATCACTTATATTACTATGATGGTTAAGGTGATATTTTCTTTTGTGCAATTGCTGGGCCAATTTAATTTGTGAAGGTAGAAATGTGTTGCATTGTGTTTCTATATTTATTGAATTTAATGATCAAGTTTTACAAGCAATTTCTTATCTTTCCATGATGTCAATGTGTTCTACCCAAATGCTCCATAGTCTAATGCTTTTGGTTTATTTTTGCATGCCTTCTTGAAGTTGTAAATGTATGTTAACTTCAATTGACTTTGTAATTCACTTGTGTTATAATGGTTAGTTTCAATTAAATTTTAATTCTCTCACATGCTTGTGTTTGTTAATGCATGTTCATATGATTTTTGTGTTTTTTTGTTTAAACATCCTTGTAATTTGCATTGTGTGTACAACATGCATTTCATAATGCTTATTCACATGCTTTACAATTTTGTACAAATATTCCAACAATTTTTTTTTCAAAACACCAAAAAAATTCTAAATGAAAGAAAAGAATAACCAAAAACCCCTAATTTAATTCCAAATATAACCAAAAAAATTCACCTCTAAATTTAGAAGATGGCTGGCCTAGAATTTTCACCTTCACATTTTAAGTGGCAATCATGTTTAGATAAATAATTTTTTGGTGAGGCTAAACAAAACTCCAACCACATCTTAGTTTTAACCTATTCAACACCACATGAACTTCAAATGTGGCCCCACTAGCTATTTTACAATTTATTGAAAAAAACACTAATATTCATATGTGATTATCACAAAACTTTATTTATTGATGAAAACTTAATGGGGTTATGTGATGCAAAACATATAAGTCTCCCAAGAATATTTTTTAGGATTAGAAGTGTCAAAGTCCAAAGTTCAAGTATTATACTTTCCATTTCATTTATGTTCAATGTTGAATGATTCATTTTTCATTAACTTGGACAATCAAGGATCATTTAATTGTTATTGTCAGATATTCAAATTTGTTCTTATGTTATTACCAAATAAGCTAGATTTGGTTCATGCATATTTACAAGCATAATGATGATGACACACCCACAAGAATTGAGTCATGCCTTGATAAATTCCTTTCCTTTTAAGTTTGGGTATTTTAAGATGTTGCTTGATGAATTTATATATGTAAATGGGAAATGATTTAATATTTTTCTTTTTATTTTAATTACTAAAGTCATTACACACTCATTTATCATTAAGTCAACTTTCCTTATATCACATTGTGCAAAAAAAATCATGTGTCTAATTTTTATACATTTCATTTTTGTTTATAACTAGATCAAACATTTTGAAACTACATATATTGTAGTGCCATGAATTATCATGGTCAAAAATCAAATCTATGAAGAATGTGCACAAATGACCTGGATGGCATGATCAAATTGTCTAATTTGTCAACAAAAGAAAAGCCCAAAAATCAAGGTTGGGAACATCCCCAAAATCTAGGATGCCTATCCTTGGCCCCCTTACTTTGGTATTGCCTCCACCATGGGGCTTTACAATTGTTCTTTACAAAAGTGACATCATTGTTTTTGCTATGTGACAACATCCCCAACAATTTTGGTATGTGACCCTACAAAGAAATCTCACATCCGTTTAGTCCTTTACTTTCTTATGACCCCATTCATAAAACAAAACAAGGATTGAAAATAGGTGGAAACTACTAGTAACAAACCATTGGACCAATCATTATGATTGACCCATCATAAACAAGGAGCATCAGCCAGATCATATTTGTTACACTTTTTTTGGCAAGTACACACCTTTATTATGCCTTTTACCAACCTCAAGAAACTATGTAAAAATGCCGTGCCAAAACCCTTTTGTTGAGCCAAACCACATGTTTTGACTTTTTTTATCTAGTTTTAATGTGCAAGGTCACATACTAAACACCTCCCAAACATAAAATGATTGACATGTTTTGATGGCAGGTGTTTACAACAGGGGTTTGCCTTATTCAAAAATCTCAATAGGTGAAAATTGATGGGAAAAAAATGAAAAATAGTTTCCTTGTTGGGGAAATCCATGGGTGATTTTACATCTTGCCAGTAATGTATTAAACATTTATGTATCACTACATGACCATGATTAGATTCTATTGTCATCTAGGTAGTTATGGAAAAATCATGGAGCATAAGTGCCCCATGTCATGACCATGATGCATTGCTTAGGGGTTAAAGGTGGCTATGGTTTGCATTTTTTAGTTTTTTAGTTTTTTTTTCACTTTCTTTGCAAATTGATTATGTTGTTGCAAATTTTTTCAATCTTTAGGATTTGGGTGAAAGATTTTGTTTGCAAACTAAATGTTTTATTGTGAACTATTGCATTAGTTGTTGGTGGGTGTTTATGTAATTTCTTATTTGTTAGAAAGTCAAGGACAAGGAAAAAAATAATGAGCTACTGGTTTGTAGAGAAGAGGATCAAGAAAACAACTTTTGAGCACCCTTTTTTTCCCTTTCCCTCCTTTTATCTTTATGCCATTTTTTTTCTACAACAATTTCAAGTAGGAGTAGTTCCAATACTCAAGTTATTCTTGAAAATCAAACAACAATAAACATGTGAAGGTGAGTGATGATGCTAATAGAGTATTTTCATATTCATTGTTGATTTTCTTAAAACAATTTCATTATTAAGTATGTAAAATCATCCATCATTTCAAAGGTATTAACCAAATAAGTAACTAATTTTTTTTAAAAATGAAATTTGAATGTAAGATATTGCATTTTTTTCTCCTTGGAAGTTAGTGAGTTGAACAACATGGAAAACATTTGTTTATCATTGTGAAATTTCCATCGTGAATAAGATCATCTATGTTATGTGTGCATGGCAACTGGCCCAAGTTCAAAGTCACATGGTGCACATGGCAATCAACCTAAGCTCAAGTCCATATTGTGCACATGGCAGCCAATTTGAGTTCAAGTTTACACCCATGATGAAAGAGGTAAAAAAGGGCTATGATACAATGTATCACAAGTAAAGTTCAGTTTTGTTATGTTTGTTTTAAATGCATTTGCATGTTAATTGATAGGAAATATGAACTTCTTGATTAATTTTGCATTTTTCACAACTTGAATCAATTCATGCTATTGGAACTAATAGTTAAGTTAAAGGTAGCAACAAATTGTGTGATTTCTTACAACAATCAAAAAAATAAAATAAAATGTTATTCAAAACAAAAAATATTTGAGATAACAAAATTTATTGTAAGATTTTCCTTGTTCCCCATGTATACATTATTCACAATTTGTGAACTTGGTCATTTGTTACATGTTCACAAATGCATTGAAAATTTTGAAAGTTTGTTATTTCTTTATATTAGTAATTTTTTTGTTTCAGGTTTTTATTGTATCAATGTAACTAGATCTATGTATTAGAAAGTTGATACATTGTAATCCATCATATTGATGTGGAAAAGCTTCATATGTTCAATGCGTGGCATATATTTTGTTTATTTTCATTGTGTGAACTTATTTTGCATCCATAATGTTTTAAAACCTTTTCGTAGACTTGCAAAACATATAAAACGTATTTTGTTATGCTAGGTCTAATGTGCAATTGCTTGTATATTTTAAAAAGCTTCTTAACCCTTTTAATCAATTTCATAGTTCAAAAAATGATCCTTAGGAATGGTGAAGTTAATAATGGTGTACTCTAGAATGGAAAAATGTAATAAAATCAATTGAAAAAAAATAAATTCAAGAAAAGAAAAAAAAAAACTTTTGACACATGAATAAACATTCATAAACCACATCATGTTTTCATGAAATTTTGTGGGTTTAGATCAAATGAGAACATAACAATATTATACAAAAAATATAATTGTGGAACAGTAAAAAAAAAATTGATATACAAACTCTTAAATTAACCATTCATTATTCATAATTCACAACATTTGATACTAAATTTATGAACCATGTTTCTTTCAAATTATTTAGTTTGTGAATTCTTTTCCAAAAATTTCTTAGGTTTCCATGTAGGTTGAAAAGTTCTATTTTGGTCATCAATATTAAAATGTCAATGTATTAGTGTTGTAGTGTATTAATATTTGAACAATAAAACATATGAGCAATACATTATGCAATACATTTGCTAAATTTTAAATGTAGTATTCAGTTTTTTTCTTTAATATTATAATGTATCAAATTATATTGTATTAATGTATTAATTTAATAATGTAATATGTCGCACATCAAATTATAGCATATCATCATAAATGCAACATTTCAGCTTTACAAACTAACTCATTTTGTATTGAATTTGCAAATTAGATCTTGAATGAATGCTAAAGTGGCACATTTGATCCTTTAAGTTATCAAAAAAACAAAAAATTCAAAAGCTCCTTGAGGAGCATGAAATGAAAGATAAACAAAGTTGTGACTATTTGTATGGGGCAATTTAGTGGTGAATGTGCCCAATTCAAAATGGATGTAATCATCTTCCTAATACACTTGAGTTGTTAGGGGAGTAAACTTTGGTTTGTGTAAACTTGAATATTGTTAATTGAATTTGGCAATGCATTATTTGGTGTAACTCAACTTTTTTTAATCCAATAGTAACATGTATTAGTGTACATGTGGGATTTTATTTTCCATTTGTTAATATATTGAAACTTCCTTCATGAAATTAATAATGAAAGTTTTAACAATCAAGGTGATACACCAAGGTGCAACTCCTAAAATTAAAACTAGTTCAATATTATATTGTATGGCATATTTTACAATATAATACATTCTTCAAATTGGTGAAGCTTTCAAGTAAATCATGGACTTGTGGTACTTTCATATGTAATTATCTACATCATACATTTCAAAGTGTCATATATCAAAAGTATCATAATAAAATATTTATGTTTTGGATGTAATACATGAGTATATTAGTGTATTGATGCATTTATGCATTAATGTAATAATATGTCATTGTAATAATGCATTAGTGCATTAGTACATGAATGTACCAAAGGATCTTTGGGCAATACCCATTATTTAATTAATTAATTATTTTTGAAATGGTAATTAGGATTGGCTTTTGAAGCAAGATTCCATTATGATGATTTTTTTTTGAAATATATAGGGACTACATATCAATTTGATGTTTTGTTCAATAATTTCAAATTTCAAAAATGCAAGTGACAAATAACAAGTGGTTACAATCAAAAAGTGATGGGAAACATATATAAATAAACTGTCAAATTTTCATATGTAATCATTATTTATCAATATGGAATAATGATAATACATTGAATGTATTACATCATGTGCCATTAATATTATTTGACTATATAAAAAATTATTTTACCCTACTTTTAAACTTGGAAACATGAGAACCTTTTGTCCATGTATTTTGAAAAAAAATTGCCTTACTATGTTTGGACAAATGTGCATGTCAATTTTCAAATAATGTTTTTAATGTATTAAAAAATCTTTAGTGTATCAACAAATTCTTAGTGTATAAAAAAAATGTGATAAATAACAATTGGATGTAATTAAAAAAATGGTGGGAATTGTAAACTAGATGCTAGTTGCCATATATTTGTCATGTGTGGAAAAATGATGATACATAGATAGTAATAGCTCACACAAGGTGAATATTTTATTAATATTTTTAATACTTTAATGATTACCCTATAATAACAATAGACTTGGAAACATAACAACTTTCTATTCATGTATTTTGAAAAAACATTTTCACCCTTGCTATGTTTTAGCATGTGCACACCACTTAAGAATTGAAAAAAATTCCTCAATGTATCAAAAAATCATCAATGTGGGAACAAATATTTAATGTCTTGAAAAACTCTCAGCAAATAACAATACTAGTTATGGTTGAAAAATGGTGGGAAACATAAACTATATGTCAACTTTTGATATGCAGTGATCCATTTGCCATGTGTGAAAAAAAAAAGTGTGAATAATGTATTTTTATTTTTTGATGCATTAACAATTATCTTACAACAACCATAGACATAGAAACATGGCAATGTTTTGTCCATGAATTTTGAAAACAAATTCTCACCTTTGCTATGTTTAGGCATGTATGAAAACTTTCAATTGAATTTTTTTAGTGTATCAACAAATCCTTAATGTATTAAGAAACACATGGCATATATCAAATTTGAGCCTTACAATTCTAAAATGGTGGGAAATGTATGCTATGTGTCAATTTCAAAAATACCAATATAGCAATCATTGATGAATAGTGTATTTATATTTTTGATACATTAATAACTACCTTACAACAACCATAAACCCAAAAATCCATGACAATCTCTTATCCATATGATTTTGAAAAAAATTCCACATGTACTTGTAAAATAGATATGTATTATGAGATCCATTCATAATGATAACACAACATAATGCATGATGACATGATGCATCAATACATTGTGATTTCGATACCTTGGAAAATAAAACAAGAATTATCATTGCTATGAGATCCATTCATAATGATAACACAACATAATGGATGATGACATGATGCATCAATACATTGTGATTTCGATACCTTGCAAAATAAAACAAGAATTATCATTGCTGACAACAACAATATTTATTGCGAGGTGAAAAATATTTCGACTAATAATTTCATTGTTTTTTACTCACATGTACATATTTTTGACTTGGGGCAAGATGCCCCCCACTTGAAAAAGTACTATTAATGTAGGCACCTGGCATCATCAAACCCTGGCAATCCTTTTATGCTAGGGGACCCACCTGGTGGGTTTATATACATCCATCTAGGTAGCTCAATATGCTGTACCAGAACTACTACTCTAACACATGTTACAGCTGCCACAGCTGCAACTGCTTAGCATTAGAATGTACCCATTACACATGCATAGAATTTTTTGCCACCTGGTGCAATTGTGTTATCTGGGTCCGGCTCACCAATGAATTTCCTGTCATACACACATGGCATACTGCTCACTACTGGTTCTGTAATCTGCTTGAAGGTGTTGGGTGAATGTGTCAGTAGCCAAAGTAGGAGCCATGGGAATTATTGTTGTCACTGGTTTGATCAAGGAAGAGCATCTTCTTAAGCTGCTGCTGCATGTTGCTGCTGTGACTGCAGCAGAGGTGGCCAATGGCTCCACAGGCAATTTCTCACAGTTGCAGATTTCAATCATAAATCCATCTGGGTCATGGAAGAATAGCTGGTCCACCATGATTCCACCCTCCTCCACTACCCTTCGTGTGCTTTTAATATTCCTCTCTCGTAGAGAATTCTCCACCTGCACAATATCCTCACACTGCAACATTGCGCACGGAGGACGAGGTCCCTAGTGTTTTTTAGATCTCTCTGCAATTTCTGATCTCTTGAGTTCAGAAGCCCAATGTTCAACATCCAACTCTCAGATCTTACAATATTATTACTTGTGCGTGAGAATGCCGTACCTGAAAAGAAATGTGGTCATCCCGAGGATTTATCTCCCGATTGATGCCGGCAAGAATGGCATCCTCCTTCTCCGCTTGTAGTAAGTGAATACCCAACCTACAGAAAGCCTGATACAGCCTGCAGCAAAAAAGCCATGATCACAATGTACCAAACTTGCAGTGAGCTTTCACAAATTCTTTCTCCTGATCTCATTGTTGTCTCAAAAAATTATAAAAGAATTTGGGCAGCTGCAATATTAACGAGCCTGCAAGTAGTGGTGCGAACTGCAACTGAACCAGCAGCACTTGGGGTTTTTAAGCTGTGCAGATTCCTAAAACAACACCAGGGGCTGCAAACAACTGATGCATCATGCGCCGGCGTCTTACCAAGCTCCATCAAAGTCGAACGACCCGGGCCTCTTGATCGGCACGAACCCTAGCACGGTCTCATAAAACTGCACTGACTTTTCTAAATCCGCGCAGTTGCGCGAAACATGGTTCAAGGAAGTCAAACCCAATGGGTTCCTATTCTTCAATATTCCGGCCATCGATCTAAACTAACCAACAGATGATCAATCTTAATACTCACTCAACTGAACAATCTCTCCTCTCACGTACGTAACACCAAAACCCACCTCCCACCTCTGATTCCGGGACTCATTCACCCAACACCCTCTTCCTCTTGCCTCACAAAAAAATCTCAGATACTAGAGATTGAACCACAGATGCTAGAGCTCTGAGAGAGGGAGAGAGAGAGCGAGAGCGAGAGCGAGCGAACAAGCGAGAAAGCAGAGAAGCTTGCGCAGCTATGTAAGGGAAGGAAGTGCATGCATGTCACGGGGTTCAGGGCCCGGCCGGGGGTTCGCCCGCCACGTTACGTCGGGTGGCCAACCGTACCCGCTTTGCTTAGGACCCTTGGCCTCAACTGCATGGTCCCTAAACCAAAGGGGATTTTTATTTATTTTTTATTTTTTGTTATTAAGTTTTTTTTGGGGTGCTGCCCGGAGCTGGCATAACTGGATGGCCTCTTCACTCTACTCCTACAAGGTAATTGCTCTCTTAGTTTCTAGTCAGCTTCCTAAGTTGTTGCATTTTTCCATGCTTTTTAGGGTGCATTCACACCTAATGTTAAGTTAGTGTTAAGTGAAAATCTAGGTGGCATCTTAGGTGGCCACCCAATTTTCAAGGGGTGATTATTTAATATTAAGTGAATGGTTTAACTTAACATAAAATCTTTGGGGTAAATAGGTTTAGGTTCTAAATGATTAGCCTGGTGTTAAGGGACTTAATACTAGAGTCCTTAACACCAAGTGTGAATGCACCTTTAAGTTCAGTGGAGCTAGCATAATTGAAGGGCCTCTTTCATAGGTGTGCTAACATTGG
>Ga0209611_10000351_pt1 | contig 65125 bp, 53 predicted proteins | sample S1TSphgellanicum_3_FD_187693 | JGI IMG/M metagenome (GOLD analysis project Ga0209611, IMG submission 187693) | Host-associated microbial communities from peat moss isolated from Minnesota, USA - S1T2_Fc - Sphagnum magellanicum MG (SPAdes) (version 2) | ecosystem: Host-associated > Plants > Peat...
ACTTTTAGTGGTCGGGAGTCAAACTGCCAGTTTGACTCCCGGCCCTTCTTTTGCCCATAACTTGGGCTGCAGATGTCCGAATTGCCAATGCGAGGGCATTTTCGATATCTACGTTTCAAGACCTTTCTAATGACACCAAGAACACCCAAATGCGAGGTGTTCTGACCCTTGCTGTTGAGCTCTAAACATTCGGGAGTCCCGGAAGACTCCCAACCTCCAACTTTTCCAAGTGTTAGGCTTCACCCCCACACTTGGCCAAAGTGGGGTTGCGACATTGGGGGTTCCAGGGGCTCAACTAGCTCAACAGCCTCAATGGGGGCATTGGTGCTGGAGGGGCTAGGGGGTTTAACTGGGGAAGCAGTCAAGTTTGTAGGAGCTGGAGCTTCAGAGCTCATGTTACACTTCCCGAATACAACAAAGAAGGTGTTTTAAAATCGTCCGGGGTACTCGGATTGGGCGGGAAAATGCAGCAAGCTTATCTCAGAACTTATCTCGGAGCTCGGGCCTTCGGCCTTCACTCATTTGTCCGGGCACCCCATTCCTGGCGCTGCGCGCCAGTTCGGGGAAATTCGGCATTTTTGCATCTCGTACCGGATTCCCAGATCTGTAGAACCCTGGTCAAAACCCAATGGCTCGAGGAGTTCTTTATATCATTGGAAAGATATTGAAACTTAGATGTCTAAAATGGGCTTGCATCGCCCATTTGGACATTTGAAACACAAGTTATGGCCAAAAGAAAGGCCGGGAGTCAAATTAATAGTTTGATTCCTGACCACTAAAAGTTGGGAATCACCCCGATTTCCTTGTGTGTAGGTGGCGTGTGACATACTGTTGGAAAGTTCTTGACGAGGGCTACAACTTTGTTTTAGACCTCATCTCAATTGGAGTTCTGCACACAAAGTTATGGGGCCCTAAAATCGCAAAAGTCCCAATTTTGGCGATTTCGGAACTCCCACTTAGAAGTCTCGAGACAAAATGTTATTTGGATGTGGGCCTTGTGGAAAGGCACAAAGTATACTATAAGGGGGAAGGTGGTGGCTTCCTCCAAGTCCGGGCCGTGGTGAGTCTTGTGAATTTGAGTTTGCCCATGGTTCGTCCTAGCACCAAAAGTGCTCTAATTATGCACTAACCAACTTGTTGTTTGGTTTTGTATAGATCCGAGTGAGTGATTAAGTGCTTGTCATTCTTCCTAATCCCATCCCGGAGTTCCAACACGCCCCTCTACCCTTTAAAGTGCTACGAGCCAGGGAGCATGCCTCGATTCCTTATTCTTTTGCTGTTTTCGCTTTAGACTCACATTTGGAGTTTATCAAGGAGCCAAGGGGCACGTCAAATATCCACCAATAAAATATCCATCAATAACCATTAATAAAATAATCATTAATAACCATTAATAGAATAGTCACCAATAATCATTAATAGAATAATCATCAATAATTATTAATAGAATTACAACTAATAGCCATTAATATAATAATAACTAATAGCCATTAATATAATAATAACTAATATGCATTAATATAATAACCATTAATAACCATTAATAAAATAATAACCAATAGCCACCAAAAGAAAAACTATTAATGGCCATTAATATAATAACCAAATAACCATTAATAAAATAACCACCAATAATCACCAATAGCCATTAATAGAATAACCACCAATAACCATTAATAAAATAACCATCAATAGTCACTAATAGAATAACTAGTAATAACCATTAATAGAATAACCATTAATAAAATAACCATTGATAGCCACTACTAACTACTAATAAAATAATCATTAATAGCCACCAATAAAATAGGTACCAATAGCCATTAATAACCACCAATAGCCGCAATAAAAGAACTTGTAATAGCCATATATTAAAATTGTTTAAGATTGCCAAAAATAATTTAAGGTGAAATAAACTATAATAAACAAAAGTCACTTAAGGTGACATAACCTATAATAACTTAGAATTGTCAATAATAACATAAGGTGAAATAACCTTCAATAGTTAAAAATAACCAATAATAGCCTCACATAATAAAAAATAGCTTAAAATGAAATAATTTGAAATAGCCAAAAGTAATTGAGAATAACCATAAATAGCCATAAATAATGTAAGGTGAAATAATTTAAATTAATAAAAAATAGCCATATAATAATTGAAAGTAGTTTAACATAGGTAATATTATTATATTAGTAAAAAATTTATCCATTTTTTTTTCAAAAGAATGGTCATTGAAATGTTATTGAATAATGATATTCAAATTTTTTTTTGTTCAAATGATTTTACATTTTCAAAAGAAAATAAATGTAATTATGTACATTATTAAATTTAAAAAAAAAGTAAACTCAAATAATTTCATTTGAACAAAATTTCAATAAGATATGAATTTTAAAAGTTTATGTTTTTGTAATGTTTAAAGTATTTAATAAATAGAATGTAATGTAACATATTATCACAACAAGTGTAATGGCTTGATGGTAAGGGTGTTTGTCTCCATTTTAAATGTCAAGGGATCAAACTTCATGAGTGGTGTTATGTATGGTCAATAATGGTAATTGATCGAATATTTTCTTATCTAAAATAGGTGCTTAGGTTGATTATGTGACCTACCTACATAGGTTAGGTTTTTAATTTAGCCTAGTTAGTGACACGTGTCAATAAATCATAGGCTAAAAATTCATGAAATTATCAATAATATTATATATTAAATAATTTAATTTTAATTGATTTCCATGTCGGTTAGTTAATTAACTAGTGAGTGAATGGCTTGGTAAATTTATATTTCATTTGAGAATAATTTTGTTTCACTAGGTACTAGTGAAACAATTCATTGTCCGTAGCAACTGGTCCCTGTTCGCTAAGGGGTTAACCAATATCACCAAGTAAAAATGTCTAAATTCACTCAAAATCTAGTGAAACTTAAAATGAACTAAAACGCATTTTGGTGTAGTGTTTGCAAGAAGAAGTGTACATGGAATAACCACTAGGTTATGTGGACCAAACACATCCTAATTTGGTTTGTAGGTTGAAGAAAATTTTGTATAGTTTGAAACAAGCACCTAAAGTTTGGTCAGACAAAATAGGTCGGTATTTTGTCACAAATTGATTTCAAACATTTAATGTAGATTTTCACTATATGTAAAAAAAACAAATTGTGGGGTTGTAATCATAGTCATTTATGTTGATGATTTGATTGTCAAAGGAGATAGTGATGCAAACATCTTTGATTTGAAAAAGCTTTTGAAGCACAAGTTTGAAATGAAGGATTTGGGAGAGTTGCGTTACTTCCTCGGCATTGAGGTAATCTAGTCCCCTAAAAGGATATGGTTAATACAAAAGCAATATGCTTTGAACAAATTGTTCGAATATGGTATGACAGCTTGTAAACCAATTTCAATTCCATTGGAACAAAATGTAAAATTAAGTGCAAATGAAGGTGACCTTGTGGAGGAAACCACTATGTACATACACATAGTGGGGAGTTTTGATTTACATGACCATCATAAGGCTAAATTTGAGTTATGCAGTTGGAGTGGTGAATCAATTCATGCAAACACCATGAAAACCACATTTGGATGTAATGAAATGCATATTGAGGTACATAAAATATATTTTGTAGTGTGGAATTTTTTATGAAGCCAAGAGCCAGTTACAAGTACATGGATACATGGATGCTGATTAGGTTGGCAATGTTTCAAATAGAAGATCAACTAGTCGTTTCATTTTTTTTTGGAAGTGATGTTGTTAGATGGAATAGTAAAAAACAACCAACAATTACATTATCAAACACGAAAGGTGAATATAGATGCGCAACAATTGTTACATGTGAAGTAATTTGGTTACAAAAACTATTCTTAGATTTGGGACAATTAGTGGATGTTCTTGTTGACATTTATTGTGATAACATCAGTAGCATACTACTTGTTAACAACCCCATTTATCATGCTAGGACAAAGCACATTGAAGTGCATTATCATTTTATTAAATTTTGTTTTTAGCAATAGTAATTAATTTTATTCATGTTAGTATTGAAAATCAAGTTGTTGACATTTTCACAAACATTTTAGGTACAGACAAGCTAAGGAAGTTTAGAAAAATGCTTGGTGTACTAGAAGTGGAATTGAACTTGAAAGGGAATGTTGAGAATTCAAGTTCAACTAGTTAAGTTTCATTAGTTATTGGAGTAAGAAAATGACTAAGTTACTTTCATAAGGTTGAATTATTTTCTTTGCTTATATTAGTTTAATTATTTGTGATTTTGTCTTTTAATTAAATACCTTGGTGTTGATGGTTTGATTCTCTTTTCTTCATTGCACAAGTTTGTGTATTTATGTGACAAGAACCGTGAGTAGTTCTTGATGTTATGTTCCATGTTGTGAACATTATGTTTTAGTTTTCTTTCAATAAAAATTTATGTTTGCACTTGATTAGATCTCTTATTTGTTAACAAATTCATGTGTACTTCCTATTCACTTAAGGGCTAAATACAAGAATTAGTTGCCTTCCATCTAGGTGTATGGGGAAGTATATGGGGATTTTAACCTTATGTGAGGAAGAGGCCCACATTGACTTTAATTAACATGTGATGTATGTGGGTGTTGGTCCTTTTTGGGGGCATGATGGCTTGGGTGGTAAGCTTGAAATTACCTAACCTTCTATAGGGAAGAAGCCCACATTGATTTTAATTGACATGCGATGTACGTGGGTGTTGGTCCTTTTGGGGGGCATGATGGCTTGTGTGGTAAGCTTGAAATTCTAAAGCCTTTTAGGAGGAAGAGTTTTGAGCATGAGTGTACAACTATTTGTTCTTTAGGAATCACAATAACATTTATAACAATGTCATTTATGAGACTATGGAGATGAAAATAAGGAGCATACCAATGAACATGCTTTCACATTTTATTCAAAATGAATGGATTGAGCCAATACATACATGAAAACATCACAATTTTGAAACCACCACAATTTTCATGGAAATGTCATGCTCCAAGCAAATCGAGCATTAAATTATTATTGTAACCTTCAATCAAACCCTAAGGTTAATTCTCAATGTCATCACACCAAAAAACTATGGGTAGAGAGATATGTCTTTCAAGCCAAGATTGCAAATTTGTCCTTTGTAAGTTAAAATACATTTTACCCATATATATTTGTGTGACAATCGTGAGTCCAAAGGTTTTTATTGGATCTCGTAGCCAAGTTAGCTAATAACCTTTTAGTTCAATCCTTTTTTCCTGGTTACCATAAATTTCATGAAGTCAAGTTGACAACTGATTATTATAGGGGTGGAGTGCTCATTTCATCCATTTCACCAGATTTTCGTTAGTTGCTAATGAATTAGGTCAAACCATCATCCAACTAGATAGTTCAAACTAGAAGGGTATGACCCTTTCTATTTGGCAACCAATCTCAGAAGGCCCCAACAAAATTTAACCAGAAATGGCAGTCTTTAGCTCTTAGTGGAAAAGAAAAATATCAAATTTTCAGCATGAAGAGGAGTGGGGATTGGGTGCTGTGAATGTTACCTTAGCCTAAGGTCAGTTTTGTCATTAAATAATCCTTTAAATATTGAAACATATTTTTGGGTGAAAATATGAATCTAAGGTGTTGGAAACCATTGTAAAATTATGGCATGCTAACAATGTGAATAATTTCACTACTCATATGATGACAATGTCATAGTATAATTACTGTACATCAATGAAAAACTAATAAATTTTGGAATTCTAAAAAACCAATTGACAGATGTGGAAGCTGACCCTAGGCTACAGTATTCATTTTGTCTTGAAACCAGAACAAAAACCGCCCAAGAAAATCAGTAAAGCATCTTGGGCAGAGAACATTTGAGACAATTCATGCATTGGTGGGCTGGGCATCTTGGGTAGTGTGAGGTTTTCAGGGAATCCATGCAGGTTTTGGAGGCAACCCCCAGGCAGAGAGCATGTGAGGCAAACTAGAAGTGGCAGAAAGGGAAGGGGTGGGTGGGCAGGGTCAAGAGTTTCATTGGCACACATTTTCCAATAGCAAGCGAGCTGTTGCTGCTGCTGCCCATCATGGTTTGCCATGGACTAGGTAACTGGAGAGAGGCCCACTAGGTACTGAAAATAGCCAAGGTCCAGGAGTGCAAAGGATATCTCCAGTTATCAGGTGGCCTTGAGCCAATTACTGGACATAACCAGTGTCCTTTACATCCATAACATGCTCAGAAGGTGGATGTGGATCACTTTTCATCCATACACAGCATGGATACGGAACACTTCTCATCCACATGCAGAATGAGATTCAGGTATCTTAATATGTGATATAAGGCAAGCACGGTAGGGCAGGTGTCTTGATAAACTGTGAGCCATAACCAGCACCCAGTGCCAACTACCTGGCGTAAAGGTCTGAACCTGCCCCTTAGGCAGGTCTTAAATGAGTAGGTAGGTCTTAAAATGGTCTAGGAAGGTAGGAAATGACATAGTAATCTGCCACTGTTGCCACTTACGGAAAATGGCAACCCTTGAAAACCTGGGGAATCAGCAGTTTCAGACCTTTCTGTTTTGTGCAAAGTGGGTTTGATAGGGCCGAGAACAATTTCAAGAGCCCACATTCCTGTAGCCCATTGTACCTAATCAAAATCCCATCCTTTGCAAAGTACTCCTTTACACAAGGAAATTGTATTTTCCTGAGGTTTGTTGGGCTCATGTGTTTCAAGGGGGGCAAACACCTTCAAAGGACTGTGTATAGGCCCAAAACCCTAAACCCTGAAGTTCCAACATTTATGAAAGTCATGTTTGTGCCAATGATGAGTATGTTGAAGGTAGCCATGATAAGTATGATTGCTGGACTGGTGTGTAAATACATCAATAGCCCATAGGCAAAGGGTCATGGGGTACCACAACCATCAATCAGTGATCATCTTCCCTACTACAAAGTGATGGCACAATGGCTTCCATATTCAATCAAGTTCTGGAATATTGATTTGTACCCAAATTGGGCATGACTTTAATGTATGAAATAGTACTATTAAAGATGTGTGATCTTACATCATGTACATGGGATATGCTTGGACAAAGTTGAAAGCCACAGAATCAATGGAAGTTCAATACCCTTAATATCCCTTAGTTTTGTAAAGCATTGGCAAATTCAGTGTATCCAGATGCACATTCTTCAGCGGAATCTGTCATCCACCATTAGCACACAGCATTTCAAAAAATGAAACACCTGCTCCAGCAGACATTTCACTTTTGGAAAAGGCCTGCCTTTAGTAGTAAAATTTGTCTCATGATACCCGACGGATACCATTACAAGAAATAATAAAAATAATAATCCTGATGCTTTATGCAAGGTAACATCTGCGGACTGGGGCATTCCTGAAACAAACAAGGTGGTGTCACTGAGACAGTGGCACTTATTTCAAGAACGCCCCACTCACTCCTTGGGTGTGACCTTACACATAACATCCTTGTATAAATATAATATTTCATGAATTTTTTAAAAAAATCTCTCTTAAGTTATGCAAAGTGTCAAATTATCAATGATTCATGAACATGTTTCCACATGCTATACTCTAACTAATCTGCTTATACAACAATTTGTTTTTTGGCATACATCAACAAGAGCTGTTTCGGTGATGCTAGACTTTTTCTAAGAAACCTACATTAACAGCTATCAAAATGTTCTGAAGTGCCTTTCTTCAGAAACCTTTCAATTGAGCCTCAATTTCCAATGTTGCATTATTGCATTTCAAAGGGTAATGAGTAGCCTGATGTCATGTGATCCCCTTGTCATGTTGCAACTTCAATGAAAGCACTCTTAACAAGTCATCAAATTGTGGTGCTAGAATTGGACCCACCATTACTTCCACATAGGTTCAATCAATGTTGCCAATCACAGTGCCCCCCAGACATTCTTGGGACATTCTGATCTAGGTGTGTTGGGTAAAATTAGGTTTAGAGTAGGCTTGGCTTGGGATGTTTGAGGATGTCTTGATTTTCTTTCCATCTAATGGATGAATGATGGGGGATGGTTGTAGTGATGGCCAAGACCATGTGATTGAGGATGATGTGGGGTGATCAAGGATGTTGAGAGTGATGGCAAGGCCATTGAAGTGGTGCAATGGAATTTTTTTTCAAGTGATAGGCATCGATAGGGGTGTCAAAAATGATGATGAGGAAGATGATGAATGCAAGGAAGGATGGATGACAAGGAATAATGGGGATGATAGCAAATGGTGGGAATGATGACATGGAGGATCAATAAGAATGATTGGGGGTGTTGGGAAGGATGTCAAAGATGTCAAGAAGAATGTTGGGTCGTTGAAACAGTGTCGCAACCCTAGCTTTGGGCTCGCGACCAAGACTAAGGGGGTTACAAGGTTACGGGCTAAGAGGAAGGAAGCCCGTGAGTTAAGGCAAGAGGAAGCCCGGGAGTCACATCACATACTCCCGGGAGTGTTAGAAAGTGTTAGGGAGTGTGAGGGAGTGAACACTCACACTCCCAAGGCAACTCCCACTTTGGGAGATGGAGTCCTGGTGGACTCCCAAAACTTCAGAGAGCGATTACAGGGGTCAAACCTCAATGGATTGTGGCGTTCTTTATATCGATGAAAAGCTCTTGGAGCGTAGATGTCTAAAATGGGCTCGCATTGCTCATTTGGACATCTGAAACACAAGTTATGGCCAAAAGAAGGGCCGGGAGTCGAACTGCCAGTTTGACTCCCGACCACAAAAAGTCAGGAATAGACCTCTTCCCGATGTCCGATTCGGGAATGCGACACGACATTAGAAAGCTCTTGACGAGAGCTACAACTTTGCTTCAGACCACATCGCGATCCGAGGTCTGCTCGCAAAGTTATGGGGCTCCAAAGTCCCAAGAGTCCCATTTGGCGCGATTTCGGGACTCCCACTCGGGAGTCCCGGGAAAAATAACCATTTGGATGTGGGCTCCGTGGAGAGTCACAGAGTATACTATAAGGGGGAAGGTGGTGGCTTCCCCTAAGTCTGGGCCGTGGTGAGTCTTGTGTGTCCGTGTTGCCCGTGGCTCGTCCTAGCACCAAGGGTGCTCCAACTTTGCACTAACCACTTTGTGTGGGTTGTGTGCAAGCTCATGTGAGTGACTAAAGCTTGTCAACTCTTCTTAATCTCATCCCGGAGCTCCAACCTGCCCCTCAACCCCTCAAAGGGTTGTGAACTAGGGAGCGTGCTCCAACTCCTCCTTTTCCGCTGCTTTCTACTTGGGCTCACATTTGAGCCCTTTAAGGAGTTGGGGGTGCGTCAAACAGGGTAAGTTTGAGCCTCCACCCAAATGAAAAGAAATTAGGGTAAAGATAAAGCAGTGCCCTGAGAGGGATGTTGAAGATGTCTTGGGATGTTCCAAGTTGTCATAGTGTAACCAAAAAAGGAAGGCTTAAGAACACCCTCACAACTGCTGTTGTATTCCCTTTGACAGAATGTGGGTGATTCCCCTTGTCTGGTATAGATAGACTTACAATTTCCTAATCAAAGTCCATAGCTTCTACACCCTTAGCTCTGCTAATTCCCAAAGGCAGGCACTCATCCAGTGCTTCCAAAGACACACTACCAGAATTCCTACTAACATCATTCTGACGCACGACTCTACAAACTCAAATCACCTTCTGTCCCTTTCCTTTTTCCTCACTCAACCTTCATTTGTTCTCCTCCCCTCAGATCAAGGAGCTGCCCTCCTGTAGTTGCTAACGCAGCGAAAGATAATCAGCAACTAGCAATCTTCTAAGCTCTCCTGCATTCTCCAAAAATCTCTATAGCTCTCTGTTCTCCCCTACAAAAAAAAATCCCCATTCCCCTAATCTTCCTGCCTCTTGCTTGCCTCCCCCATCTTGCCGTTCTGCCTAGTCCTTCCTGCTCTTTTCCGCCCATCAATGCACCACCACACCTCCTCATCATTCGTGCTGCCATTGCCCCTGTACACCCTCTTTCACACCCCAAACACAGACCTTCCATGCATCCCCATGCAGCCGTCACGGAGAGTTATCCGCCGCCAAAAATCAGGACAACTAATTATACTCATAGCAAAGCTCAAGTCCCTAATGTGTTCACATTGTGAGCCACCCATTTTCACGTTACATATGTAACCCCTCCGTTCTTGAAGAGCTAAGTCCCTCAGCTTCTCTTAGTTTGGTGGAACATGATAGATCTGAAGGTCCCTTCGGGCTCTCTCCCACTGGTTTCCATCAGCATCCTGGATGGTACAGATTCGACATCCCTCCTCAAAGTCGAAGTTGCCTTTCCCATCAGTATGCCCAATGAATTGGTATGGGCCTTCCCAGCTTGCAGCCAATGCTCGTTTCTTTCCTGGCTTCTTCATCCTCACCATTGTCTCCCCTGCAATCAGACCCTCAAATAGGTGCTTACCTTTCCTGACTACATAGGCCTTTCTCTGTTTCTTTTGTGCTTGCTCCACATTGAGCAAGACGTCTTCATGGATGCTTGCAATAAGCTCCATCTTCTGCACGAAGTGTGCTGCAACAACTTCCACATCATCACTATCATTGGTTACGGTGGTCAGAACGTCTAGATAATTGTCTGCCCTAAGACGCGCGGTCCGACCAGTGAGGATCATGAAAGGTGAGAATTTTGTGTTAGCTTGGATTCCACATCGGTACCCAAACAAAATCTTAGCCAGCTGTTCATCGTAACAATCCACACTCCTTGGTGTTACAGCAAGGACTATGATGTCGTGCTTGATGGTCTTGATAATGCGCTCCGCCATCCCATTGCATTGAGGCCACTGAGGTGTAATGCGCTGATGCTGGATCCCGTAGTCCTTGCACATCAAATTGAATTCTGCAGCCCATTCTCCACCATTGTCAATAAGCACAAACTTGGGGACCCCATACCTGCAGATAATGTCATCTTCCAGGAATCTGGCCGTAGTTTTGGCACCATGATCAACAACTGCTTTCGCCTCACACCACTTGGAATAATGGTCAATGGCCACCAGGATGTACTTGTTTCCTGACTTAGTTTCAGGCAGTGGTCCTGTAGTGTCCAGAGCGACCCTATGGAACAAGTCGCAGATTGGAATACTCTTGAGCTGCTCATCCCCAGAGCAAATGCTACCCTCACTCCCTACCAACTAACAATGCTGGCACGTTTTGATGACTGATCAAACATCCTCAGTCCTACTGTGCCAGAAATACCTTCTATAGATTTCAGCCGACATCCTATGTTCTCCAAAGTGCCCCAAATCTTGATGCATCTGAACTACCAGTGGTATTCTTTCCTCAGGCTTGGGTACATACAGTCCCTTGAAGTAAAGCCTCTGCTCCCTCCAGCAGTAGTTGCTTGCTTGTCTTCTCGCCCTCTTGCCTTCCTCAAGGTCACATGTGTCTGGTAGCATCCCTTCCTTTAGCAGCACCAGACAGGTCGTATCATCCCAGATGTCAGTGCATTCCGTTCCCATTCCACAGTCTTCTTCCTTCCCCAATTCCGTCATATTAACTTCATGATGACTGAACCCAGACAACTCCTGAGCAGCCAAGACTAGCTCTAGCTGCTGTTGCTTACCATAGTACCTGAGCCGGCCCTTCTGCAGAGCCTGCTTGCCATGAGTGGCTTCCAAATCCTCATCCTCTGCTGCCCCCGCAACTTCTACATTTGGGGCAGCCTCCTCATCCGCGTTTGTTTCGGTCACAAGGTTAAGCATAAACAGTTGGTGAGGTGGCGAGCAACGCTAATGATTGATTCCAAAACAACAACTGCGATGCTCAGTGAGTCCCTATATCTGCCTCCTGATTCCCAACCATTCCAAATCCTAACCATATTGGACAGCAAACATCCTTGCATTGTCGTTAGTGGATCCACCCCGTATGTTTGGATCATCCTGGATTTCTTGATAGAAATCATCATCATCCACAGCCTATCCCACTGGATTTCAACTCAAGGCATCAGCATTAGCATGTCTCATACCTGGCCGGTGTACTATCTTGAAGCTGAAGTCTTGCAGCATGTCAATCCACCTTCCCCTTCTCCCATGTGCGTCAGATACTGTCGCCAGCCATTCAAGTGGCTTGTGGTCCGTTCTCAAAGTGAAATGTGTGCGGTGCAAATACTGCCTGAAGTGCAAGATTCCCCATATCAATGCATAACACTCCCCTTCCATGGGGTGGAATTTCCTTTGAGCCACAATCACAGCTTTGCTGGCGTAAGCTACTACCTTTTCGCATCTACCCTCCCTTTGTGATAGAACGACACCCACCCCTTTTGTTGACCAATCAACATTAAAACAGAATGGCTCCTTGAAGTCAGGTCTTACCAGGATTGGGGCCTCCACAAGCGCTCTCTTCAGATCATCAAATGCCCTCTGACAATTCTGATCCCATACAAACGCCATGTCCTTCTTTGTTAGTTCAAACAAAGGACTGGCTATCCTCAAATATCCCCTGAGGTATTTCCGATAGTACCCTGTCAGTCCCAAGAAGGATCTGACATTGGTTACTATTTTCGGCGCTGGAAAACGCAGTACTATATCTATCTTACTAGGATCGAGCTTAGTACCCTCCTTGTTGACTACATGTCCCATGAACACAATGCTCTTAGCAGCAAAACGGCATTTGTTTGGATTCAACTTCAAATTCACCTCCCTGAGTCTGGAGAGCACCACTTCCAAGTGTTGGAGGTGGTCCTCCCAACTTTCGTTGTGAATGTTGAGATCATCTACAAACACCTTGAGGAACTTGTCTCCCAAATCCTTGAAGACCTCAGACATGGTCCGTGTAAACGTACTTGTAACGTTCTTGAGGCCGAACGGCATGACTGTCCAATCATACAACCCGCTCTTAGTAATCAGTGCTGTTTTCCCCCTGTCTTCAGGAGCCATCCTAATCTGCCAAAAACCTGATTGCAAATCAAGTGCAGTGAACCAGGCTGATTTGCCCAGCTGAGAAATTACATCATCAACAAGAGGCATGGGGAACGAATCGCGCCGGGTTTGCAAATTGAGTGGCCGGTAGTCTCCACAGAATCGTTTGCTCCCATCCTTCTTCACTGGCAGAGTCACTCGCCCTCATCTTTCCCAATTCCACCAACACATTAATCTGCTTTTTTACCTCTGCCTCTTCCCAATATGATAGTCGCCCTGGAGCCACCCTATAAGGAGGAAAGCCTTGGGTGTCAATTGAATGTTCTCCAATAGTGCAACAGCCTAGCTCCCCCTTGTTCCAGGCGAACACATCTTGATATTGTTCCAAGACTCTCCAGAGTTGCCGTCCCATTTCCTCATTCAGCACCTGATCCACTCGCATCTTCTGGCGAATCTCATCCCACCTTGAATCCGCCTCTCGATTGTGATCTAATTGCGCTTTGATGTTGTTGTGAGAGGCAGCGATGTCCTCATGCTGGACTTGCAATAGCACAGGCACTTCTGCACCTTTCCCTATCCCAGAGAAGACATGTTTTCCCCGCTCTGCATCAGCAACCCATTGAATCCAATCGGCGTAGTCATCTACATCTGTGATCTCCTCTTTCATGAGATCATTAGCCCGCTCCTGTAGTGTTAGCTGCAGAATTTGTTGAGGTCCTTCTGATAATATCAGCTCTTCAAGTTCGGTGTTACCGAACTCAGGTGCGCCATCAACTGGCTCCCCCACTTGGACTACCTGGTCACAGCTCTCATTCGAGTCAGAGTCGAAATCTGATTTCCAGGTGTCTATCTGTACATTAGTGCCATACTCATCATGCAAGGACGACTTTCTGAACAGTGCATCCAAGTTCCCAGGTGTGTGCTTTAAAGTGTCTGCATCAGCTGGAATCACGGTGTCTGAGCTCAACCTTTGTAGCACGTTCACCATGGTCAGTGGCAGGACTTCCACATCAGACCCCGGACCGTGCCTCACCTGAATCAACCCCTGCTCCATGTTGACGATCGCTCCAATTTTGATGAGAAGGTCAAGCCCAAGCAGTACATCGTAACTATCCGTATCTACCACCATGAAAGTCATGGTGCATTGTACACCTCCGACCTTGATCAGTACTTCTTCAATCCGACCGAGAGCCTGTGTAACGGCTCCCAATGCCGTCTTGTATGTCTCAGATCCGGATACCAAATGCATCAGACCCAACTCGAGAATAACTGCAGCTGCCATGACTGACATAGATGCTCCGGTGTCCACAAGTCCCTCAACCAAACAGCTGTTCACTTCCACCGAGAGGTAGAGTGTTTTGCTTCTGTGCGTCTTGTTGATGCATACTCGCTTGAGTGTTGGAGCTGCTGAGACCATTGATATCTGATTGCCCACAGCTTCTGCATCCTTCTTCTTTCTTGCTACCTTCACAAGACTCTCAAGGTGTTCCAATTCCCCCGGTATCATCATCACCATCTCCATTGGTGTTAGTGAGATTTTTCCCTTAATGAAATGGGACAGAATCTTCAACCTAACAGATTTTTCCCGATTGACTCCTGCACCTTTTACTATAGTTTCAGGAGGTGGCACAGTACCTGCTAATGCTACTTCGACAGGCATCCTTCTTCTTGGCACCTGAGTGTAAGAGAATATATTCTCGCTCCCACATAGTTTGTTGAGCTGATGCAGGGTTGCTTTTTCATCATTCAGCAATACTTCCAGAAAATTTGCTGATCCGGGATGTGCCTTCCCATCCTTCGGCTTCTTCCAGCATCTGTCCTCTGAGTGTCCTAACCCTGCACAGAAGGAGCACTTCACCCCGCAATTCTCTGTCCTATGAGGCATCCCACATTTGGCGCATTTTGGTCGGGGTTCATTAAGCCTTGGACATGCAGTAGCTATGTGATCTCCTCCCCTACAGATTTGGCATCCTATAAACATGCTGGAAGAGGATGATGTGACAGGTCCTTGCACATTCCCCTTCAAGAAATTAATTAGTGTGTTATTCAAAGCATTAACCTGCTTCTCCATCATTGTCTCTTCAACTCCTTCCTCCTGTTCCTCCTTTAGAGGTTCGTATGGAGTTTCACCAAGCTCCCCCAGTACCCTCTCGAGCTCTGTGGCAGCACCCACAAGCTCTTCAATGTCAGCAAACGTCCTGACTACGCATAATTTTCGAATTTCAGGCCTCAGCCTTCCCAAAAATTGCCCTCGTTGTTCGACGTCTGATATCCTGCCTCTTTGAAACAACTTATCGAGGCGTTCGAAATACTTTAACACCCGCTCTTTGGGTTCTTGCTTGATGGCATCCAATTTTACCCGGATGTCATCAGTATCGACATTACCATATTTTTGCACAATCAGGGTCCTCAACTCAGCCCAATCGGCTGGTACAGGTTGCAGCCTCTTAAACCACTCCTTGGCTCGACCCCGCAAATTAAGCTTGGCGATCTTGAAAAGTTTGTCAGCATTGAGATCGCGCACTTCGATCGCCATCGTGAGACGCTCTGCCCAATCATTGACGTCCTCATGATCTTGTCCCCAGAACAACTCGTCCATTCCCTGGGGACTAGTCATCTAGCAAGTGTTTAGTGACAAACAAAATTGCAACACTGTCCAAGTGTCAATAAAACAATCAGCTTCTAAGTCTCTGCAGCTCAACTCAGACTTAAAGGAAAAACAAGGTTTGATCTCAGTCAAGGACAAAATTCCGACTACACTCCCTCTACGACTGGAGTCAGAGGTGAAACATTAGAAGCAAAAGTAAGAAAATTTTGCTCATCAGTCGACTCCTGCTGGAACCACCATTCTCCCTCCTGACTTCGCCATATCCTCCAGCTTATCAGGCGCGATCTAGACCCGCCATGCTCCACCCTAAGCAGATGATCGCCCTCCTGAAACAGATTTTCCACTCCAGGAATGTATAACCTGACAAAGTGATTGGGCGACACCGTAATCTTGGGTACCCATATGTCTCCTAGCCTCAGTATACCTCGCTGCCTCTCAGCAAACATAGGGGATATCCTACGCAAGATAGGAGGTGAAGTAGAATTGGGCTTGTAAGTGTGAGGTCGACGCCCACCCTCTTGTTCCATTTACTACCTTCACCCAAACTTCAGCTTGAGTATAAAACCCAGTGTGAATTACCTCTACGATGATATCTCCAACTCTAGCTTGGTCTGGATCTATTCTTACAATGCTCACCACTCCAAAACCTAGAAAACGCAGAATTACTGCCCCTCTCTGTGGCCCGTTCTGCATAGTATAGAAATCAAACCTACCGACAAGATGCTGCTCACGAACTTCCTGAGTCACTTCTTCCACAGGCACTTCCTCTCCACTCGACGAAGACATGATCTTCAACACTCATTCTACCCAAGTTCCCACAGGTTCTTCCTAGGTTGCTAACACGGAACCACGCTCTGATACCAAAAAGGAAGGCTCAAGAACACCCTCACAACTGCTGTTGTATTCCCTTTCACAGAATGTGGGTGATTCCCCTTGTTTGGTATAGATAGACTTACAATTTCTTAATCAAAGTCCATAGCTTCTACACCCTTAGCTCTGCTAATTCCCAAAGGTAGGCACTCATCCAATGCTTCCAAAGACACACTACCAGAATTCCTACTAACATCATTCTGATGCACGACTCTATAGACTCAGATCACCTTTTGTCCCTTTCCTTCTTCCTCACCCAACCTTCATTTGTTCTCCTCCCCTCAGATCAAGGAGCTGCCCTCCTGTAGTTGCTAACGCAACGAAAGATAATCAGCAACTAGCAATCCTCTAGGCTTTCCTGCATTCTCCAAAAATCTCTATAGCTCTCTGTTCTCCCTTGCAAAAAAAAATCCCCGTTCCCCTAATCTTCCTGCCTCTTGCTTGCCTCCCCCATCTTGCCGTTCTGCCTAGTCCTTCCTGCTCTTTTCGGCCCATCAATGCACCACCACACCTCCTCATCATTCGCGCTGCCATTGCCCCTGTACACCCTCTTTCACACCCCAAACACAGACCTTCCATGCATCCCCATGCAGCCGTCACGGAGAGTTATCCGTCGCCAAAAATCAGGACAACTAATTATACTCATAGCAAAGCTCAAGTCCCTAATGTGTTCACACTGTGAGCCACCCGTTTTCACGTTACAATAGAGTCTGGGACATCCAATGAGACAACCTCAGGATCAATAGGTCCAAGATATAGCAAATATGTAGTGCAAATAAAGCGTTTGACTTGGTATGTTAAAATTTGGAGAAATGATATGAACTTGGGCAAACTTTCTAGTGCAAAAGAACACAATTGAAAGAGATGGAAATGAAAACCTAAGTCTTAATAAATCCAATGTGAGATTTGGAATGGAGTTTGCAAGGAGTAGAATAAGAAGCAAATCCCAAAAGTGCCACTTGACTTAAATGGATGAGGAGACTAATTTTTTTGGAAAACACCTCATATTTAGGAATATCATGATTATTTTAAAAAGGGGGAACCCTATTGACCATTTATGTTTCAAGCTTTGTTACATAAATTGAATGCAAAATTTATGTTTCAAAAGGAGACACTAATTTCTTCGGTGTCAATAATGGGATGGAAGTTCCTCTCTTTTGTGAATGTGACTTCTGAAAATAACATTCCTAACATAAGTTATGCAAAGAAGAAAATTTTCTCTTTTGAGATTTATCATGTGGATGTTTGCAACATTGCATTGAACCCCATCCTTTGAATGAGAACCTTGCCACTATTATAGATGGGTAAAAATTGTAATGAAATAAGTACATGAATTTTGTTCATGAACCATGTAAAATATCACCATGATCACAAAATCCTGAGAAAATTGAAAGAGATTTGTGTGACAACGAAATTAAGGGTTTTTAGGCACCACCTTTCATTCCTTGCTGAATATTTCTCAAAATTTTAAAACCACGTGATTATTAGTAAAAAAAGCAAACATGATATATATATTTAGAGTTATTTTGTTGACAACATAGGGATGTTGGGTTGGTTCATATACTTATGAATCCAAATGATGTATCCTAATTTCACCTAGTTGAAAGGGAAAGGGGCTTGTCAAGAAAATCTTACCTACTTTGGTAGAACAACATTAGGATATGAAAGAGAAAAGAAATGAAATTATTGTCACATCATTCTCTAGATGTCACATAACATTTCTTTATAATGGAACTGAGGGTTGAAATTCAAAACACCACTCACACATGTCTATTGAAAACCCATATTAATCCAATGTTTATGTAATAAGAAACTATGATATTGAGACACCCCAAGGGAGCTCTTGTAGATTTTCTCACCAATATACAAATATTCACACATCATGATAGTTTCTTGACATGTTGTTAGAAGAAGAGGTATTCAAAGTTTTGTCAAAGAAACTTGTCACAATTATTTTTAATCAAGGAAATTGACCATGCTTAGAAAAATTAAGACCAACCATTCAATTATTTTTTTGAACACATGATTGTTAATCCTTTGCAAGAAAATAGAAAAACTATATGAATAACTAGAAGCGATGTTTTCGAAAGGAGGTACATAAGATATATGAAAACCATGTGAAATGCCCTAATATTCAATTAAATTTTAAATGAATAAGTACCCCCATTTTATAATGGGGGTATTATTCCAGGTTGAAAATGAAGATGTGCCCTTTAACTTATTAATCACCTACTTGGGTGTGGTCAAAACCACAAATAAAAATGACTTTTCCCTTCCCATGACTGATGATATTTGAGTCTTGAGAAGATCCTTGAGCACTAAGGTGTTTTCTTGGTTTGACTTTGAAAATGACTCACATTAAATCAAAACTAAATATCAAGTCACTTTTTAATTAACTTTCAAAACCAATTAAAGATATTACTAATTTCAAGGTTACAAATGGCATGCCCATCACCCTCAATTTGGACATTGAATTCAACATGATGTATTGCCATTTGGGCTCACAAACACTCTAACCCACCATGTGTGTAATGAACTCCCTATTCTAAAAGAATTTGAGGACATTACAATTTTTTTTTTTGGTTCTTGACATAGGCTATTGGTGTAAAACATAAGGAACACTTTTCACTTGAGGTGTTAAGATCCAATTGGACTCAAATTTGCAAATCAAAATTGAAAATTTTGGGTTTTGATTAGTGAAGTTGAGTTTTTCTTTATGTAATATCAAAGGAGGGCATATTAGTTGACCACAAGATGGTAGTGTTGTGGCCAATTGGTTCATATCCAAAAATAATATAGGGGTGAAAACCTTTCCTTAGGGATAGTTTTGTGAAAGAATTTTCAACAATTGCAAACCTTTGAATTCATCTTTTAAAAAAGGGAAACATTCTTTTTTAATGTTGATATGGAGCCCAAGATGTGATAATTGAAAAAATAAAATAAACAATTGATGATGTTTTAATGTTGAAAGTCATTGAATTGAATGTGTGTAAATTGTTATTGTGCACATGTGCCAATGTTGTGGCTAGAAGAATTGTGTGAACATGAAAAGGGCAGGTGATGTTTGTCACAAAGTACATTCATCCATTTCATTGTAAATCATGAAACACATTTGAAACCTTTGTATATAATAAAGTTAGGGTGATATTTATTTTTAGTGTAAATAACTTGTTTGTTACATATGAATATCAAGTTCTCATTCATGGATGAAATTCATCCATGTTTAGGCATTTTCATCCAGAATGGATCAATATGAATGTTCATTTTTCATTCATAATGGATGAAATACATTCATGACCATCTCTTCTTCATTCATAATAGATTTACAAATTATTCAAGAAGATGCATTTGTAGTATGTTTCATTTGTAAGGGCTTTGGATAAATATATATACAATGGATAAAGTCATCAAGTCATCAATTTCAAAGGTTTTCCCTTTGATATGTAAGATTTGTTTATATAACATGAGCCTCCCAACTATATTATAAACAAAACCTTCCTTGAGCAAAGCTATGATGGCAACAAATGGATAATATACCAACTAGAAGCTCCTCAACAAGCTTTAACCCACATGGAAGCATGCCTTATAATCAGTTGTGACTTTTAAACAACATTAAATATTAATTGGTATAACTATGTCCACCAAAATGCGATGCAAGTGTGACAATGTTGTGAAAGGTGAAGCAAAGGACCTCACAACTATAAAAACATTTTCAATGGGAGGAATGAAATGACATGTATATCAAATTCTAAATGAAGCTAGTGCCATAGTGGTGTGAAAATGGGTTTAACTCTTGTAAATTTGTGCAAGATATTGTGAATGTCAAAATACCCTTAAAAAAACATGTTGTTTATGGTTGATTAATCATAGTGATTGGTCACATGTTGACAATTATTGATTGGCTAACCATAATGAGTGACCCATGTGTGGCATTTGAAGGCTCCCTATTGTATAATAGTCCAATATTTATTATATATCCTATCGATGAAGGAGGAGCAAATAGTTAACACTAAATTTGGATGTGATAAATAATGATATTGCTTTAATTGTAGTACATCGTTGTAAACTTGCAACGAGACATGTTTAAATTCATAAAAAAATGTTGAAACTTAATAAAAAAATGGTAAAAATCTAGGTGGCAAGGGGTTTTATAAGTGTGCCCCCAAAATAAGGACATTACATCAATAATGGCCCCAACATGCAATGCCCAAAATACTGCCTTACAATTGCCCTAAATAACAATAGTTAAAGAGCAACAAGTTTTTGCACCCCCCCCCTTGAAGGCATATTCTAGTTTTAAGCTTCTTACATTTCATGGGTTCAAAACTTTGTATCAAGTTTAATGAGTGTTAACGAATGGAAGTATTTAAATTAATTAATTTTATAGGCCTCTTAATGATCATTAGTTATTAATGATAGACTTACTATGTTTTACCCAAGGGGTGAAGCTAGTGGAATTAAGTAATTCAAATTAGTGAATGATTGGGATAATCCATCTTCATCTAAAAGATTTTTAGAAAAGAATTAGGTTAAAGTGTGACCGGTTATGGGGTGGCCGAACGGAAACTTGATTATGGCTATTGAGTTTGGAAATATGATCTTTTTGGTTTAAGGGTTTGAGAAATTAAACCCGCTGGAAAAACGAACTTAATGAAGGCGGCCATTTTATGGATTTGGGGACTTGAACTTGTAACGGTGCATGGGAAAGCTTGAGTAGGAAACCAAACAAGTAACGGCTGGAATTCTGGAGGTAGGAGGGCGATTTGGATTTTGGAGGACTAGCAGATGAAGGGGCGGTATTAAGAGTGGCGAAGGTGGGATTTTCTTTCAGGTTGTTCTTCATGCAGTTGCTTAGCTTGTTGTTGATTTTCTTCCGTTGCGCCAGTATCATGCTGAACGGCTATGTAATCTCTTGATGCAATTAACATGGAAGGTGGTGTCGAGGAATGATGAAAGCTCTAAGGGGTCCGAACCTTAGATGTGTGGCAGGTAGAAGAGAGGGAGAGGATCTATTAGCGGAATGTGTTTTTGTGGGGATTTGTTTGCAACTGAGTTGTGGTCAACATAACGTTATTTTGTGGAGAATGAGAGGTAGGAGGGGTCTGTGCTTGTAGATCTGTTGTGTGGACATGATGGGGCTGTCATTGTGAGAGGATTCGTTGCGAGCTTGGTTTACTATTGGTCCGCGTCCGCGATCGCAGAGGGTGGCTGCTAGGTTTCTGGGTGCTGGGTTTCAAAATGTGGAGAGTGAGAGTAGTGTATAGAGGCAGTGGAGGGATGTGGTTTAGTGGCTCGAGGGACCGATCGAACACGGAGGGGTCTGACCTTGAAGGCATCACCGGAAGTTCTTGTTGCAACCAAGAGGATGTGCATTGTAGATCGGACATGAGACAGTCCTCGGTTTGTTAATCTGATTCAAGGCACAGGGATCTGCTCCCTGTGATCCGACGTGTTGATCTTTATTTTGAGCAAATCATTTTTTTTGTTGAAAAATCAGGCGTTGTGTGTTGATGAGTTCTGTAGATTGTTAAAGTGGAGTGTGGTGCAGTTCAGAAGATCAGGGAGCTTAGATCCGGATCCGGTTTAGGTCTGTACGCTCACCATGTCTGGTTCTTTCTGTGTTTTTGCATAGCTCGCTCTCTAACTCTCTCTCCTCTCTTTTGGTGACAAAAGATCCTATTTTTTAGGAGTCATTATGAATCTTGTGTGTGGTATGTGAGAAAAGGGGGTTAAAGGAAGTGGGAGAGGATGAAAGATTCATTAGGAAGTTTTGTGGGGGTATATAGAACTTTCCTGGGAGAAAGATTTATGTACTTAGTATATTGATTTTATTGAAGGACTCAAATTTTTCACGTTATATTGTTATTATATTAAGTGTGGAAGATAGGGTAAAGTATGTTATGTGAGCTAGATGCTTCCTGTAGTTGGTATCTCTGCATTTTTTTAGGATAGAAAGCAATGGGCTAACTATGGGTAATCTTTGGAGCACCAAACTATTGGTTGCCACAAGAGGGTATCAACCAGTGATGGGAATAAGAGAGGGAATATACCAGCAAATTATCCCCTTGTAGGTTGGAAAACATTGCTATAGGCAACAGGCAAGAGTGATGGGAATAAGAGAGGGAATATACCAGCAAGTTATCCCCTTGTAGGTTGGAAAACATTGCTATAGGCAACAGGCAAGAGTAGAGTTTTGAGTTGATCAAGGGTTGATCAAAACTCAACACTGAGGATTAACTCTAGAGTTTTGAATGTCGGTCCCTTGTATGGTGATTTTCAGGAAAACCCAAAAACCCAAAAACCCAAAATGAGAGCAAAGCAGCCAGGCTTAAAGTCAGGACTAAACACAGGGTGACTTCCATGAACAACTCTATTATTAACCTACAATCATTGGATACCTCTTCGTGTGTGCCTCTTCTTACTATAAACAAACACTATTCGATTGAACCATAAGATTAAACCTCCTGTTCAGTGTAAATCCCATCTCAGCTCTTTGTAAGCCAAACTGGGCAGATGTTGCTTCCTAGGCAAGAACAGGGAATTAGTTTCTAAATGGACCCATTACACTCATATTAAACTCTTAGCAATAATTTCAATAGAAGTGTAAAATACAAAAGAAGGCCATGCCATGATATTCAAATTATGTTCATTTTATTTTATTTTTGCTTATAATAACTACACTTCAGGTTACACTATTCAAATATACTATGAAAACTTCTTTTACTTCACAAAAGAATGAAATCGCAACTAAGCCCAAAATTTGCAGAAGAAGGAAATAAAAATGAGATAACCTTGCAAATTAATTAGAATAGATCTTTGAATTAAATGGAGCATCTAATCATATATATACCTTCTCATACCCACTTCTAGAGTCTTAAGTTCTAAATTACTAAGTGTTCATTTTCACAAGCTTGGTTGAAGATCCAAACTACTTCCTAGTGTTAGAGGGTGTTGTATAAGACCCAAGTGAAATGCACCTAGTCCTTTTCCCAAAGGCACTAACACCAAACAAACAAACTTAGAGCTTATTTCTTACCACCCATAATTTTGTTTTTGGCAACATTTTTCAACATGCCCGTCTTGGTGACTCTGGAGGCACCACCAGCACCATCCTTGGGGTTTAGAGCTTTCCGGAGCCTGATGACCGTCCATCCTGTTGAAATCACATGCCCAGTGGTTGCCAAAGTTTCTTCTGCTACCTTGGCAGCTGGTTCTCCAAACCTGGACCACAAATGGTGAACTCAAAAGAATAAGAAATTACCTACCTACCTACCTACCTACCTACAGCCCACTAGCCCCTTACCTATATATTAACCACCTACATGTATCTACTCAACAAGTAGACACCAATAACGTTTTTCTTTTTCAATTTTGTTACATCATTGAAGTGGTGATAAGACACTATAGCCATATACAAACTATGAAAGTATAAATATTTCAAGATCCTTCTATAGTGGAACTTAAACACAAAAAATATGGCTTTTTTCTTTTCTTTTTTGGGGGGGAAATTTTGGTAGAGGGCTTTCTATGGGTTCTATATGAGGTAATAATAGAGGGAATGACACCAGATTTTTTGATGTTGAAAAATTGGTGAATGCTTCCAAAATAAGCAAAATTAGTTGAACTTACACTAGAAAAAAAAAAAAAAAATCCAATTTTTTGTCAGAAAAAATAACAAAAAATTTCAGAAAGAAAAACTCTGGAAGGGACATGGGAAAAACCTGTGGCTCACAACATTTTGTGTCATTAAGGAAGTTGATTGTAACACATCCCTGCCTGTTTTGTCAACCGCATCAAATAACTTCCCTGCAAGACTCAAACTCAAACAAAGGGTTACAAAAAACTTCTCACCGAGATGATATGGAAATTTTTTTTAAATCACATTAAAAAAAAATTCTAACTCAGAAATGATGAACAACACAATTTCTCCAAAGTAACTCTATACTAATAATTCTGCTCGATTACTCCTGCAAAAAGATGACATTGGATTATATTTTTGAAAATTGACAAGGATGCTTTTTGTTAGAAAATATTCATCACATACCAAAAGCATCAAGTGACACCAAGGCCACTTCTCCGGGCATCAACTTGAAAATTTTCTTCCCCGCCCTTGATTTTATGATTGCACCCTCAAAAAACCCAGTTGTTACCAGGACACCTGTCAAGAGAGCCTTTGCCACGTTATCTGTGGCCCTTGACATTCTCCGCACCCTGGACAAAGACGACCCACAATGTGAATCTGTTTCTTTGGTATCAGATTGCCATCTTCAAACTATAGACATTTTCAATCTGTTTCTAATAGACTTTCAATCCAAGTTTCCAAGGCCCTATGCCGCACACACACACACACACAATATAACATTCTCAGGTTCCTAAGTTTCAATAGAGCAAAATTTGAAAATTTGCTATTTGTTCTTCATGTGCTAAAATAGCTTAATACAATAGCTTAATACGGTAGAATTGGTTTGGATGAAGGATTAGATGGAGATGGGAAAGAGAGCTACCGATGCAAATTGCGAAGGACCCTGGGACTAACTTTGTGCTCCTTATCATTCGCTTTTAATTTGCTCTGCATGTAAATGCTCCCGTTGTCAAGCTGTGCCACAGTGGAGTCACGCACCCAAAAAATTCCTTTGATGATTTGGCCAGATCCTGTTGCAATGCCTCTTGCCACACTTGACCCATAATCATCCACATTGGGTGCCATTGTTTTCCAAAACTCAGCTTGATTCTGCTCATTAATTTGCAGCTGCACCCGCACCCCACTTTAAACTAGAATTAGATTTGGCTGTTATTTGAAATAGGGGAACAGAAAAAACCATTGCTCTCTTGCTCGTTTCATTCTTCAATTTCTAACATTCCAGCGAAAACTCAAAAACGTTATGGTCTGAGATAGCAGATTGTGTCATTTGGGGCCACATTAAATGATATAATCTTCCAGTGATGATCATACACTCAGTAGTAGTGACCAAAATGTCTCGGTTGCAGATGATTCTTTAAAATAAAACTGTTGAATGTGCCACCCCAGACCTTAATGCCACTCAATGGCCTCGGCCCTGCTGCCAGGCGCCTTTACCTAACATAACAGGCAAGGGGCTTGACGATTTGCACGATGCTTACAACAACTACAAAAGGATTGACATTTTGGACGCACCTTTTTACCATTGCTGGCAACTTTTTCAGGAGGGATGACCATTCCACCATAAGTATTGTCTGTAGTAGTATTATTACGATTGGCCAGAATGTTCATTCCTTTGGAGGTGACATAGAGGCCTCCCTCCTTGTTCCTTTTCAATTGCTCCTCTTTTGCCTTGTCACCATGGATTAGTGTAGGTGATGAAAAATGGCTATACCGCTCAAGCAAAGAGTCAAGAACAGGGAGTGCCTTGTCATATCCTTGTGCTGGAAATGTTACTCCATAAGTCAAAACCTCTGGAACTTTTTCCCCACTCTGGCTTTGCCCACATTAAACACACATATTAGTATGTAAGAAGATGATGAAAAGATAACCCAATCGTTCAAATGCAACAACTTTGGGGTTAGGAGCTCCCTGAACATCATAGGAGGAATGGGTGTAGATTGGTGTTTTTCTTTTGGTGAATTTTCACCATTTGGCAACAAAAAAGGATCCAGTATGATCATACAAGGGAGTTTTGTGTGGGGGGAAAAGAAGGTGCCAAAGTTGCCAGATTTCAAGGAAAAATGTCTGAAATTGCCATGTTTAGACAATAGAGGTTCCAACAGGTCCCCCAAAATATCATATATCAGAATTCTTAAATTTTTCTTCTTTCCTCTCTGAGGTGTAGCCAAATTTGGCTAATTTCTCTTATGGATGAGCGCCATTGTGGCTATATCACAAAGTTGGAAACAAAAAACCTGGTGTACACAATAAAGAGCTAGTGTTGTCTGGCTGCTGCTTTTGAGTTGAACCTTTGGGTCTAGTTCTTGGTTCTGAAGAGGACCTTCAGTTTCAATGTTGTCTGGTTTCTGGTTTCAAAGAAAACCTTTGGTTGCAATTCTAACTAGGTAAAAAGACAGAAAGTGTGGTTCAAGGTCCTAGCCAATGTTTAAATTTGCTGGAACCTAATAGTGTGATTTCAACTCACAAAAAGAAAGTCCGATTCTTGCATATTCACATCAAAATGTAACACCAAAGATGGTTGTCCTTAATGATGAAGAGACCTAACTTCTTTTAATCTTTGCTGCACTAGTAGTGTTACATATTCATGCAGATTCATATCTCAGTCATGATACTTCAAAGAACACTTGGTTTCTGGTTTCAAAAAATTACAGAATAAAATAACCACTGGTTCTGGGGTTTCGAAAATTTTCATAGCACCCATCCGTTTCCTAAAAGAACAAACAAAGAACCATTGGCTCTGGGTAGGTTCTTTGACCGATTCTTGGATTCTGTTACAAGCTCCAACCTCCAGAACCAGCAGGGTCTTTGAAAATACTCACGAATCGAAAGAAACAAGAAACACTGGTTTTGGGTTTTGGAAAATTCGGATTAAAATAACCGCCGGTTCTGCGGTTCTGAAAATGTTCAAGGAACCAGCAAGAACCCACCAGTTGGGCAGAACCGGATTTGTTTCTTCATAGAACCGTCGGTTCTTATATGTATATATATAGAGAGAGAGTGTGTGTGTGTGTTCAAAGGACCACAACATTTCCTAAAAGAACCGGCGAAGAACCACCGGTTGGCTAGAACCGGTACGTTTCTTGAAAACACCGGAAAATAATCAGCGGGTTCTTCGAATTTTTTCGGAGAACAATGTTTATAGAACCGGATAAAAACCGTCGGTTCTTTTCAATTGGACTGCGATTGATCTTTCGATCTTTGAGAACCGTCGGTCCAGGACCCTCATACCCGATACTTGCCCGCCGGTTCCTATAGGGGAGGATCTTCGGAGTCCTGGAGGGAGCGAGGGAGAGAGGGAGGCAATGGGTACCTCTTTGTTGTGGCCATCGTCGTCGTCGTCGGCGGCTTCATCGACAGATGCGGGAATGGGAAGAGAGAAGAAGTAATGGGTGGGATCCAGCTTCACAGTGGGAGTGTCTTTGGTCACAGGCCAGTGCAAACTGTCGCCCACATGCGCCAGAATCACAATTCCGCTTCCTTTCTGGATGATGCGGACGATGGAGAAAATTCCTGTTGCCAAGAGAGGACTCTCTTGATCGTCAACCAAATGGGCAATGGCCCCCGGAATTGTAAGCAAGCATTCTTCTTGAGCCTCTACTGGACCCTCCTGAGCTTCATCTTCATCCTGCCCATCCTCCTCCTCCTCTCTATCTGATTCACCTTCCTGATGATCCCCTGGAGCTCCTCCTCCTTGTTGTCTAACATCAAGATCATCTTTACTTCTGTTCTCTCTCGAGAACTTGGAGAATGGGTTCAGCTTGTTCCATTTTTTCTGCGAGTTTCCCACTGACTGTGCCCTAGCTATGTCTGCGGATCCTCGACCCGACGTTCCATGGTCTCTAGGGCTTGTTTCCTCCAGCTGGGAATAAGAATTTGGACCTTGCTGATGATCGCCACTTCCTGCACCTTCATGGTCGTCCTTACTACCTATGTGTTTCTTAATCCAGTCCATCGCTGCTGCTCCCACCACTTGATGATCTAGGTAAAATATATTCCTCCACCACTCCTCAACACAAACACGCAAATATTCAAAAGCAACAAACTTTATTGTGCCAGAGAAGAAAATTCTAGCAAAAAACCCACACTCGTGATCCCTGCAATCCTCTTGTCTGCAAAACTGACCGAGTGTTGGAACCTGAATTGTCAGTCGAAGAATCTAAGACTTGCTGAATGAATGCAACAATGTTCACAACCCACTAGCTCTAAAACCCTTCAATACTTCTCCCCAGAATTCCTTCAAGCTTTCCCCTCCCTCCAACTCTTCCACTACAGCTACAAATTAACACCACCCCCAACGATAACAACAACACCAACAGCACCAGCAGCACTAAAATCCGCAAGAGAAATTGTCCTAAGAAATTGTCTCTCTAGAAACAAGAAACTTCTGCTTGACGGACGGGGCGGTCGGTGCACTAGTCATAAAATACTTAGTACTAAACAGGTGCCATCTAGATGCTACTGAACACTAATCACTATTTTAGCAAACTACTTACTAATCAAAACCACCTTTCTTTAGTTGTTTTATGCCACAAATCCGAGAAACTAGATTCATTCATCCAGCCACGTGTCGTCAGATGAGGAATGCCGCCAAAGAAACTGTGAAACACAAAATGTTTACTTAACACTAACACTCGTCACTAATTTAGCACACTACTTACTAATCACAACACTTTTCTCAATATATATTGTAACACAAGCCACACAAGTGAGTATTTTCTTTTCCGACAACAAAAATTTTCTTTTATGGACCTAAAAGATTGGGGGAAAAAAAATCCCTAGTGTAAATTAGACTACTTTTGCTATTTTTGGGGGAAATTTTCAACTAATTTTTTTTAAATCACAAAATTAATGAAAAAAACCCAGGCCACAAGTTGGGCCGACAACCCAAGAAATAGATTTCATTTTAAACTCCAGCCACGTGTCAGGTGATGGCTGTCAAACGTGGTGAGTGCCACTGTCAACCAATAGATACCTACCACGTCAGCAAACCTAGCTGTCTGACAAATGGACAAGTGTGTAAGTAGTGTGGGCCGGGAGGGGAAATGATTTTTTTTCTGCCATCAGATTTTTGCCACGTTGTTTATCCATTTCCTGCCATCTGTCAGTTCTAAAAACGAAAAGGACCTTTTCAATTAGTTACAGTAATGACTCGGTTGTAGAATTGGATGAACCACAACTCCATCCACAACTGAGTCAGCAAGGTTACCTTGGTAACGTATCCTCAGAATGCTCCTACTTCCCCCTCACTACCTAGTTAAGTTTAACCATGTACATAACAAGTGGGTTAAGTTGTGGACTCAAAGCCAGTCCAACTGGTTACCGGACAACTTTAGGGTTTTGGATTTTAGGCTTTATGATGAGGCTGCTAGTGAATGGTGACCTTTGGCTTTTTGTCTTTGCTCTCATGAAAAATGATGTCTATGGTAGTTTGATGTCATGTGTTGAGGAGTTTTAAGAATGTGATGGGTCAATTGTCTTTCATTTTTTGACTCATTGTTTGTGCTTGAAAATATGACAATGATGTTGGTGTCAAGGATATGACGATGGGAATAAGGATGAATGGAGTAGATAAATGGAGGAAGAGGATTGTGATGAGGTGGTTAGTTGTTAGGGTGAAGAGATAAGTATCCATGTTTTTCTTTGTGTTGGAAGAGGTGTGTTTGAGGGTTTGTATCCTTTGTTATATCCACCATGCAAGATGCAAGACTTGGTGGAGATGTACAAAAATAAGAAGTTATTGAATTCTTGTATTGTGTTTTATGTTCATTAACTATTGCATAAGCAATGAAGATGATGAATGAGTTTTTAAGTTCATGGTTTACAAGGTTTCACTAATTGTTAAGAAAATATTTTTAAAAGGAGGGTGGGGATTGGAAGTTTGCATTTTGTTTTTATACTAGTTTGTTGTGAAAAATAGTGCATCATGCATAGGTTAATAAGTTGGAGAATTAGTGTGTCTTGTTTGGGGCATGTTGTTAGTTGACTAGTGGTTTGACATTGTTTGAAAAAATCTTGTGTGCGAAGGGTTCATGGGGATCTCTTGCAAAATTGGAAAGTGTAATAAGTTTTTGGATTTAGGTTTAAAGATAGAAATTTAGAAAGAATTGTTGAGCAAAAACATGTGCATTGTTCAATATAGAATGTGTTATGGTTATGGCAAATGTGGGATGATACTTGGATAAGTAGACTGAAGAGGTGAACATTGAGTGTCTAATCCATTTTATGTTGTAAAGTTTGTGATGTGTGTATGTACATTTGGGGCATCTATCATTTTGGACAAATCATATAAGTGTAACTTTAAAGTGTTTTGTTTCATATTATTGATAGTTGGTATTTGTAGTTGGAAGTTGTTAAGTTTGGAGAATGTATATTGTCAAACAAAATAAAGGTGTTTTGAGAGAGGTGATTGTACATTTTGATTTTATGTTCATTATCTAAATTTTTGTGGCCACTTCCTTTTTTGGTTACAAAGTATCATAAGGTAAGTAGGTGAAGGATATAAGCTATCAATATATAAGTAGGTAAATTAGATTTGGCGTTAGGCCCCATAGTGTTAAGTAGGGTCACATTTGGATAACATAATGTGAAAAAAATTGACCTATATTAAAGGGGTTCCAATGATGTTTAGTATGTGGGCAATCAAAAGGAAATTAGATGAAAATAAGTCAAAACATGTTGTTTTGATTCAATAAAATGGTTTTGGCCCAACAGTTTTTCACAAAATATTGAACTTGATAAAAGGCACAATATCTAGTCTAATAAATATGATTTGATTGTTACGAAAAATGTAATAAGTAAGATTTTACTATTGCTCTTTGTTTCTAATTGGCCAATCAAACTGATTGGTCCAAGTGGTGTGTTATTAATAATCTCCCACCTATTTAGAGTCCTAGTTTTAATTTTATGGGCGGTATTGGAAAATAAATGAAGACCTAAATTTGGATGCAAGAAACACTTTGCTAGGTCACATGATGAGCACAATTGGATTGTTCTTAGTTAGCACTAACTTAGAAGTTAATTAATTAGTTTTTGACTATTCATTCACATTTAAGAAAATCATGTATAAACATTTTGATAACTTAACATTGATTTAAAGCCCCATTTTATGGGTTGCTATTTCATAGTATGTTTTTATTCCAAGATTTATATGTTTAATTTTTTTAAAATTAACATTCATTTAACATCAACTTAATACCCATTTAACATTGTGTGCCACCTAGGTTCCACTGAAGATTAATGTGAATTAACATTTTCAATCTGAATGCAAGAAAAAAAACTTGTCTCTCTTAACATCAACTTAACAATGGATGTGATTATAGTACAAATAAATAAAGCACTTGTTGGCTACTAGTTAGGTAGATAAATCCTAATTTATGGTTAGTACATATCTAACCACCATGGGTTAGAAAATCAACATAGATATAAATATATTTTATAATTTGTAATCCATATTCTAAAACCATTTATCCTTGAACCCAATGTTTCATCCTTTCCACTAATCATGTATCCCTTAGAAAAGGAATAAATAAATAAAAATGATTGAATTTTAACATGAAGTTTCAAGGATGAAATTCAAAGCATGTGCAAACAACAATGGATAAAACTTTGACTTGAACATTTATTCATTAAAAAAAAAAATTGGTTGTTTATGTCATTTAAATTTACCCCTTTCAAGCCTGATTATCTCAATATTTTCTCTTACCCACCTACATGAATATAAAAAGACAATTTTATGGGTGTTAGCATGGAGGGTGGACCAATTTTGGTGTCATGGGGGTATTTTTTTTGTAGTGGGTGTGATTGCAAATGTTATATTTTATTACATATGTTGGGTTTGGTTAATAGGGAATCATTTTCAAATAATAAACTTTAATATTTACGTGGTGCAATTTTTTGTAATGCAAAAAGCATAAAATCTCAGGAGCTATGGACTTTAATTTGGTTCAATGATGAACCTATAACTTGTTTAGGGAATTGGTTTCAAGGTGAAAATGTATTAATAAAAACAATGTAAAATAGTTTTGTATCATATGAATTGAAAGTATTACACTATGGACTTTTAAATGTTGAAAAAACACACCCTATTTTTAAAAGTACATAGCATTTTTAAAACAAAGGTATGTTGAGTTTAAATTTTGCAAACTTATATAAATCACTAACCTTTATAATGCACAATTCACATATGGAAAAATATTGCTAGGAATGGATAGATATCAACCTATCATCATCATATGTCAACATTGCGCACATTATTAAACTTATAAAATGGACTTTGGGCTAAGTTTTCTTTTGCTAGGTTTTGGTCCACCCAACCATGCCAAGACCCTTTATACGTGCATTTTTATATCCATGTTATCTATATATTACATGGACATGAAAAGATACAATTTTTAGATATGGCATAAACTATTGGGAAGCCCATATGGGAAGGTAAGAGAAAAAAGAAGTGGGTATAACATGGAAGGGATATTTTGCATAGTTTAAAAGGTAAGGGTATGACATTTGTTAACTTAAATTAACCCTATGGGTGTAAATAAAAATGCAAGGATGTTTCAGCATATGAATGATGGCAAACACATTAAACTTTATGGGAATTCATTCAAGAAATATTTATCATTATTAGATGTTTGTTGGGACATTTTCAATATTTTGAATTTTAAAATAATCTTAAAAAGTTCAAATATCCACAATTAGCAATTTGATTATAGAAGATTATATAATTGGGTGGTAAACTAAAGTTGTCATTTTTTGCTTTACTTTTTGTTCATCAGAAAGACGTGTCCTAGGCTATAATGGCATATGGAATGCATGTAGTATTGAGTTTTGACCACACTAGTCTGGTCCTTGTTATTAGTTGATGTGGCATTATGTGTTAACTTAGTGGTAAATTAGCAATAAACTAGTGGCAGGATACCACCAAATCCTTTTAAACGATAGATTTTTGGTTAAACATCAGAGTTACATAACACCCCCATATAGGGTCCTTTAGTTCAATGTTTGTTATCTTTTTCAATGTTTCCTATCTAAACTTCTTGATTACATTTTCTTTAAGAATGTTATTTACTTCTCTCCTATTCCCTACACATGTTCATGGTTCTTAGCAATTCTTGTGCCCATGCACATTAGACCTTTACTCCGTGGTGCAACCATTGCAAGTTCTTTGCACTACAATGTTGTAAACATTTCTACCTCTTGCTACAACAATCACAAGTTCTTCACACTGCAATAATCATTTTGCTTCACACAACTTTCAACATTGTTGCAATGCCATGAATGCAATTTTCAACATTTCCAACTATGATGAGCTTGAACAAGAAATGCAACATGAAAATGATTTTTAGTTCAGATTCTTGCAATGTTTTTACAAATTAACAAGTTTCATAATTTATCATGAGATTTCTTGTTTTATTCAATCTTGTTCATTCAATTTCTGTAAAAATATGTAGGTTTTAAGGATATGCATATACCTATATTTTTTGTGTAGGTTCATCACAACCCATTTGCATACTTGATCCACAAAGAAAAAAACACAAAGGTAAAAAACAAATTACCATCCAAAATTCTAAACGAAGTTTAAAGGTGCAAATGAAGAAGCCTTACCAATTTGATTGGGAGCATGGCAAGACTTTAACTTTGGTTGCAACCAAGAAAGAGGGACACATCATAATCATAGATCAAGTGGATGGTTAAGAATAGTTTGAAATTGCAGTGAACAAGTGGAAGAACATTTCAAACACTATCATAAAAGCAAGTTGTTCATAGCACCTTAAGAACAATCCAACATGCAAGGATAAATGGTGTTCTTTAGCTAGTGATTTCAATAAAATCTTCATGGATCCATGGGAAATAATCAAAACTATTAGACCATGGGCATTTAGGAAAGAATCTTTGTCCATCTTCTTCAAAATTTCAAACAAGGGCTCTATGGCATGATTCATGAATTCCAAGGTAGTAGACCAATCTTTCAACCACCACACATGAAAGACATGATGGATGCAAAAGATGGCAATTATAAACTTGATGGCCATACAACGCATGAACCCATTGAAATCAATGAAAAATCTATAGCTATAAAGTTTGGAACCAATTGTGACAATCTGCACACAAACAAAGTGTATACTATACTTGGTTATATGAACAACCCCAAACCATACATGTTGCAGCTTTCATAGAAGTTCTTGTGCCATCGAAAACACAACTAGTAACCCAAGGAATGTGATAGAAAACATTGTTTTCCTAGAAAACAATGTCCCTCTACAAGGGCTAGGTACTAATCCTTCAACCCTAGTTTTTATCAATAACATAGGTTGCGTCAAGAGGAAACAACAAATCTAGTTTGATTAGCAAGAAATATGATAAACATAGGGGTTTAAAAGAAATATTTTTTAACACGTAAGGCCATGGCTAAAACTACAAAAAGAGGAAGTAAAGAACTCATAAAGTCCATGGAGCACATATGTGTTTAGACTTTGGTGGTAAAAGAGAAGTAGTTGGAATACCTAAAGGAGCAAAACAAAAACTTAGTCGGAATCAAATGGTCATGGTGTGGGCTTTTACAAATATGACACAAGTGATGAACATGGCATTTATGCAGTGGGTTGCAAACAACAACAATATTGTTAGCATTTCAGTGTAAGTTGTAATTGAAAATCACAATGAAAAAACAAGGAATGGGTAAATTATAAATGATTAACATCAAATTTGAAAAGCTAGATCATAATGTGCATGGATTTTTGGAAGAATGATAGTTTGTAGATTCTTAAGGATTTTTTGAAAGACCAATGAATACATTTTTTGATTTTACCTAATCCATTTGTTGATCATTTATCTACCAAACATTAATGAACATTTTTTGAGAATTTATTACAAATGAGTGAACACACCAAAATTGAAAGAATAAACAATGACTTGTTAGAAAACTTTCCAAATGATACCAAATTAAAAGTCAAAATCTTAGATGGTCAACTACTTTGTAAATCAAAATAATGCATTAATTATTTCTACAAGTTTCTTCCTAGCCTTTCTTCCCCTTCAAATTGTTGATGAGTTTGATCTTTTGCAATGTTATTATTGATTGTTGGTTGATTTGCATGAAAGTTGTCTGCCTCGAATTCAATGATGTGAAGGAAACATTTTACATTTGCCTCATTCTCAACCTTTAGCAAATTTGCAGTAAACAACAAGTAAAAACATCAAATAAAAAACCATTCAATTCTTATTTGTGAAACAACTTTCAAAAAAAATCTTCAAAACGCCAAAAACACTATATATGACAAAGTGGGCCTACTTGTTTTTTTTAAATTGTAGAATAGTTCCAAAATAGTGTGATGGATGTTTTTATTATAGGGTATCATGATCCAATTGATAAATGAATACCCTTTGTCCTCAAACAAGTAAAGTGGAGGTCAATTTTCACATCCTTTATTTGGATCAAACAAAACATGGTATTGAACTTGTTGGTACAATCCAATTTTATTTTTAAAAATTGAATCATTAACACTCCCTAGCAAACCACTTAAAACATCAATGAAATTTTTATTGGAATCCATTACAACTTGGGTAACCATGGAATAGCCCCCAAATTATGATAATAGTAGTCCTCCAAGTATGAAATAAAAGATTTAGAAATCAACACATGGGTGCCATCAATAACACCTTACATGTTAAGCAAATTGCACCATTGTTTGAAGTCCTCCATGACTTTTTACATTTCAAGTCCTTCTAACCAAAAATTCAACCTCCTAAAAACAAAATTCACCACAACAACAAATTCATGGAGAACTAACACTATTAGAATTCTTGGTTTTTCAAATAGTCCAAGTTGATTGATTAGTATTTTATGACTAGCGAACATGTACATTTTGATTAAATGTTAGGGGCTTGAATGACATGTGGACCTTTTGACCAATCAACATAGTTGAAATGACCTATTTGACTATTTGTTAATTTGGACATCTAGTCAAATTTGACAAAAAAATAACAACCTTGGTCAAAATGACCAATGACACTTAGTCAAATAGAATATATAGTCAATTTGGAAAGAAACACATGGCATCTTTAGTCAAAATGGTCAATGGAGTTTTAGTCAAATAGGAAATTTAATCAAAATTGCCAATGTTATTATTACATACATACCTACTTACCAACCCGCTAACCTATTACAACATACTTACCTAGCTACTTACCCACCCACCCACCCACCTATCTACCTACTACAACCTACCTATCTACCTATTACAACCCACCTATTACCTATTAATTATTACCTATTTATTGACCTATCTACCCACCCACCCACATACTAATTAATTACCTACTACAACCTACTTAACCACCCACCCACCCACCCACCTACCTACCTATGTACCTCATAGTCTTGTAGTGATCTATGGAAATAAACATGTGAAATAATTTTTTTGACTAAAATTGATCACCTTTTGATGGTGTGGTTCATTGGTTAAGGACTTGGTTTATCATTGGGGAGGTCAAAGGTTCAATTCTTAATAGTTACAACCTATGTGCATGCTTAAGGGTCTAAGGTAGGTAGGTTAGGTTGAGTTAAATATGTTATATTAGGTTAGGTGAAGTAAGTAAGGTAGGCTAGGCTACCACCTGCCTACTTACATTTTTATGACCTACCTATCTACTTGCCTACCAAAAAAAAATGATAATATATATTTTTTAATTATTTAAATAAGTTGACCAATCAAATGGTCCGTTGCTCATTAGTCAAAATGATCAGTCAAATGATTTGTACTTTGCTAGTCAAAAAGACCACCGTAGTCACATTGGACATGTTAAAATTGACTTATCCAAAATGACAAGGTGTATTTTTGGCCCTTGTCCAAATTTAGTTTTTTATTCAAATTTCTGGTTTGAAAAACCAAGAATTCTAGTAATGCAAGGACATAGGTGGACTTCCCAATCGCAAACAAGTCATTGTATATGATAAAATTATAGCCATGTGCAAGCTTATAATGGCATAAGACACACAAATCTTAACAAGTATGGCTCTCTAATATTTAATATTATGTTTTAAGAGAATGGGCTTCAATCTATTAATAATTTTAAAAAAGCTAGACTTTGGCATCCTAAAGTTTTCCACCCATTAATTATCATCATACTCTATGAGCATGAATTTGAAAAACCAAGTTGTCCTTTGTGGTTTCACCCAATGCCCTAATTCTTTAAACAAATTTCCATAAGCAATTGTTAAATTACTGTCATGAAGTGTAGGTACCAAAAAAAAAACTTTGCAATTTCTAATGTTATGGACGGGTTCATGACAAAATGTAGATCTTTGACAAGGGAATTATATATGTGATCCACGAGTTGGAAGATCATAAAGCCCATAGTGAACACCACTTATTCTTGAGCTTCATCCATGATTTGTAGCAATGAAATGTGAAATGTGAAATGAAAGGGTAAGATCCAAGAAACTTATCTATAAATTCAGCTATGAAGAAAATCTTGATGTTGATGCAATTCCTCAACCCAACTGTGACTTCCCACAACTATTGCGATTCCAAAAGAACAACCATAATGAAAAAATAAATGATCAAACAAAAAAAGAAAATGAACCAAACAAAGGTGTTGATTGAAAAGTCAATCTTTGTGTTGTGATTCAAGCACAACCAAGAAACACCAAAAGCATATAAGATGCCAACACACTTTGAAAAATGCAATGCAATGAACACAACAAGGAGAGAATGATGAAAAGTGAAAAGCAATGGGAAATTGTTTACTGCCAGTCCACCATTTGCTAATATGATTGCATGTGTGAATGCATTCATAGTGCTAGCTAGCACTTATATATATATATAGATATAGATATTGTATTATTATTTCAGTTTTTAGTAACGACTATTTAGATGTTAGGACACTTAACACGAAAGGTCATAACAGTAGGTATGAAGGGTGCCTAAGGCTGATTTTCCACAAGTATGAGACAGGTATATATGCTGATATAAAATTGGTATTGCCTTAGTTCATACCATACTCATGGCTCCTTGCTGATACCAGGTGCTAGAAGCATCTAATACCAATAGAATAAGCATATTGAGTAAATCAGACTTTTCCTTTTTTTTCTACACTCATTTTCCCCTCAAGAAGATTTAAAACTCAATGCAAGTTGAAGTGAATTTTTAAATGTTTAAAAATTAGTTATGAATTCATAAAGATTTGTGATGGGGGTAAATTGTACTGTTAGTAGGCTACCTGTGGAATAGTGAATGTATCACTTCAAATCTTATAAAAATAACCTTTAATATACTCAAACAGGGAATCCTAAAACCAAGACCACATGTGCCCAAAATAGGTCATGAAATGGGCTGGATTTGAAACTATCAGAAATAGGTTGGAATGTAATCTTAAATCGCTTTTAAAAGAACCTTAAATTGAGAGTTGTTGCAATCATACATTTATAAGCATATTTGAATCATTTTGGAGCTTGTAGTAGGGTACATTTGAAGTTTTAAGTGCTTCTACCTTGATACCGGACCAACATTAGAATGCATGATGGGCATGCATCAAAACTGATGTATTATGACTCATCTCACAAAATGTTTATAAATTGGACAAATAATCAATGTTGGTAAAACAAACTAACCAAGACTAGTTTAAGGTTCTGACATTTTAAAAGAAATGAACGAAACATTTGATGAAAGGATGATGATATGAAATGCACTAAAGCAAAATTTTGACAACATGACAATCTAAGACAAATTGCTCAATTTTATTTCAGAGAAGTGGTATCCACCTTCGAATTAGGTTTGTATTATCATTGGGGACATGTTGGTTTCCATTGGGGTCTCTCTTCCAGCAACAATTATATCCCTGTGTAAATAGAACAGTAGTCGTTTCTTCACATTTGATTTTGTGCTCAGAGAAATTTCTTTACTGTACCTGGAGGCCACTTCATGTCCCTGTATGTCCCTCCTAGAAAAGAGGACGGATCTTACACCTACTCCATAAAAACGATAAGGAAATTATGGCTACTCATGCTTTACAATAGGTAAAGCCCATCATGGGTTGGGGGCATCCCCAAAACATGAGGCCAGACTCAGCTTCCGCCTCATCCTAAGCTGCTTATTTTGAGAATGCTCCTATCCTGGGACTTTACCCTACATGAAATCCTGCTGGCTAGGGGCCATTCTGGCTCCTATCATGTCCATAGGTGAGCCCATTAGTGCAAGCCTATGGGCACACTAGAAATTGGAATGCACACTAGCCAACCCACTCTTTACCATTAAAGGATATCTTTTTTGCCAAATATGCCACACTTTGTATAATATATCTTTTTAAAACCCTAATCAGCCTCACCTGACCTCAGGTGTCTTGGAAACCAATACAATAACTCTCATGAGAATCAAGAAATCTCCCCATAAAAAGAAGGCCAGAAAACAAAGGCAAAACTTTTCCTCAAAGGCAAAGAAAAGCCCCAAATACAACAAATATATGTTTGAAATTCGACTTTGTAATTTTGTAGATTTCAAGAGGGATCAAACAAGGACACACCAATATGAACAAATATAAACCTACAAACTTGGCCCCATAAACACAACCTCAAAACTCTCACAAATACTTGTCTGAAGAATCAAGCAATGTGCAGCAGGCAGCTTCAACTTCAAACTTGTAACCCTTTTTGCCTAATTATTATTTTGTAAGCCATGAGATTGAAAAACAGTATCATATACAAAGGTCTTCAACAACTCTCAAAGCATTTACAAAATTCAACCTCAAAGTACACACAAAATTCTACATCCTAAGACTTGAGTATATGCAGGCTCTAATTGGATTTGTTTGTAACAAATGCTCTTCAGGCTCCAACAGAATAGTTTTGACACAATCCAATGGATGGAGTGGGTAATATCCAAACACCTCTTCAAATTCTCTTGATATCAACTTTCCCTTAGATACTCACTGCCAATGATACTCTATGTAAGGCAACTAGCTAAACATTTCATGAGTGTAAATGTATAGCCATTGTAAACTTACCACAAAAACTCCACCTCTTATGGGCCACCTGGATCCCTTAATTCAATCTCTCAACACCTGCAACTATTAAAATTATACACAGGTCCCACATTAGTTAGAACCTTAATTCTGGGACAAATTTGAAAACAAAGTGTGGACCAAATGCGAACTTGTGGTTCCTTCCATCTAAATGCAGCACAAAAAAGGAAAAGAAACCAGGACCATTGGTCTCAAAAAGTCATTTAAGAATGAACCTCAGACAGGCACTTTTATCTTGATGAATGCTCTGCTCATTTTTAGAAGGAATCGACAAACAAGGTCCATAAACTTGCCTCTTTTTGCCTGAGCCCTAAATCTTGCTCCTAAGTTTTTCACAAGGGCCATCCTTAGGCATGTTTTGTTGTTCAGTAGCCCATGCAACTTGATGTAGTTTACAAAGGTGGGGAACTCTAGATGTGCAGCATCAGCCCCCCAAGGGAAAGAATGAGACTTCGAGAATTACCCCACACACAGCCAATCAGAATGCCACTGGAAGCAATGAGAAGAGAGCTTGGACTGGGCCTCATAGTCAGCAGAGTAGACACCACAGAATCCTGGCTCAACTCACAGGCTCTACTTCAAGGGTGCTCCCTGATGGTGGAGTATGGGGGTGTGGTGATCCTATCTCCCCAATGCCAAACTCTGCATTCAGCCTCACCATCTCATCCCACATTGCATTTGAAGCTGTTGAAGAAAATGTGAAGGCTCTCAGCTGCCATAAGGCATTGTACATATGAAATTGCAGACAAATCTCCACAACAACAATTTGAAGGTAACAGGAGGATGAGTGCAGCCATAACCTTTTGAGCATCACTCACAAAGTGTCAGACCATCACAATGAGCTGGCAGGACTACCCACTGACTTCATCAGCTCCCAATGGTGTGTGTAGATATGTATATAATGCATTGTGTGTATCATACCCGCATTATTAGGAAACCTACAGATTGGACCTATCAAATTCATCTGGGAGGAGGATACTGTCATTTTTCCAAATATCTGTGATGCCAACACTCACATCCGACAGAAACCAATAGTCTGTGTCCATCTGCAACAATCCCAAAAGACAATGGAAATTAGTTGACGAACAGTTCATGAACAAGGAAGACCCAAAATCCAGGCTGACATTCCTAACAGCTTCAAGGTAAACAAAGAACATGGTGACCAATACAGAAGCTTTAGAGAAGCCCCATCTTCTGAAGCATTTCCAAGGAGTGAATTATAAAATGCTGATGATGAAAAGAGGACGTAAAAAACAGGCACTAACTGTCACTTCTGCAGGCATGATCTTCATGATTCCACTTGCAGGGTCATTGTGAGGGTTAGTGAGCTCAGAGCTGGGTATTGATGCATCAGGTTTGCCAAGCGGGCCCAACTCTGACATGCTCCGCCCTAGCTGCTCCATCAGGGGAGTGCTTTCATGCTGCTGAGATGTGGCTATTGCAGATGGTGGTATGTCAACTGGTGGATCTGTTGCATTCATCTCCTCAAACTTTCCTTCAAACCGACTACCACATTGTCCCCACCAAGAATGTTGCAGTAATCAGACATAGCATCCCAGGTTCACTATTCAGCTGTGCTTTTCACCTTGAAAAGGATTTTTTGATTGAATCACAGAATAAAATGAATTGAAAGTCAAAGAACTTCCTGGACAGGAGAAAATAACAGACCTGACTAGATAGACATCAATGGGTCCCATGGTACTTCGAAGCAGAATCTGAAAGCGACGATGTGGGTATTCAACAGCCTGACTCAATTCCCTCCCAGTATTTAGCAAGAAAGAACAATCACTTCGAATTCTCCATTGATTTCAAGGAACACTTCAATCAACAAGAATGAATATTGTAGATTACATCATGAAAAGAGCTGCCTCTAACTACAAGCATGTGGGGGTTGAAGTGTGAAACTAAGTCAAAAGGGTGGTGGGGTGCTTTGGATGAGCTAACATGGAATTTGAACACTCAATGCATGGGCATCTGGATGATGAGCAGACACATAAATGGATAGCAGGTGACTAAAATAGATAAACATACCTCATCGGGGTCAGGAACCTCAAGAGTGGTGCCATGTGGAGCCTTAATTGCAATCAGTGTCTCATTCTGTATTACACGAGAGATCTGTAAATGCATGAGAATTGCAAGCTTGGTGATTGCAACAGTACTGCATGCAGCATTCAAGAGAGGTTTACATTCCTAAAGAGCTGCAGCCATTCAGAGGCTCAAATCAACTTAAGTGAGAAATATAGGTATGATGGAACAGCATCATAAGTTGCTGACCTGAAAGCAGGACAGGCTCTTAATGTCCTCATCAGTTACGTAGAGCCATCTGTAAGCATAAAGTTAAATGTAAATTATACCCACAGAGAGACAGATGCAAACCTGAACTACAAATGATAAAAGGACCACATACAACCATAATCTAAAAAGAACTCAAAAGATTCGGAAAATAGATTTACTGTTTGTTCTTCTCATTTTCGCTTAAGGTTCGCAACTGCTCCCTCATCTCTCTGCTCCACAGAAGCCCACACAAGGAGTGATCCTCTGGCATACATCCAGCCAGAGTATCCTGGCAGAGCCTTTAGATCAAAAGCCTATACCAACTCCAACCAGTTATCTTGAAGCTTGACTATTATGGGATCATGATGGTTGTGAGGCACACTCAGAAACTGAATCAAGGCCTGCAAGCGTACCTGATCCTTTCATCAAGACTTTGCTCTTCCATGTGTAGTTTCTTCACCTCAGCCTACAAGGAAAGCCTCTAAACACATGAGTGCAAAAACCTGGAGTTGCAATGCATTGGTACATGACAGAGTGTTGAGAGAGCAGAACATCTCACAGATAAGAGAATTACCATCAAAATGCTATCTGGAATACCTGAAGTGCTGCTTCATCACCTTTAGCCAGCTCTGGCCTTCCCGCACCAAGACCCCTGCTTGACAAGCATCAGAACAGGGCATCAATATGTACAACATTCCGAGAGATGCTCACATCCATCATGAAATTCAACTCATATTTTTGAAATTGCAAAGAAAACTCCACAACAGCAAGTTGAAGGTACCACAAGAAGAATGAGTGCAGAAACAACCTTATGAGTGTCACTCTCATGTCAGACTGCTACCTTCCTCATGAAAGATACCCCTATGAAACTATGAAACACTGATGAATGGTTTGTTCTGAACACACATCAGAATTTTCAGGATATACACCTTTGCCCAAAGTTCAGAAGGGAGAGGACACCTACTTCCATTGTATTCGGTTCTTCAGTTTCTTCTCAATCAAACCAACTCCTTCAAGCACATTAGTGATATCATAGATTCTCCGTTTCTGTACCTTGAGTCATTTCCAACATTGGAGCTGTTTGCTGTCAGATGCAAAACTCTTCACCACAAGTAGGTGGGGTGCTCATCACCAACTTCTGTGACTTTTTTTTCTCTTTATGTCTCAATCCACACAGGTAGCAGCCCCAGCACAGAATGGGGTCAGTCTTTCCAAAGCAATTTCAGAAAAACAAGTTTGTAATTTCAAAAAAAGTGCGGCGTTAGGTACCAACATGCAAGGTGTCTGCTGCTTTATTAAGATCCAACACCCCATCCTCTGCTTGCTTGATGAGGTTGACAAATTTCTTGGTTAGAAGACCTGTGATCCATGAAGATAATATCATTGTTGGAAATGCCTTTCATACACATTGCAGCAGACATGTTCACCATGGACATCAAGGACCGTTTGTGGAAAGATTAGTACCTAAGGAGCTATCATATCGACAAGTTCCGCTTGGTGTTGGTGCACTAGTTGTTGGCGACCCTGGAATGCAGCCATTGACAACACACCACTATGAGAGGAGACACACACAAGTCCTTGAGCATTTGCCTGCAAGAAAGAGTATATACTTTTCTTCCAGTGAAGATGGCAAGGGCAACTAGAGATTATGAAGCTTACCGATGCCAGAGGAGCCAGGGGTATGAGGTCCGTTCTTCAACTGCTTGGCCGACTTTGAGCGGCTCCCTCTCCTCCCAGTATGCATGGGGCCTGGACTGGCATCCGCACTAGAGAATCCATTCCATCCATTCGTCGCCATCTCATGCTCTCACCTTCTAAGTCTGCTTCATCTGGTAAAGAGCTCAGAAATAAGATGAGCGAGTACTTTGACATAAAATTACGCACAAGCGTGATTATAACTTTCAAGATGCTGGGACATAAGTGCCGATGCTGTTTAGCGGAAATACAAATCCCTGACCAAAAAGCTTGACACAATAACATGTTTATCCTGCAAAGAAGACAGCTACACTTGAGAGATTCTAAACTTACAGTTGTGTCACGCAAATCTTTGAGCATTTCGACCAGCTCCGCGTCCCGTACATGCAAAATGAGCGATTGCTCCAAATGCATGGTCATCACATAGATTCTCGTGTCTCTTCTTTATTACGTCCAGAACGATGCTGAAAGTCGACCTTCAAATAACTGCCAAAAGCTACAAACTGACATTGGCAAACGACGAGAACTAAGAACAATCTATACTATCTTGCAACGAACAAGAATGCAAGAAGCGGTACCACATGAAGACCTACACGAAGGAAAAAAACAGGGCAGAGAATCAATACTCCTCAGCATCATCCGAAAGCAGAAAAGCTCACCTAGAAATCGAACAACACATAGGAGTAAAGAAGAAAAAACACACCAGAAGCGAATGAAGAAGAAGACGGATGGAGCCAGCCAGCGGACGAGGCTGACGCAGGAGCCCTCGGATGCAAAGGAAGCATGTCAGGGGTCTTGGCGATGGTGGTGGTGGAGCTTTCCAGCTATGGCGGGAACCCGCCGATTCCTGGGGTGAGAATCGTCGGGTGAGTTGCGTCTGCGCTACTACGGACCTTACGGACGCAGCGGAAATCGGGGTTATGACCCAGGTGCCCGATGCGCACCCTGAGTCCCCTGTCCCTGCGTTTCACCGGGTTGATCGGGTGCTGGGGTTGTTTTCTTTTTTCTTTTCTTTTGGCTCGTTTGAATGGTTTGGTCGCGCCTCTGCGCGGCACTATCCATGTCTTGATCCAGGTCTCAAGGACACATCTCAAAATGTAGGTCTCTTCCTGTTCTCGTCTCCGCTTTATTATTCCAGATGGCAAGATGTAACTCTGGGCCTGACGTTACCGCCTCTCGATTTGGTATTGCGTCCAAGTCCTGATATGTGGTACGGATTCACACATAGAGGATAAACCGATAGGGTTTCGTCCACCAACAAGAACAATTTCCGCGTTCACACTACCGTTAGTGGGGGGTGTATAGTTAGCGAGCTTCCTGGGGGCGGAGGACGATGGCAGCAGCGCCCTGCAGGGCTGTGGCACGGAAAATAAGCTAATAAATTGTACAAGCATCGGCTCTGGTAGATCAAATCGGGTCTCAAAGGTCGCGCCTAATCCTCGAGCTGTGCAAAAAAAATCTGGAGACTTTCCCTTTTCTGGCGTTCTGCACTGTTGGAATGAAAAACCAAATTTCTCTGCTGGGCTCCAAGATACAGCTTCCTTGTCTGCAAGACAATCTTACTAAAAAAGTTTGACCAGTGTACCTTCAACACCATTTCCAAAGATCACCATCACATCTAGACATCTACACCTGCATCTAGTAAACCACCTTGTACATATCACCTTCTGAAAATTTTCTGTGAGATCTGATAGACAACACAGACAACTTAGTGTTCTAATTCATAACCATGGAGGTCTCTTCATTCCATTGGCAATCCCGAATATCAATCCATCCTCATGGTTTGTGGCCATCATACAACAGCATCCCCCCTCAAACCCTGTCCTCAAACAACTTGCTCACATCAAGGATATTTCAAAGATCATGTATTCCATTCAGACACACCCCAATCTTTTTGCAATTCCCCAATTGTCCACTTCTACTGACTAATGGCCACATGACAAACACAACCTCAAATACCTACCCATGTACTTATCCTTGATGCAACTTCACATGTGGAAATGTACCTCTGAGACAACCCCCCATAAGGTACCTTTCAAGGGAAGGTGTTCCTTAGCTCTGCTTTTAATAGATTTGACCCTCCCTAAACTGCTCCCAAGCAGATTGACGAAAAATCACAATCTAAAGAAAAACAACTCTTTAGAAGCCGTGTCAACTTCTTGTAGCACATCCAAAGCATGTTGATGACACCTCCTGACATCTAGTTTAGTTCAGAAATGGGATTGAGGTGTGAATGCCACATAGCTCATAGCTCCACTTGCAAAATATATCATCAGCCAACCAAAACTGAGGTGTGGTGTGGCACTTAATGGGCTGCCAATACATGTATTCTCCAACTTGACAACCTTCCCTGTACTGCAGGACACATCAATTGACACCAGTTACCATCCTCTTCTGTTCATATTTGAAGACATCAGTACAAGAAAACACTTGCACCCGCAGCATGCTTTAGGCTCTCTGAAGGAGCTTTTACTTTACTTGACTCCTCAATTTGCTAGTAAATTTCTAAGCCAGCCCTCCCAGTACAAAGTCTGAAACTAAACTCTCTGCTGTTGATTAACACAAAAACATGACCAAGCTGAGATTATCAAAGGAGGTAGACAACTATGTCACAATGAAAACGCAAATCTGAGACTCATCAAATTTAGGGCTCCCAAGTCCTGTACTCTACATCAAATTTTCACACTTCTTGAGGCTTTTCATCTCTGCTGGTACACAGGTGGCCCATTGAATCCAGAAGACATTGGTGGCCTGCTTGGCCCATTGGAATAGTGATGCTGCGACGTGGTGCTGCTACTAGTGTATTGAGGCTGCAGGGTGCTGCTGGAGTATTGCTGTTGCTGTGTAGGGCCATTGCTGCTGGGATAAAACTGTGGTGCTGGGCCATTGCTGCCTGGAGGTTGTGCCACTGGAGGCCTGTATGTGGGTGGTCCACCACTTACAGGTCCATAACCTGCAGAACAAAGATGAAGAACTTGGCTTGTAACCTTCCACAATGCAATCAGTCAATTGCTAGATCTCTATACCATGTCAATTTGCCAGTTTCAGAGACCAGAATCATAGTTGCCAAAGAACACAATAGGAGATATGATTGCTAACCACCCCAACAGCTGGTGATCTATTGGTGGATGCAATGGATGAAAGAAGAGGGTCACCCAAATCTCTAAATGGCTGTGGGACTGTACAACACATTGATTGCTTAGATAAAGAATATGTTCAGCTCTTAGCTCTGGCATTGCAAAAACTTTGACTGTTTGAAATTTTTTTTGTATATCCACTTGTTAGTGTCTCTGAAAGTCTGTGTACCTGAAGCAGCAGGTGCAGATGGCGGTTGCAGGACAGGAGGACGTATGCTTGGCAGAATTGGAGGCCGTTGGAGCAACCCAGGGGCAGGCAGAGGCTTGTATTGGCCAGATTGCAAAGTTGTCATATGTTGGTGAAAAGCACCACCTATTTGTTGTTGTGCAAATGCTGCTGCTGTTTGACCCAAGTGCTCCTTCACCTTCTGATCAATCAAACTTTGTGTCTGTTGCTCCTCAAACTGCTGGTAATACTGCCGCACATTTGCCTGCTTACACACAAGGTCAGGCAGCCCATCAGAGATACATTCTGAACAATAATATTCCAAACTTTGTGCAAATTGAAACAAGCCAGTTTTTCCTGGATGTCAAGAAAGCACAAAACCCAGATATGGAACATTAGCCTTAAACCACAACAACAAGCCAGACTGAGGGTAGGGATTTCACACACCTTGTGCTTATATCCTGCACAGTGCTGTTTCCTAACAGACGGCTGCATCCACCCACATCCGCAGAGGATCCAAGTCAGTTCCATTAGTGGTTCCTTACACAGCAAACATGTGTTAAACCTAACCTTATTTCACCTTAGAAAAACATACACAAAAAAACACACATAAATCATTCACCACTCCTCTCCTCCAGAAACAAAAGAAAACACAGCAGGAAGCAGCACACCCCTCGGCTGGAAACGCAAAAGACCAGCATCAGTTTGACTTCAACTCACAGAATCGTGCGTCAGGTGCGTATCGCAGTAATCACAATAATATCTGCAAAAACAAACCAACCCCAAAAAACCCTAAAAAACACATTTTTGAAAAACCCTAAAATGAGCAAGACGAGAAGAAATAGAACACAACTGAAACTGTAAGAAAACACAAAGCACGAGAGAGATATGTTGAGAGAGAGTGTGAGAGAACCACTCTGTCCTCGAGAAAAGCATTACCGATCCTCTCTCTCGTGCACAAAACTTTCGCTGGAAGAAGAAACATGAAAACGGGAACAAATTATGCTCGGCACAATGAATTTGGAAAAGAAAAAAAAACACATACCTAGGCATGTTGACAACAGACGGCGAGTGGATTGCAGCGATCGGAGCATTCGTGTTCGCGCGAGCGACAGGACGCGCAGCGCGACGTTTTTGAGCGAAGAGCAAAAGGCCGCCAAAACACTCACACGGACTCAACAACGCATACATGTAACACTCTCTCCCTCAGACACAAAATTACACTCCTTGGTGTGGATGAAATGTGCACAAAAGACTACACTAGGTGATGTGGATGAATGAAATCATGCACACAAACTAGACTAATCATTGAACTGGATGAAATATGCATGGAATTCGGGCACATTTGAAGACAGGGGCTCTTAAGTAACTTGTGAAGCTCATTATTCATTTGGATGAAATGTTGGATGTTGGATGTGCCAAACGTTAAGTCTGTCTCATCTTTATCAAATGAAATGATGTTGGTTTTTCAAATGTAGTCTAATTAACATTCAACATTCATCCAAATTCATCTAACATCTCGGTACTTTGTCGTCACCTCGTATCCAGAACACATCAAGAGTCAAAATCCAAATATGGACGTCCATTTAATCGGAGTTTTTGGGGTATATTTGTGACTTTTTGCAAATGGTTTGTTTGCTTTAAAAATACTATTATGGCGATCCATGCCCTCAGTTTTTTTTAATAATATTTTATTTTATTCATGTAACCACATTGGCGATCATCCATAAGAGGAAATAGCCAAATTTGGCTATAGGTCAAAGAGAATTTTAGGTATCTTTCAGAGCTCAATTTGAAGTTGATAAACTCTGTACTTCACTAAGTTGGCATTTTTGCTTGCTCTCATCAGTACACCGCCTAAACCCTAAACCCTAGACCTGGGCACATTTAAGATTGAATGCAACAACTGCAATCTCTCCCTCCACACCTCTGCCACTAGGAACTGTACAATTGAACTTTCCAGACTTGGAAGAAGTAGCTGGTGATTCCTAACATTTGATTTATCTTCCATTTACTCATTTTTATACACTACTAGAATTTGTGAGCAAGACTTATTGAAGAGGCCAAATTCTGTGCAAAGATGACGTTGAGTTGCTATGAGTTGAATTTCGTATCATTTATAAATATGTTAATGTGGGAGGGATGGATGTGAAGTGAATTCTCAACACAATGCCTAGCAACAGGATCTCTACAGACATATTGTGTAAATGATGTGTGCATCCTCATGTGGTGCTTCTAAACATTATGTTGCTAAGGTTGACAGGAGGGACCGATAAGAAACCCCACTTGATGCCCACTACCTCAGACATGGTCTCATTCATCCTCAAGATCAACAGGAAGGCAAATCTCACAAACATGTCGCCTTCTGATGCATCCTTGAAACAACCAATATTTTGTCATAACCTACAACCTTCTTGAATGTAGATGAAGTAATCTACCTTCTATCTATGAAGAGGGCTGGTTATGAGAAATAACACTTGATAATAGGTTAGCTCAATTTGTCTTCCCTGTTGATTATGTCCCATAACTGGCAAGGCCATCGGCTACTGGATATAGTCTCAGCGCTCCCCCATGCCTCGACAATATCTGGTTGCCAGAGTCCTCTCACCGTTTACCTAGTCTTTAATGCATGATGCCAACATAAGCTAGAGGTACAGCTGCAAGACCTTGTAACCTAGGTTCAGCAATCTGAAATTGAAAATCTTGAACAAGACGAATTGTTCAAAATTCAACTTTGTGTTACAACTATGAGGGCTATGGAAGAAGAAGGGTATGTCTTTCAAAACATGGCAATGTCACTGTACAATGTTGATTAGTTAACATCTCATTTTGAGATAGTCATGTGTTGAATCACAATCAAACCTTCGGCCTCAACTGATTCTTGCATGATTTGACACGCATCTGCACATTCAGAAGCAATTTATTTCCTTGTTTGTTTTGCTCATTGGTGGACGTTGAATCATCCCAACTCTTCCAACCACTAATCTGCAATTGTGAACCCATCAAAGATTCTCCACTCAGCATTGTGATGGAGTCAATGATATAGCAACATCCATATGCCTGACTGGTAGATACCATACACGTAACTTCTATACCTAGATCCTCAGCTCAGCAACTTGCCTTTGTGGAATGGCCACATCACTGTACACATTTATGCACGTGGTCTCAAAGATTTTGCTGGAAACAACAAAAAATTGTTTCCAACAGAATTCTCTGAGAGATTGTTTGGACCTTATACTGAAGTCAAGCAGCAGTCCTAAAAGAATATGATATTTGTTCACTGTCTAAGCCAAGAAATGGACATGCATTTCAATGGGCATCAAGCAAAGGAAACTGTGCAAGTTCATTTCTGGACAAAACAAGCAAAACAAGTGAAGTGTCTAGATGAGTATCAAATCATGCAAAAGGATAACAACCTATGCTGTTAGGCCAGGAATCGAAGACCAGTTATATCTGAGAAGGAAAAAATGCCTACCCAATCATTGTGTTGTGTGTGTTAGAGACCAGAGTTGCATGCTCAAGGCAATCTCTGCTCAGAATAAAGCTTAGTACTGTTGTATCTGCCTGGTGCATCCAAAAATTCGATCTCCATGAGTTCCTCTTGACAAGTTTCAGCCACATCAAAATTGCAGTTATATTAGAATGCACTTCAAACCTATCTGAGCTAAAAGCTTGCCAAAGCGCATTTGTCTACTTAACTGGTAACACTACTAGACTTTGTTTGAAGCAATGAATTCCAATCTATCACTGGCATTATTGTGACTAAAGGATTTCTAATGTGCATATGCTTGTGACAAACTAGAACAAAACACAAGCACAAACTCAAATCCATGTTACATTTTATTCTGACAATTAATTTCAAAAAATCAAAAAATATGTTTAATGATGTACACTAAAGTTGATTCTTTGTCATGTTCTCACATAATCAAATTGTTATGTCTCCCAATAAAACAAAAATAAAGGGAAAATTTGTTGCATTCCAAAGAATGGTAGCTGTGATGTCCGTTGCATCTTGAACTTTTACCCTCTCACAAACTCACTCATAACCACTTCAGTGATATCAGTAGGGTAACGGCCGTTAAGGACATTGTTCCTCAAATAAGCGTCCCCTTGGCTCCCCTAAATAAAAGGTCAAGCCAGGGAGCATTTATTTAGGGAAAGCCCCCAACATACAGCATTGGAAATAAAAATAAAAAATTAAATCAGTTTTCACCCAAAAAAAAGAAGAGAGGTGGTACATTTTGTGGAGGATAAAATTGCACTTGATAATGTGCTCCCTAGATACTCTAGAAATTTCCTGCTTTACATTATTTTATTGTTAGTAGTTGAATTTTGATTTCTACTATTGGGCTTTTTGGTGTTAGAGATTTGGCATTTAATTGTTAAAATAAAACTCACGCCCTTTCTTTTCTCTAATTATCCACCTCTTCTTTGGTTTGTAATTTGTTGGGCCCTGCCCCCCATAGGGACAGGGACTCTCGCATTGGATCCAATTTTTGGAAGTTTTACCTTATTAGAACTGGTTTCTTTGGTGAAAGTGTTTAGATTGGAACAGATTTTTTTGGTGTTCAGAGTGTGGACACAGTAGATAGATGTACAACATCTTATCTATTGGCAGGGCCAGCGTGTTTGCGATGCCTTGTTTTAGGTTCTAATAATGTTTTTTTCAGATTTCATTCATGTCAAGGAAAAGATGAAAAAGAAAAATTAAGAACAGAAAGGCTTGCCTTCGTGGATGAAAACTCATCTTCATAAATTTTCATCCAAATGTTCCCTCCATGAGACATATCTCTTTCATACCCAGCGCTTTAGGACATGAAGACAAAGATGGAAAGATAACACAGAAAGGTAAAAGAGAAGGTTGTGAAAGTTTTAGATTTTTACTAAGAAATTTTCAGATTTTATTCATGTTAACGAAAAGAAGAGGATGAAGATGAAGAAGAAAGACTTTAGAAACGAAGGGACTTGCCTTCGTGATGAAAATCATCTTCATAAATGTATCATCCAAATGTTTCCTCCACAAGACAGTGCATAGTATATGGGTGCCTAGCGCATTAGGAGCCAAGGCAAGGATGGAAAGATGCGTGGAAAGGTAAAAGAGAAGGTTATCTATGTTTTAGATTCTAATAATATTATTTCAGATTTTATTCAAGGAAAACGAGAGGATGAAGACGGAGACGAAGAATTAATGAGTGAAGGGGCTTGCCTTCGTGGATGAAAATCATCTTCATGAATTATCATCCAAACGTTTCCTCCTTGAGACAGAAGTTATATATATGCCCTAGCGCATCAGGACGGAAAGACGAGGATGGAAGGATGACGGAGAAAGGTAAAAGAGAAGGTTGTAAATGCTTTAGATCCAGACTCTAATAAATCTTTCTCAGATTTCAGTCATGACAATGAAAACAAGAGGATGAAGATGAAGGCATTAATCACAGAAGGGCTCGCCTTTATGGATGAAAATAATCTTCATAATTGTTTCATCCAAATCTTTCCTCCATGAGACAGTAATATATGTGACACCTAGCGCATTACGAGGATGGAAAGATAGAGAAGAAAGGTAAAAGAGAAGATTGTAAATGTTGTAGATTCTAGTAAACATCAGTTCACATTTCCTTCATGTCACGGAAAAAGAAGAGGATGAAGATGAAACAGAAGGATTAAGGCTACAAGGGCTTGCCTTCTTGGATGAAACTCATCTTCATAACTTTTTCATCCAATTGTTTCCTCCATGAGACTGTACGTACATGTGTGATTATTAGGTACATAGCGCACTAGGAAGTAAAGACCAGCATGGAAAGATGACGCAGAAAGGTAAAAGAGAACTGAGGCCAATGAGGCAAGCAGGGAGGAGGAAGAAGAGGAAGAGACGACGTGCGCCTGCGCGATGCGCATTTGTTTTGTCGATTCTTTCTTGCGGGTGGCAGATCTTGGGTGCGCAAGGAGTTATCTCTTCATCGTCTTTACTTCATAACACTGCCGGATAGCTGCTGGGAAATTTTTGAGTGGAAGCGGAAGTGGATTTGCTCGCTTCAAGTGCAGAAAGTTGTGTGTTTTTTGCGTGCGGGGGCTCAGCGGGGCAGAGAGGGGCGGGGGGAAGCAAAAGGGTCGGGGAAGAGGAAGTGGACCGCCTGCTGGAAGAGGGTACCCTATTAGCGCTGGGAGTGGAATGGGGATCTTTGTTTCTAAGCTCTTTTCATCGTTTTTTGGCGACAGGGAGGCGCGGATTCTTGTCCTAGGACTCGACAATGCTGGGAAGACTACCATTCTTTGTATCCGCGTCCTTTGCCCTTTTCGCATTCACGAATCTTGGTAGTTGTTATTTTTGTTGCTGTTGTTGTTTCTTTTCGTGTGTTTTTTCTTCCTTGGGACTAGCGCTCACTTTCAGTATTTGCATTGCACCGATTGTGGAATCGCTTAGGCTCCTATTCTGTCTCTGTTTCTATCTCTCTGTCTGTCTCTGTCTTTCTGTCTCTTTCTCTGTCTCTGTCTCTCTTGCTCTCTCATTGCAGTTTTTAAGGCAGAATGGAACCATCAACCCTGTGATCTAATGAAAGAGATGAAGAGACGAAGCAGGTACGATGGTATTGTGGAAACCCTAATCAGCTGTCCTACAGTCTGTCTGTGTCTCTCTTGCACGTCATTGCAGGTTTTTATGGCAGAATGGATCCATCAACCCTGTGATCTAATGAAAGATTTGAAGACATGAAGCAGTTACTATGGTATTGTGGAAACCCTAATCAGGCTGTTCACAGAGCTCCCCCTTTGCTTTTGCTGTCTGAGGATGGTTTTTGTGGATTGTGGTACTATTACTGCAGTCTATCCATTTTGGTTTTTCTTGCTCTCTCATTGCAGTTTTTACTGCAGAATGGAATCGTCAACCTTGTGATCTAATGAAAGGGTTGAAGAGTGATCTAATGAAAGGGTTGAAGAGACGAAGTGGGTACTATGGTATTGCAAAAACCCTAATCAAGTTGTTCTACAGAACTCCCCTTGTGCTTTTGATGTCTGAGGATGGGTTTTGTGGATTGTGGTACTGTTACTGTGGTCTATGCTTTTTGGTTTTTCCTTAAATCAGGCTGGGCAGATCGGTTGCAAGTCGGCGAAGTTGTGTCAACAATTCCAAGTGAGTCATATCTTGTTCTCTAATGCTGCACAGTTTTATTGGTCTGTTTCTACAATCTTAGGAAACTTCTGCTTGCATCATTGATAGAAATAAGCATCTTCACAGGCAACTTCTTGAGCCAAGTGTTCTCCTTCTTCTTGTGTGAAAATTGGAACCTAACAATAGCCTTAGCAAATGCCTTCTCTTTCTCTTCTTTTATCTGTCTGAAATTGTGACCTAAAGCATAGCTTCATATCTTGTTGCACAAGGCACATGGATTGAGAAACAGGAACTTCAGTCTTTCGTCAGTGATTTTCTCATTGCATGACTGCAGAGACGATGAGAGGCGGATTAAAAAGGCACACTCAGAAGTGACAAGAAGAAACATAAATCACTTCACAATTGTACAAGCTTTTGCATTGCATCACTGCAGTAAAGGGGATCAGAGCAATCTTTTAGCAGTTTAGATCAGTGAACCTTGATGGCAATACATCTCTCATGAATTTAGCAGCCCAGGAGGAGTAGCCAATTTTGAGCAAGGATTCAGTGTCTGTTTGGGTTTGATTTGCAGCAATTGGATTCAATGTGGAGACTGTACAGCACAACAACATCAAGTTCCAAGTCTGGGATTTAGGTCAGTTAACTACTATCCTTCCTCCGTCAAATTTTGCTGCATGCTTTCATCCAACTGTGGAGGCTATGCAAGTTACAAGCTCTCCATTGCCTTTTGACACAAAGAACCCTTTAGCAGGAGCACATTTTTATAGTGTCATAAAAGGTCCAGGGGCAAAAGAAGCTAATGGTAAAACACTAATCCAAACTCTAATCTGGACTATCCTTTCTCCTTTAGGATCCTCTATCTAATCACTTTAAGAGAGCTGGAAAACCTAAAATATCTATTCTTGTGCTGGATGATAACCATGCACTTGTGCGCATCATTTGTAGTCAATGTTGCACATTATGTTTTCTCACTTTCATTCAGCATTTCAAGTCCTGGATAAATGCACCTGCTTTCAAATAGTTGTATTCAGCTAAATGAACAGTTGAGAGAGCTTTGAGTAAGGCCTTGATTTGCACATAGTTATCCTCATGTAGTGAACAGGGAAGGGTTTCCAAGATAAATGAAATGCAAACTTTGATCTGACCAAGTTTCTCGTCTGCTGACAGGGGGGCAGACAAGCATCAGGTAATGAGCTTGGGTATTTCATTTCTGATCGTTGCAGCATTCTTTATCCTTTTGACACACATCACACAGTTGGGTAAGATGGTGGGGGAGGAAATTTGAACCATGCTTATATGCTATGCAGACCATATTGGCGATGTTACTTCCCAAACACTCAGGCAGTCATATATGTGGTGGATTCAAGTGATACAGATCGCATGTCAATAGCCAAGGATGAGTTTCATGCTATTCTTGAGGTGCTCATCAGGACTGGAACTGTTTACAATCATCTTTGTGAGTTGGCTGATGACTGATTTAGGTGGTACACTTCATGCAAGATGGTGATGTACCTCTTGGCTTAAGTGCTACAGTTCAGTCTGACTGATGGCTGATTAATGATCTTGCTGGTACATGTTAGGCCAAATGGCAACAAAGGCTTTTCTGATCTCTAGAATCGACTCCAGGACACAATGTTTGGGGCTCTCAACCTAAGTTGTGTGCATGCATCTTCTGACTCTAGAGCAATGAAAATTATCATACACAATCCCATCTCTGTACAATTGGACAAATCACAAACCCTAATGCATCACTCTGTGTGCTATACCTTGTGATGCTGACTGGGATGAGAGTAGTCTGTCTAGTCACAATCTGTTTCCAGTTTTAGCTTCAGTATGACTGACATTACCCTGTTGGCAATGAACAGGAGGAAGAGCTGAAGGATGCAGTGGTGCTCATATATGCCAATAAACAGGTTTTTTTTAGAAATGTTTGCTTTTTAGTCTGAAGAGCATGCTGACATGAGATGAAAGGAATCTATTTACCAGGAAAGATATGAAGGGGGGGGCTAATACAATCCTAAAAAGATGAAGGTTTTTGATGTCAACTAAGTTGAATCTGAATGAGGCTGTAAAGCTTGAACTGCTAGATTTCATTGCTGAGGGATTGTCAAGTTATAAGACAGGGTTGCATGAACACAGGACTTGCCTGGAGCTCTTGATGATGCTGCTGTTACAGAAGCTCTTAACTTGCATAAGATCAAGAATAGACAATGGGCTATTTTCAAGACATCAGCAATCAAGGGTGAAGGGCTTTTCGAGGGTTTGGATTGGTATGAGTTGACTCTCATGTGACTGTGAAGCACAATGGTTGTTCATTGCTAGCTCAACACTTCAGAGCTAGGTCATGGGAATACTGATCTGAGTTGTATCTTATAGGAAGGTAACCATGTCCATAGGGCAGATGACTCTGGGGTTCAACTGTCTTGTATCAACCAACTCCAAGGTTTTATTTCCAGTCAAATGTAGAGTGTTCATGATTGTAAGAATCTGATTTTGGTGTTCTGGTGGCAGGCTCAGCAATATTTTGAAGTCAGGAGGCAGATAGTGTGCAGCATCATGTACCGGTTTTCTCTACTCTCCTCTTCTGTCTTTTAATGACTACTCTTCCATAATGTAGTGGCCAGCAGTGGGCCCATCAGTAGTTGTGTTACTTGTTGATGGTGCTTGTTTAATAAGCCAGGAAAGAGGACTTCTAGATAGGGGCTCTGCCAACCAGGAGGTCCTCTGGTCACCTATAGGTCCTGTAGATGATAGTTATCTAACCACCAATTGGAGATGGGTATTGGAAATGGATCAACCTTCTACCTAGTAGGGACATAGCTTCCAAATGTCTTGCTTTGTGGGCAGCATCAAAACTCACAAATGCTTTGAGTACCTTAGTTCAGTTTCTCATTTCATTGAGAAAATTGACTCCTGTAGTGGTTCAATGTTTCTAAAACCTCTAACCCCAATCACTGGAGTCAGCAAACAGAAACTTTTACACACCGGTGGCCTCTAACAAATGTTGTCATGTTGTGCAGGTGGGTAGATAGTCTACCATGCTGAGGGGTTGAGGGGGGGGTGGTCCATGCCTGTGTCCCTTGCTTGTGAACCTAATGCAAATCAGATGGGACTCCAGGGATGTAGGTAGGCTTAGAGCTCCACAACACCGGCCTCATTGAGACCTGCATACCTGCTCAGTACTAAAGAACTCAAGGAGTGTGTGATAATGCTGCTAAAGTGTCGTGCAAGTTATAGCATAATCTGATCTCTTTCTTTGGGTGATTTCTTTTCCTTCGCATCACCTGGCTTCAGAAGTTGTCCATTTTTTTTCAAGGCCAAGGTGGCACTGTAGGGTATGAGCTACTTTTATAGGTTGGTTCTTTCTGACAGGTCACCCTTAAATTGAAACCTGTGCATTCCTTCTTGTAGTTATTTAGTTTCCATAGTCTGCATATCAGGTAGACTGTCAGCCTTTACCTTGGGCTGCTCCTTTATAAGGCCAAGGTGAGGTTTGGTACTGTAGAGACATGAGCAGGTCATAGTGAAAGTCACACATAATGTTGAACCCTTCAGAGTATTCCATCATGTGATTGATTCCTTGCGTTATAAAGTCATCTGACTAAGCATGAATTTATTTCCAATGCTTTTTCCTGTCTCAAGGTGAATGTAGCACTAGAGTAAATAGTGGTGTATGCACACCTAGGTGTACAGGTAGCAGCAACAATCAAACCTGCTTGCTCAAAGAGCTACGATTAACAGAGTATTTATCATCTCCATTTATTGCTGTAAAGAATTGAATAGACCAGTTTTATGGGTCAATTTATGTGAAGCATTAGTGCTATTAAAGCTTGCCATTCTTGTCTGGGCAAGGAATTTCCCACCTGATGACAATGGATCAGTAACATGGTAGAAACTATTGTGCACTTGGAAAAACATAGAAGTTGTGCATGAGCAGAAGTGAATTGAACTGTTGATTGGAAACTCCCCAAATTTGTAACTTAGGTCTGTGGTAAACAACACCGAAGCCAAGTAGGGCTTCTTTCATTGACAGGCTTGAATGCAAGCAGGCATAATGGCTGTGACCAACAACATTGACAAAGGGTGAACCCCAGGTTCATAGCTGAGATTGTATGAAAGTTGGTGAGAGAAGATTGAGATTGTAGCTGAATTCTGTAGAGAGTAAGGGAATAGGGTTGTTGTGCCCAGCCTCCTCTGACCACACCAACCACAATGTAAGTCTTATGAGCAGGTACAGAATGCTAAATGTACCACCTTGAACAAAGTTGAGTGGTTGCCAGGGGAGCCAGGTCTTCTATGGTCATTCTTTAAGAGTTGGAGAATCAACTAGTCTCTACAGTCATGTGATTCTGGTGGTGTTATGGACAAAGTTTCTGGTTGTATTTGTTGGTTGTAGGACTTCGAGAATTTCAGGTCTATCAATGAATAGTGTGGATTGAAAGTCATCGCTCATCCTCAAAATATAATGTGTGGAATTTTTGTGATTTCATATTCAAGTTTGAGTTTGCAAGTGGTTCTTCTGTCAGTTCCATACCCATTTATCTGAGTCTCATGACCAGAGGTTAAGTGAAGCACCTGGCACTTCAATTAACCAACTTATGAAGCTTTTGCAAATACCTGCGATTGGAGATTCTATTATTTTCAATTTTTTGAAATATTAATGATTGACAAATCTCTAATTCTCTAAACTTCAAAGAACCTGAACCAAAGGTTCCATCTCAAAAACAAGAATCACCTAACATTGGTCACTACAATGGATAGTTCCAATCTTAGGTTTCAATTCATTGTTATGTAGTTCAAGATTGGTGTCACCTGTATATATATATATATAATTTTTTTATAGAGCATGTTACTAAAGAAGAGAGCTTAGATACTCTTAGGTTGTTTTAGTGGAATGTTGTTACAAAACTAATATCTTTTGGGGGTAATGGTGTCAAAAAAAATTAAGGGGTGCAAGCCAAGGAGCCCCACCAAATCCAAGATAAGTTTAGTCCCCCTTCACAATGCATTCATTGCATGGCACATTGCACAAATTTAACAATACAAAATTTCTGTTAGATTTTTGTTGTGAAATAAATAAAATTTTCTTTCCAATCTCTTTATTCATTCTTCTTTCACAACTTGAAATGATACATTGAATGTTTTAAGCTGATAAATTTTATGAAGGGAAAGGGAACAAAATTTTGTAAAATATTATAACACAATTGGGTCAACATGTTTTATTGTTTTGTCCAACAAAACATGTGGTGTCCATGTATATGACATTTCATCTATCATGACTATTAAAGTTAATTTTGAACTTTGTTGTGATGTAACTATTGATTATGAGACAAATTAGGATCACATTGGATTGCCTATCCACATGGTGTTGGTGACCCTTAATTCACAAGTTGGTTACTTACAATGAAAGGTTAGAGGTTACTTAATATTAGTGAAAGGTCAAAGGTTACTCAAAGTGAAAGATCACTCATAGTTACAAATCAAGGGTCATTTCAAGTTAGTTGTAATTAATAGTTATGTAACAAAAATTAAAGACAATGCCACCATCATGTTGTATGTATATATTATTGTTGCCACACTTGATCTCTTACAAGTTTTTATGAGAAGAGTGTTTGCATGGATATAAATTATAAAATTTTCATGGTATCAAAGTGAGATTGAAAAAAACTTAGTGTTTTATAGATTTTTTTTATACAATTTTGCAACATTGTGACTGAAAGTTAACTAGAGAAGATAGTGTATTCCCAAATGAAAAGGGAAGTAACAAGCCATTTTATAGCTAAAATAAATAAAATATTCCCAAGTGAAGAAGTGAGGAATTGTTAACCATGAGTCAAGAGCAGACTTCAAACATGTTTGCCATTGAAAGTTCCAACAAGGTGGAGGGTGCATCCAACTATGGAATTTGGAGGGTCAAAATCAAGATTATCTTGATGAAAGATCTTTGGGATCTTGTTAATCCTACATTAGCTTATCAAGATGAAGGAGCAAAATCAAGTGAAGATTCCAATGCAAGCGTTGTTGACAGGAAAGGAAATGGTCAAGCTGCAACCACTGTTACTATGACAAGCATGCATAAATAGAAGGTGTTGGTAATCATCATTACTTCAATCAAAGATAATATAATCCCCTATGTTGTAGACATGGAGGATCCACGGATTTGTTGGAAGGTTCTACATGAGTTATTTTATATTCACAATGTTGCTTATAGTTTTTACTTTATCAACAAACTCTTGTCCATCAAAATGGATGAAACATCTTTAAAGACTGATTTCCTAAAACAAATTAAAGAAATCACCACTCAACTAGCCAACATTGGAAAACCACTAGAGTAAAGTAAAGGTGTGCAAATCAAACTTAATGCACTACTAGAATCCTTTGAAGGTTTCATTCAAGTTGTACTAGGTGGAAATCAAATGTTGACATTTGATAAGTCGTCAATCGAATTGCTCTTGGAGGAACAAAGGCGTGAAAATAACATCATACCAACAATGAAGCTTTGTTTGTTGGTGGAAGATGTGATCATGGAGGCTACACCAACAGAAGAAGCCGAACCACAAAAAAATGAGGAGGATGGAACCTAGGGAGGGGTTTCAACAAAAATCAAGATGATGGGCATAATAACCCCAATGGGTATCGTCAAGATAACCCTTGGTGCCTTGGGAACTATAATTGTTGTAATCAACCTAGGCATTGAGGGAGGGAGTGCATTTTTTCCCCATTTGACCAACCTCATCAACAAATCAATGTTGTTCATGAAGAGAATGAGCTTGATGCGAATCATAGTGAAAATAAGGATGAACCACCTAACTTGTTGGATTGTTAAAGCAACTACACCTCACAAAGTCCTAACTATAGGCCATAGAGACTCAACTAATGGTCTATATAAACTAGAGATAGCCACGTCACAAACTACACATTAGCAAGTTCCATCACACTTGTCTTTAGTAAAATGACAATCTATTATCGATATGTGGCATGAGCACATGGGACACATTGGGTTCCAAGGATTGCATGAGATTTCTAGGCCATGGAATTCAAGTCAAATGCCCTACATTCCAATCACTACAAAAATTTGTGATGAGTGCGTCATGGCCAAACAACAAAAGGAAAATGCACCAAATAAAAGCATGACGAGATCATCACAACAAAACAAATTGATGCACATAGACAATTGTGGTCCATTTCGATATCTGTCATTGGGAGGGTCAAAGTACTTCATCACATTTACATATGATTATTCCCAAAAAACTTGGACATTTTTCTTACCATGAACATTTGAGAAGTTTAAGGCCTTCAAGATGTTAATCAACATAAGAGAAAGGAAATTGATGAAAGTTTTTTAGAATGATAGGGGTGGTGTATTTCTATCAAGGGCTTTCAACAAATTTTATGGATTGCATGGCATATGGTGTGGCAAGGAAGAAAAATCAAACCATTTTGGATAGGGCAAGGAGCATGGCTGTGGATTTTCAACCACCAAACTTCTTATAGATAAAAGTTGTTAACATTGCAACTTACTTGACCAACTATAACCCATCTAGGTCAAATGATGGACTTACTTTAAATCACATTTACATTAGCAAGCCACCTCAGTTTGGCCACTAAAAGTGTCTGGCTACCTTGCCTACATCCATGTGTCCAAGATGAAGGCCAATAAGTTAGATCTATGAGCTTTGCATGAAATTTTTATAGGTTATGATAATGCTTCTAAGGCATACAAAATATATAACCTTCAAACTAATAAAATTATTATTACAAAAAATGTTGTGTTCAATGACCTGGTGTTCCTATTCTAAAAGAAAAAGGTTGATAGATTTTGTAATTGAAAGAATGGCTTTTCTATCCTTTGAGTTTCCAAAAGATGAACCATTTTTAGACCCACTATAATTGATGAAGTTATAGAAGCTGGTGGAATAGCTACAATTAATGAAATTCTTAAAGATTTTAAACCAATTTGATCACATCTACCGCCACTACAAGCACCATTTAGGTGAATTCAAAGTGCACCCTTTTATTCAAAAGAATACGTCTACTCCCTTGAAGTCACAAATGATCCAATTGCATATGAAAAATCAATAATTGATCCAAGGTGGAGAATAACCATGCAACAAAAATATGATTCAATAATGAAAAATCAAACTTAGAAACAATAGGACCTACTTGCTTACAGAGGCAAATTACCAACAAATGGATCTTTAAAACTAAATCTATTACAAATGGAAAGGTTGAAAAATTAAAAGCAAGGTCGGTGGCTCGAGGTTTTGAACAAACTAAAAGCATTGATTTTCAAGAAACATTCTCTACTACTGTCAAGTGGGCCATCATTCGTAAATTGTGGTGACCTTAACATCATGAAACAACTAGAGGATCAAACAACTTGATGTGTAGTTTACCTTCTTGACTGGTCAACTCGAAACAATTATTTTCATGATACAACCAAAAGGGTTTGAAGTGCAAGGAAGAGAGCATCAAGTGTGTAGATTAAAGAAGGTTTTTTACTAGCTTCAACAAACTTCTAGAGTTTGGCACTCTAATATAGACCCCTTCCAACATCATGGTTTATAAAGAAGTAATTATGACCATAATCTCTATTATAATATTTCTCCAAAAGGGTACTATACATGTAGATGATGTCTTGTTGACTGGAAATGATACCTCCAAATTGTTCAAAATAGAGGAAGAATTTAGAACATTAGTATGAAATGTCCAAATTGGGCATTTCTAATCTCTATATAGGTGCAAAGTTTTTGTATTTCAATGAAGGAATTATGTTGATACAACATAAATATATGGAAATAATTCTAGAAAGATTCCAAATGATAGATTGTCATTTTGTCACCATTCCAATGGAAGGTGTTCAACTATTCATTAACATGGACTTAGACCCTATAAATGAATATACATACTAGAATCTCATTGGTAGCTTGATCTATTATATGATCACACAACCAGACCTTTCTTTTCAAGTGAATTGTTTGAACAAGTTTGTGTTGACACTTCAAGAGGTTCATATGGCGGTAACCAAGAGAGTTTTGAAATATATCAAAGTCACAACAAATTTTAGGATTTTCTTTCCCAAAAATGGAGAAAAAATGATTTTCTATGTAAATGTTGATTGGGCATGAGATTTGGACAAGTGCAAATTGACAACAAGATTATTTAAAACTTTCATGACTATTCGATTTTGTGGAACAATTGCTTGTAACCAATAGTTGCATTTTTTAGTACTAAAGTTGAGTATCGAACACTCATGGATGCAACTAAAAAACTTACTTGGATTAGAACGTTATTATTAGAGTTGAATATTAGGATTGAAAGGCGTATGTTGTTGTGTGATAATTAGAGTGCATCAAAATTGGTCAAAAACCCTGTACTACATGTTAAAACTAAACACATAGAACTTCAACATCATTTCATTCGTGTGAAAGTTCAAGGAGCAAGGATAGAAATATCGTATGTACCTACCATAGAACAAGAAGCATAAATCTTCACTAAATCTTTAGGAAGAGAAAGATATGAAATACTGAGAAGTCTAATGGGTGTGCACAATCGCTTGGAATTTCAACATTTAGGTACATAACAACCATTACCCATGTTTATAATTTGTAGCAATGATTTTAGGTGATTGGAGATTTTAATAGTTATCTAAATTAGTTTCTTTGTTAGCTCTGAATATTTATAGTAATATTGATCACTTATCATCATCATTATTATAAAGCTTAGGTAGTCAAATGTGAGGGAGGGTGTTGATTATGAAACAAATTAAGAGCACACTGGATTGCATGTCCACATGGTGTCAATGACCCTTAATTCACAAGTCAATTACTTACAATGAAAAGTCAAAGGTCACTCATAGTTACAAATCAAAGGTCATTTCTAGTTAGTTGTAATTAATTAATTACGTATCAAAAATTAAAGACAATGCCACTGTCATGTTGTATGTATATATTTTGCTACCACATCTAATTTTTTCAAGTTTTTACAATCAAAGTGTTTGCATGAATAAAAATTTATAGAGTTTTTAGTAACCTTACTAATTTCTTTTTCTTGTTTGTTGCCCATGTTGGAAACAATCCATGTTTTAATAAAATGTGCACAAATAAAAATGTTTTTGTTTCCCATTACATTGAAATCATAAAAAAAATTCAAGGACAAATATATTCTCACTACCTAGATCTAAGAATGAACTACACATTTGACATTTTCAAAGAATTCTAATACTTGGTTGTTTGTGAACACAACATTGTGCATCTTGTGCATCCAAAATGGAACACTAGGCCTAAACACCTTTAGTGTTGAGTATTTGTGCTTTGATTCTTTAGGCTACACATTTTGGATTACTTGTTTAGATATTGTTGGCAAGAATGTACAAGTTGTGACCTAGGAAATCTTCAATAATAATCTTATGGAGAATGTAAAAGCATCTTGCCTAGATTTTAAATTTTTAACCATACATTTTGAATGTTTCATTTATAGGTTGAAATCCTATATATTAATTCACTACGTATGTCTGTCTGTCTGCACAAGTGTGAACAAGACCCAGATGATAGAGTCCAATTGTGGGTCTGTCAGTCTGTGACGGGGGTTTTGGGGGGTGGGGGAGGGAGAGGCCGGTGAAACAGCGGGTGACTGGTGTCAGTCTATGACGAGGGTTGGACCACCACGGTTTCCATGTACAAACCGTTTCCACAAAGCATTGCAGCTGTCCGAAGGGTAGGAATGACAATCGGATCGCATCCCTCTCCCACCGCACCAGAGGTGGATATAAAAACCTTCCCCTCCCCC
>Ga0209611_10000353_pt1 | contig 64732 bp, 46 predicted proteins | sample S1TSphgellanicum_3_FD_187693 | JGI IMG/M metagenome (GOLD analysis project Ga0209611, IMG submission 187693) | Host-associated microbial communities from peat moss isolated from Minnesota, USA - S1T2_Fc - Sphagnum magellanicum MG (SPAdes) (version 2) | ecosystem: Host-associated > Plants > Peat...
GGGGGGGTGTACCCACATGTGGACTAAGTAGGTTTTTCAACCCACCTTGAGAAGTCCCTTTCAATGATCCATAAAACCGAATGATTGTGCCCTTTTACAAAATTGGGATGAAGAAGCATTAAAACTTTGGGTTGATGCTTATAAATGTTTCCACATTGTGCATTGACACAATTACAACATGCCCACTTTAATGTTGGGTTGTGGATGGTGTATTGCAAATGGGTTTTTTTTTATGACATGACGTGTGCTAGACCACCATCATAGGAAAGCAATGCCACATTTGTGTCAACAGTCAATTGTGCCCCCAACAAGGCCCCAACCACAAACAATTGTTGGCATTTGTTGTTCATGATCCCAAAGTTCTTGTGTATACTTTGATACTAATATTGAATGAGGACAATTCAAGATAATTCATGAATGCACCAATCCACATGACAACCAACCAATCTACTTTTCCCTGACTTCAATTAGGCCTTCAATGTCCCACGGTAACTTTCAATTGCAACATTGGTGTCTTGCCCAACATATGGTAGATTTCAAAATCCAACCACCCACATGTGAGTTTTATGTCACCAATTTTCCTCCATGTATTTCCAAAAGACATTAGTTGTAGGGTACTTGTTAGTGATATATTCTAGCATATTCATTGCCCACATTTTAGCACTTGCTCTAGATGGACCATCTCCAAAACAAAAGGAAAGAATGTTCAAAAAAATCTCTAGCAATCTTGATTCAAAAATCCAAAACTTCTCCAAATGTTACAAACAAAACTATGGAAAGAAATTCTCTCTTCTCTATGTTCAAATCCTCCTAGTTATACCAACTCATAGTGTTGTTTTAACTTAAATAATCACTAGCTAGTATAACTCAAAAATTAAAACAACAAGCTAATGGTCACAAGTTCAAATTCTCCTATTCTATTAACTAATCAATTACTGCAATTATCTGGTTACTAGTTCTTGTAACGAACCAATTATCTTTTGAACTTGTTAATAAAAAAATTCAAAGTATTTTCAATCAAAATGTCTTACTAATTATTGGTTAAATAAACCGGTTATTATATGCACAAAAAAATGGGGTTATCATTACCCCCCCTTGAAATCTAGATTTTTTCCTCGAAATCAATCACCTATAACCACTTGTTTAATTCTTGCATCTAAATCATCAACATGTTCATTCAAAGGAATCAACTAAGGACCTGGTCTTTCCATAATAAGCGTATTTTTTAGTATCGTATCTGAATTTTTAAAAACTTTAAAAGCATGAATAACACTATCAATCAACGTAACCTCTATGCCTACTCCAATCTCTAGTAAAGTTAATGGTACAAGTTTTAGAATGGCAGGTTCTTCCAAACTTCTACCTTAGTGTTAGAAACAACATGGTATTGTTAGTACTTCCATAGGTTCTATGTGTAAAAGTAAAACATAAGAAATAATAGTTAGTTTTGTTCTTCCCCTGATGGGTTCAAGTTTTTTAGTAGTGGTAACAACAGGTTCAGTCTAAGAACTTGTAGCCATAGTAGTTAATTGCACAAGTGAACTCTTCTCAAAAACATTAACATGTACTTCAACAAGTTTGTTAATAGTCAATCATACTTGTAGCCCTCAAAATGTAATTAGTATGCAATTGGTTCATTCAAGTAGGCCTTTTCATCTACACGAACAATGTCCAAACCCTCTTGAATCTATTTTTTAGTGATCTCCTACACCGTCTACCACCATTCCTTCCACTTCAGGTTCTTTTTAGCCAATGTTCGGTTCAACACCTTGAACAAGGCATTGTCCAAAAGTAATTTTTCAAACTCCTTCAATTGATAATCCATGTAAGTAGCTTGAAAATTTTTACCATGTGATTTACAAAGTGTTTCCAATTCACCTTTTAATTTTTGAATCTATACCCGAAGTTCATGGGTATGATTTTCCATCTCAATGTTGACTTTTGTCAATTTCTCCCTTTGTTGCAAATAGGTATTTTCCAACTCCAACATAATCTTTTCCCGCTATACAATAATGGCCTCCAATTTACCATAATCCTTTGTTAACCAATCCAAGTTAGTCTATAGGGTCTTAAGGTCATTACGTGTTTTGAAATGGGCTTGGGTTGGTTCAATATTCAGACTTTAAGGTTTTAGCTTTTTTGATTGCTCTTTTAGTTTCGACACTTTAGCAACTAGGTGTTTGTTTTCTACTTGTTGATTGAAAAGTTAGGCTTTTACAACAACTAAGTCCTTATCTTTGTTTTGGAAGGCTTGCTTATGACTAATGAGTTCTAGACAATGAGCATGTAACTGGTTATTTTTATCTTTTAACAGGTTTTCATCATTGTTGTGCTTGGATCTCAAATCAACTAAACTATTTTATTGTCTAAGGCCAAGCCTGAGAAATTAAAGCTGCTTGTTGAAAGAAAAGGTTAACCTATTTTAGGCTTTCATACTAAGGATAGGCTACTAACATCTTAGGAAAAATATAAACATGTTTAACCTAGTCTGCTTCAATAAAGTTAGGTTGAACTAGCTCAATTGGTTTTGCACCTATTGACAACGAGTTATTAGCTTATTCTATAGGAGTAGAAGTTTCCTAAATAGGTAAAGGTTTTTGATTGGATACCTATTCAGAATCAGGTTCATTTCATTCCTCCATGAATTGGTCACTCTCTGTCCTGATTGATTCATTATCTTGGTGCATGGTGACATCAGCTTCCATGTCTTCATTGCCTCCCTCCATCACCATAATTTGTTGATGGGTATGAGGTTTCTTTTTGGTGGTGAACTACTTGGTTCTGGACTCAATTGGTCGTTGGGTGTTGATGGTTCAATTTGTACCTTCATTCATTGTGACTATTGAACTATTTGTGGCAATATGTTGGCTAAATGTATCGATCATCATTCACTTATAAATTGTTCCTTGGTCACAACCTTAGGAAAAACTTCTCTGAATTGTTCCACAACAATCCTCTTTTCCTCTCTTCCTTGTACTCATGGTGGTTTTGGAGAATCAAAAGGTGTATCCTCCTTTGACAAAGGAAACCAATGATGTAAACAAACCTTTGTCACAAGTCCAAAGTAATAGGTTGTTGTTTTTCTATCAATTGCTGTTAATCATGTTGCTATTTGTTTTTTATGTTCAATCCACTAGGTCAACTCTATGGACATTTATGTTAGCATAATGGAACACTAATTGATTTTCTTCTCCTTGTTTGACAAGTTCAAAATAATGGCAATGTGGTTGTTGAAATATGTTAACCTTTCATGTTGATAAATGATTTGCAAGATTGCTGCAAACCTGACACAATATTTTTCCTTCATCCGAATAACATTCCACTACTCTTTACTGACAAATGCATCCGGTCTAGCGATATTCTTCAAGGGCATTTGAGCTTTTTTGACCAATGCATTGGCTACGTCCATTGCACCCTCAGTACTGACACCAAATTGCTTTGCAATTAATGCTTGATCAATGGTAATTTTTTCACCATTGATAATTGTTTGAATTTGTCCATCCTTTGTGGACTTCTAGGTTCACAAAAATCCCTCCAATAGGTTTGATCGTGGAGTTGTCCAATGAACAACAAACAAACCTCCTATTACCCTCCTTAACTTATTCCTTTCCCCGATGCCTCATCATGTATTTGGAACAAAAATTTGGTAGGTATTATAACAAGTATGTTAGGAGAACTAGCTTCTACTTCCAAAAACCTTCTTTTAACTGGTTCTGATGAAAATGATGCCGGTCACTTAACTTCAACAGGTTGTTAAGCCCATTCTACTTTCTTTGTGGCTCTATCCTCAACTTGTTCTTTTTTAGAATCACTAATAATAATGAATGTAAGAACAAATGATGCAATGTGCCTTCGAAGGTCCCTCAAAGTTTTTCCAAGTTCTTCTCCTATAGTAGTAGAATGCCTCAATGCTTCTATAATTTCTTGTCCTACATCTTTGCTTTCTCTAGAACTCTCATTGCTTTCATGAAATTCAAGAGGTGGTCTTGATGCAAGTGATTCAATATAGATTGCTCCAGTTGTTCTAAAAACTTCCTCTCTAATTCTCTACAATCATTTTTCCTTTGTTTTTTTCTTCTCCCTTTCTTTTCTCAAATTTGCCTCCCTTTTACTTGCTTTCTCTCTTAACTAGTCTAAGGCATTCATCGCCTCATTTTGATACAATAAAGAATATAAAGAAAACTAAAATGAAAAAATGAAAGACATTCTAAAAGACATGTTAATTCTTTGTATTGTGGCTAAAAAATGGAATTGGTTACCTTATCAACATGTTATTATCGCCTTATTGAACCAAATTTGGTTCAATGAAATGATTGTCAAATTTGGTTTCAATCACATGGTCTGTTGTTAGACCTTTGTTGGTTTGAACTAGTTCCTTGACCAACAAGTTACTAGAATGAATAGTCTCAATCGGTTCCTCTTTTGACAAGTTGTCAGAATAGGTTTCTTCAACTTGTTGCTAATTAGACAAGTTATCAGAATACTTCACCTCTAATGGTTCCTCTAATAGAAAATCATTAAGTTTAACCAAAATAGGTTGAAATGTTTGATCCTCTATAAACTTATAGGATTTCAACTTGTTAGTATTGACCAGTACTGGGTTAGGATCAAATTTATCAATAGTTACTAATAGTATTATATTATTGGGTAAACAATATTGGATCTTGTATGGTCCAAACCATCATCTTGGAAACTTAGGGGTATGTGCCTTAATAGCCCTTGGAAACCATAAAACATAATCTCCAAATTGATTTTTTCTCAATGTACCGGTTTTGAGACCATAATGACTGACTAGTTCCATTGGTTAAAAGCTATCAAGTCTTGGGCTATTAATTAATTCTTTTGCAACTTTTCTAGCTCTAATAAATCGTTAGTTAGAACTTTGATAAGATTTGGATCATATATTTGGCCTGGCCTAGATGGTAGCAGGTACTCTATAGCTAGTGATGGGTATAATGCATAGACCAGTTGAAATGGATGTGACCAGTTCCAACTTTGAAAGTAGTTCTAGAAGAAAATAGAACTATGGACATGTGTTCATCCTAGTCATTTTAGTTTTCATTCACCAATTTTGTGAGTAATGTACCAAATTTTTTGTTAATAAACTCAACTTGTCCATTCCCTTATGGATAATAGACAATAGAATTGGTATGTCTCAAGATGAAATGATTAGTTAAATAATGAATAACATCATTAATGAAATGGTTACCTTGGTCTATTACAATAGTAAATGGACAACCAAACCGATTAAAAAATATGGTCATATAATAACTTTGCAATAACAATAGTTGTGTTAGTTCACAAAGCTTTAGCCTCCATCCACTTAGTAACATAATCAGTGGCAACTAAAATATATTGGTTGCCAAAATAATGACTTACTGGTTTAATAGGTCCAATAAAATCCAATCCCCATTTTTGGAAAGGTTCTTAGGCATAGTAATAATTAATTTTTCCATATTTTGTGCCAACATGTTACCTATTCGTTGGCACATATCATAGGTTTGACAAAATTCATGAACATCTTTATTCATGGTTGGCCACAAATAAGTAGCATCAAGAATATTTTTCACAATGATGTCTGAAGAGAAATGTCCTCCACTAACTCCATTATGTAGCTCCTATAGTATAGTTGGCACTTATTTAGGTTACAAAACATGATGGAACCTGTTGTCTTGTCCAAATCTGTAAAGTATCCCATTTTGTAAAATAAGTGGTTTAGCTCTTTGGGCTAAATATTGTCATAGATCTTTCTAACATCATTCCCTCTATCAGATAATCATAAACACTCTATAACCACACTAGCTATAAGGTGAACAAATGAGCATCAATGGTTTGATCAAGTACACCAACTAATTTTGTTTGATTGGGCAATCTATTCAATGCATCTGCCATCAAATGGGATCTACTAGGCTTATAAACAAATTTGAAATCATATTCCAAAAATAACAATAACTACCTAGTTATTATGTTAAAAACTTGTGATTTATTTACCAGGTACACCAAACCCATGTGATCAACATAAAACACAAACCAATTACCCAGTAAGTAACGTCTAAATTTGTGTAATGCATAAACCATAGCTAAGGTTTCTCTCTTAGTAATAGTATATTTTTCTCAACTGAATTCAACAATTTGGAAACATACATAATCAATTGGTCAAACTTACCAATCGGGTGTGTGTTAATATGGCTCCTTTGCTAATTGAGATGCATTTGTATGAACATGAAACTCAAGCTCCTAGTTTGGACTAATCAAAATAGGCGCTTGTATGTATTGGTTCTTAATCTCCTCCCAAAAATTTTGGCATTTTTCAGTCCACTCAAAGACTTCAGACTTTTTGAGCAACTTAGGTGATAGGTGACATGATTGAAGCAAAGTTTTTGATGAAACACCTATAAAACTGGGCCATCCGATTAAAAACTTGGATTTCCTATGGGGTAGTAGGTACTTGCATGTTTACTAAGGCTTCAACCTTCTTAGGATCCATGACCTTGCCTTCTTTGGACACTATGAATCCTAAAATGGTTCCTGAAAACACCATGAATGCACACTTGTCGAAGTTCAAAGTAATACCAAACTTTCAACATTTAAAAAAACACTTTTCTAGCTTCTCAAGGTGGGTTGACAGGTCACTAAAAACAGTAAAGTCATTGAGAAATATCTTCATGAACACATTAATGTATTCATGAAAAGCTTTAATTATTGCCCTCTAATAAGTGGGCGGTCCATTTTTGACACCAAATGGCATCACAACCCACACAAAAGCCCCCTAGTTCGTTACAAATGTGGTTTTGTGTTGGTCTTTTAGTGTAATTGATATTTGATGATATCTTGAAAATCCGTCCAAAAAGGTATAAACTTCGTGTCTAGCAACAATGTTGATAATTTCATTCATAAAAGGCAACAAGTAAGAAGATGATTTTGAAATATTTCAAAAACCATAAATTGAAACATACAATGAAATATGGATTTTTTTTATAAAGTGTTTTATTCATTTGAATAAATAATTCAACTTTTCATTTTTTTAATGTAAATATTTGATACAATTATCTATAATTGATAAAGTTTAGAAGTTAAAAAAATTGTTTAACCTTACCATATGATTTGTGCAATATAATTTATTTGCTACAATGTAAAATGGACATTTATTTTAACACTAGTATGGACTCCACATATGTTGGAAAGTACTCCACCTTAGTGTGTTTTCGCCCCATTGTGGTTTTGTGTAATATCCTTCACAACATTTGTGAGATCATTGGGTCCATATTGACATTGGTACCTACAAACAACCAACCAACCAATTTTTACATTACATTACAAAACAAACAATTAGTCACATATTTCATGTTTACATAATAATAAAATTAATTCATTAGATGGTGAACATCACATTTAAACATGCATAATATTGGTGTAGAAATGTAATAGAGGTTAAAATTTGAACTTTGAAAACTAGGAATCACTATTTATTTGCAGTTGTTGCAAATCATTGTCAAGGTGGATGATGAGTTTTTTGCAAAAAAACGACATCATCCACCATATTTACCTTCTTCACTAGGTATGAAATCAAGCACTTGAGTTGTGGGGATGAATGCAACCTCAACAAGGTGAGGGCCTTGTTGCATCCTTGTGTGTCGAATGACAACTTTTCACAACAAATCTTCATGATCAAAAGGCCCATCTAGTGGTGCTTGAACTACATTTTCTAATGCCTGCAATTCAGCTTGATGGCCATGTTCATGTAAGGGAAACTTCCCCTCCATGCTTACAAAAACCATTGTAAAAGATATTAGTTTCTATGCACCTTACATTCAAATTATGATAATCAACATACAATGAATTAAAAACATGGTAAATCTTTGACTTGCATAGAATTAGGTCACAATGACATGTGAAAAATTTGTAAAAATGTCAAAAGTGTGTTCCAAAACACCCTTGGAATAACACAAGAAAATCATGTGAAGAGGAAGTTCATGTCAAGTTCCATATGCAAAAGCTTGAGAAATGTGACCCCAAACCTTTATATGCAAATAATCTTCATTGGAAGTTCAATATATATTTATAATAGACTAATGAATGCAAATATTAATTATTTAAAGTTGAAAAGTGGTGGGAAATGTGTAGCATGTGTCAATTTTTCCTATATGTAAAGATTTCTTTCTCAAGTGTCAAATATTAATAATACACTCAATGTTATTCACACCACATGTTAGTATCATAGTGGTGCATTTTGGTTTTATTTATTTATTTTTTACTTTACCCATACACTTTGAAACATGGCAACCTCTTGTCCATTTATTTTGAAAAAATTCCTGCTCTTTTTATGTTTAGATAGACTATAAATTTTTTAGTGTATCAATATATCATTAATGTATCAACAAATCTTTAATATATTAATAGCACATGGTAATAATAGTTAGTTATAATATAAAAATTGATGGTCAATACATACTAGGTGTCAAAATTTCATATGTAAAGTTTATTTTTCAAGTGTGAAAATATGTTTATAATACATTGAATGTATTGCCCACACCATGTCTTACTAATTAGAAGCATAGTGATGCATTTCAATTGAATTAATTATTTTTGACTTTACCCATACACTTTGAAACGTGGCAACCTCTTGTCCATTTATTTTGAAAAAATTCTTGTTTTTTCTATGTTTAGACAAGTTGGAAAATCTTTAATGTATTAGAAGGTCTTTAGTGTATCAATAGATCATTAATGTATAATAAATCTTTGTGTATTAGTGACATATGGTTAATAATTAATTATAATAAAAAAATGATTGTAAATGTATATTAGGTTTCAACTTTTCATATGCAAGGTTTATTTATCAAGTGTGGAAATATGTTTATGATACATTCAATGTATTGCTCACATCACATCTTGATAGTATATTAATGGTTTTTAACAAAATTAACAATTTTTTTATCTTATTTATAAACTTGGAAATGCAACAACATTTTGTCCATTTATTTTTAAAAATTCTCGTTCTTTTTTATGTTTAGAAGGGTTGAAAAAGTCTTAGTGTATCAAAAGATCATTAATGTATTAATAAATTCTTAGTGTAGTAGTGACATATGGTTAATAATAATTAGTTATTATTGAAAAATGAGTAAATGTATATTAGATGTCAAATTCTCATATGCAAGGTTTATTTCTCAAATGTGAAAATATGTTTATGATACATTCAATGTATTGCTCACATCACATCTTGATAGTAAATTATGGGTTTTTAACTAAATTAACAATTGTTTTACCTTACCTATAAACTTGGAAATGTGGCCACCTTTTGTCCATCTATTTTAACAAATTTCCTACTCTTTCTATGTTTAGAAGGGTTGAAAAATCCTTAATGTATTAATAAATCCTCGGTGTATTAAAAAATATGGTAAATTATAGTTAGTTATGACCAAAAAGTGGTGTTAAATGTATGCCAAGTGTAAGTTTTCATATATAACCATTTAATTCTCAAGTGTGAAATATTAGTAATACATACAATGTGTTGTTCACACATGTATCAACATTAAATTGGTGGTTTGGTACTAAATTAATAATCACTTTACCTTACCCATGAACTTGAAAATATGATAATATCTTATTCATGTATTTTCACATTTTAATGTATTAATTTTTATTGATACATTAACAATTATAGTATAGTAAACAAACATTTAGATGTTCATTTATAAAAAATTTTATGCATGTAGTCATTTTGAAATTTTCCCCACCCTTCCTTACACAATACATGACGCATTCCCAACCTCCTCAATAGACTCAAATGTGAGTTTAAGATGAAAACAACGGAAGAGTAGGAAGTTGGGGCACACTCCTTGGCTCTTAGCACTTCAAGGGTAGAAAGGCATGTTGGAGCTCCAGGATGGGATTAGGAATATTGACAAGCACTTCAATCACTCATTCGGACCTACACAAACCAAACAACAAGTTGGTTAGTGTATAGTTTTAGCACTTTTGGTGCTAGGACGAGCCACGGGCAAATTCGAACTCACAAGACTCACCACATCCCGGACTTAGGGGAAGCCACCACCTTCCCCCTTATAGTATACTTTGTGCCTCGCCATGAGGCCCACATCCAAATGGCATTTTGTCCCGGGACTCTCAAATGGGAGTCTCGAAATTCCCAAAGTTGAAACTCCCGTGACTTTGGGGCCCCATAACTTTGTGTGAAGACCTTTGATTGAGATGACATCTAAAGAAAATTTGTAGTCCTCGTTGAAAAATTTCCAACATTATGTGGCACACCACCTGCACGCAAGGAAATCGAGGCGATTCCTGACTTTTAGTGGTCAGGAGTGAAATTGCCAATTTGACTCCTGGCCTTTCTTTTGGTCATAACTTGTGTTTCAAATGTTCAAATGGGTGATGCGAGCCCATTTTAGACCTCTATGTTTCAATAGCTTTCCAATGATATAAGTAACTTTTCAAACCAATGGGTTTTGGCCCATGCAATTGCTCCTTGAAGATTCGGGAGTCCATCGGGACACTAACTCCCCAAGTGGGAGCTCACTTGGGAGTGTGAACGTTCATTCTCTCACTCTCTTGCACTCCCATGAGTATAAGATGTGCTTCCTAGGCCTCTCTCTTGTCCCACACTCTTGCAAGCCCTTGCCTTAATCGTGAGCCCAAGGCTAGGGTTGCGACAATACATATGTATCATAGGATTTATGTTGATGATATAACATGATGCATGATAACATAATGCATGATGGAATATGATGCATTGATACATTACCATTTCGATACACAACAAAGTAAAAACAATTTATCAATACTCCTTATAATATTTATTGTTAGGTAAAAAAATGATTTTACCAACAATTACCCTATTTTCACTCTTGGGCAAGATGCCTTGACTTCAAAAAGGTACTAATGTAGGCACCTGGTAAGCACTTGCCATCAAAACCTGGTGATCAAGTAATGTTGGGGTTGCTCATGAAAATAATTTTGTGGAATATTATTAACTAAAAAAATTTGTATGCAATTGGAAGTTGTTGGAGTTGTAATTATGAATTATCAAAACCATTGGTGTTGACATTCATATTTGTCAAATGAATTGGACATTGTTCAAATAAGAGTTGACAATTTTTGCACCTTTTGGTTTTTTAATAATATGGTGTAATGGATTTTAAACTTGAGTGAATTTCAAATTCAGTATGAAATTGTCAATAAGAAATTGATTTGACATATCCTTTAAAGTGGAAGTTGAAAATATAGTCATCAAATCTTTTAATTGTTTGTCATATATGGGTTTTCAAGGGAAATATTTAGGTTTGTAAATAACATGTAATGTGATGTTTGAAATTTATATTTTTGTTGGTGCATAACATCATTAGTGTCATGCAAAGGTCAAAATTATTTTTGATCCTTTGTTCAATGAGTTGTAACTTGTTTTATGTTGGGTGTTAGGGTCCATGTGTAGTGATTTTAATATACTTCGATTTTTTCCCCATGAAATAGTACAAAATATATTGCTTCATAGTGAACTTCTATAAGATTAAGAATTTCATCAAAATAGAATAATTATAATGAACTATCACTTATGAAATTATCACCAACCTAGAAACATATCACACAATTTGTTTTTGGACCACACATGGATGACTTAAAATAAACACTTGCCAAACAAATATGGCATAATTGTTGCTCCATAAAATTTAATAATTGCACTTATGGTCATCATTTATAAGGAATCAATTTCCATGACCTTAATTTGACAAAGAAGCATTGAAATGAATACCAACAACCTTTTGAAATGTGGTAGTAAGTTGTTGAAGAGATTATGATCTAAACTTATAATTTGAATGTTGGGAGATGAATAGAACTTTTCTAAGGGAGCTTTATTTGGGTGTCAATTTTCTCATCCTACTTGAAGGAGAGGTGTTAAAGGAGAGTTGTTATTTGCAATGTTATTTAAAAGTGTTCCTCATTGTGGAGGTAGTTCTCATCCTCAAAAGGTGGGTGGTTTTTCATCCTCTTGTTTGTGTCCTTCCCCTTGCTCATGTTCTTCCCCTATTCTTCAAGATGTTTACTCTTGATGAATCTATCAATTAAGGTAGGTGAATGCAAATGTGTTGTGATTTACATAATCTCTTTAGACATGAATTTTGACTAGTTATCATTTTGAGCAATGTGTTTTTTAATTGTTGGGGAATGTTGGATTGGATTCTTTTGAAGGTAGAAATTTATATTTTAACCTCTAAATTGTTTTGTATAGTAACTTGGTTGGTTAGAGGTCATTGGAGGATTGAGTTGAAGGTTTTCACTACTAGTGTCCTATTACAACCTACAAGTTCTTTCAAGGTATGTCTTCCCTATTTGAATCCTTGGTGGTTGGATTGCTTTGTTAGCTAGCCAATTGTGGCCTAGGTCTTGATGATTCATATTGATGTCTTCATCTACTTAAAACAATCCTTCTATTGCAACTTCCAAACAATCTTTTCTTGAAGATAATTGTCCAAGTTCACATTGCAAAGATAATAAATATATGAACCCATGTTTGGTGTTGTGGGGCACTTGGAGAGGTGGGGGGGGTCTATTGTTGCTAGTTTCAAAAGCAAGGAAACAAGTCTTATGAAGTGAGGGAGATGAAGGTGTTCCTTAGTACTATCCATATTGAGGTAAGTTTCTTCTCCATGTCCTTTACGTTAAAATGGGGTTTCTTGGGTGGCAATGTAGTTGCTTCAAAGTCTCCATGCTCACCTTAACTATGAACTACCAACTTCAAAGTTCAAAAAAAAACTTCACTTCTATTGAAGAAAGTTGAATCTTTCTTCTCTCAAGTCATGTTTGCATTTTTACCACCAAGTATGTTAAAGAATGCTTCTTTGAAAATCTCCCAAGGTGTCCCATGGGGTTGATTGTAGGGGTTGTGTATCCGGTTACTTGGTTGGGTTGGCCTTAAGTTCCTTTTAACGATCCCAAGTATTGAACATCGAAAGGAAGCCTTTCGAGTCTCTCTACCTTTGGAGCTTGTCCCACACTTCTGCCACTCATATGTATTTTTAGAAATCAAGTGTAACAAATATTTCATTTCCCTTAATAAACATAGCAATCTCATGGGAGACCAATCCACCATCTCCATGCTCCCATTGGTAGGCCAAGTCTACAATAATCCACCAAAACATGGCCAATAATTTTCTTGGGAGTCATGGATACCATAGATTTGTGTATAATTTTTTTTTTTTGTTTGAAATAAAATCCTTGTTACACTAGTTGTGTGTTTAGTTTAAGATTGGTTGCCATGCTTTGAAGTCCAACCTTAGCTCACATCCACTTTTAGTTGAGTAGTTGTAAAAGTCTATCACTTTTAAAGATTCATATTTCTTCTAATTCCACTTTTGGGGATTGAACTCCAAGGCTTTTAGAAGTCTCCCCAAGCTAGACCATTTGGTTCTTAGTGAAGGGGATAGGGGGGTTGTAATTTACAAAACTTCCCTTGTTTTCTTACAATTTTGACTTGATTCAACTTGCTTAAAGGTATTTCTTGCAAGCCCTAGCCTATCCTAATAACCTACTCTAAACTTAGAACTTTGTAAGTTTTTGCATAAATTTTGTTATCTCTAAGGAGTTTCCATATAAAATGTTGCTTGAAATGGCTACCCATGATGTTATCTTGGGAGGTGCACTCAACCTTGCTCCAATGAACACCATGTACAACGGACGGCTTGCAAAGTTGGGAGCTATACTTCCTTAACTTGAAATTTTTGATAATCTAGTGGGCTTCAAGATGCTAATGTCCATTCATCAATGGGCTAGTGTTCTCCACTTTTAATCTTATGAATTACTTTCATGGGGCCCAACAAGTTCTAGCCCCTGCCAAGAGAGGCCTAGCTTGTAATTGAAGGTCTACCTTTAGACCTCCATGAGAGATGGGAAGGATAACTGAAGCCCATCTAACTTTGGTTCAAGCCTTCTTATCAAAATTCTCAACTCACAAAAAACTTCTTACTAATTGCCATGTCTTTTGGAAAACTTTTCTTGGAATATCTTAGCAAGAGTTGAGGTACTGAATGCAAGTATTGCTTGATTAACAATTAAGACCTCACCTGCTAATGAAAGCTTTTCCCCTCCCCATTCCAACTGAAATTTCTTGATTTCACAAAGAGCTTTTGAGTCTTTTGCCTCTTGAGAGTCAAATTACTTTGATATGTTTCCTCTCAGCATCCACCTTACCAGATGCACAGATCCAGCATCGTGTTTCATAGCCACTCTGGAAGGGGTTTTCTGATGATGAGAGAGATTGGAGTGAGAAATGGCACTGAAAATGGCATCATGCAAAGTCAGCACAAGTCTTAGGACATAATGCTCTTTAGGAGGTATTGCCATGTACAGTTCTTGGGTCAAAGTATTCACTGTCTGTAAACAGGAAGGAACGGTGGACCTCACCTTATTTCTTGACTTACTGCCTAGAATGCATGGGCCCATGGTCACCAAATGAAACATCTAAAATAGTCAAAATAAATATTTGATTGTCTCCTGGTAGTCTTTGGTCCCAACAGGATGTGCAAAAAACTAGAGATTTAGTCAATTTGCACCTTGGAAGCTTTGATACAGAAACTACCTATAACTGACAATTCACAGGTTAAATACTGACTCTCAGTATGTTCACCACGTTTGGGCAGTAAAATCATCCAACAGGCTGCATACTATTGATAACCGGAGTGAAGCAGGTTGACAAAGTTGAAATGCAGTTCAATAGCAGATGCATGACTATGACAAAGCCAACTGTCCATGGAGACAGGGAAAATGCAGCTCAATCAAGAAAGACAGCTTTCTAAAATTCCCCTGTCATGTATTGTGATGCACACATTAGCAGTTCACCTGTGAGCAGAGATCCATCACTGGGAAAATGTGACTTAATTACAAATTGTCTGAATCAGCTGACAGGAAAAGGATTTGTGTTCCTGCAACACAAGGAAGAATGTCCTCCAGTGTATATGAAGAAATTTATCTACAAAACAAACTAACCTACAGATACCGGGTTTCTCTCCAATTAAGAAACTATCAGAACCATAATGCAGTAAAGATGATGGGATTTTACCCCAAAGTATCCTATCCAGTAGTAGTGCAAGGACTACATAGATATCATGCTGCAAATTTGTGACTGTCATCATGGTTTGTGTGTCCTTTTTCATCAACATTTAGTGCCGCTAATAGACGGGGCCATGTCTCAGGTATACCTCCAGAGACCTCAAAATCCAGCAGTTTCCCACCCCTGCGATAGAAATCTTCCACTGGCTTACTCTGAAGAAACACAAACAAAATTAACCTCATGAGCTGCAATTGCAAGTTTGTTGCCCCCAGATGCTTTAAATTCCTCGTTGCACTGACTAACATGTGTAGCAAGAATAATTTGCTCTAGGATAAAAAGGACAATGTAGGAACCAATGACAACAAGAGGCACATCTACAGCCTGCACCTAGTAATCACAGCCCCAGTTAAAGACAAACCTCCTCATAGTAAATGCGCAGGCGTGTACGGACAACTTCTTCTGTATCATCAGCACGGGTGGTCATTTTGGAGGCACAAGATGGTGGTGGCAACAAGGGAGGCATGAAGATGCGAGGGGCACTGTTTGATTCTTCCATCTCCAAGCGTGCAAGATTGAAATTGCCCCCACACTGACTGCAAATACGACGGCCTAAACACTTGGCTATCAATGCATCCTCCCTCAACTTCAGGTTCACCACCAATTGTACATCAGCCACTTCTTCCATCATTTCCTACATGCATTTCAGACCCCCTCATTGAATTCTTCATGCAAGTTAGAAATGCAGACTTACAGTCAGAAAAAATACCATTGACAGCCTCCTGCAGATTCAACATTCCCCTGTATACCAATGATTGCATAAACACAAGGACCAATATGGGAGGACAACCCGTGCAATTGCTTGCAACTGAAATGGGAGCTGTGCTGAGCAAAATTTGTGTCTCCAATCCAAGGCTCAACAGATCCAACAAATTTGTGCATAAACTCAAACTGCCAGTAAAGCTAGACAACACAAGATTTTTCAAGTGAAATGAATATGAGATGATAACCATTGAATGACTACACTATTTTAATTATGTAGGGGCTCATTGATTAGTACAGAAAGTCAATATGCAAAAGGAGAAACATACTGCTTGATGCACTGTGCGAGGGAAGCCATCAAGGATGAAGCCAGGCTGGCTGGATGTCGTGCTGTCATCAAGGCGCTTGGACAAGAGACGAAGGATAATATCATCAGGCAGCAGCTGCCCTTGGCTCATTAAAGTTGCCAACTGTACAACACCACCACTTTTTCCCTGGTTAATAAAATTACTCAAAGACTTTTGAGGCCAAATGAAATATATGTGGTGATGAATAAGACTAGTTTACAGAAGTACCTATAACCAAGCACAAAGAGGTGACAGCCCAGGAGAAAAGTTGAAATTGGGCCCTGACATAAGGCAACATCTCAAACACAAGGCAGTGTGCTTTAATGTAGGAGACAACAGCCTAAGACACCCTTGAGAATCCCAAAATCAAAGCCTCAAATTTTGTGAAGTTGAAGTTCTAAATACATCCCAGACATGCAAACCACTGCTATATCCATCACCATTCGAGACTCCACATCAGGTATGCTGAAATTGAAAGAGACTGACAAACAAGAACACTTTGTACACTTCAACATGTGGTATACTCATCAATCATTAATTAGTAATGGGTTCTCATACTTCATTACATGGCAGTTAAAAAACCAGATTACTCAAACACTTGGAAAACCCCATGGGGCTCTTGAAATGCGAGTTCAGAAAATATTTTGAAAAAACTCCATGTCCCTTACTAAACAGCTACACCTTCTTGTCCTAGGACCACCACCAAAAAGCATACTAGACATACCCAGGGTTTGGATGGAGATATGTATTATGTTTGGTTGCAGGAGAGTTGGGGGTTAGCTTCCATTTCAACTTCATTTCTCCACATCAATCTAGTGTCACAGCTCTAGTGAAAAAGAAGTACCACGGTACAGCTATGGTTACCTATGTCAAGAATCTCAGATCTAGAGAGTAGGAGACACAAATCTGACGGGATGGGTTTAAAACCTATCTGTGAGAATGAATACCGAAACGCACAAAACTAGAGAAAGGGAACTCATATCAAAGTAGGATTTCGATGAACGAACAAACAGTTGAGAGGAAAAGAAACACACATGTGTATGTGAATCCACACTTGGAGAAATCTAAGTACATTTTCTTCTCAAGAAAGGATCGAGGATTGCAAACCTGCTTCGCCATGGTCGAGGATTGAGAAAGTTCATGCCTGACCAGATCCCCCATCGCGATATGCGGCACTTGCAAAACCTTGGCAAGCCTACTAGCGTAGGTCCCCTTCCCCACTCCCGGGCACCCCAAAAACACCCACCGCACTCCGCGTCCCCCTTGCTCCTCATGTTGCTCCACCACACCACCCACCCTTCCTCCCTCACTTCCTCCTCTCCAACCTTCCACCTCCACTGCCGACTCCACAGCAGCACAACCCAGTTCTCGAACCCCAAACGCACTACGACCCCGCAACAGATTGCTGGTGCTGCCGCCGCCCCTGCACGTCACCGCGCGGCAGCTCGCTGCCGCCATCGCCGTGATGGAATCGCAGCAACAAACAAACAAACAACAGTTTGCTCTTGCAATAGTTTCTATTGCAACACTCACCAGAACAACAAATAAATCGTAAAACAGACTTTGGAGTTTTAACAATACTCTACTTAAAAGGTTGGTATTTCTGAACAAAAGTTGCATATACTAATCGTCCTCAGCACGATATTGGGTGGGCTCAGGGGGCTGACTTACGTATAATTGGAAGAAGGAAACGAATTATGGTAAGTACTAAGGGAAATGTCAGCAAAGTAGGTCACGTATCCAGGCTTTTTTTGCACTATTGCTAATTTTGGTGTTAAATTTGCGACAAGAGAATTGTAACAGGATGAGTCCAAAAAGAGATCAAAACAAGACAACCCAGTAGAGACTTGTTTGTACATTTCTTTTTCGAGCTTATAAAAGGTCAGTTTCCTTTCTTTTTCTCTTGCATTTATAACGCATCATTCAAAACCAAAAAAATAGAAATAGATAGTAATTGCATATTGTTTCAACGTAGACTTGGACTCCAAGAAAGTTGTTGTGATGTGTGGTTTGTAAGTTTCCCTTTGGACTTCGTTCTTTTCCCTTCCCTCCTCGTTCTTGGTTTGTTTGAAGGCTTTGGGAGATTTTCAAAGGAAGGAAAAGATTTCAGCCAACTTGATGAAATTCATTCTCATATACAATAATTTTGAAAGCTCAGAAAGGCCATGCTCGGGAGAGTCTGTTGCTTGTGTCTTTCACGTCCATGTGACCACGTGGCGCTAATATTCATGCATTCATTTATTCATTAGGTGAATTATTGGACATTACCTACACATTACTAGAATGCATACAAAATGATTTCATTTTCTAAAAATATTTTTGAGAGACCCAGAGATCAACATATCTTATATGGCGTTCTCCTCCTGGAAGATCTGCGCTGTCCAAATTCCACCGTCCAAATCGAGCTCCCAGAGTAATCCAATTTACTAATGTTAAACTTCTGAACTTTTAACCTACTTTATAGAATTATGAAGACCTTAAGACCCTAATACATTAAGCACCTATAAGCTAGATAACATATATCATCTTTATTTTTATTTTGCTCATCGATGGAGCCATCTGGAAAACTGCCAGATGGTTAAAACTTTAACTTTACTCTTTTCACACAAACTTGCTGTCGAGAAGCGCTTGAGTAGTCGGCAAGGTTGTGGCCAATCAGGTCTGCAGGTACTTGTGAGTAATATGCGTTCATTAGTATCATGATTGATGTACTTGTTTCATGGGAAATACAAGAGGGAAAAATGCCATGCTTATGTTACATAATGGTCTTCATGTGGCCTTTTCTACCTCTTTTGAGTCCCGTTACAAGGCAGAATCGATGGGTCGTGTGGGGTCTACCAGACCTAACATCAGCAAGTGCCAAGACCCATTGTTTACAAGACCATTATGCAAGATTGACATAGAGAAGGGAGTGGGGTAACAAAAATCCATTCAAGAAGGGAGAGGTTACATGTGTAGCCCAAACTAGTGTGAAAACAAATTGATGATGTGGCATGGAAATTGGTGAGGATGCTTAGGGTTTGATAGGACTATGAATGTCTGTTACCTAGGAGTGAGGTGAGCCTGGCATGGCAAGCGATCGTTCCTTTGGGTGGAGTTGGGTTCTGCCAGGGCGTGTTCCAAATTCACATTTCAAAGGCGTTCTCCACCATCCGTTCATGTTACAAGTCAAGCTGACGCACCATCGGTGGAACCAGCCGGTGGCAGCCTGTCCCACTCAGGAAAAAGGCTGAAAAAGTGTCTGAATAAGGCTCCCAAACCGGCGTATTATTCCAAATTATGTCCAAATGCTACTTCTGGACATAATTGGCACGCTGGAAAGCTTTTGGCACATGATGATAAAAACTTTGTAATGCGGGGTGCTAAACACCCCCTAACAAGCTCTGTCCAGCGGCATTTCAGTGCGCAGACTCCACCACTAGAGTTGCCACATGGTACATCCGCGCCCACATCCTATCATCGTCGACAGAACATCTGAACCCGGCACCGTCAACAGCGTCTCTTTAGATTTCTGCCGTTCCATCGTCGACTACGTCTTTCCGAGTTTTTGCACCCTAGAGAGAAGCGGTTGTTCTTTGTAGGGACAAATTTGAAAATTTACTAAAAATAGCCAATACCTAGATGAGGTTTGCAAAATAGGGTTTTGTGGAACATTAGTTAGATGTGATAGTAGTTTTCATGTAGCTACCTTCACATAAATTGTTTTTCACATAAGGTGTTGCTATCAACAAAGCTTACTTAAATATGAGTTTTTGGAGAGGAGGATGGAAGGTGGTGCAATAACAGCTAAAGTACTAAGCTGAAATCCTTTGTTGCATTATTGTCATTTGAGGGTTTAGGGTTTGAAAAGGGCACACAAACTTCAAGTTGATAGAGATGTAGATTTCAATGGCATTGAATGCTACACCAACTGATGTTACTCCTAGTGCAAGAGATAGTGGCATTACCACTACTAAAGCTTAGAGCTCGAGTGTGGTTCTTGTTCCTGAAAAGGGGATTGATTTTGATGCAATAGAATTAGACGACACAACAAGAGATGAAGGGGACATTGTAGCAATGCAAGCATGCATGGAAGGAAATCGGAAACACTTACTACATGATATGTTGCCAATATATGCACAAGAGGATCCTTACCTTATCAGCCTTCTTGGTTGAGAGAAATACATTGACATCGTAAAAAAAGCTCCAACATGATGGGTGGAAGGGGTACGTATCCATCTCCCTATTATGTTTATTGTATGAAATGTTGTTGGCATGATTGTGGTTTTAAAAATGTAATTTTTCTCCTTAGTTTGATAATAAGCATGTAAGTAGATATGTGTTTATCTACCCCAATATGTTTTAGGTTTACAAAAGTGTTCTAGTGGGTTTTGGCCTAGCATTAAAACCTAAATCTAATATTTCATCTATGTTCATGCATGTTTTTCTATTTTTTTTGTTTCTATGATCCGTAAACTAGTTTTCAAGTCATTTCATTTCTACAACAACTATCTTTTGTGGTTCTATTGCATAAAACCAATATATTTATTAGTTTAGAGCCATTTTCAAATGGTTAGCTGTTGATTGAAGATGATGAGCTTGAAATAAAAAAATTCTCTTATAATGTTTTGTTTAAATAGTTACAATGAAAGTAGAAACATAATGTTAGTAGTTTGGGTTTATGATGTTGTTGATGAAGTTGAATTGTAGTCAACCTTGAACATACATTATGTTGCTCAATGACTATGGGAGTTTAAAGCCATGTTTGATCATATTGGATTAACATAATCGATGAAGGCTTTCCATGTTTCTACCATTTTAAATTTCTGCCAAAGTTTGGTTTGAATGTTTTGCATTGGTTACATATGAGGTTAGAGTTATGGGTTTTTTTTGTTTAGGTGTTTGGAGGTCTAAAAGGGAACAATCGCATATACAAGTCAACTATGCAACAAAGTAAGCACCATTGCATTGCAGTATATTTTGAGGACGAATATGAGGAACTTGTCTTGGAAACGCATTTTGATGTGAAATGCATTAACATGCCAATTGGAAATAGACCATCCTTCTAGTGCACTTACTGCAAAAAATGCTTCAAAAACAAGAACACCTTCAGTTATCACCGAATGATGATATAATGTCCCAAATATAAGGGGAAAACATTATTAAAGATGTATCCCACATGGACGAAAGCTGAAGTAAAAGAATTCACAAAATTGGAGAAGAAATTTGGGAAGAGTTTGCTAGTAAATTAAGTGTATACATGTAGATGAAGTAGAAAACTTGTTCAAGAAGGCTGTATTTTCACCTAAACAAGGGGAAACAATTAATATGCCTCTTCCAAAGGCTAGACCTCTTAAGCATACAAAGGTTTTTGATTTAAGTAATGATGATGATTTTTCATCAAGATTAATTCAAAGTGCAGGTAAGTCCACATTACCACATTATACCAAGGGCATCTATGGACTCTCATGTTTAATGTTGTGTGGTTGTTTAGGTGGATAGTCTTTTAGATTTTGGTTTTGGTTTTTATCTTAGGTTTTTATACGTTGTATATGCATGTGTCATGCCTTGAATCTAGCCAAAAAAATTTATCAAAAGTATGGAATTGTAATATGCATCACTTGCCATTTTTGCAAAGGTTGGGAAGATGCAACAAAAGGCCCCAAACAACATACAAGTAAGCCTTCCAATTACAAAGCCCAAACCTATCAGTGAAAGGAACATGGCTGATGCGCATTTATCCTTGTTCCCAACGCCAACTACCTTGCCAATAAAGGTTGCAGCTCATCAAACTAGAGCTAACATTAAAGCAAAGGCTCATGCTAAATTTTCATAGTGGAGAGTTTTTGTGAGCTGCTTACACCTCCACCAAAAGTTAAAATGAAAGGGCTTTATGTTCATTGTTTGAAATAGACATTATCATGAGTAGAACAATTCAGGAAGGAGACAATGTCTCTTCTCATGAAAATGGAAGCAAATGGCACACTAAGCAATGCACTTGTGTTTGCATTTGGGCAATGGTACCTATTTCCACTAGTAATTACATTTTTTGTACCTAAATACTTGTTTTCTTGATGTTTGTCTTTTTTTTTTCAATCATTTTTTATAAGTTCCAATTTGTTCTTGTAGATTGTGGTGGGATTGAAAGGACAAACTAGATTTTTGAAGTTGTTAAACAATCCCTACATGCATGGACATCAGAACAAGGTGGGGATTCAACCATGTTGCATTTTGCAAAGATGAAATTATTGTGAAAGTACCTATAATACTTGAGGTTGAAGGAATCTGATGTTATGAAGTTGGAGGCTATGGAAACCCTCCAAAAGAAAAAAAAAGATTATGTCCTACACCAATTACACCAATTTGACAAACAAATTTTGGTTGTTGAAGAAAGAGCAAAGTGGGGATGGTTGCCCATGTATTCACTTTTGAAGTGGCATCCTTTACAAGTTGGTCTTCAATGCCCATGGGAACACACCCCATAGGAGTTGTAGAACATCCTTGCAAAACTAGAAAATGACTCTCATCCTTTTTCATTATAGAAGGAGTGCCTGCACATAAGGGCATTCAAGATTTTTTACTAAAATACATTTGGGAGGTTACACTTGTTGGTTCATCCCAACAAGGGATTGAGCCCTTGCACGATCTTCCACTATTGTCAGGAGCAAGGGCACATTGTACAACTAACCATTGCCATCCAAGATGTGTTAGACTTTGGATTTATTTGGTTTCCTAGAATTGAGGATCGTAATGAGGTAGTGGTTCAATGTTAAGTGGATTTGTTGGGTCTACTAAAATTTGAATCTAGCTTACAAATTGAAGTTGTTGAAAAGATCATTGACTTCTTGTCCAAAATTGTTCATAGAGTGATTTTTTTATCTAAAATGTCAAGGAATGACAAAAGAGTTGGAGGCTATGTGGTGTAGTCCTACAATAGGGCCTAATGACAAGCCCCCTCTACATCGGGTACAACACTTCCACATCTTTGGTTTTATTATGTTCCATTTAAATGTTATGTTATGTTCCACATTTGATTTTACTCCATTTAAATGTTTTAGATTTGATTTTGTTCCATTTAAATGTTTTGTTATCTTCTAGATTTGATTTTATTCCATCTATACGTCATGAAACAAATGTTTATTGGTGCATTGCTTTTTGACCGGGTTTTCCTTGGCAAACCATATCTCAAAAATGACTTATCATTTCATGAAAGGCAAAAGAGATGTACATGTCAACTAGCAGATTTTTTGGACTACCAAGTCCAGGGGTTGTCCTCCAAGTTAGGCCGTGTTGATCCTGCTGAACAAAACAATGTCCAAGCCATGGTTGTAACTCTAATACCAAAACACAACATGATTGTTGGTCAGTTATGTCTTTGTCCTATTTATAGTGAATAGTTTTAAATCAATTTCTAGTAACTAACATTCTTATGAAGTTTCTTGCAATAGGGGACGCATTATCATGTCTCATGAACCAGACAGTTTTAGGACCTCAGTCTTTCCTTCATGAACTTTATTCCAAACAAAAACACAATTTGGAGCACAACATTAATCAATCTCCAACATTGCAATTGTTTCACAAAACATCAACGGAGGTTATTCCTATCTAAGATCTAAAACATGTGCTGGATATTGATTTACAAACATATGTAAACAACCCAAGCCTAACAACACCATTCGTGTCATCATCCATTTCTGTAGCCTTTATTGGGTTCAAAAGGACATTTTGCCTTTCTCTAGGATTACAACCTCCAGGCCAGTTGTTTCAAAGCCTTGTATGGTCAATACCAAACCTCAATGCCATTATTCATGATAGTAATCCAAGTGTGGTTTGTTCTTCCACCAATATTAATGGGGCTGATGCGTAACAACATATACAAGATGGGTCAAAAAACATTGTAAACCATATGCATCATCAAACCTTAAGTGGTGAAGATGACAATTACATGTTCTATACCCTATTGTGTATGTTTTTTCATGCAATGTTCTAAAGTGTTTTTCCCATGTTTGTTGATAATCTCTAATCAAATAAGGGATTTTTTATGTTTTGCATTTTATTCTACCTAGAACAATTGATAATGTTTATGGTGGCATGTGTCAGCAGGTTGGTGACAATGGTTCAAACCTTCATTGGGAACAAAGGTGGGACAAAAGATTTTGCTTTATCTTTCATTTTTGGTGGTGATTATTTGACATTTAGACTCAATGTAGATATTAAACTATTGGACAACGAAAGGGACCTTTTGTCTACAAATGCCATGAACTTTTTTAGGTTTTGGTATATGCACACCTAGCTCATAGACATGGCCACATACATAACATACCCACATTATAAAAACATTGTTGAAAATTGGACAAAATTGTCACGACCCTAGTCTTGGGCTTGCGGCCAAGGCAAAAGCATGGAAAAGTGCGGGCCAAGAGTGCAACCTAGGAGTCACATTTGCACTTTTGGGAATGTGAGGGATTGAACTCACACACTCCCAAATGGACTCCCATTTTGGGAGTTGGATTTCTTATGGAGTTTCGAATCTTCAAAAAGGTATTTTAGAGGTCAAAATTCATTGGATTAAAGAGTTCCTTATACCATTGGAAATTTTTTGAAACTCAAATGTCTAAAATGGGATCACATTTGAGTACTAAAAACACAAGTTATGGCCAAAAGAAAGGCCATGAATCAAAATGCCAATTTGATTCCCGACCATTAAAAGTCTAGAATCACCCTAAAATATGTGCTTGCAGGTGGTGTGCCACATATCATTGGAAAGTTCTCGACCAGGGTTATAACTTTTTTTCAGACCTCACCTCAATCAAAGGTATGCGCAAGAAGTTATGGCTCTCCAAAGTGCTGTAAGCCCCAATTTCAGAAGTTTTGAGAGTCCCAAGACAAAATGACATTTGGATGCAACCCTAGTGGTTAATCACAAAAAATACTATAAAGGGGAAGGTGATGACTTCCCCCAATTCCAAACTGTGGTGAGTTTTGTGACTCCGTGTATGCCCGTGGCTCGTCCGTGCACCAAAAGTGCTCCAATTACACATTAACTAACTTGTTTAATTTGTGTAGGTTTGTGTGAATAATTGATTCGCTTATCACCCGTCCTAATCCCCATTTCGAAGTTCTAGCATGCACCTCTACCCCCAAAGTGTTGCAAGATAAGGAGCATATCCCGACTCCTTTTTCTTTCGTTATTTTCATTTTCGAACTTGCAGTTGAGTCTTTCAAGGAGCGTGGGGTGTGTGGGGGTGCGTGGACAACAAAAGAGGCTTTTTGTCTACAAATGCCATGGACTTTTTTAAGCTTTGGTATATGCACACTTAGCTCATAGATATGGCCACATACATAACACACCCACATTAGTAGGACATTGTTAGAAACTGGACAAAACATAATGGTGAATCCCAAAAAAATGTTTTCAATTTTTTAAAATTTTTTTTTATGTGCATACCAATGTTAGTAAAGTTGTAGTTCCATTACAGGATGCCAACCATTGGAATGTTGTTGTTATGAATAATGAAAATTTGATTCGTTATGACCCTTCGAGTTGTGCAAACCTATTTCAGTCGACCATATTGCATCAATTTTTAGCAAAGGTTTGGGCTGCCATGCAAGCAAAATTGACAAGCATAGAAGAGTGGAAGCGAATTGCAACAAATAATAATTGGCATTGGATTCATGGACCACAATAGGAATTTGATTGGGAGTATGGATTTTATGTCATAAAATTCATTACTCATTTTTACAATTGCATGAACATGCATAATGTATCTCCCACCATAGTGTGTTTATCTAAACTTAAAAACCTAAACTTCAATATTTGTATGTCTATTATGTCATATTTACATCTTTCATTATGGGTTTTATTGGTTGCAGGTGACCCCCAATAGCTTTTCGAAGGATGTAGCAATTCAAGCTTGTTATACACTAGTGGAAGTGATCAAAGAGACTATCAAGGCATCTACAATTGGATGCACTAAATGGGTGATCAATTTGGAAGAATCGAAGGAATGTAGGTTTAAACACATCCATGTCTTGAAGTGTTTCAATAACTTCCAGATGTAATAAACTTAGGAAGTTTGAATATTATGGAGGTGGATCAAGTAAAAAATCCTAGAATGCTCTTCAAACCCCTTTGACATGGCAGGCCAACTACTATTTTGTTTTTTGCAAATAAGTAGAAGGTTTAAACCCTAAACCTAGTTTTCTATCAGACTACATCATGAAAGTGGAACATGGATTTTTCAGTAGGACATGTGATGAAATGAAACAAGTTAAGTTTTGATGTGTACTTGTTTTTCTATCAAACTATGTGATGTAAATGGAACATGCAGTTTTCACCACTTCAAAGGGACATGCAAACCTAATGTGGACAATGTTTTAGTGAAAGTAGGTGTTTTATGATTTTCTATCTTGTGATGAAATGAAACATGTGAAGTTTTGGATTGCAATGTTCTATGCATTTTAGTGCTTTGTGTTTATGGGTTTTCATTTCCTACAACGTAAAAAACAACCGACTAACAAAATATTTGTTTGTTAACATTGATTACATACATGTAAATGCATAGAAAAGATCATTGGAAGATTGATCTTGCAATCTTTGCACATTAGCAATATAAGATTCAAGTCTCACCATTTCAAATTCCCCATATTAGGCTTTCCTCTTTAACCTTCGAAGAATCCCAAAATACAAATTAAAAAATGCAAGATGAAACTCATGTTTGAATTTGCATGTTCTTTGCTAACACCAAAACAAGAACATGTTTACTAAGGTCTAGCTATGCTTGAATGTTTTTAAGCCAAGAAACAAATACTACTTAGAATGCACAACCAAAGAAAAATAACAATCTAAATCACAATAGATTTCAACAAAATTTGAGTTATAACATGTTATGACGAAACTTGTTTTGCCATACAAACTTGTTCCAATCTATAAAACCTTTAATCTCTATGAAACAACACTTAGTAATTATTTGCATCTTACATTATTTTGAATGGCTCAAGGACTTATACAAGAATATAATAATAAAGTAGAGGTGGGACAAGTTTGATGTAAGCTTTGGACCATGAAAACAAAAAAATTCTTGGGAGGGACATATTTACATCTTAAGGAAACAAATTGAAAGGATTGCCACTCAACACCCAAAACACTCACAACATAAACCTAGACATCTAAGGTTCCTTATTTTATGAAATCTTATATGTACAAAAAATGGAAGTGATGGAGATTTCAATGGGTACAAAATGCAAAAATTGTGTGAAAACTTTTGCAAACAATGGAAATTGGAAGAACGCCCTAATACACAAAAGTAACACATCCTAATTATTAATTTGTCACAAGATTTCATAATGTGGTTCACCCAAATACACCTATATGTGGATAAACTTTTTAGCTCTATCCCGAATAGGATTTCCTTTAGGAACAAGACTTGCTAGCAATCTTCTATGCCTCTTCAATGAATTGTCATCAATGGTAGCTAAAAACAACAATGTAAAGTCATGGTGTTCAATTCTAACAATTCCTCTTGCTAACAAATCTTGTTGTTTACCTCGCACAACCTTCAAGTTTGAAAGCAAATGCAACTGCAAGGTGGGGAATTCCATGGTAGTGCTCCCAATACCAGTGAATACTTCATCAATCAAATCAATTAAATTTACAAGTGTGGTAGATTGATCCAAGATAACAATGGTCCCCATAATTTCAATTGGTTGTAAGACCACATCTTTGTTTTGTTTTTTAAAAACCAAACCATTTCGTGATCATGAAGGGTTTGTAATTGGTTGGTGCACCCCATGGTATGTACCCACATCTTGAACACTACACCATTAGGAACATTTGGATGCAGAATTTTGAACACTTTCATGATATGTTTACAGATAATCCCTTGTTGTGCATGAGGACAATCACAGTTTGGCCATTTTGAATTCGGAGCATGTATAGTCCACATTTTGGGTCTATGGTTCATGGATGCAACAAACACAATGTCCTCACCATTTGGACAAATTAGAACGTCACAATCATGTATATCTCAAGCTTGAAGCATAACACTTGCCACAATGCCTTCCTATTATTTGTTCCTAACATACCCAAAGATCTTGCACTAGATGTCATATTAAGAATGTGTTAGCACATCTCCCACAAGGTGATAAATAAGCCAATCCATTTTGCACCTAATCAATCTTTTTCTTGAATAGAACAAAATTTGCTTAATGTTTGCATGGTAAGATTCAATTGATGTACTGGTGTCTTGGCCTACATGTGCAATGTTGTGGTTTCCAACACACCACATGGCCACCTTATGCAACCAATGTTTTTTTAAGGTACTTCATGAAGCGGGTAGCATTGGGTACCTTGTTGCTAGTAAGTGAATTTCTTATTCTACCCATAGAATCGCATCAGTGTCAATAGGGCATCCATATGAATACATAATCTCACTAAAGCAGATAAAACTAGAACATGGTCTTTTGGCATTGTAATTTTTTTTTATTGCATTTTTTGCCCATGCTTTCCACACATGCCACAAATATAGAAACATTTTGGTTCCACCCCATATGTTTTTACAACATATATATCAAATAGTGAAAGTAAATCTTGCATTATAGCTAACAATAGAGGCATGGAGAACATTAAGCAAAAGGTTGTATGTTACTCAAAACATCATTCATTTACATGTTCAAATGAAATGGAACATAGAAATGAAAATGGAGGGTAGCAAATGTTGTTCACAAATGGGGTGGTCCATGCAAAAACCAATTTGTAAGATTTCCATTAGGATAATTAAGCCATTAGAAAAACATCTTGAAAAGAGGTTCCAATGGACATAATAATTGCATTGCCATCATGAAACACATGTTATGTGAGAAGGTTCACATACTTAAAAACATTTATTTTAGCTTGAATATTGTCCACAATTATAGCATTAGGCACTTAGTCCTCTAGCAAACATTGGGACAATGCATGTAAAACAGGGTGAAGGTCAATTTCTCGGGCTTTTCCAATGAAAATGAACATGACATGTATTCCATTCTGCCACTCATCAAACACCATCATGGTGTAAAAGGGGTACTGCAAAACACAAAATTGTGGCGTTAGGAATAATGGTCAAGTAGGTTATACTTATATAAAACTTAACTTGTAGACAAAGCAATGGATGAAATGTACCCAACTTTGGTTTGTGCCAAATGTTGCAACGAAAGAAACTGAATTTTGTGTGTCTAAACTTTATCATCATTTCTTTTTGCTAGGGGGTTTGGATGCCAAGTGTGAATGGGATATCATCTTGGTTTGGCAAGTTTAGATCCATTGGGGCATGCTCGACATAATAGAAAATTGCATTCAGGTTCTCCATAACCCACATTCACACATTCACAAGATCCTTGGGGTGTTTTTGCCATAATTCATTTACTCTTTTCCTTGATAAATTTATGACATAAGATGGTAGAACAAATGTGTCTTGTGTTATGGGCTCATTTTTCAAAACCTTTTTTTTTCACATATGCCTTATGATGAACCATGATTGTTTAAGAGAGAGCCCTTGTTGAAGGAGCCCCATCAAATGAGCTTTCATAATATCGGACAATTGTGAACCAAGGGCATGTCGATATTCAACAACAACTTTACCATGGGAAACTTCACCTTGTTTGTTTTTATGCTCAAGATTTAGGTATATCAATTGACATAGACTTGGTTTAGGTATGGCTGTTTTGCTATGAAAGACCATTGACAACTGTGTTTGATTAACATATTGGCCAATGTTTTGGAGATTCTAATGCTCATTTTTGCACCTTGGTTGGATTTTGGGAACTCCAATAGATTTTTTTCCCCCTTTTTCTTCTTCAATGTATCCTTTTGCTTGTGGTGTTTTTGTTTCTATTATGTGGATAACAACTTTTGCATGTCTTGTTTTGTTTTTTAGCCCAAAATTATAATTGATGATGCACCCCAAACTCCTTGGTAGATTCAACTGCGAATATAAATGTGAAAACAATGGAAGGATAAGGAGTTGGGGCACGTTCCTTGGCTCATAGCACTTTGGGGGTAGAAGGGCGTGCTTAAGCTCCAGGATGGGGACTAGGAAACGTGACAAATAATTCAATTATTCACATGTACCTGCACAAACCAAACAACAAATTGGTCAGTGCATAGTTGGAGCACTTTTGGTGCACAGACGAACAACGAACAAACATAGATTCACAAGATTCACCACGACCCGGACTTCGAGGAAGCCATCACCTTCCCCTTTATAATATTCTCTATTCTTAACCACGGGGCTAGCATCCAAATGTCATTTTGTCCTAGGACTTTCAAGTGGGAGTTCCAAAATTCCCAAAATTAGGACTTCTGCAACTTTGGAGGCCCATAACTTTGTGTATAGAACTCCAATTGAAGTGAAGTTTAAAGCAAAGTTGTAGCCTTCGTTAAGATCTTTTCAAAGGTATCTGGCACGCCACCTACGCACAAGGAAATCAGGGCGATTTCCAACTTTTAATGGTTGGGAGTCAAATTGACAATTAGACTCCCGGCCTTTCTTTTGGCCATAACTTGTGTTTAAAGTACTCAAATGGGTCATGTGAACCCATTTAAGACATTTATGTTCCAAGAAATTTTCAATGATATAAGTAATTTTCCAATTTAATAAATTTTGACCCCTACAATCACCCTTTGAAGATTTGGGAGTCCATTGGGAGTCCAATTCCCAAAATGAGAGCTCATTTGGGAGTGTGAGGGTTCATTCTTTCAAACTCTCTTGCATTCCCGAGAACATGAAATGTGACTTTCATGCTCACTTTTGACCCGCACCTTTGCAAGGGCTTGCCTTGGTTGCGAACCCAAGGCTAAGGTTGCGACAATTGTACTTGAAGAACATGGACATGAGATGTGAGGTTAGAACTCAAAAATTATGGACAATTTTCAAGAATTATGGTCAAGAATGGGTGGGTATGGATGTCATTTGCTAACTTGTACACAAATGAAACACTGTTTGTTCAAAGATGTGTAAGAGTGCCTAGGACAAAGGATCGAACATGGTCTTTTATTTTATTGAACTTGCACAGGAAACTTTCATTATCTTATTCACCATCCACAAAATGTTGTAAGCAGTCCCACAAAATCACCGCAATTTCACAATGGGTGTACAAGCCTCTTCCATGCATTACATGAGACAACAATTATACGTAAGATTTCTAAAATGACCCAAGAGGAGGTTGTTTACATAGTTGTTTTCAATGCCTCAAGCAAGTCCTTTTCTCGAATAGCAACATAAGTTTCCTACCCCATGTTTGTGATTCCTAAACCAGTCAACATAATTATAAGATCATGGCTTTGAAATGAAAAATCATTCACAATAGAACAAGACATGTATCAAGAAAAATAAGTTGAAAGCATGCAATGTAGGCCCAAGGGACAACAATTTAAATGTCAAGTTGGTGGTGTGCCAAACGGTTGGCACCTGTGTTTTGTACATCATCCACAAGAGATTTGTCTTCTTGGCTTGCCATAGCCACAACTATCCAAATGTAGGGCAATTGAGAATTTGTAATGTTCTTTGCCAAAATTGGAGTAGATAACCTTTGGAGAAATCAACAATTGGAGAAGTTGACGTCTACATTAGTTGCAAGGTTGCAGTGTGGAGCTAAAATGGTTGGTTGTGGTTGTCGCATAGACCTCATCTAGAAATCCTCTACTTTTGGTTGATTTTCAAACTTTGATCATGTGTAAAACAACTGCATTTTTCTAGAGTGCAAAAATTGGGAGAGATGCAGTTGATGGAATGCAAAATTTCAAGGAGATGCAGTCAATGGTGGATGGCATAAAATTTTCCAACGGCAGTTCAAATGTTCTATTGATGGTGATAGGAGGTAGGCCTGGATGTGCCACGTGGCAACTTTGGTGGTGGGGTTTGCGCACTAAAATGCTACCGGACAAAGCTTGTTAGGGGGTGTTTAACACCCCGCCTTTGTAACCATTTGTGAGACCTCATGATGTTCCTTGTGCTAGTTGCATATATAATATTGCCATTGACCCTATGAATCTTAGGGTGAAGGGTTTTTTCTTTCAATTTTGTGACATAGTTGAGGTGGTGATCATCCATAAGCTGGTTTAATTGAAGTTCGCTATTAACAAAATATGAAAGGAAAAAATTAATCTCCTTATATTTTTTTCTACCTACTTGAAAGCCATGTATAGAATTTGGATGTTTAAGAGATTTTGTGAATTTTGAAAAAAATTCATCGAATTTGCCACAAGAACTTTCAATATTTTGCAGCAGTGCTAAGTTTCACACAAAAATAATGCCTATGAAGTGTGAAATCTTTTCTGAATGATAATTATGTAAAAACAGAGGTGCTAATAGGGTACTTTCACAAGTAGCAAAGAAGAAAAAGCATGCTTGGGACATAAAAATAAGGTGCTATTGGACATTGCAGTAAGTTCAATGTTAACTTTGTATATGAGAAGGGTCTGTTTTCAGATCCTTTCAGAATTTGAGGTGTGTGGCCGGAGGCTGAGTGAAAGGTATGGAAAATTCTGGAGGGGTCTGAAAACAGACCCTTCTCCTGCATGAAGAACCGGCTAGGTGTTTTTTGAAAACAGGTATTGTACAAAGTTGTAAGATACGCGGTGACCATCATCTTACAAAGTTGTAAGGTCCAATGAAAAATTACTCCTGAAAAGCAACCTTATACAGATGGAAAAACTGGCAGGTTCTTTATGGACGTTGAAGTAATTCGTTAAACAAACACAAACGTTCTATTATATTAGAAACCTATTATATTAGAAATGGAAGAAATCAGGTGCCAATCGGGGCTAAGTGAGAGATCTGTTGAGCTGCAAGTGAGGTTGTAAGAAGATGACAAAGTAGGCAGGCTAGGCTAGATCAAGGTACCTAGGTTACCTTACACCTGCACCAAGTGGCAAGAATCAATAGCAAAAACTGGAGAAGGCAAAATTTAGAAAAATGAATATGACACATATTGAATATAAAACCCATTAAATAGGGACCTTTATTGGAGGCTATTTTTGGAAGTTCACATTCAAAAGGACCTTTTATCTGTAGACAAGTGGTTTAATGGACGATTCCTTTTTCAAATCAATGGACATCTTGTTCTGACATGTGGAAATTTGAATTGAAAGGGCGTGTCCACTTGTCACATGGGGCTCCAATACCCTGATTCAGGAACAGGGACTGATAAGAAAAGGAAAAAAATAAATTCATTTTAAGGCTTCCATTTTAGTGAAAATTTCAATTAGTTGGGTGCCTTTTTACTTACTAAAGTATTTGGCCATAAGTTCCACATAAAGCGATGGTGGCAACGTGCACGCCACCGGCAGTTGTAATGAAGTGAGTAATATGCAGGCCTCTAGGGTAAACATGCCCCCCACCAAACATCACCCAGTGACCAAACACCTCTTTTGTGCAGACCAGCGCTGGTGAATGGTCGCAGTCCTTTGTGCAAGTGTTTGAATACAACGCTATGACCGAACGCCCAGTCTTGGAAAAATATGTTTGATTTTTTCATATAATCCAAATGAAATCTTTTTTTGTGTGTGTAGTTATGGGCATAGGAAAAAGCCATAACAAAAACAAAGGCACAATGTCATATGTAGTCATGTTTGATTATGAGAAAGGATTAGCATATTGTATGTGTAGTCATGTTTGGTTATAGTAGAGGACCGGCCCATTGTAATGCACATACTTAGGTGGGTTTAAGGGTGGGTTTAACTCTTCTTCAGAGGACTAACATAAACAAAATGCAAATAAAAAATTGATTGTTTAGTTATGGGGGGTTTAGGCTCACATTAAAAGGCATGAAATCGTTCATTAATAAACCCTAACCTTAACAATGATACAATGCACAAGGATCAACAAAGGACATCCTTTTTTTGAATCCTACTTTGCATAGAAATTGAACGTTCCTTCCAAATAAAAAAAGAAGCACAAATCAAAGTTTAAACTACAACAAAGCTTACATTAAATGAATAGCTCATTTTTTACTTTTAATTTGGACTCCATGTATATCCTTTCTATGAGCTAGGGTAGAAAAACAATTCCAATTCTACTTAGAATTCTTAGGTTTTAATGTTGTAGTGTTGAAGAATCTTGATCTACTAGTGATACTAGAATGTGTAGACAACAATAGTCCAAGTTTAAAAGTTTACTTGTAAAAAACAAGACTCAAAGAGAAAGTAGAGCATGTAGAAGAAGGATTAACATTAGAAAAAAAATTGAAATTTATAACTAGATTTACAATTAAAGGTTCTAAAAATATTTGGATTACCTTTGGATCCAAAAATCCATAGTTCAAAATGGTGCATCAAGGAACTTCAAGAGAGCTAGATATTAGCTAGGTCATATCAATTGCTCCTCCACATTTCTCCCCGTTGCATGCACAACAACAAAAGATGTTGATTTGGATTGGGATGATTTTGTAAAATTTTATAAGTTATTATACTCCATTTTAGCAATCTTTAAACATGTTATAGCAAAATTTCCAAATTTACTACACTTTCTAGATTCTTGGGTTGTTTATAAGGAAGAAAAAGGCATACCCTTTGGTGGGGCCGTAATGCACTTCGCCAAGTTGCTAGAGGCTAATACCATGAAGAGATAAGCAATCATGAACTTGATAGTCCTTTGTAGGTGATGAAGCAGGATGTTAGATTTGCAATTAGCAAACCCTACAATTAACAAGGAAAATTTTCCCCCTACTTTTAACCCACGAAGCAAAAGATCAACACCATAATTAAATCAAATGCCTTCAAAAACCAAAAGAGGCACGTGGAAAAATGAAATGTTAGAAATAACAATGGATGTTGTTGAAAGAGGGACACATTCTTTAAGTAGGGCCAACAAGTCATGGAACATCCCAATGAGCTCCCTTGTTGACCACCTAAATGGAAAAACCAAATCAAAATGGGGCTAAGAAGTGTAAAAGATGGTGCAATGATCAATTCAACCTTAGACATGCAAGAATGTGAATTGTCCTTAAGCCTACAACAACTCAAGATGAAGGTTGTAGAACTAACACAAACAAGGGATACACCATTCCAAGATCAAATACTAAACACTAATTGGTGGTATTGGTTCTAACGGAGACACCTAGAAGTGAACATTTGATAAGTAGAAGGAAGTTTGTAGAGCATAAGGATTAACACTCGTTTCCTATAATTCATTTCACACCAATCTATAATTATTATACAACCAACACAATTACATTGTAGATCATGTATGGAATTCAAATGAAATAAGGATTTAGGTTGGTAAACAATCTAGAACAATGGTTCTAGTTATCAGAGGATCAAATGTAGTTTATAGCACCATCCCCAAGTTTCGAGAGTGGTTAACTATAAACTATGTAGTAAATACTAAAGGAGGTGTTTTACCAAGGTTTTACATTTTCAAGGTGAAAGATTACAAGATGATTACATCAAATTTGCAAATTAAGAACTTGCATGGCAATGCAAAAGAGAGCTTGGATGACTTCTTTCTTGTTAAAAAAACTCTTAACTTTTTTGAAAATTTCTATTTTAGGTGGAGTGTTTCTTACCCATTGACACTTGTTAGTTTTGGGTGAGCATGGTAGTCATGTTACAATAAAAAAATAGAACATGCACAAGAATTTGGGTTAAACATAATTACTTTACCGTCTCATACATCACATGCTTTACATTCATTAGATGTGTTTTGTTTCAATTTAAAACAACATTCAAAAAGGTCAAGGATGCAATTATGTCTAAAAACAATATCATGGAGTTAGATAAGATCACTTTGGTTGGATGGGTAGACCAAGCCATAAATCAATCTCTCACCAAAAAAAAATCAAGGCTAGGTTCAAGGCTACAAGTATTTGGCCTTTCAACCCCAAAACAATGGACAACAAGATTCAACCATAAAAAATATACAATGCAATAAACATCAACAACCATGGAAATGATCAAAAGGAATACACATCAAATGAAGAAATTGATCACAATCAAAATCAACAATGGAAGGAGAAATCTGTTGCTATTGAATTTTTCCATATCGTTGAAACATCAATCCATCAAACAACACTTGAAGATCATCCTACCAACATGTTAGAATTTGACCGTTGTTACTATGTAAAAATGCCTCAAAGCCCTATTGTGATAGAAGAACAACTAGAAAAGATTATAAACTTAGATGAGGTTACTCTTGAGTTGGTGCAAGAAACCTAGGGTCCTCCAAATCTGATTCAAGAAACCATGAAGTTGCACAACTTGCTCTCATTACTTCATTTACTTATAAGACACAAAGGGAAGGAGTTTTTAGTTGACTATTCTCAATCACATGTTGTGATTTCTATTGAATATTTAAATATTCTAAAGAAAAAAACCATGGACAAGGTGTGATGGATGTGAACATTAAACACCATCTTCCAATAGATGGAAATCATCCATAATGTTCATTCACAACTGTTAATTAAATCTTAGTTAACTTTCAATTAAGTTTTAGTTAAGTTTTAGCTAAATCCTAGTTAATTCCTAATTAAGTCCTAGTTGAACCTTAGTTAATTCATAGTTAAGTCTTAATCAACTTTTAATTAAGTTTTAATTAAATTTAGTTAACTTTTAATTGACTCTTAATCAAATTCGAGTTAACTTTCAATTAAATTTCAGTTAATTCATAGTTGACTCCCAATTAAAAAGGTTTTTAAGAAGCTTCCTTCCTTGATGCACACATAGAAGCCTCCTTGGAAGCTTCCTTGAGCTAGGTCCCCAAAAGGGTAAAAATAGGAATAAGACCCTTCATTTCCTTAGTCTGTTCAACATTAGTCTTAGGCACAATTTTATACCATAGCCTTGTCACGTTATTTTCATGTTCATGTTTGCATATGTTAGTATAATAAAAATATGTTTTCATGTTTGTTGTACATCTCATGTTCTTATTTTTAGTTATTGTGTTCTTGTTTTTGAATCACATAATCTTGTCTTGTTCCTTGTTTGGAAGTTAAACTTAGATTTTATTTTTAACCTTTGTTCTTGTGGTTTTTCGTGTCCTTGACACAAGGTAGATGCAAAAGAAATCAGAAAAGGAAAAAGAAAGGAAGGAAAAGATAATTGAGCCAAAAGAGTAGTAAAGTTGGGGATTGTAATAAATAGAACAACTATCAGAATTGTTGAAAAACATGATAAAGCACAATTTATTGCAGCTTAGATTTTAACAACTATCGAAGAGGTTGGTGATAAATTTCACCAAAAATTTTCAAACATGCTTGCAAGTAGATTCATGTAAGTACATGGGTGCCAATCTTGGATGCGCAACTTGGGTTCAGTAACAAGCTAAGTAGTGAGCACAAGCTAAACAATAAATAAGAGGGTGTCAAATAGTAAGGTTGTTGCCTTTTAATGATTAAATAGGAGGGATACATATGGTCACCATTGGGACCAACACTAGAAGAGAACATGATTTAGGATTACTAGAGCTAGAACCAAAGTAGAGACACTTTAAGAACACTTAGAAGACCAGAAAACCAAAATAGACTTTAGTAACATTGGAATTTTGAATCCAAAGTTTTAAAAACATGTCCAAAAGACCAGTGTAAGCTATAACAATGATGGAGGTTCAAGGTGAAAATTTTAAGAACATGTCCATACAACCAAAATAACCTTGAATAACATTGAAGTTTCAAATTCAAAGTTTAAAAACATGTCCAAATAACCAATGCCGATTACAACAATAATGGAACTTCGAGGTGAAAGTTTTAAGAACATGTCATTATGAGAATTTTCATTTGCTAAAATCACACTAACTTGCAACTAAAATTCAAAAAACAACTCATATACAATTGTTATGTAACTATCCTTTTAGAAATACAATGTATTAATAAATAAATTGCCATGTTAGAAAATCAATTAATTATATTACAGTTGTAAGTGAGTTGAAAATGAATCTTCTATACAATAATTTATACACATTATACATACATATGTAATCAACCATGTTTGATTTTTTCAAGAGTTGCATTGTAGTTGCATTTGGCAACTATTTTAAATTTATTATAAATGTGTCATTAAAGCAACAACTATGTTACAACTATTGTACAATGTACATACATGCAATCATGCCACATGTTCACATTTCCACCACCCATTATGGGATACATTTGCAAACTAATTTTCGATTATGATTCCCGTTGATACAATTAGTATGGTCACTAGTGTGCCACTACTAAAATACTAGTGTTCAACTATGTTATGATTATAATACAACTACTTATAACTTAATAAGGATATATATTCATTAGTTATATATATCTTCATCATAAGTGTTTCATTTTGAGTGATTTAAAATGTTATGGAAGCTCTATTTCAAGTTTTCGAAATCATCTTTGAAGTGCAAAGAAAAATGAGTAATGAAAAAATAACAAGAAGAGAAATAAACTTTCCAATTTACAAAACATGTTTTTTTCCTTTTAAAAAAAAAAATAAAATCTTTGGACCCCTCCTATCTTCAAATCTCATAACTTTCATATTTATTATTCATTTTAAATGATTTAAAGTGTTATAGGAGCACCACTTGAAGTTCTACAAGTCATCTTTGAACTTTAATTACAATATAACAACATACAAAGAATTTGGTGTTTGGGAATTGGCATTTGTAGCATTTGGTGATTTGTTTTTTTGAATTCTTGACCCCCTCTACTTTGAAGGGCCATAACTTTCTCAATTCTATTTATTTTTTGACAATTTTTAGTCCACTAGATGCACCAATAAGAAGGATTCAAGTTTTCTTGAGACACAAAAATAATGGAACCTTCCCCTTGGATCTGGCTTGCCTTGAGTGCTTAAATGTTATAGTTGCAACTCAATTTGCAACTCATGAACAACTAAAAGATTTAATTCATATGCTTTGTCTTTGAATCCCATGTTGCAAATTATATAAAAAAGGCTTGTTTTCTTATGTTTTCACATTAGAATACATGTGCCATTTTGGGATGACCTTAAAAAAGTTCAACCTAAAGGCAAAACATAAAATTAAAAAAATCTCATGACTATTCTTTAATGCATTTAGTCTTGTGTTTTCCTACCTACTTACCTACTAGGTAAATAAGTAGGTCTTACTTTTCTACCTACCTATGTAGGTAGAAAGGTAGGTAGGTCCTAGGTAAATACATATGTATGTACGTTTTAAGACCTACCAACCTATGGTTATGTACGACCTACCTAGTTACTAAAATAATTTTTTTTATTTTTATTTTTTTCCAAAATACAATCATGCCATGTGGAAATTTTTTATTGTGCCATGTCTCACAATCATTGACCATAATTAATAATCATAATGGACGATGAAAATTAATATTTTGAAAAATGTCCAAAAATCTTCATAATGCTAATGTTAAATTTTAATAGATGAATGACATGGGTGTAGTTATAATGGAATTGCATAGTAGCTAAAAATGAGTTGTTTTGACTAAGTTGCAATTAAGTTGTAATGAGTTGCATCGTATATACAATGAGTTGCAACTTTGTAACTCATACAATTTGTTCGTTAACACGAATGACGTATAAATACAATGAGTTGCAAATGTCTTCTACAACTCAAATTGAATTACAAGGCCAATTGCAAAACACTCATTTTTCCCATAATGTGTCCATACAACCAAAATAAGCTTTCGCAACATTGAAATTTTGAGCTCAAAGTTCAAAGACATATCTAAAAGACTAATGTAGGCTACAACAATGATGGAGCTTTGAGCTGAAAGTTTCAAGAACATGAGATATAACAAAAATTTATTGCAACATTTAGGCAAGTTCAAGAGCATCTTCTTCCTGGTGATGTGTTGTTCCTATTAATATGCCTCTTTTTCCTAATGTTGTCATCTAGCATGTGATACGTTGCTTGTTTTTTCTTCCTAGCTACAAACCTCCAAGAAAACTCATGCCCATCACTTTTCATCTTCCTAGTGACAAATGTCCAAGAAAACTAGTGCGTATGGCAACAAACTTTCAAGAAAACCAACACACTTATTCTTGGTGACGATTGTGGTAGAAAGTTCTTGCTTCTTGGTGACAACTATGCAAAAAAACTAACACCCAATGTGTTGTTGTGCTTCCTAGTGATGAGTGTCCAAGAAATCATGTGCCCACTACCGCGCCCACAGACTTGTGACGGGTTTGCTATGCCCACCACCACACCCACAGACTTAAGGCGGGTTTGGTGAACAGGAGCTTCTAATCCCATAACCGTCAATTTGTAGCCCTAGGTTTTGTGAAGATCATGGCCACATATTCAAAATAGAATGATTATTTTGTAAATGCTCATTGTTGAGACTTTCATTTATTTTGATGATGGGGATAGAAGACGTTCATAAAGGAGGATATCCTTGTGTGGTTATAGGTGAGTAAGTAAACTCTCTTGAGTTCTGATGTGTTTGAAGCTTTTTTTTTAATCATTTTTTATCATGGGGGCTTAACTTCCTCCATTTTGACTTGATTTAAGCAATTTAAAGGGCGTGGGTGCGCCCTCTACTCATCTACACTTTATCTTTAGAAAGCAGAAACAAAGGAGGCACCCAGTAAGATTCAGAGCTAACTGACACACTAAGTGTTCAGTCACCGGCCTGTTTACCCTACGTCTCAAATTGGAAATCTCATTTGGTTCACCTAGGTGGTAGCACAGTCTGTGGCCACCAAACAACCAGCAACAAGTTACAGGAGGAAAATGGGTGAAGGTCATATAATAAATAATCTATGCAAAACCCCTTCCTGTTCATCACGGTTCAATACAAAAAAGTGATCCATAGTTCTTAGCCCTACACAGAGCCACCAGATTCTATTGTAGGGTTTGGTGGGTTTTGACCCTGTGCATATGTCAAATAAACAGAAATATTTCAACATTGGAATATATGTTCTAGGTTGATGCTTTCTCTCAAGTGATCGAATTTGGCTTGGGAGAGAGAAACTTGCATAACAATTAAATAACTTTCTTTTCCAAAAAATGAAAAATTGTGCAGTGTGGTTTAGCACTGAATTCGACTTAGGATAGAGGAAACATGTTTGTCACAAATTAAATAATCTTTTTTGAAAAAAATGAAAAGTCATGCAACACAATTCAACACAGAAACACACAAGGCACAAAAACACAAGCTCAAAAGTGTGTTATAAAGCTTGTTATGAGATATTTAACATATGGTGTGTAATCTTACATTGGTGAAGTTATGTGAGTCACATAATGAATCTATTATGATAGCATTAAGTGTGAGACCTTGTAAGTTGTGAGATTATCTAGCGGCTAAAGGTCCAGGCCAACTTGCAAAGAAATTGACAAAAAGGAAAAAAAATATTGATTTGTTAATTTCTAGAGAGTGTTCCTTGGAAGTCCTAGAACAGGGGGTTCCTCCACCTGGGCTCCACCTCGGCAAATATCACACACACTCTGTTAAACCATGATAAGTCAGAGGCAGCTAGCCTTTTGTTTATGGTGTGAAATTTCGCACTATAGTGAAAATTTGGAATTTTTTTTGTTGCAAATTCGATGATATATTGAATTTTTTGGGTCAAAATTTTTAAAAATTCAATTTTCTTATAAAAAAATCTATATTTCCATACATGGTTCAAATAGGTAGTCAAAAATATAAAAGGGTGTTGAATTTTTTTCCTTTCATATTTTGTTAATAGCCAAATTTGGCTAGGTCAGCTTATGGATGATCATCACCTTGATTACATCACAAAATTGGGGGAAAAAGACACTGGAAGCAATTGGTGTTCACATTCACCAAGGTTTAAGGTTTTTGGTTCAAGGGTTTAAGGGAGAGAATGATAGATCTACAAAAGAGGAGGATGGTATTGTCTGTATAAGCAAACATGTGGCTACCAGGCTCTGGACCCTCGAAGAACAAAAACATATATGGAGCATGGCCCTACTAATGTGTTCCTCTTGATGACTATCTTTGTGATCAACTAACTTGCAACTAATATTGTCGAAATCAAGATCAAAAGTTAGGTTTTTTACTAAACAATTACCCAAATGTCTGTCATGTTTGAATTTTTGAAAATTAGTTTAGGGTTTCCTTTTTAGGGTCTAGGGTTTTGAATTAATGTTGACACATGATTCAACATTTTTGTTTGAACATGATAGCGAAATCCCCAATGTCACAAGAATGGCAACTTGGTTCTTATCTTGCATATTTATTTGCGCTAGATTTATCTTATGAATTTAAATACGTAGTCGGATTTGTTTGTGGGTTTGCAATGTGTGTATGAAGGTGGAAGGCATGCAAAGTTCAAGTTTCTATGTCACCAAAAACGAGAGGGGAGATATACTAAAAACAAACACCCTAACAACTCGCTAGTTCCATGCACACTTGGAGTATATGAGTTTCTGCAGTAGGCCACAAGCTTTATTCTTATCTTCCCTGTCTTCGTACAAGAATTCGCCTGCAGACGCCTATTGATCTTTGCAACGTACACACCTTACACTTACATACCATTAGCAGCTCTGATACCAAAAGCGAGGGTGCAAGACCCTACACACACACAAATCATTCATAGACATAGTTCACATTCACACAAATTCGGCAGAGCTAATCACTAAAGCCAGAACTCTGAAATTTTACTTGCAAATAACACGACAAAATGCAAACTTTTTTGCTACAGCATATGTCATCCATATCAAACACCTTACAACATTGAGCTTGTCAGATCAAAGTTCTCAATATGCTCTGGGTCCATGGAGTCTCTGACCCTGATCTCTACAGATTGTAGTAACACAACCTTACTGTACTCTGCATTTGTTGATCACCCACGACTCAAAGGCTCTCAGATCCACATAAGTTGGGAGACTTCCAACATGAAGCAACATGACTCCAAGACTCGCTATTGCTACCCAATGGACTGATCCTCATACCACTAAGATCAGCAGACCTCTTCCCATCTACTGCTCATTTAGACAATGCTTTCAAGGAAACACGAACAACCACTTCGCTTGGTCACTGGCACAGCGGAAAATTTCAGCAACCCACGAAGATCTTGCAAAACAGATCCCCCTCCTTCTCTACGCATCTCTGATTTTCAACCATTATCTGCTCCGATCTCTCACACTACTACACATTCAGCAAAATCAAAAGATTTCCTCCCCCGCTCTCCCCCTTCTCTGACCCTCTTTTTTAGCCTTCTTCTTCACCTTTTTTTCTTTCAATCCTTCTCAGCCTCCGTCCTTCCCTCTCTCACTCCGATTTCCAAGCTTCCTGCATAAGTTTCATACATAAGCTTCCCATGCACCGTTGCCATTCTCACCTCCCCAAAATCATAAACCCCGTCGCCTTCATTAAACCAATTTACGGCAGGCTTAACTCTTAAACCCTTAAAACAAAATTGGCCTTCACATCACAGAAACCACAAACAGGTTCTCCGTTCGGTCACCCCCTATATGGTCACATATGTCACCCCTCCGTTCTTTAAAAAGCTGAGTCCCTCAGCTCTTTTGATTTTGTGGAGTGTGATAGACTTGTAGATCTCTGCAGGGTCTTTTCCACTGATTCCCATCAGCATCCTGAAGGATGCATATCCTGCTGCCTTCTTCAAAGTGAAGATTCCCCATCCCATCAGTATGCACTACAAATTGGTATGGACCTTCCCAGCCAGCAGTCAAGGCTTTCTTCTTTCCTGACTTCCTCATCTTAACCATTGTCTGTCCAGCAACTAAACCCTCAAAAGCTTGCTTTGCTCTCCTAGTAGCATAGGTCCTTTTCTGCTTTTGCTGAGCCTGTTCTACATTGAGCAACACGTTCTCATGGATGTTGGCAATCAACTTCATCTTGTGCATAAACTGTTCTGTAGTTATTTTTGCATCAGTAGTATCATCAACCACTGCAGTCAATGAATGCAGGTAGTTGTCAGCCTTCAGGCGGGGTGTGCGTCCAATCAATATCATGAAAGGGGAAAACTTCGTGCTGGATTGAATTCCGCATCTGTATCCAAACATAACCTTTGCCAGATGCTCATCCCAACAGTTGGCATTCTCGGGTATTGCAGATAGTACCATTATGCCATGTTTAATTGTCTTGATCAGGCATTCAACCATACCATTGCACTGTGGCCATTGAGGTGTTGTGTGTTGATGGTGAATCCCATAGTCTTTGCACATGACATCAAATTCTGCTGCCCACTCTCCTCCATTATCAGTCAATACAAACTTGGGGACCCCATACCTGCAAATTATGTCATTTTCTAGGAACCTGGCCGTAGTCTTAGCACCATGATCAACTACAGCCTTTGCTTCGCACCATTTGGAATAGTGGTCAATGGCCACCAGAATATACTTGTTTCCTGACTTGGTTTCAGGCAACGGTCCTGCAGTGTCCATAACAACTCTATGAAACAGGTCACAAATAGGTATGCTCTTCAATTCCTCATCTTCAGAGCATATACTCCCCATCCTTCTCACCATCTGACACTATTGACATACCTTCACAATAGTCTTCACATCCTCAGTCTGATTGTGCCAAAAGTACCTCTTACATATCTCTGCCAGAGTTCTTTCTTCTCCAAAATGCCCTAGGTCTTTATGCATTTGGACCACTAGACCCATGCGGTCTTCTGGCCTTGGTATTAGCAACCCCTTGAAATAAAGTGATTGGTCCTGCCAGTGGTAGTTCATCATTCTCCTTCTTGCCTTCCTAGCTTCCACATAATCAACAGTGTCTGGTAGCATGCCTTTCTGCAATAAATCCAGGCAGGGTACATCCTCCCATATGTCTTGGTGTCCTGCGTCTACTCCCCATTCATCTTCCTCGTTGGAACCTGTAGGAACCAATTCATGCTCACCAGATTCAAACAGTTGTTGAGCTGCCAACGCAAGCTCCAATTGCTGCTGCCTGTCATAGTAATGAGGTCTCTTCCTCTTCAGCACCACCCTTGCATTACTATCCTGCATAACCTCACCCCCTTTTCTGTTTTCTGCTTCACATGGAACAAGCTCCTGGGGCTGATCTTCTTCAGATACAACATCAACCACATACAGATGATGGCTGCTGATGCGATTATAGTGGTTGATACCAAAACAACACGCATGATGTTGTACCGACTCCCTGTTCTTTCTCATAATCCCGATCCATTCTGTTTCTTTGCCAGACCGAACAAAGAAAAACTCCCCTTCTTCCATAGGTGTGTCAGTTTGTGCACCCTCGATGTCTTGGATTTCTTCGCAGAAGTCATCATCATCCATGGCTGGACCAACTGGATTCCTACTCAAAGCATCGACATTCGTATGTCTGAAACCTAGTCGGTGGATTATCTTGAAACTGAAGTCCTGTAACATGTCCACTCACCTGCTTCTCCTGCCATGCGCATCGGACACGGTGGCTAACCATTCCAGAGGTTTGTGATCTGTGCACAGAATGAAATGATTCCTGTGCAAGTACTGCCTGAAATGCATGATGCCCTAGATCAATGCATAGCACTCCCCTTCCATGGGATGGAATTTTCTCTGTGCTTCGGTCAAGTTCTTACTGGCATAGGCCACCACCTTCTCAAATCTTCCTTCTTTCTGGGACAGTATCGCTCCAACACCTCTGGGCAACCAGTTAACGTCCAGACAAAAGGTATTCTTGAAATCAGGTCGTGTGAGTATAGGCGCGTCAACCAGAGTTGCTTTTAGTTCTTGGAATGCCTGTTGACAGCCCATGTCCCACACAAAATTAACATCCTTTTTGGTCAGCTAAAATAGAGGAGCTGCTAGCCGCGAATAGCCTCGGACATAGTTTCGGTAATACCCTGTCAGACCTAAAAACGACCTGATATTGCTCTCTTCCTCCAAGCTGGTGTCAATCCTGATTCGCTGACAGATCTCCCTCCATCTAGTATCCATTCCATCTTGGATGGAAGATGGCAACTGCTCAGTGTGGCTACCCTCAAAGTTGCCATCTTTCGTCTAAATAGTCTGCAGTAGTGTTGGAATTGAGGAAGCGAGACCCCGACTGGATTCCCGCAGCAAAAGTGGAACAACTGCCTCATGTGTGGATTCATACACGGCCTGTCTACATTACTCTGCAGCAGACACCCATTTCATCGAATCTGCGTAATCATCCGCATCTGTGATCTCCTCATCCATTAACACGTCAACCTGCTCCTGTAGTATTAGTTGCAGAATCTCTTGCGGTCCTTCTGATTCCACCAAATCTTCCAATTCAGTATCCTTGAATTCATCCTCACAATCAATTTGTTTCAATTGATGTGAGTCCCATTCACAGTGCTCGCTGCCATCAGTACCAGTCTCTGAATTTGAGGTAGACGCATCATCTACCCCGGGCATAATGGTACTATCTTGATCTAGCATCCAGGCAGAATTATCATTGATGTGTGTGTTCTTCAAAATAGTCGTAGCCTCATCCACTAGAGCTTCTGAGTTCATTCTATGTAACAAATTTACCATGGTCAATGGCAATACTTCCACGTTAGCACCTAGCCCATGCCTCACCTATATTAGGCCTCGTTCCACATCCACAATTACGCCAATCTTTATAAGCAAATCCAAACCAAGTAACATATCATAACTGTCCGTATCAACTACCATGTAGGTCATAATGCACTGCACTCCCCCAACCTTCACTGGTACTTCGTCTATCTTGCCAAGAGCCTATGTGACGACTCCTGAAGCTGTTTTATAAGTTTCAGATCCAGTAACGAGGTGCATCATTCCCAGTTTTCTAACAATTGTAGCAACCATAATAGACATAGAGGCTCCAGTGTCCACCAATCCCTCAACAACATAGTTGTTGATATCTACAAGCAAATGTAGAGTCTTGCTTCGATGGGTTTTGTTGATGCAGATCTTCTTCAGTGCTGGAACTGCAGACACCATCGACACCTGATTTTCCATTGCCTCTAAATCCTTCCTTCGCCTAGCGAACTTCACTAAACTTTCAAGGTGTTCCAGTTCCCTTGGAATCATCAGAATGGTTTCCATCGGTGTGAGAGAAATTTTCCCTTTTATGAAGTGTGCAAGAATCTTGGACCTGACCATAGCGTCTCGGTCGGCACCTACTCCATCTCCTACAACTTGAGGGGTCGGCTCTGCCCCTCCTGATGCCACATCAACAGGAATCCTCCTTCTAGGTACTCGAGTGTAAGAGAAAAGGTTCTCATTTCCACACAACTTGTTGAGTTGTTGCAGAGTTGCCGCTTCATCATTAAGCAACACCTCCAAGAAGTTTGCTGTTCTGGAATGTGATTTCCCCTCTTTGGGCTTCCTCCAACATCTGTCCTCAGAATGTCCCAAACCTGTGCAGAAGGTACATTTTATTCCACAATTCTCCGTCCTATGAGGCATACCGCACTTGGCACATTTTGGCCGTGCTTCATTCAACCTTGGACAGGTGGTGGCCAAATGGTCCCCTCCCTTGCAGATGTGGCATCCTCCAAATACAGTGGAAGGAGATGATGCTTCTGGATTATGTATAGTACCCTTGAAGAAATTGATGAGCATGTCGTTCAATGCAATGACCTGCTTCTCCATTATGGTTCCTTCGATTCCCTCTTCCTGCTCCTTTTTCAGAGGTTCAAATGGCGTTTCACCAAGCTCGCCCAATACTCTTTCCAGCTCTGTTGCAGCACCCACCAACTCCTCGATGTTTGCAAACGTCCTTACCACACACAGTTTGCGGATTTCAAGCCACAATCTGGCCAAAAATCGTCTCCTTTGTTCTGTGTCTTGTATCCGGCCCTTTTGAAATAATTTATCGAGACGTTCAAAATATTTTTGAACTCTTTCCTTAGGTTCTTGTTTGATGGCATCTAGCTTCATCCGGATGTCATCAGCATCAATATTCCCATATTTTTGCACTATTAAATTTCTTAACTCAGTCTAATCGGCAAGCACTGGTTGCAACTTCTTGAACCATTCCTTGGCTCTGCCCCTCAAATTCAGCTTCGCGATCTTAAACAACTTGTCTGATCTCGTACCTCAGTTGCCATGGTAAGTCTCTCGGCCTAATCACTGACGTCTTCATATTCACGTCCCCAGAACAATTCGTCCATTCCCTGGGGGCTAGTCATTTTGTGAGTGTATAGCTCCAATCTACAACCTCACGAAAAGGCCAGTTGTGATTCAATTGCAAAATTCAGACTAATCACCCTTTGCTATTGGTCTCAAAGGTACAAAATCAGATAGAAAAGTAGAAAAGCCTTGCTCATCTGTGGATTCTTGCTGGAACTGCCATGCTTCTTCTTGATTATGCCACATCCGCCAGCTTATGAGGCGAGAGCTTGATCCATTGTGCTCCACCTTTAGCAGGCAATCTCCACTCTGAAATAAATCTTCCACACCAGGGATATATAATCTGACAAAATGGTTAGGCGAAACAGCAAGTTTGGGAATCCAAATATCTCCCAATTAAGCACACTACGTTGCCTCTCAGTGAACGAAGGCGTGAGTCTACGCAAGGTACGAGGTGAAGTAGTACTGCGTCTGTAACTTTGAGGTTGACGCCCATCCTCTTGCTCCATCTCTTACCTTCAACCAGATCTCAGCGCCTGTATAAAAACCACTATGAGCTACTTCTATTGCTACGTCTCCAACTCGAGCTTCATCTGGGTCTATGCCTACAAAAATTACTACGCCAAAGCCCAAGAAACGCAAGACAACTGCTCCACGCTGTGGTCCATCCTGCCCTTTCGAATAATCGAATCTAATAACAATTCGTTGCTCACGAATTTCCTGCGTCAACTCTTCTACACCAACTTCATCCGCACTAGACGATGACATGATATCTCAACTATCATTATACTTAGATGTCCGCAGGTTCCACTGACATCTCTAGATCTAAACCAGCTCTGATACCAAAAACGAGAGGGGAGATATACTAAACAAACACCCTAACAACTCGCTGGTTCCATGCACACTTGGAGTATATGAGTTTCTGCAGTAGGCCACAAGCTTTATTCTTATCTTCCCTGTCTTCGTACAAGAATTCGCCTGCAGACGCCTACTGATCTTTGCAACGTACACAACTTACACTTACATACCATCAGCAGCTCTGATACCAGAAGCGAGGGTGCAAGACCCTACACACACACAGATCATTCGTAGACATAGTTCACATTCACACAAATTCGGCAGAGCTGATCATTAAAGCCAGAACTCTGAAATTTTACTTGCAAGTAACACCACAAAATGCAAATTTCTTTGCTACAGCATATGTCATCCAGATCAAACACCTTACAACGTTGAGCCCGTCAGATCAAAGTTCTCAATATGCTCTGGGTCCATGGAGTCTCGGACCCTGATCTCTACAGATTGTAGTAACACAACCTTACTGTAATCTGCATTTGCTGATCACCCACGACTCGAAGGCTCTCAGATCCACATAAGTTGGGAGACTTCCAACATGAAGCAACATGACTCCAAGACTCGCTATTGCTACCCAATGGACTGATCCTCATACCACTAAGATCAGCAGACCTCTTCCCATCTACTGCTCATTTAGACAATGTTCTCAAGGAAACACGAACAACCACTTCGCTTGGTCACTGGCGCAACGAAAAATTTCAGCAACCCACGAAAATCTTGCAGAACAGATCCCCCTCCTTCTCTACGCATCTCTGATTTTCAACCATTATTTGCTCTGATCTCTCACACTACTACACATTCAGCAAAATCAAAAGATTTCCTCCCCCGCTCTCCCCCTTCTCTGACCCTCTTTTCTAGCCTTCTTCTTCACCTTTTTTTCTTTCAATCCTTCTCAGCCTCCATCCTTCCCTCTCTCACTCCGATTTCCAAGCTTCCTGCATAAGCTTCCTGCACAAGCTTCCCATGCACCGTTGCCATTCTCACCTCCCCAAAATCATAAACCCTGTCGCCTTCATTAAACCAGTTTACGGCGGGCTTAACTCTTAAACCCTTAAAACAAAATTGGCCTTCACATCACAGAAACCACAAACAGGTTCCCCGTTCGGTCACCCCCTGTCCGGTCACATCTAGACCTCTTTTGTGAAGCATTACACACTACTTTGTCATCATCATAAGAGATAGAAAAAGCACCTTGTTGTCCTTTTTGTAAGTGTGGTTTATGTGTCATCTAGACACCCTTATTTTTTGGCTGTGAACCATCCTCATATTATATACATTATTCTCAGATTCTGCAGACTCTAAATAGGAAAACCAGACTTTTCAAGGGTAACATTATCCCCTGAACGTCTGAATTGTTCTGTTCAACAATGATCTATAACTGCTAACTTTTATTCATGAAATTGTGGGTGTGAAGGCTGATATAGGAGGTGTGAAGGCTCTGCATCACGAACAATTAAAATTTTTTGCAGTCAATCTTTGTTGCATTAAGTTTGAGTGGTTGATCAATAGGAGTGCTTGATGTTGCATAAATTGGTGAGTAGGTTTAAGGTTGAACTTTGGAGATGGTAGTCTAAATCACCTCTTAGAAACATGAGAATTTCTTTCCAGTATGTTTTTTTAATGGAATCATATGACATAATATTGAGCTAGGGCACCACAGTACAATCCCTGTTGTGAGGGCAGATTGTGTGTTACACACCCCAGTAGGAGGGTTATGATGTGTGATCTGATCTTGAAAGTGCACTTTCTTTTACAATTTGAATTTCCTTCTGTAGATCTCGAAACAATGCAACAACTAAGAGTGTCATAAGGCAACAGAGGTGAGATGACATTGTAACCCTAGCAATTGGAGCAATTGGTTTGAGATGATCCAGGCTGTTGAATTAAAAATATGTAAATGATCAGAAAGAAAACCTTCTCAGATTTTACACAGGAGGCCTTATCAAGCCCTTCCACTAGAGCTCTGCCCTTGTTCCAGGGCCCTTGAACCAGGAAGGCCCTTGGGATAATGCCTCCTCCTATACATTGCACTTGCATTTAGGTGAGATTCTTTTGATTGCTCCTCACACATGCAATATGAATCAATGATGGAAACGTTGGGTGTCATTTCAGTTTTGATGTTTATGTGTTTGGCATTTGGCATCTGACATCCAATAAATTCATGAACTTGAGTTTAGGCTCATGATTTCCAAATACCTTTGAAGTAATAGCAGGGTTGCGGTGTGATGGATTCATAGAGCAAGTACCATTACTGTCTTCAGTCTTTTGAGTCTGTAGCATATCATACAATCTGGGTTCTTCAAGATCACCTTTTGTCACCCACTTAAAGCTATTTAAACTAATATCAAGTTGTCAACTTTCCCAGTCCACAGCATATTGAGGAGATCCTAGAAATTTTCTGGAACTCTGTCAAAGAAAATAACACCAGATTTTTTTTCAAATCTCTTGCCACAACTTGATATAACTTAGACCTGCAGCCTGCATAATTTAGTGCATCCAGAGTTATTTCTTAAAATTGGGCCCCCCACACTTGTGATATTTGAGTCACTCACTTACAGATCCAAACATGGGTAACTTGTTACCTTGTCAAATAAACATGAACTCGGGAGATAACCAACTTTGCACACCTTAAGTTGACCCAACTGAGGTGGTTAATTTGAAAAAATTGAAATATTGAGAACTCCATAGCTAATTTCGCAAGTTCTATATAGGTTATATAAAAGTGTATTTTTTTTGGAATATTCATTGTTTGGTGCCTGTCTTCCTCTTTGTGTAGGTCTTTACAAAACCTTCCATTGAAATGAAAACCTTGACTAACCTGACAAAGTAAAAGTCCCTTTGAATGGGATCTGAAATTGTTGATCATCGGTCTTGAAATCTTCATCCTCTTTTGCTCAATCTACCCTCTTGTCAGACTAGTCTCCTGAGAAATGCCTTCATGAGATCTAAAAGTGCAAGATTTTGTTGGACTGAAGTTGACCCAAATATTGGATTCATCAAATTTCATGCAGTATGGATTTGCATGAACTTACAAAGTGATGTGATGGGAATTCTAACAACTTGCTTCATCCTCTTCCCATCTTCCTTGCAAGATTGTCTTATGACAAATCTTTGGTCCAAACATGCTGTGACGTGACAGCATTTTGGATGATCCTCATAATATTTTTACTGCATTGTCTCTGCTTTGGGCTCTGGCCTTTATGAGTTGCCCCTTGCTCACTATATGTTATTGGTAAATTAAAACAGAGGACCTGAGGACATGCTTAAGAGCTTTTCACTTTTCATTCCAAAAAGTTCCCTGTGATACAAGTGTTGGATTGCATGAATAACAAACCACCCCCCCCCCCCCCAATAACAAAAAGAAAAATACTCCATCAATTTATTTTCCTAAAATCTCAATTTGGGGGATCTTAGATGTATAAATATACATAATCATCATCCTCATTTCCTTTATCCCTCATATGGAATAAGAAGACAAAGAATTTTAATGTCAAGACTAGGTGGTTTTTTGGACTAGACAAATTCCAATATCTGAAGATAGTCATTGGATTTGGAGAAGTTTCTCTCCCTAAAAGTAACAAACAATCCTGGTACACAATAGGACTGCTGTTTCATGCTACAGAAAGCTGATCCAGTTTTGCTGCCTGACTAGGTTCAACACTTGGGTTCAAGTACTAAAGGTCTTGCATCTGCATCCACATGAGATAGAACCCACTTGGGCCATTAGGTAACTGTGCCGCCAAACTAACTTCAGGATCCCATGACTAAAGCTTAGACATGCATCTTGCTTGATGTACAAAACCTAGGACATTGTTGTTGGCTGGCCATACATGGCTCTCCAAAGATGCCGCTCTTTCTCTCTCCAGGCTGGCCACATATGGAAGGTGATGGTTTTTATAGTTCAGATTTGCTGGTGTGGTAACTTATCCTGGCCATTTTCAGCTTCAAAAGATTGTGACTTCAAACATTGAGCAGTTTAGAGACCCAAATTTGACTGATATGAACTACATGCCAGCAGTTGTCGGGAAGAAGTAGATTGCATATTTGCCAGTTGTTCTTCTTGGATTTGATGCTTTTGGATTAACCAAAGATTTTGGACCTGAAATTTTAACGTTTGCCTCAGAGATAAGTAGGTTCACTGGCTATCATAGGACTGCCATCTAGTGTGTGATTGATTAGTTATCATGGATCAGGGCCACAGGAACCTGATCTTGCAGTAGCAATGCCAGTATATCAATCTTCAAACCAACAGGTGAAGGAACAAACTTTTTTTTACAAAATAAAAGAAGGAAACTAACTGATGAGACATTGAGTCAGGACTCTCCATCCACAAATATAGAAGAACTCAGCTGCAAGGTGTCCAAATTTTTTTGTGTTGGGTTATTGGGTCATAGACAGTTGTATCATCTCTTTGGCAAATGAACAGAAAGAAGATACTGATTTTTATTGCTGACCACAATTTGTATTGCCTACATTGTTCTGGATTCTTTGGATTGATGATTTTGACTCTGTCATATATTATATACTTGTAGAGCATATTTTAGAATTGCACATGGTTTAACCAATTACAGATATGGAGTCAAATGACAGGTCTGTAAATCCTACTTTCAGCCCCTTTATCAATGCACATCTTGCCTATATCATCATCAATGCAATATACTTGGATTGTATAACTGCCATTCTAGTTGTTACAATTAGGGTAAGTTTCTCTATCTGGTGCAGATGGGTCAAATTGGGCCTTCTAATGTAACCTCTTTCTTCACATCCTAAAATATGTTTCAGGGTAATACTGACCTGAATTTGCGTACTGGCAAAAAGTTTTCTTGCACTGCAGCATGTTGCAAGATTCTGTTGTCTTCCCATCGAATATGTTTCACGACAGTACTGATGCTTGCTTACTGACAAGCCAATAAGGTTCTTTTACACTGCTGGGTGTAAGACTCTGTTGATTTCTTGAGGGCAAGACTCCTGGAATATATTAGTCTTGACACCTCCCCAAAATGAAAATCTTATGTTCAATCATAAGCCATAAGGTCTGCTGGCTGAAGTGTCACATTAGATCTTATGTTCAATCAATGGAGCCCTTTGCCACTGGCTTGCTGGTGGGTGGCAGCCTGCAGTGCCTTATGCTCTTGTTGAGCAGCAATCTACACTCTAAAAGAAAAAGAAAGTATGATAGCACATTCTGCCTAACATGGACAGAACAATTTGTGAAGGATGGAAGAGTCATTTGAGACTTGTCTATTAACCAATTGTGTTTTAAGTCAACAATGACTTATTTAACTTAGTGTATGTGTGTATAAATTGACACTGGACTGGAGTAAGTCTGGACCTCTGGCTGTAGGAGCTTGGATAGAACACACAGAAACTATTCAATATTGAAGAGTTTCCTAGCAAGCATGTGATTGCATATGCATATCTCAATCATCAAAATCCGAAAACTGGCAGGTCTATGTTGTTGACATACAACTTATCTACAGGAGCCCAATTTGCTCCAACCACACCTGCCATTGAAGCCCACTCTAGTAGCTGCCTATTGGTTGCAGGTCTGCAGGTGGAAGGCTTGACCAGAGGCAACAAAACCTGGTAATCACATATAATTTACATCAACTTGTTGTCTATATGACCAGTGAGCCTGATCCAAATAAAACAACGACACTAGCAGACTTGTTCCAATGCTCTTCTATCAAGGATCCAGAACATTGGATTTGACTGTTTGAATTGTATATTGGGGCTTTTAGACAGGTGATAAAACAATGTGATAGTTGTGAGTAGGCTAACAGTCCAATAATGTAGTTTTGGCCCCCACTTTTACTGCTTCTCATAATTCTGAGGGAGTTATACTACATATCCCTGACTCCTCCTTAGTGACATATGGGTCAATAGTTTTCAAGTTTTCTTTGAATAATTTGATCTGGAAAGCTGCCATGCAGACTATTGTCATGTGTTTCAACTTTGTTAGAGCCAGACCAGCAGTAGTAAAGCCACAGAGGCTGTTGGATGTCCAACAGTTGTTATGTTCTGTAAAGAGAGTGGGCATTCCTTGCAAGAACTTGTTAGACTTGGAGGATGTCAACAAAGTTTGATTTGAATGTACAGAGATCATCAACTAGTACATAGATTTAACAAATGTTCTTGGGCAGTGTGACAAGACATTTTGTGTTTCAGTTGTGAACAGGGTATGTGGCTGTAATTGCTAGGGCGGGGAATTTAGGTTTTTGAATAGGTACCCAAATGACTTTGAACAGGGACTGTTCTTTACTTCAACTACAGTGCCAACCAGCAACCAAACAAATGCTAAGAGTAATAGTGCAAATGGGCATCGCTGAATTCTATGCAACTCATCACAACACAATGCACTGGACAGTGTACATTGAGTAACATGGGCTTTTGGAAGATCACTTAGGGCCACTTTAGACGAGGGTCCAAGGTCCAACAAAATGGAGCATTCCTATTGGTTGAGAGCTGTAAATTGGACCCAAGCCTTTTAAATGAGGATCCAAGACCAATTGAAGCCAAATTGAGGTGGCATCTACATGACACTATTTTGGAGGGCAATTCAGTTGGTCCAGACCAAAAAATGGAGCTCAAAGGAGGGCTCATGGTTTGGAGAACCAAGATCTACAAGCTAGGGTCCAAGGCTGTTTCTTCGATTGTTGGTCATTATTTTCCAATGTTTTTCAAGGTTTTTTTTCCCACTTGTTCTTGAAGTTGAGATTGTGCAAGAATGGAAGACATTTCATGGATGGAGGAGGACATTGTGGAATGCACACCCACCATTCCATTTTCGAGCACATCTAATGTTAGCATGGTTGTTTTTGTAGATCCACACAAGGTTGTTACTCAAAGGAATGCATTTCTAGTTCTTGGAAATGTTTTAAATGATGGTGTTTTAAAAGTGAAGACATAAAGTTTTTGTCATGCAAAGTTGAAACACTTGTTTTCACAAGTGGAAAAAAATTTGGATTTACAAGAAATCCCTAAACCGGCTCCCCTTCCCGAAAAGAGAGCAACAAAGAAAAAAATGACTATAGTTACAATGAAAAAAAGAAGATGAGGAAGGTGAAAAGGTTGAAAAGGCTAGAAAAAAAAGGGTGGATGGTAAAGTTCTACATCTGATTGCACTACAAGGAGAAATGGAGCTTGAATTTACCAAAAATGTGAAGAAACAAGATAAAATTTCAACTTATTAAAACTTTAGAAATTTTTTTTAGATTTGATTTTTGCTTTGTTTTCATAATTCAAACTTGCATGTAATGAGAGAATTTTTGAAAGTAAAGCAGGCAAGAAAAAAACAAAAAAATCATATTCACATTGGGTCAATTAGGCCTCTTGCCCTTGCTCCCCTTTCCCCTCATTAGAGGTCACCATTTTGGCCACAATGAAATTTGAACCCATATCTCCTTGGGGAGAAGGAAAGGAGCTAACCACAAAACCAACTTTATTTCAAGTATTTTGATTTGATTTACATTTGGTTTCCTCATGTAATCAATTTTGATTTCTTTGTCTCAAGGATTGTTTTCAGCCCATAAATCAAAGTTTTTTATCCCATTTTTTTTTTCTTTCAAGGGTGGATACATGGGTCAAATTACACATCCAAATGTTGGTTACACTTTCTAGTTTTTCAAGGACTCTAATTACTTCCAAACGGAAGTTCAATGCAATTTACAAACAATACAAAGATGACAAAATTATAAATGGGATTTCAAATAATGATCATCATGAATGTCCTTTTTATGATGCAATGGACAGTTGATGTCACCAAAATGGAAATGTGATGAAGCATGTGAATGCTTCAACAAATGAAATTGTGGGCAATCCAAAATTTCAAAAAGATCTTGATAGTGGTTCTAAAGGTGATGCTAATAAACAACCCTTAGATAGACCAATTACTCCAGATGAATTACAAAACAAAACAAGAGGCAAAAGTTCAATGTCCTTGAACACTTTTCAACCATGGCTGAAAATAACATAGTAATGTTACAATAATTTGCAAAAACTAATGTTTTACTCAAAAATATGGATCTCCAAATGAGGTGTTTCATAAATAAGTTATAGGTTATATAACATATGAGCTTTGATTCATTCACCACAATTTGACCTGTAATCTAATGTATCTGAGAAAGCAAGATTGCCATTTTTTCTCAGATAAATTTCAATGAAGTTTTTTGCTAAAAGTTGATGAGTTGCCATAACCTCCATCAACATCTTCTTGATCATGTTTTCTTTTGCTTTCTTACTAGGATTGTTTTCAATGTTTGTCAATTTTCATCTTCACCTTGATGTTCTATGTCCTCTATGTCAATCTTATCATCATCAATTATCCTTAAATTTGTAGCCTTTTTCATTTGTTGATTCCTTCTTCAGCCACTTTGAACAAATTATGACGCACCCCCACACTTCTTATAAGACTCAAATGCAAGTTCAAAGATGAAAACAATGAAAGAAGGAATGGGGATACATTCCCTAGTTCGCAACACTCCCCCTAAATTTGGGGGAAGCCACCACCTTCCCCCTCATAACATTCTTTGTGAATAACCATGGGGGTTACATCCAAATGTTCCCAAGTTGAGAATCCCAAAATTCTCAAAATTGAAAGCCTTGGCATTTTGGAGGGCTATAACTTATTGTTCAAACCTTCGAGTGCGATGATGACGCACTCCCAACCTCCTCAAGTGATTCAAATGTGAGTCTACGATGAAAACCACAGAAAAGTACAAAATTGGGGCACACTCCTTGGTTCGTAGCATTTCGGGGGTACATGGGCGTGTTAGAGCTTCGAAATGGGATTAGGAAGATTGGCAAGCACTTTAATCACTCACATAGACCTGCACAAATCAAGCAACAAGTTGGTTAATGCATAGTTGGAGCACTTTTGTTATTAGGATGAGCCATAGGTAAACTCAGACTCATAAGACTCACCACATCCCGGACTTGGGGGAAGCCACCACCTTCCCCCTTATATTATACTCTATGTCTGGCCACGGGACCGGCATCCAAATGGCATTTTGTTTCGGGACTCCCAAATGGGAGTCCCAAAATTCCTAAAGTTGAGACTCCCGCGACTTTGGACCGCCCATAACTTTATGTGTAAATCTCCAATGGAGATGAGGTCTAAAGCAAAGTTGTAGCCTTCGTTGAGAGCTTTCCAATGATATGTGGCATGTCACCTACGCATAAGGAAATCGGGGCGATTCCTAACTTTTAGTGGTCAGAAGTCAAATTGCCAATTTGACTTTCGACCCTTCTTTTGGCCATAACTTGTGTTTTTAAGTGTCCAAATGGATGATGCGAGCCCATTCAGATATCTATGTTCTAAGAGCTTTTCAATGATATAGACAACATCTTAATCCAATGAATTTTGACCCCTACAATCGCCCTCTAAAGACTCGAGAGTCCATTGGGACTCCAATTCCCAAAGCAAGAGCTCATTTGGGAGTGTGAAGGTTCATTCCCTCACACTCTCTTGCACTCCCACGAGCATGAAAGGTGACTCCCGGGCTCATTCTTGGCCCACATCCTCATAAGCCCTTACCTTGGTCACGAACCTAAGGCTAAAGTTGCGATAAATGAAATTTGAAAAAAAGTTATACCCTTCGTCAAGAGCTTTCTAACGATATGTGACATACCACTTGCACGCAAGTAAATCAAGGCGATTCACGACTTTTAATGGTCAAAAGTCAAATTGGCAATTTAACTTTCGACCTTTCTTTTGGTCATAACTTATGTTTTAAATATTCAATTAGGTCATGTGAGACCATTTTAGACATCTACGTTTAAAGATCTTTTCAATGGTATAAGGAACTTTTCAATTCAATGAGTTTGGCCTGCTAAAATCACTCTCTGAAAATTCAAGACTTCATCAAGACTCCAACCCCCAATGTGGGATCCCACTTGTGTACGTGTGGGCTCATTCCTTTGCATTTTCCTACACTCCCATGAGCATGAAATGTGACTCCTAGGCTTCACATTTGGCCTGCACCTTTGCAAACCCTTGCCTTGGTCGTCAACTCAAGGCTAGGGTTGCGATAAATTAACTCTTTTGATGTTGCCAAATGTTGAATTTGCTTCCACTTGTGCTTTTCTTTAAGCCTCCAAAGCCTAATCCATATCAAAGCCATTTGAATTAGCAATGCACATGTTATGCAAACATATGTAAGCCGTCACCAAGTCTGGTGTGTGGTGCAATGGAATGTTGACTCTTTTGAATAAAATTCTAAACCTTCTTTTCAACATTCCAAAAACTCTTTCAATTGATATCCTTGTACTTGATTGGATAAAATTCTAGTGTGCCTTGTATCTTGGTAGCCCATCTTTGTCATATGTGAATGGAAAGTAGAACCATGGTCGCATTAGATAAGTAACATTTCCTATCCAGTAAAAACTTGTCTTTCATCACTCAATTTCCTAACTCTGATTTTGGATCTACCTTAGGTGCAATAATTGGAACATGACACTTAAGATCTATGGCACTTAAGATGTAAGGAATTCCATGTAAACATTCAAAACTAATGGCAATTTCTTTGATTTTGTTTCTGGTCAATTTAAGTATCACCAATGGTTTCAAGTGCTTTTGAATTGCTACACAAAATTCTCTCACTATAATGGATGTTGTACTTTCTACAATGCCATAGACCTCTCCACACATTTGTAATGAATATCCACTACCCAATCTTGCAAGAACCATTGTTATTCTAGCTTCCACAAGGATGTTCTATTTCATATTTGTATTTTTTTGTTTAAGACTTGGACTTACAATCCTAATCAAAGCATGAAATGCGTCAAAGTTTAACCTTGTACATTGTCAAAACATCTTTCCTAAAAAACTCCCAAAAAGTTGATTCTTCATATACCAACTGCCTTCTAATACCTCCATATGCTCTAAACTCTTGGTGGCATGTCCACAAAGTCTAAAAAAAATAGCAACACACTTATCATACAACAATGTTGTGTAATAGTTACTTGTTGCAATGAGATCACTTGTGTAATGACTCGATGGATGGCCATAGTAAAAACTAGGACCATCAATATCTTGTGCTATGCTCATCCATTGTGTTTTTGTAGTAGAAAGCACAAAAAAACAAATAGAAAGCAAGAAACAAAGAAAAAAACATGAAAAAAATGAAAAAAGAAAAACAAAGGACAACCTAATCTTCTCACTTGTGAATCTCACTTTTTTACTAATTAGACCCTCAAATTGGACCCTATGCCTTTACACACTCATTGTACCTTTTAAAGAAATATTTTTTAATGTGAAGAAGGGTCCAATTTAAAGGTCCAATTTGCTCCAATTTGCTTTAAATTGGTCCCTGGAATTTTGGACCCTGGACCCTTGTCTAAAGTGACCCTTAATATTAACCAGATTGCCAACCACTAATCAAAGAAAAATGTTAATGATGAGAGAAAAACTGCAAATGTGGTATTGTTGATTCAAAGGAACTCATCGTCACACAATGCACTGATGACAGGCATACATGCAGCAGCTATGTTGGTTAGTCTTAATATCCAGTCCATGGCTGATCATTGAGTGTAACCAACTCAATCTTGGAGCAAATCACTTTCTCCAGATGTGTTGTTGAACTGTACAAAGAAGCTGACAGTACCAACTGGAAGCACTTGGGCCAAGCAACCATAACTATGCTCTGTTCCCCTCAATGGATACTGTCTTTGTTTACTGCCAGAAATGCTCAAACATGGCGAGATTCATGAGCTCCCAAAAATAGATTTGTTCACTTTCCCTGTGGAATTAGATTTGATGGGTTGAACTCTCAAGGCCCACTCCACTGCATTTACACAAAAAAACAATTTTATGGCCAAATTTTAAGCTTTGGCTTAAGCTTTTGCTTTTGGGTTCAATCCCTCTTTACATGTTGACTCTTCAATGATACTCCATGTATGCAACTAGAACTACTATTCCATGCCAAATTGTGGTTCCCTGCTTTCTCCAATTTGTCAACATTACCTGCAACCCTAAATTGGAGAATTACCTGCTCATTTGTGAAGACAACTGAGTTATTGTATCATGGGGGTCTTGCAAAGCTAATAACACTACCATGTATATATTGTTGTCTTAATAACTCAACCATTGCCGTAACTTTACTTAATACTCTGTGTGTGCAGACAGCTCATGTCTTGTGCTTAAGCATTCAAGGCAACAGAGCCTAATGGTCAGAGCTCATGGCCTACTTGCAAATGGATCTCAGTTGCAAATGGTGACATCTGGGTGCCCCATACTGTGTGATATGTTACTAAAGTCAACCAAGCAACAATGAAGTTCCAGGTAATTTTATCATTCAAAAGTATGAGTAGGGAACCGGGAAGCTTCTGAGTTCAGAGTGGACCCTATAGCTGCCACCTTGTGATGGTTACAAAAGTGTGCAGGACCTGTAACTTGCAAGAGAGACTCATGAACATGGCAGATATCAACCCACACACATTGCCAGAAGCAGAGACATTCTGATCTTCTGCTTGTGGTTTGAAGCACAGAAGCTTCAGATGCCCAAGAAAACAAAATTCAATTCGTCTTGGTAGCATAAGCAGACAATCTCCTTAAGAAAAGAAAGAGAATGCATATTGCTTGCCACAAAATGCAGTTGAGAAGACTTACAGAGTTTATGGAAAAAGCTAACAACATACACTTGACAAACAAATATGCATTTGGTGCACAAGCAGTAGTTGAATGAATCAAGATCCTGTGTTTACTCATCATCCATGGCCAAGTACAACAAAGACCTGAAAGGTCTTGAGAAAACCTAAGGTGCTTGTACTCAGAAAACCATGGCAAGGAAACTTTCTTTTCAATTTGGATTCTTCTGGGTGGCAACTTTTCTTCCAACACCTCCCGTGATAGTAACCTTAGACAAGTTTTTTGTCCTGCACTGTGAGACTCATCTACTCCTGATGATAAAACCGATCTCCAATACGGAGAATCAATAGAGACTGACTGATTCTCCATTGAATCATGATGTACAGATCTTGGAACTGAATTGGGCTTAATCCCCACCAGCATTTGGTGCTGCCAAAACCCAGAGGTACCAGATCTACTTAGACTCTTCATGGAACATGATCCATAGCTGCTGAGTCCAAGTTGCTGCCCCACTGTAGGTTCACCCACTCTGACAGTGCAAGCAGAAGGCGAAGGAGGAGGAGTGGGGAAAAGTTCAAAGGAAGAGGCTGCTGAAGCTCCACAAGAAGATTCCATGAAGAATTCTGCCGGTGGACGTTGGGGAAGGTTCTCCTGGGTGCAACACTCCAAAGACCAATGTGCACTTGATGTGGAAGAAGAATCTTGGATCTCCGGAATGAGGATTTCACGGTTGACATTGGATGCATCAGCAACAACAAAAGCTGGGTGTGAGCGAGTGATCTCTGCATTTGCAAGCTCATAAGGAGTCTCGAACTTTTTCTGCGGTTTGGAATTAGCCTTAGGAGATCGAACCACGATCCATTCTCCTTGAGGAAGTGGACTGAGAGGCGACATGCCCCACCAATCCTTGCTACTGCTGCTCCCTGTTTGACGAGTTTCCTCGATCTGTGGCCTATTCCTGGGAGATTCCAGAGCTGCGAGTTTTTTCCAGAAGGAAGGAGTGGAGAGACGCGGAATAGAGTTCTCGAGTGAGGAGGAGAGAACCAAGCTGCTGCTCGTCGAACCGTGATGGAGCTCCAGAACGCTGGCGGGAGAAGCAGGAGCAACAACCTGAGTCTTCTTCGAGGGTCGAAATCCAGGAGCTCCAACAGCATCCACACATGATGCCGGAGCTTGTCCTGGATTCACCGTGAGAAACGGATGCTGGAGGAGTTGTGCGGCGGTCCACCGCTTGCAAGGGTCACGCTGAAAGCAGTGCGCAAGAAAATCATGCGCTTCCTGCGAGAGACAAGTGGGCGTTTGCGGCACCTCTTCTGTGCACCCAATGCGGTACAGAGCGACTAAAGGATCCGCAATGTGCGCCCATGGGGCACGTCCCGTGGCCATCTCCACAACAGTGCAGCCCAGCGACCAGATGTCCGAGGGCAATCCCTGCTCCTTCTGCAACACCACCTCAGGAGCCATCCACAGCAGCGTCCCATTCACCTTCCCCATCGCAGAGTCCTTCTTCAACTGCTGTCGCTCCAGCTCTTGCTCTTTCAAAACACCACAAGTCCGCCCCGCCGCTGTGATCTTTCCTTTCGAAACCTCAATACCTGCTGATGCATTGATGCGCTTCGCGGATCCAAAGTCCGCTAGCTTCACACTGCCTGCATTGCCAACGAGCACATTTCTCCCCTTGATATCGCAGTGAACAATTCCACGGTTATGGAGGTAATCAATCCCTCGCAAAATGTTCTGAGTGTAGGATCGGATGAGATGCTCATCCAGAGGCTGCGCTCCAGCGAATTGCTTCAAGAGATCTGAGAGACTGCCGCCAGGCATGTACTCCAGGAATAAGTTACGCATCCGCTTCCCGCCCTCCTCACTCCAGTCGTTTCCCAGGCACCGCACTACGAACTCTGACTCCAAACCTTGTAATATCTGGATCTCATTCTCCATTGCCGCCAGCGAATTCTTGGCACCAGCGTCCGCGTCCACATCACTCTCATTGAAACAAACAGCGGTTTTCACTGCAAAGAAGGAGCCTGTCACTCTATCCATCGCCAAGTTCACATGCCCGAAAGCCCCTGCTCCCAGCAAGTTTCCACGAATCCACGAACTCCCCATCACTGAAGTCTCTTTCGTAGCTGAATCCTTTGAACTCACTCACACAACATCAACACTCCCCAAAACAAAACAAAACAAAACAGCATAACTCATTCTCAATCCCAATGTGCGATCGATCACAAACCCAAAAAGATTCAACTCCAAAGACTGATGCAGCTTCAGTCACTCCACATTGGGTGAAGCCCACACTCTTGCTATTGCTAGCTGTAAGATCAGACACAAACTGTTGCACTGCTGCACAATGTGACACAAAACAACAGACTAGATTGATTTCATACAAGCTTCCCAAGGTGTGGGGGACTCCATGGCACTTGAACTATATATTGTATGGTGTGGAGATCATGAGAATGGAGACAACAGAATTGGGAGTGGGTGTGAAGTCGAATGAAGGCCTCACACCTCCTCTTTGTTCCTGCTCTTGCTACAAGTTGGTTGTTTCTTGTTTGTCTCTTAGACTACTGTCTCTTAGACCACTTACAAAGTTGTCTGTTTCTGGTGTGGGTTGCACATATGATCTCGTGTGGGGGACTGGCATATTTGATCACAACAACAGACTGATGATAAGGGGGGGAGCAGGGGGGGTGTCAGAAGTCTGGGGAGCAAGTGGTCTCTGGTTTTCAGAAATTCCTGAACCACCACCCACTCGATAATTAACTATAATACTATTTAATTTCCCGTCTGTGAATATTGCCCTGTTGCTGCTGCTACAGAGAGACACCCCCACCCCCACTTCTCGAGATGGGTAGTTTAATAATGCAGCATGATTCTACTTCCTCCCTATTGAGACAGAAAGCTAGTAAGAGAGCCCTGTCCGTTTCTGCCTGTTTTTCGAACACCAAATTGTTTTGTTTCTGTTACTGGGGTAAGTAATTTTCTGTTGGTATTGACCATGATTGGTAACGACCATGATTGGCAATCACCAAGAGTGTGAGAGTTTCTGTTTAGGGACCCTTTTTGAACCCACTCAACCACTGGCTTGGCGCAAACTTTCAGTTCCCAAGGTTGACTATGAGTTTGTTTGATTTTTCACACCCATTTTAATGGGGGAGTTCATTTTGGAAGCAAGGCTTTAGTTCCAATGGTCACCTCATGGGGG
>Ga0209611_10000354_pt1 | contig 64727 bp, 41 predicted proteins | sample S1TSphgellanicum_3_FD_187693 | JGI IMG/M metagenome (GOLD analysis project Ga0209611, IMG submission 187693) | Host-associated microbial communities from peat moss isolated from Minnesota, USA - S1T2_Fc - Sphagnum magellanicum MG (SPAdes) (version 2) | ecosystem: Host-associated > Plants > Peat...
TATATTTTTTTTTTGCGGCCCAAAGTGACCCAAATAAACCCTGCTTCCAAAATAAGAATATAGTGCCATGCTCTTGCGATACACAGTGCATCTCAAAAAAATTTGCGAGTCATAATTCTTCGCAATACTGCAAAAGCCAAAAGACCAATAATACCATGTCACACAGACATCGCTACACTCTTGGGGGTAAAATCATTCCAGAACACGTTTGCAAAATCTATGATTTCGCAAACTTTTAGCGGCATTCTGAGAATCCCAAAAAGTTTGTGTGGTTTCCGATATAAGATCTAACGCAAACTTGTTGGGATTCTCAAAATGCCGCTAAGGGTTTGCGATGGACCTTATTTCGGAAACCGATAGACTTTTGAGTCGATTCGCCAAGTCGTTGCGACGATGGGTTTGTTACAAATAGTTTTCGATGTAATGTCAATCGTAAACGGTATATAGAAGCAGTTACAATCATAAAAGGTTTGCGATTGTATCAAGTTTGGGAGTTGTGAAGGACTTGCGATTGTACGGGTGCAAATGTTGTAGTATCGCAAAGGCTTAACAGTTTGCGAGGAGTTATGGTTCGCAAATGCGGGTTTTCGGAAACTTCTTTCTTTATTGTTTGCGATGATATGTGGATCGCAAAATAGCCCCCTGTTATTATAGTGAAACCCATACATTGGGACAAACTTTTGTTTGTAAAATTTCAAATGGCTTTCATAGTTTTCTTTGTGCATTTTTAACAATTTGATTTTTTTATAAACTTCCCAATTGGTGTCATATGCAGATTCCTTGTCCTTTGATAAACTATTTAAGCCGTTCATAGCTAAACCAAGTTTAACAGCTTTAAAGTCCTTTATAAACACAAAATGGTGTTGAGGAACAAAGCATGGATGGTTATTCCCCTGTCCTAGATGATATCCATGTTGGTTGTTCATCTTGCTCTCAAAATCGACATCCTCAAAATGGAGCAGACATTCCAAATTGGTTATTAAGAGGGGGACAAAGTTTTTTATGTTTCACCTTTCAATTGGAAGGGGCAAGAGGGATTCCAAAAGCAGCACATGTTTTTTTGGAGTCATCAATTGGATGTTTGAAAATGATAGATTTGAATATTTTTGTTTACAATCCTAACTTCAAGTCTCTTTCTAAGCACATTTTTTTTTGTTTGGGATGGTAATCACAAGTTGTAAGTTCAGTTTTTTTAAATTAACCATATGCATGATGATGAACCCTCCTAACACATCTCTATTGATTCCATTGTCCTTGACACCTCTCATGGGCTTATTGAGCTCTTCATTACCATGACGGAATTCAACAAGTATGTTTTTGAACCTTCTATTTTTTCCGACATTAAATTAGATTTAAAGGATTTTGTTCTCATTCCTTTCTGTATCTATGTAGGTTAGTGGAGTTGGATCACGTAAAACCTAGCCTTTTTCATGAATTTTTCAAAATTCAATTAATTGGGATTATCTCCTTGGAGGAGTTCAAGGAGGTGCTATTAATAAAGGTTTACAAAAAATGTCAGTCCAAGTCCCACAAGACATGGCATTCCCTAACTTCATAAGTTAACATATGTATAAAGTATGACATATTTCAAACTCCCTTCAAGACTTTTCTTTTGTTTTTTTTCCAACTTGTTCATCCTTGGTTTTTTTGTTCTTGCAATGAAAGATTTATGTAATTAGGTGTCACAACCTTAGCCTTGGGCTTGCGACCAAGGCAAGGGCTTGCAAGGTTGCAAGCCAAGAGGAAAGCTCGAAAGTCACATTTTATGCTCCCGAAAGTGTAGGAAAATGTGAGGGAAGGAACCTTCACACTCCCAAGTGAGCTCCCACTTTGGGAGTTGGAGTTCCGATGGACTCCCAAATCTTCAAAGAGCAATCATAGGGGTCAAAACTCATTGAATTAAAGCGTCCCTTATATCATTGAAAAGCTTTTGGAACGTAGATGTCTAAAATGGGCTCGCATGATCCATTTGGACACTTAAAACACAAGTTATGGTCAAAAGAAAGGCTTGTGGCTCATCCGTGCACCAAAAGTGCTTTAGTTAGACACTAACCAACTTGTTGTTTGGTTTGTGCAGGTCTGTGTGAGTGATTGAAGTGCTTGTCAATATGCCTAATCCCATCCCGAAGCTCCAACACACCCCTCTACCCCCGAAGTGCTACGAACTAGGGAGTGTGCACCCAACTTTTTACTCTTCCATTGTTTTAACTTTAGACTTACATTTGAGTCTATTTAGGAGCTTGGGAACGTGTCATTGGGGATGTCACAATCAAATTGCATTATGAAGAATTCCCTAACATTTAGGACCGCTCACCACTGAAGCTCCAGAAGCAAATGGAGAAAACTATAGAGTAGGTGAGGAAGGAACATTATTTGGCCTTTTGTGAGCACTTGCCAATATGTGATCCTTTTCTGGGTGCAGATTTCTTGAAGGAGATACAAATTCATTATGATATGAACTTAGAACCGGAGATGCTAACAAAAAAGCTCCAAATGCTCGCTTATTCCTGCATTTTGGCCGAACAAAAGTTCTTACTACAATGGAAGCTAATAGTATGGGAGACTTGTTTTTTTTGAAAGTTCAAGCCTAAGGATGGCATTTGAAGAAGCAAAACTTAAAAGCAACAATTTAGGAACAAAGAGGTTGTCATACGGGTTTTGTACAAATATTCCAATTATACAGCTTCATTCCATTCTCAAGTTGCTACAAATTGATTTATGAATGTTTGTTCGTAGGCATACTTTCTTTTACATCACCACAGAACTTCCCCTTGTTTCAGCATTGAAAGTAGGATAATTTATAACTTTTTATCATATTTCTTTATATATGAAGGCATTGTTCATTATCCCACAAGTATTCCTATCATGTATTGTTATTCCATGGTGCCATTGATTAGCTCCCCAATCTCATGGACATCTGGTGTGACCCCAAGGCCAATAGCACTATGTTATGAAAGGGCTCAAGAATTGGCTTGCTCCCCATCTTCTCAAGTGCAAGGATGTTAATTCACAAGCCTACAAGCATGCACATGAGTAGGTGAACATGAACACATGATCAGGAACAAATATTTTTAAAATATTTTATCCATCCGGAATTATTTTTTGACGCGTATAATAGAATCTTTGTTGATGTGGAAGAATATTTTGCCATGTGTCCATGGATGAATGATAGTTATGGATTAAAAAATGGATGAATTTAATTTTAAATGTGACCAACAAATGTCATTTTTATGAAAAATTGAACAAAAAACAAGGTCGAAACAATTTGTTGGTTTCTTTCAAAACAAATCCACAAATGAAATGTTCAAGTCACAATTTGAAGCCATACTTCATATTTCTTTAATATGAAATATATTCAAGTTTTGCAACATCTTAACCATGCAGAATGTTAAATTAAATCTCATAGACCCACCAATAGATATGTGCCAATTCGAACATTAATTGTTCACCACCACAAGGCATGTGTTTATTAGGAACAAAAACAATATGAAATAGCCCACGACACTTCACATTACCTACACTAGTGAACAATTTTTTATTAATTCTTTCATTCATTCTCTCATCCTTGAGCATCTAACATGATTTTGCTACTTGCAAAATCAAATTGCATTTTTTTCCTATACTATTAATTTGTTTGATCTATACAACAATCCTTTATTTTACAATGGTAAGAGGAAAAATTTCATCAATTTTCACACCAAACACATTGGAATCAATGATTGAATATACATTACTTTCAAACATACTTGAGAGAATATGAAATGACACAAAACCGTGGAAATGTCAAAGAAATGACAATCGGTTACTCCCCCTCCAACATTTGTTAAAAATAAGAACATGGGGAAAAGAATGAAAAAGAACAATTGACAAACAAATGAATGGGTGGCCTGGCAATGGGTGAATGCAAAGATAGATGAAGAAAGTCTTGCAATATTGAAACAAACTATAAACATTCCAAAGGAGGATATGAAAGACTACCACTAAGTGATGTTTACACATGCCATGAAGTTTTTCAAGAATGTGCAAGTTTGAAAAAGCCCATTCCAAACTACTTTTTCACAAGTTTACTCAGTGGTTTGTCAATAGAATATTTAGTAACCCTTGGAAATCTGCTATCAATAGAATTCTTGAAACCCCAAATATGACTCTATGCAACTCTAGGTAGGTGAACTTGGTTGCCACGAGATTTAAGAAACAAAGTTTTAAAACTACCAGTGAATTATCAAACAAGGTCAGCCCCAAAACCATGAAATGTGTATGATAGTTAAAAGAAATGACAAATCAACAATTGAAGGAAAAAGAAAAATACCATTGTTTGCAATATATTGTGGAAGAATGCAAGTGTTAAAATGAATATTGGTTGAAGTTGAACACTAAAATTGATTATTGAAAAAATCGAATAAACTAATGTTGAAACAAAACATCATGATGAATATGAGAAGCGACCATTAAAAACTTTCACAAACACCACCAGATTTGGATATGTTCTCAATGGTAGAAATAGGAGATTTCAAGACTATAAATGTAAAGATGCAGGCAATGAATGATGGGGATATTTGAATCACTTGCAACATTATAAAATATATGGGATAGTGATGAAAATGTTTTTGACAATGCTTTTGAGCAACCTACAACAAAAACAATGTACAAGTATGGAGGATGTTCACAAGGAAATTCATTAAGGCATCAACATAGCCACGTGGTTTTCACAAGGTGAAAAATGCACCAAATTAAATACATCCAATATGTGTAATGTATAATCCAATTTTTTTAATGCACATCAATTAAGATATAAACATGTTTAGATTGTCCACACGATTGTTTAAATAAACTCACTACATATTTAAAGATCAATTGTACATCCAAATATCAATTGAAGCTTGGAAAATGTTTTGATTGTTTCAAACTTGAAATGAAGGTCTATGAAGAAGTGCAATGAAGTACAGGAATAATGGATGCCAAAAGGCATGAACACATGGCATGTATAAAAAATGGCATGAAGCCACATTAGGTCCAAGGGCCAATGAAGTGATCACGATTACATGTTACACACACCACGCATGACACGAATAGGAAACATAGTTGTTCTACCAATTATAACATTTTAGTGTAATCAATCCCATCCAAATGGTCCAAATATTGTTAAACATTTTTTAAGAGATCATTGAATGAACTAATTTGAGAACAACACTATAAAAATCTAGCCTTTGGGATATGTTTACAACTTTGTAGCATTGCACAATGTCACGATATCCATATCCCAAGCACTTTTGTTGAATGCCGAGAGATTTGGAATATTACCCATCAGTAGATAGAAGAAAACTAAATAGTGTAATGCAAAGTTCTAATCAAAGGTTGGGTATTGGGCATCTTCTAACCACTTGTCGGATTATAAAATATAGGGGACAATGATAAAAATGTTTTGCCCGGAGTTTCTAAACAACTTGCAACAAACTCCTAGAGACAATCCATGGCTAACACACCTGACGAATCAAAATTATAGAACACGACTTCATAAGCAATGTGAGCACTTGTTCGAATTTCAAGTTGACAAGAGAATAAATGAATCAATTAATCTTGCTACGAAAGTGGCCGAAGAATGCTTTTGATGCTGAAAATGATGCATACGAAACACCAATACTTGCTTACAATAGAGAGTTGGATGTTCTTGTATCGGCCAAATCTATTACCAAATGTGATGTGGAAGAGGAAAGCTCCTCACCATACTCAAAAGATGTAATGACAAATTCAAAAAAGGAGATGACAAATTTGAAAGACACCACCCCATCGGCTACACCATAGTCTACAACAAATTCCAATGAATTAAACGACCCACCAATGGCACGAATTAGCTCAATATGTCCAAAAAGGAGTTTGGCAACACATCTAAAATTGGCAACAATTATAAAAGCTTGGTAAGAGGAGTTAACAAATCTTTGTAGACATGGTTCTTTGAGGCTTTGATGTAGTAAAATATATTTTTTGTACAAAGAAAATGCTTTTTGAACCAATATGCATTTTTGAATTAATAGAGTAGTATGTTTGTTGTCTTTGAATAGAGCATATGGGGAAAAAAAATTAGAAAAAATGCATAGGTTACTTAAAGTAGACGATACCATTGGTTTCAAAACGAGCATCACATTTTGAACTATTTAACAAAAATGATATCCCAAATTTTTCATTTCATTTCCTCTAAAATAAAAAAGAATTTAAAATAATTGAGTGTCGTGTATAAGGTACAATAAGGAATTGCATGAGTCATATTAGAGAATAAAAAAGGGCCTAGAAGGATGAACTAGCTTGAGAAATGACAACAAATATAAACAAATTATAAAATGATAGATATGCTTCCAAACATCACAAAGAAGTTAAAAGAAATATGAAGGAACCCAAAAAAAAATTTGCATTGAATCTAAAACACTTGACCTCGACCTACCCTCTAGAATCAATTGTTGTAAAAGATAGTCAAATTGAATGGGATGACCACTTAAAACCAAGAAAACTTCCATGTAAAAGATTTGATGATGGGAGGAAATTTAATATGCATTTTGAAGCAACTTAAACCGTTGAAAAGCTAGAAGAACACCATTAAAGAGTGATGAAACACACTACTATATTTTTTGGGTTTTACAAGTGTCTTTTGCAACTAAAATTCAGTTGCATGCGACACATGAAACTGAAAATTTGTGTAGTTGCCTAAGATAAGTTGCACATGACATGCAACTGCATGCAACACTACGTATGCAACATGTATATACGATGTTAGTATACATGTTCATATATACATACCAATCCAAATGTAGTTGCACCTTATGTGCAACTTTCCTTGCAACTACATGCAATTAATCAAAATATGACACATGTTTAAAAATTAGACAACTAGCTTGTGGACACGTGTCATTATTTAACTTTTTTGTGTTTTCAAAATTAAAAATTCATTGGATTAATTACAATCATTAAATTTTTTGCCATTATGATGATGACACGTGGCACACCATGGAACGTTCATTGACCATTTGACACGTGTTCAATATTTAACACCAATTATATGGTGACACATGGCAATCAAGGCTCACCTATTTTTTTAAATTTTAATATTAATTAATGGAATCTTAGTCATCCAATTTATGGCTAATAAGATGTTGACACATGGTGCCTAAGTAGGTAGATAATAATTAAACCATATTAAGGAAGTAGGTTTATTTAGGTATGTAAGTAGGTTGAAAAATAGCTAGGCTTAGGTTATATAAATAGGTTTAGAATAATCCGATTTTATTTTTAAGTTTGACCATTTGATAAAGGTCAAGTTTTTTTCATTTTCTCATCCCTAATGGCACTTGGTATTTGGTTTCAACATAACTATTGCTCCTACTTATATATTAAGCCAAATAGAATTGGAAGCCAAAGGATATGGGTTAAAACATTCCATTGCAAACCTCATGAACCAACCTAGTTATACATTAGATGCAACTACTGTATTAAAGTATAACAACTAGGGGAGGGTTCTATTGCTTTTGGTGTCCAAACAAAACTTGAAGCCCTCTTCTTGGTGCATCTAACACACTAAGAATCGTTGAAAACAGATTAGAAATGAGAATGTTATGGCCCCCCCAAGTAAAGGGGGTTAAAAAACTCAAAAAAGAAACTATTAAGGTCGGTTCTTAAACACCCAAAAAGTTCATTTTATGTTTTTTTTGCTATTAGAGTTCCAATGTGATTTGTAGGACTTCAGATGGCGCTCCTATAGCACTTTAAATCGTTTAAAATGAATAAGAAATAAGAAAGTTATGGGCTTTGAAAGTAGGAGGGGTCTTAAGAAAAAAACAAAAAAAAAACATTTTATAACTTAGAAAACTTATTTTTGTTATTTTCTTCTTGTTAGTTTTTCATTACTCCTTTTCTTTTGCACTTCAAAGGTGATTATAGGATATTTAGTAATTATGATTATTTAATGAAATTACGATTTTAATATTATTATCTAGTTTAAATTAATAATTAATTTAGGACATTTGTATACTTGTAGGTTAATTAGTGTAGCCTATTTACATTAATATTTTAACATAAATAATAATATTTAAATAAATAATACCTATATATATATAATTGATTATCAATATAATTATAATAAAAATTTAATTAATAATTATGATTAATTATAATAGAATTATAATATTATCATATTAATTGATTTTGAATAATTTTTTGTTTAATCAAATGTACATTTTCTGAAAAAAAATCCAAAATAAAATAAAGTCAAACATATTTAAACCATGGTTTAGTTTAACTTAATTTAACCATTGTCAATTTTAACCTAATTTAGTTTAGCCATAAATATTTTAGCATAATTCAATTTAACCATATTTATTTTATCCTAATTTAATTATTTTAATTTAATTTAGCCACAATAAATATAGTCTAATTTAGTTTAACCATAAATTATATAGCCTAACTTAATTTAGCCATAATTAATTTGGCCTAACTTAGTTTAGACATATTTATTTTAATCTAATTTAATTTAGCTTAATGTAGTTTAGCCATAATTAATATAGTTTAATTTAATTTAGCCTAACTTGATTTAGCCATAATTAGTTTGGCCTAACTTAATTTAAATTAATTTAATTTAGCCATAATCGGTTTAATTTAATAAATTTAGCCATGGTTAGTTTAACTTTTTTGTTTATTTAGCTTAGGTTAGTTTAACCATGGTTAGTTTAACCTAGGTTAGTTTAGGCTAGCCTAAGTTAGCATGGGGTTAACCTTAGTAATAAAGGTACATAATACTATTATATATAGCCTATGTAGATATATTAAGTATAGTATTTAAGTATGTATGAGTTTAGGCCATTATTTTTATGACACGTGTGCATGTTATACACATTTAGTTGCATGTTAGTTGCACACATAACTGTATGGCCCAAAAATTATACAATACCAAATTTGTAGTTGCAAACATGACCAAGATAGTTACAAATGCCAACCAGTTGCATGCCAGTTGCATAGTGATTGGTTGTATATAACAAGATTTTTAGTAGTGACATTCCACAACCTTAATCATGATAATTGTGGAAATTGTTGTAGGAAATGTTTCAATCCTATTATGGGAGCCTCAAAACAATAGATCTAAAGAGATAAAATAAAAAGGATGAAACAACATAATGTAAAAAACACTCTCAAGATGTGTATTAAGTAGTGAAGTATTGCATAATGAGTGCTTATGTTGTTTTTATTAGAGGATCTATATTTTTATTTTTATTTGATAGGATTGACATCCATGTTTGAATATCTATGTAGAAATTGAAAAGGAAGAAATGGAACATATCAAAGAATTCAAAAATCTAGAGAATTAGAAAACTTATTATTGATAAAATGAACTTGTCAATTGAAGCATCAACAAGGAGGAATTAAAGGAGTATTTCACTCCACTCCAAAGCCCAAATTACAATGATGATGTTAGATTAGAAAGTAACAGTGAAGTTCGGTTTTCACATAGGAAGATATTATGAAATGGGAGATTGGATATCATAGAAGACTTACAGGAACAATTTAATGAAAACATTTATCTAAATGCACAATAGTAACTATTACAACATGGGAGAGAAAACAGAGCTAATGAAGTCAACCAAGGATTACATGATTTGTTTGATAACGTTATCTTCAAGGATGGAACACTAAGAATTACAAAGAGTAATATTATATAATTCAAGGAGAGATAAACAATTTATTGAAGGAATGTGGTGGAATAGAAATAGAATTATGAAATCCATTGAACACCATAGTGTTTTGGTAATAATTATAGATAGCTTCATAGTACCTTTGAACTTGTTACAAAATAAACCTATATTTGAGACTCTTTTAGGTTTTCGTTGCTATGAACAGAACTATTTGTATTTTATAAAAAAAAAACCTCATCGCTTTTTGAATTGTCTCCAAATGGAATAGCTTGGAAAGTATACTAGTATAATATTTGTTTAATTAAGAACTCAAAACCTACTGAGTATAATTCTTTTAAAGAAAGGCAAGATGCATAAAATGCATAAGAGAAACAAGATTTTGAAGAATTCATGCAAAGGGATTCACAAAATTGCCGCTCTAGGAAGAAAAAGAGAATGAAAAATCCATGTCTCATTTAAGTACAAACACAATACAATCAAAGCCAAAATTCCATAAATGTCTTAAACACTAGCTTTTTTCATTTCATCATCAATGAATATTTCAACACTAGGATGGTAATGGGTCCTAGGCTCTGGAGATGGGGGGATGGAGTATAAATCCACCAATGCAAGTGTAGAAGCCTTAGCATATGAAGGCAAGATAAAGTTTTGATGAAGATTCTAAAGGAATCCAGGATGAACAAAGAATGGCACATGTCGTCTTCTCTATCTGTTAGCCTCTTTGTAAACAAAAACCAAAACATAAAAAAAACTAAGAACATTACAAATTTTAAGTTATATAAGTAAATTGATGCAACTAGACATACTCAGAATTGAGATTAATTATGGTTCTCTTCTAGATGGGAGAATCGTCATCAAGGTTGAATTCAAGCTTGACAATGTTCTAGTCTAACTTTGCATCCAAAAGCGGCTTGAAAACTTCATCAAAGATCTTTGAATCAGCCTCGAGTGCAAGGATTGGCCTCCCTAGCGCTCGGCAAGCACAAATACTATTCCATGTAAGAACAATCAAAAGCAAAAGTTAGAGACACAAAAGGTTGCATAAATAACTTGGAATTTTAAAAAATAAGAATGATATGAAAGTAAATACCGGTCCCACAATTAAGGTGCACAATTGTAGAATCTAGTGACAAGCAAAGATCGATAAAAGCCTACAATGTGATCACATGGAACTCTTTTGACACCTTAAAAGCCCGTCCAATTTGGGATCTAGTCATTGAGGTGGCATTAATGTAGTTGTAGAGGACATCTTTTGCCTCAAGATTAGTACCCCTCTCGACCATATTGATAGAAGGGGCAAAAAATTGAAACCTTGAGGAAAGCATGGTGCCTAGAGCTAGATCTTTCATAAGAAAGTTGACATGGCTTGCAAGAGTCTACAAGAAAAAACCATAGTTCGGGTCAATCCTAACTTTTAGTGAATGCAAAGAAAGAAAACAAATGCAGAAACAAAAATTCGTGGTACCTAAGAAAATGGATCCTTGCTACTCATATAGGGGCTTGAGTTAACAACAACCCCCTTCATGCAAACCTTCAATTGGTAGCTTCCAAGAAGGATCGAATTTCTTTCAACACTCGTGGGTCATCTACATGCATGATAATGAAAACCTTTTTATTAGATAGAAACATGCTTACAAAAAATATAATGGACTCAATAAAATTATCCATTCACCTGTTCTAAAGAGGAATGAGGGATAGTGGTTTAGAGACATGTGGAATTGGGAGATCAGATGGTACATATGTTATAACAAGGTCAACCTTATTCTCAAAAGCAACCTAAAAAAACACAATTGTTTATAAGACGAATTAGACAAATTAATCTAGAAAAAAATTAGGATAAATCCAATTGATATCAAAGAAAGAAATAAAGTTGTACAAATAATTGATGTAAGCTATTGGCATTCAACATTTGTTGTTGAAAGTTGAATCCCAAAAGTTATATGCTCTTGGGTACCAACTTTCAACACTAAAAGTTGAATCCCAAAAGCTCTACGTTCTTGGCCTTCAACTTTCAATGTCGAAAGTTGAAGGCCAATAACATTGGGCTCTCGATCTTCAACTTTCAACATTGAAAGTTGAAGACCTAGACGTTTGGGCTCTCTGTCCTCAACTTTCGGTGCCAAAAGTTGGAGACTGGAACTTGAATGTTTTTGGACTTCAACTTTTAGTGTCGAAAGTTGCAAACCCAAAACCAAGTGCTCTTGGCCTTCAACTTTTGGTGTTGAAAGTTGAAACCTAAGATTCCTTTAGAATCCACATACTCTTGGAATAGAAAATTTTGTCCTAAGAAGTTGTTGAAAAATATTAATGAAAAATCAGAATATTGGGAAGGGAATTACCTCCTTCATGTAGTTTGTAATGCTTGAATGCTCAGGTGGCCATACCCGAGTCTAGATCTAAGATGCAAGAATTGGGGCCCAAAAGACATTCATCAATCTCACAATGGAATGATAGTGAGCAAAACTAAAAATTAACAAGGGAATGAGTAATGGAATTTGCTTCTCAATACTTGATGCTCTTGCACTAGGGGTGGTCTCCTCATGTTGTCTTTTCTAGTGTTACTACTAAGGAGATTGAAACTCGTGGAGGTCTAAAATCACAACCTCTTCCTTGATTAGGATGGTTTGAGTGGAAGTCATTGGAAAATCTTGAAGAGATGCCACACCCAAGCCAAGCTCTACCTCTAATTAAGATTGAATGGGAACATCTTCCTTGTATTGCATCTGTAATGTGGATTCCGAATTATGTTTCTTTCCCTTCCGCTTGCCCCCCTCCAATTTTTTCTTAGTTGGTGTCTCCTTTTCCAAAGCTCCAAGTCCCAAAGAAATCCCGATTCATGTTTCTTTCAAATCTCATACTCTAACGAAGGAGTGTTCTCCTTCAGGTAGTCGAGATATCAATCACAATCCAAGAGATGTGGAGAGCTCCAATCTTTCAACATGTCCTTCATGTACATAATGCTATATGTCTTTGGATCTCTCCATATCTCAAGGAGTCTTGAAATTCCAAATATGGCACCCCTCTGAAAAAACATAAAACATAAATACCTACAATGATTAGAAAACAATACAAAGTAAGTGGCAACGAAATCCAAATGCTAATTGGAAGATTAAAATGCAATTCACAATGGATCAAACAAATGTGGAATGGTTGTATTAAAAATAACCTATAAACCACCTATTTATTTGGGCTTCAGTCCCACCAATCCCATCTTTGGACCTGAACTCCTTAAGGAAACACGTTCCCAAAGAGAAAGTTTCCATTCCCAAATGTAATCTAATAATGTTGGTAGATCTTTGTATTTGAGAAGCTGAATGGAAAGATAAATAATTGTGGCAAAATATAATTTTTACACCTCCGCCTCCAATTGCAAAATGCTGAATGTGAGTTTTCAATCGCTGCAAATACAAAGAATATAATGTTTAAAATGGGAAAGCAATTACCTGACACCAAAAAGTTGCCTTGTGGAGCCACTTATCAAAAGTTCCATCCAAGAATCCTTGTTTTGGGAATTTCACTACTTCCCTTAGCACACCAGATTGGTTCCAAGGTTTCAACCAAGATACCTTCTATTCATTTGAAACCTATGCAAAAGCTAACATTTATAACTTCTTAGTGAACATTTCAAGTTTTGAGTTCATATTATAGTGGACTTGAATCTATCTCAAGAACTCAAGACCAAAAGCAAGGCCACAAACTAACAAATGTTTCGTGAAGGTGGAGGTATGATCCTTTCATACCCAATCCATCACCTTGTCCATAGGTGCCTACAATCTGGAAGGTGACTTCAATTTCTCATCCAAAATTTCTTCATAATAATGTTTTATGGCCATGTTTGCTAAAGTATTTCCAAGTCGAAAGCTCACGCTGCAACAACAAGAAATTATTTATGTAAATCACATATTTTAATAAAAAAAACTAACACATTCAAATGGAAAGACTTGGAAGGAATCAAACCTTATAGATATAGTCAAAAAAATTCTCTTGCGTCAAAAAGTACTAAGTCTTTCTTGACTTGTTTTCACATCTCTTATAGACATTGGGACTGATCACATCCTTGAACTGGATCAAAGGAACCATGCCAATGCTCTAGATGTGGAAGAAATCATGCACTAAACTATGCTTCATGTAATCAATTTGACAAACCTGGAAGGTTGAAACAAAATTCACAAATAACTTTAACTTCAATGCGCAAAGAAAAGAACAAAAGAAACAAATGAATAACAAGAAAGGATGGGAACTTTGAAATTCACAATGTTAAGTTTGAATCTTACTTGTTCATGTTTGTCATTAAAATGAGGAGGTGGACAAAGCCCTTTCATGTATCTAGCACAATGGAATCCATTGTTATGTGCCAAGAAAGGTCATGCGGGTGAACTTTAGAGATGTAAGGCATCTAGGCTTGTAGACGATGGTTGCCGTCCCACACATAGAACATTCTCCCATTGAACCTCTGTAGATCTTCATCCAAGTTTAGCCCCTCGTTAAATGATGCATTCACAACCTTCCAATGATTGTCCCACTCATGGATGTGATCTACAACAAATGCCTCCTCCCCTTGCCAGTTTGTGGGAGAGATATAAATTTTTTTGTCACCTTTTCGATAGGCCATTTGGAATGTTTATTCCATCTTGAACACATCAATCTTGAGGGTTGGCCTCACAACTTGGATGCAGATCATGTGGCAAAGGGGTATGTTCATTTGAGCCTTGGCCTTAGGATGAATCTTATGCCTCTCTAGCACCTCAACTATCTTGACCCTTTGCTCCATTTGGACCTCAAGGATTTCCTTGTCTCTAGTTGTACTCATTGCCTTCGATTGCGTAGAAGGTTTAGAGGTCAAGCCCACCTCCTAATTAGACAATGTTATGGTTGAGTTAGGTTACATTCGAAGCAATTCACAAGAATAAACAAAAGAGGAAGAAGATTCAAATTTATTTCAAAAGAAAAGTGGATAGTAAGTACTTGTGTAGAGGTGGTTTCCGGCACCAATTGACATTCATGGACATCCATTTTTGCATCCGGTTGTGAGTTAAAGCTCTACACCTTCAAACAAGTGGGGGAAAAAAACTTCAAGGAATACAAAAAATGTAAAAATAGGAATATGATGAAGAGTTGTGAATAGTAAAAATACCTCCTCATAATCCTTTTCCAACAACCTTTGTTCAACCAACTCAGCACCTTCCAAAGATGGTGGAACCTATAGGAGAAAATTAATTGAGAAAAAAAAAAAGATTCATAATTTGAGAACAAAATGTGAAAAAGAAAGAGTTTGAAATACCTTTGTAGATGGACTCTTGGTATTGAAAGAACCTTACAAAACAAGGAAATGAAGGGAACAAGGTCACATAAAAATCAATAACGACATTCATTAAATAGATTTGAGGAAATTTCTACATATTTAAAAGTTCCAAGCTTTGGAGCTCTTGTTTTTAGAAGAGCTTGATGAAAATTTGATTATTCAGCCTCCAACTTTTGGCGTTGAAAGTTCGAGGCCGAACAATCAAATTTTTTTACTTCACCTCTTATGGAGTTCTAAAACAAAAAGCTCGGGAACTCCACTAGAGACCAATCAAAAATGTTTTAAGCTCAACCTCCAACTTTTGATGTCGAAAGTTGGAGGCCAAGCAAGGACATCTTATGATTGGGAGCTCTTATGGAGCCCCCAAGCACGAAGCTCGAGAATTCCATGAAAGGCCAAGCAAAAACATTTTCCTCGGCCTTTCATGAAGATCCCGAGCAAGTTGTTCAACTGATCCATGAAAGGCCGAACACAAAAAAATGTGCTTGACTTCCAACTTTCAGTGCCAAAAGTTGAAGGTTGAATGCATTTTTTTACGCTTGGCGGATCTTCAACAAATTTGAAATAGGCCAAGTGCAAATTTTCTTCCATTTGGCCTCCAATTTTTGGTGCTAAAAGTTGGTGGTCAATCACCAAATTTTTTTCCTCGACACTTGTTGGAGCTTTGAGTTCAGAAGCTACAGGATCTACTAAGCTCCAAGCTCGAAAGCTCTAATACATGCCAAGTTTAATTTTTTTTGCAACAGTTGGCTTCCAACTTTTGAGGCCAAAAGTTGGAGCTCGAATGCATAAAAAATACTTTTGGCCCTTCTATGAGAATCCAAACTTTGAGCTTGGAACCTCCCACACATGCCAAGTGCAAGGTAATTGCGTTTGGCCTCCATCTTTTGGTGACAATTTTTTTGTGTCAGCCCCTCCTTGAGCTTTTGAGCTCCAAGCTTGGAAGCTCCAAGAGAGGCCAATGCAAATTTTTTTACGCTCAACCTCTAACTTTCAGCGTAAAAAATTGGAGGCCGAACACAAAAACATTTGCCTCGCCCTCTATTGAAACTCTTAAGCTTAGAGCTCAAGAGCTTCAAGAAAGGCCAAAGCAAATTCTCTTGCCTTAGCCAAGCTCCTAAGAATCCTAAAAACCTACAAAACTTCAAATTTTGTAAAAACTCACAACAAACATTCATAAAAGAAAAAGCTTGAAAGGAAAAGGATCAAGCTTGGAGACATATCTCAAGTTGTTGTGTTTGTGTGTCCCCCACCTCCTACAAGAAAAGAACACAAAAACATATATGTAAAAATCTCAAGGAAAATATTAGGGTTTCCAACACACCTTTTTCAAAAAACCAAGCTTCAAAGCATGATTTCAAGCCCAATTTCATCTTTTATTCACTAAAGACACATTTTCTCATTCAAACTTGCTACAAGGCGAAATGAACAATACTCTAATGCTTTCAACTTGTTATAGTAAGTTCTTTTTTACATTAGAAAACAAAATGCATTTTTTTTGGGCCTCTAAGACAAATGATCAATGAGTTTTTCTACTAAAAACAAGCAAACTGCATTTCATAAACTAGATAATATGCATTGCACTTCAAAAATATTATGCTTGCTTGTTTAACTTGATCAACCCTTATGAAGAAGAGGTTGCGTTGCATATCCTCTATTAGCTGCAGCTTCTTTTTGGCCGACATTTTTATATTTTGTCTTCGTTACTTTGGATTTGTCCATTGGAAACTCTATTTTCACCTTCTTTGTCTGGGAGTTCTAGAGTTCTCTTGAGCAACACCCTCTTCTTGCATTTAAAATTGTAGCTTCTCTTTTTTAAACAACAACGTTCAACTAAAACAAAGTTGTTCCCTTTCTACGAACTTCAACATTTGCTGCAAGAACTAGCATCTAATATTTTCTTTTATAGACTCGAACACACATCTTTATATCTTTATATATATATATATATATATATATATATATATATATATATATATATATAAATTGGCAAATATAATTAGGTTTTGATTAATAGTTATAAATCATAATTAGAATTCAACATTTGAAATTAGATATTTATTCTTTTAATACGATTTTTTTTTAAATATGGAATTTACATTTCTTTATTACAACTGCTATTTTCAAAAAATAAATTATTCCATATGTTTTTATATGTTGAGTGACCATATGAAAGCCACTTTTGAAAGGTTATTTAATCTTGTTAATTCAATGTTTTCATAATTTTTGGTGTTCTAATAATGAATTTCAAAAACTATGTGGCATAATTCATTTCTTAAAATCACTTTTTGTACTACATTGGATCTCATTAATCTTGCTTGTCACCATTTTTATGAACTGTAACTTTGAGAACTAACTATAACTATAATTGTCCGTCATGATAATGAATGCCACTGCACTGTTGTACCTAATTTTGTTTTATGTGTAAAACAAAGTGATGCTAATGAAGAAACACTTTTGTTTTGAATCTTGTATGCTTGGAAGGTGAATATATGATTTCCAAAAAACTCACGTTATGATATTTATACACACAAATGCAATGGGCCAATGGTGTTTAATTTCCCTCCCAATACTACTTATATCAATTTTTAAGTATTTCAAACATGACATTGCCATCATGTTTAGATTTTATTAGTAAGTTGTGACTAAGTCAAAAAACTTTTCACATGGTTAATAAACTAATTTAGCCTAATTAACCTAATTTCACCTCTTCACTAAAAATAAAATTTGGCATCATTCATGCATACCAAATTTCAAGGGATTTCATCAAGCACTACTACAAAATGTGGGTGCAATTCACTAATCCCCATTCACTAGACTAGTGAATTTACTATTTATTCACTAGTCCCCGTTCACTATAACCAGTGAATTCATTCAAAATCCAATGAAATCACTTGGCATACAGGGACACCTTTTGTTGTAATGAAGGTTCAGAAATATTCGAGATAAAATGTACTCATTTCAATAGTAGATATTTCACTTCCTTTTTTATAATAAGTTCCATTCCATGATATATATCTTTAATCTCTTCTAAATTATTTTTCATTTCACTAACCTAGAAATGACATTTTAAATTCTAGTTTTTTTTCCCCTTCTCTTCCAAAATATGTAAATTATACTTAATTTTAACATTCACATTAATAATGATGAATTCTTATGTTTATTATGTTGTTGATTTATGTTGAGATGTGAAAGTCGTTGGGAATGTCGCTACCTAAATATAATGTAGTTTATTTTCTAGAAAATACTTCGCATAATTTCAAACGCATGATGAAATCTTATATTACAAACATTAATTAGATCATTTTTTACAACATGTTCCAACTATGCCTAATAATTATTTGCTCTAGCTTTTGCTTTTCCTATTAAAATCAGATCAAGAAAGTATTTCACACAATTTGATTAATGAATAGTATGGACTACATATCTTATCATTGATCTGACATTTAATCCCATGTTCCAATTTGCTTCTTTTGACCTTGGATGTAACTACAATCCTCCACATATTTGCATGAAGTTATTACCTTATTATGATATGCCCTCTTCCACCCATTATTTTTACAACCTTTTTTTTGGATTTTTACACATTGCACAAACAACAACCTTGTTTATGTTAACTTGAATGTTAGTTCCAATATGATATTTTTGTGTTCTTAGTGTCATGTTACCACCGATCTATCAAAAGTTTTTTAGTGTTTGCATATTCCTTTTCCACATTCATTTATCCTTCCAAAAGTTGATCTTTCTCGAGTGTCACATGTTTTTGTTTTCTAACAGCTCTTGATATTTTCTTTCTATTTTTCGTTTATTTCTAAGCCTACATCACATTTACGTAATTCACATAATGCATCAAAGGCTGTAGAAATTTTAGGGTTGGTCTCCATTTACACAACTTTCAAAATGATCACTCCATCCCAAATTTTATTTTTTACACCATATTCCATCAACAAAGATTATGTTTGGTTACATGCACATAAGTTTCACAATTTTAATCTAATGTTTGTTACTACATTGCTTGACTTTCTTGTTTGTGGTTTTCATTGTTATTATTCTTTGTCCAATTTCATATTTGACCCGCTCCCTACTTGGATTATCTTTCCCCGATTCCATGTCCTCTTTCACCAAACCCTTCAAATTTTACCCTAGTGTTTGATTATGCTCTTTTTGATTCAAATTTGTTTGAGTTCCTTCACTACTACTCATGTGCGCTTTGTAACATGGCACATTTCATGCTACTAGACGCTTCGACCTCACCATCATGGTAAACAATTCAGGGATGACCACTGTGTTGAGAATTCAAGCTCAACTAGTTATGTTTCATTAATTATTGGAGTAGGAAAGCAACTAGGTTACTTTCACAAGGTTGAATTACTTTCTTTACTTATATTAGTTTGCTTATTTATGGTTTGGTCTTTTAGTTAAATACCTTGGTGTTAATGGTTTGGTTTTTTTTTTTTCATTACACAAGTTTGTGTATTTCATGTGACAAGAACCTTGAGGAGTTCTTGATGTTATGTTTCGTGTTGTGAACATCATGTTGTAGTTTCCTTTCAATAAATATTTAGGTTTACACTTGAGTAGATTTCCTATTTGTTAACATGGTATTAGAACTTAGGTTCTTGAATGAGAAAGTTGAAAGAAATTTAGAGCTAGAAAGTTTCTAGACCTAAAGTTTGAAAGTCTCTAGTAATATCATAGGAGTTTGTCAACTGTAAAAGAGAAACGGGGAAAGGAAAGAATGTGAAGAGAAAGAAAAGAAAAGAAAAGAGGTGAATGGAGATCAACATATCAAGGTTGTGGAAGTCAGATCTTTAGATTTAGATCTAATGTGAAAAGATCTTGAAGTGAAACTTGGAGAGATTATAGAAGACTATAAGACGCTTCTATTCTCAAATTTTCAAAAGAAAAGGATATATTTTGTGAGAGTTATGAGCCTTTGAAAACTTTGTGCCAAATCTAGTTTTTTAGTCATATCTCCTTTGTTTGAGCTTTTTTGGATCTGCAGCTTTGGGATCGTATAGATCATAAAGGAATATATATGTGAAAGAAATTTTATGTAATTTGAATATGTATTGAGAGAGATCTAAACATTTAAAGTTTCAATTTCAGTTTTGAAGTCAATTCCTTTTGAAAGTGATAATTCTTTTTGGTCATCATCAATAGAGTTGAAATTTTGAGTAGATATAGAAAACATATATCTAATGTGTCTCCCAAAATCTCAAGGAGTTTGGAATTGTTGTGAGCAAGTTGTAAGTCATTTTGTGTTTAGGTCCCAGTTTGATGTGACTTCAAGGAAGTAACAAGATCTCTCATTTTATGAAGTTAAATGAGCTGAAATTTTAAGAGAAGGTAGTAGACATAGCTAGTCATGTTTCACCAAAATGTCAGATCGATCCAAGGTTATATGTGAGCGGTGTAGCTTTGCAAAGTTATTGTGACGAAAGTTTGTTTTGAAAAGACATCAAAACAATTTTTTGAAGTGGAGCAAATACAACTTGGGAGAACTTGAAGGAAGGAGTTTGAAGATTGGGAAGCGCAAATACATTATCAAGACCTTCATACAAATGTGTGGTATGTAATCATGTATTTAATACCATACAAAATATTATACGAGATACGTACATATACGTAAAACCTATATATAATATAGAATTTTGTATAATACTCAAGACATACATACATATGCAAGGTCCATCTTGTTCAACCCTAACCCTAACCCTAACCCTAATCCTATAAACCTAAGGAAGGAAAACCCTAATCCCAATCCTAAAAACCCAAGGAAGGAATTAAAATTATTTGTGAAACCCCAAAAAGACATTAAGTGTTGTTTTGAGAGATGGCGAACGGTCTTTCTCAAATTGTAATTGAGAAACTAAACAAGAACAATTTCCAAGTGTGGAAATTTAGGATTATGAATTTCTTGATGGGGAAAGGCTATTGGGAATTCATAATTGGTGATGAGAAAGAACCTCCTCTCCCAAAAAACCCCACACAATAACAAATTCAAGCCAATAAAACTTGGTATGAAAAAGCAAGGAAAGTCTTGTATTGGTTTTCTGTGAGTGTGTCTGATTCCATGATTATGCATATTCAAGATGCAAAATCACCCAAGCAAGCTTGGGATACATTGGTGAAGATGTATAGCATCAATACACAAGCCCGCAAAATACAACTCAAGTAAGAGTTGCATAATTTACAAAAAAACAAGATGAACATCAGTGACTATTCTATAAAGGTGAAAAACCTTGCATATGCTCTTGCATCTATAGGATCCCCTGTAGATGATGAAGATTTAGTGGCCATCACTTTGAATGGACTTGGAAAATACTATAGCCAGTTTTGTACTTCAATTGTAGTTCGAGAAACATTTCCCGATTTCTAATATTTAATAACACTACTTATAAGTGAAGAAATGAGAATTGTTGGTACTTCATCCAATGGAGGATCACAAGAAAGTGTTTTCTACTCAAATACTAATAGAGCTAGAGGTAGAAGTGGTAAAACTTCATTTTGAGGTTGACACGGAAGTTCGCATGGTGGACATCATTAACATGAAGGTCAAGTTCATGGAGGTGGACAAGGAAACTTTGGAGGAAAAGGAAGTTGAGGAAGTCATGGAGGTCGTGGTGGAAGTCATCAAGGTCAACAACCAAATAACAATTCAAATTGCCACTATTTCGGGAAACTTAGGCACATGGTGAAAAACTATTATCAAAGGGAGCATGATGCACGAAATGGAAAGCTGCAACAAAGGAATTATGCATCAACTAGCAATCAAGGTGATGAACAACTATTTGTGATGTAGCACATGGCAAATTTAATGATAGGAGGTGTATCAGATAATAATGTTTGGTATGTGGATTCTGGAGCTTCAAACCACGTGACTAGTCATGGAGAATGGTTTAGAGACACAAAGGATTTGAAAACACCGGGGTTTGTGGAAACTAATGATGACACTACACATCCCATCACACAAATTAGCAAGGTGCCATTGTCCATGTAAGATGGGCAAACAAAACATTTGAAAGATGTACTTCATATTCCAACCATAACAAAAAATTTGGTCTTCGTAGGCCAAATGGTGGAACAAGGTTTATAGGTGACATTCAACCCAAATGGATGTTTTGCGAAAGACATGAAGAACCAAGGCAAATTGATTGCAAAAGGGGAAAGGAATGGATGAATGTTCACCTTGGATGTGAACATGCATGAGGTGAATTCCATGTTATTCACACATGGAAAAGGTGCTGGAAACATTGGAATTTGGCACAAGCGGGTTGGCCATGTTAATCTCCAACGTCTTAAGCTGATGATGAAGAAACAAAATTTTGTTAGAGGCCTTCCCAAATTTGGAACAGAGGAGGTGATGTCAGAAGTTTGTGAAGCATGCCAATTAGGGAAGCAAGTTAGCTAGGCATCCATTCCCAGCACAAACAACTCATGTAAGTTCTAAACCTTTGGAAATGATCCACTCGGATGTGTGGACCACGAAGACAGAATCCATTAGAGGATGCAAGTATTATGTGAGTTTCATTGATGACTACACAAGGAAGGTGTGGGTCTACTTCATGAAACATAAAGGTGAAGTGTTTTAACATTTTTTGAATTTCAAAGCAATGGTGGAGAAGGAAAAGGGTGTGAACATCAAGCGCCTAAAGTCCGATGGAGGGGGAGAGTATTTTTCAAATGAATTCAATGAGTACTTGAAGGAGCATGGAATTCAAAGGAAGTACTCACATAGTCATTCCCCACAGCAGAATGGAGTTGTTAAAAGGAAAAACAAGCACATTGTAGAAATAACACATGCCATGTTAAATGAGAAAAATTTGCCAAATTACTTTTGGGCTGAAGCGATAGCAATTGCAGTCTATATCATGAATCAAACACCGACAACGACAGTTCATGGCATGACACCTAAAAAAAAATTCACAGGTAAGAAACCAGATGTTTCAGACCTTAGAGTGTTTGGTTGCATTGCATACGTGCATGTTCCTAATGAGAAGAGATCAAAACTAGACCCAAAAGCTGAGAAGTGTATCTACATTGGATATTATTTAGAACAAAAAGGATATAGATGCTTCAATCCTTCCATTCGAAAGTTGCAAGTGAGTAGAGATGTTGTGTTTGATGAAATGGTTAATTGGTACTCACCACTAAATGTAGCAAAAGATGGAGAGGCTAGAAATGGTGATGTTTCATCAAATGTGGAACAAGAATCACAATTAATCAATGGACCACAAGAGTCTTCAATTAGTGGGTCTAGTAGCACTCCATGGAAAGGAAAATTAAGATCTTCAAACATTGTACATGGTAGTTCTCAAACATCATTTAGAAATCCTCATGTAGATGATGAGTCAAGTGATTCAGAAAAAAGTGCAGGTGAAGAATCAATAATCATTTTAGTTACTATTCTTGGAGTTCGGATGGCCAAAAAAGTTTTGAAAACACCTAACAACAACAATGGAGTACGAAGATCCACATGAATTAAGTACCATGTACAAATACTCGCATATAATGGCTTTGTAACTCATCATTATGCATACATGGTGAGAGTTATATAGCAGGTTGAACCCACTTGTTTTGAACAAGTGGTTGTAAACCTTAAATGGGACAATGCCATGGATAAAGAAATGGTGATTTTGGATGCTAATGCTACTTGGGAATTAGTAGTTTTACCAGAGGACAAGAAAACAATTGGGTGCAAATGGGTGTACAAAGTCAAACACAATGCAAATGGATCTGTGAGCAGATACAAAACAAGATTGGTTGCCAAATGTTATGCCCAAATTTATGGCATAGACTATGAGGAGACCTATAGTCCAGTTGCCAAAATGACAACTATAAGAAAAATCATTACTATGGCAGCAACAAAAGGATGGTCTTTACATCAAATGGATGTAAAAAATGTTTTTTTTTCATGGAGATTTACATGAAGAAATGTACATGGAGCAACCGCTAGGTTATGTGAACCAAACACATCCTAATTTGGTTTATAGGTTGAAGAAAGCTTTGTACAACTTGAAGCAAACACCTAGAGCTTGGTCAGACAAGATAGGTCAGTATCTTATCACAAGTGGATTTCAAACATCCAATGCCGATTTTTCACTATATGTGAAAAAGACAAATCATGGGATTATAATCATAGTCATCTATGTTGATGATTTGATTGTCACAAGAGATAGTGATGCAGACATTTTTTATTTGAAAAAGCTTTTGAAACAAAAGTTTGAGATGAAGTGTGAGTCATGGATTATAATACCACAAATTATTAAGCTTAGTTCCATAGTTTTCCTTAGTATTAATGATTTGAATCCTAATAAACCTCCAAGTAATAATTATTAAGAGTTGAATTAGCCTTTGGATATTTCAGGGTAGAAGACTCTTTTATTTAAATTGATGCAAGGCTTAGTTAATTTTACGACCTAGTAAACCTTTATAAGTGCATTATCCTTTTATGTTATAGAGAAGGGAAAAAGGATGTAGAATTAGATGTGATGTATTGATATATTGGGAATACAAGCCCATAATTAACAATAACATTTCACCATGACAATATTAAGTTAGTTTGTAGAATAATCTTAAGGCACGAATGATGTACTTGAAAGATTTTTAGGACGCAATCCTAATACATCTTTATTTAGTCTTCATTTCTATAAGACTCTTAAATATAATCAAAATCAAACTTAAGTATTAACATTTCCACCTGAGTGGCCTCGAGTGAATCACAACTTAGCAAACAACTTAAGGGGATAGATCACAATTACAAAAATTCCAGAACGCGACGAATGGTGCAAGCTAGGTGTTCGGCTCAATGCTCCATGGAAAGGGGATTAATTGGGCCTTGCAACCAACGACAATGGCCATCATCGAAAACCCAAGTTTGACAATGAAAATGAACATCGTCATCTTCACAATGACACTCTTCAAACCTTTCTGGTGTGGCTCCACAAGTAAGAACAAATTCTAAATATATTGTTAAAGCATGTGGGTTAAGAGACAATCAACGATCCCATGCCAAACAATCGACTCGAGTGCGCACCACTTTTCTGGACGGTTCTTTTTCGCGCAACCGTTGAAAGACATTCACGGCAAACGGTGTTTTTTCAAGCTCTTCCTTTTGTATTAGTGAAACTAGAGGATTTGAAGGTGTAGTGACATCATCCACGATGACTAAATTCTCACCTACATCAACAAAAACCAAGAGGGTAGCAAAAACAATGTGGTACTTGCGTTCAGAAGGGGTCGAAGCTTTTTTATTTAACAAATTAGGGTAGGCGTAATGTGTGGGAGTGACGATGGAACCTCATGAAAATTCGAACATCCTAAATTTAATAAATTGATTGAACCTTAATTTTGATGTTGGATTTATAAGTATGTGGGGGTATTTGTGATGCAAATTTTAATTTTAATTTATTATGTACTATATAGTTAATTACTACATGGAAGAAAAAATAAATAGGGGATATAAAAAAAGTAAATGGTACGCGAGAATGTTACTTCAACCATTGAATTGATTTAGTCAAGTAAGGACTCAAAGATGTTTATTTATTACTACCGATAAATTATCTTAGTAGTTAATTACTTGAAATAATTAGGATGAAGAAGTAGGATGTGAGGATCAACGAACGGAAAGGATAAAGATCAAGTTCAAGAACCTCATCAAGATATCCAAGATAAGGGGAAGGATGAGTCCTCCAATCCCATTAGTCATGAGGATTGTCATCCTATTTGATTATAGGATGGAATTTTTTGGTGTGTCATTGGGCCCAAAAATTTTCATCCTAAAATCAATTGGAGGGCAAATCATTATTACTCCTCGTTGGCTCTTAAAGGATGAGGAGGCCATTAATTGGAGGGGAGGATTTCGAAACTTCCATTGGACGAGGGGAACAAGCTCAAAGAAAGGTCATGGAGGCTTACCAAGGGAGAGAAGAGTATCTTGTGTTGGGGGAAGGGGAAAGGAAGAAAAGGAATGTGTGAGGAAAAGATTAGTTATTATGTGTGGAAAGGTGTTGTTCATGAAAAAAATGTGTGCAAGAAATAAGCATGGAAGGATTTCCATGACAAAGCCTCTGGAGTTTTATTTCAAATAGTTGTTCTTCCCAAATCCACCATTGGATTTGTGTCAAACTTAAAATAGTTCTTGTTTAGGAAGTGTAGAAGGTTTTCTCTAAATTTTTGCATCATCGGTTTGGCTATAAGGGAGCTACACTTGCCGGGAGTAAAGGGTGTTTATAGTGGAGTTCATGGAAGGATTTCCATGACAAAACCTCTGGAGTTTTATTTTAAATAGTTGTTCCTCTCAAATCCACCGTTGGATTTGTGTCAAACTTAATGTAGTTCTCATTTAAGAGGTGTTGGAGGTTCTCTACAAATTTTAGCATCATTGGGTTTGCTATAAGGGAGTTACATTTGCCGGAAATAAAGGGGGTTGAAATTGTCTGTTTTTTCCTCAATATAAGCAAAATGATTTTGAGTCCCAAGGCTTAACTCTTGATCAAAAAATAAAAAACTTATAAGATTTTGTAATATGGCTCCTTTTTAGATTAACTTTTCAAAAATCCAATGCATGTTAGATTAAAAGGTTATATGTAGATGTTATGACGAATGGAACAAAAGGGGTTCAACCATCAAGCGTGACATTGAATGAACATCAACATAATGCCTCTTCACATGCCATCATGGTGAGGTACGATTCTCCCACAATGTCTTTGTATCTTTTAAATGGACATAACGCATTAGATTCTTAGTGAACTTCATTGCATTACATTGAACCACCTTACTTGTTAGACTACAATTACATAGTAGTTCCACTTTCAAGCAGGTTTTATGAGTGCATATCTTCATGTTGAAGGTGTGCGAGAATGCCTCACATGAAGGATTTGGGAGAGTTGTGTTACTTCTTCGGCATTGAAGTAATTTAGTCCCCTAAAAGGACATGGTTACTACAAAAACAATATGCCTTGAACAAATTGACCGAATATGGGATGACGGGTTACAAACCCATTTCAATTCCATTGGAGCAAAATGTGAAATTAAGTGCAAATGAAGGAGACCTTGTGAAGGATACCACTATGTATAGACGCATAGTGGGGAGTTTGATTTACATGACTATCACAAGGCCAGATTTGAGTTATGCAGTTGGAGTGATGAGTCAATTCATGCAAACACCACAAAAGCCACATTTGGATGTAGTGAGGTGCATACTGAGGTACATAAAACATACATTATAATGTGGAATTTCTTATGAAGCTAAGAGCTAGTTACAAATACATGGATACATGGATGTTTATTTGGATGCTAGTCAAAGTTTGAAGAAAAAAGACAAACCACATTCTTTTTTAGGTACGTTTCTTTTTCATTATTATAAGTTTTTAAAACTTTTGTTTTTTTCTCTATTTTTTTTCTTTTAAATCCATTTTTATTTTGGTTTAAAAATGTGATTTACTATATTTCCTTTTGTTGTTTCATTTTTTTCATTTATATATATATATATATATATATAAATAATATTTTTCTTGTTTATGTATGTTTCATGTTTTAGTTTTTCCTATTTTCATTTAGTTTTTATTCTTATGCTTTTTCTTTTCTATTTTATTTTCAAATTTCTCTTTCAAATTTTTATAGTTTTAAAAATATTTATTATAATAAAATAAAGTGTTTCTTTTTAACTTATATATATATTGTTTGGATGCAGGTTTGAAGTCTGGAGAATGAAAACAAACTTCATTTTTTTCAAGTATGGTTTTTTTTCATCATCGTAAGTTTTTTTTTCTTTTTTGGCTTTTCACTTTGTTGGATTAACATGTATGTAGCCTTGTGAATTTGTTGTGACCAATGTTGGGAAAATTGTTTTTTTTTGGGAAAGATAGCTTCAATTTCTTTATTAAAGAAATTGGGACAATTGTAATACAATTTTAAAAGATTAAAATTACTTGATTAGGGTATCAAGTGTTTTTTTAAAAATCAACCAAATTACAACTTTCTAATAACAATTATACATCTATAAGCAATTTTTGAATAATTTTTATTTATATCAATGAAAAATAAAATTCTTAAAATATTAATAAAATTACAAATTACCATGTTCAAATATTGAGAAGAGGGGAAAAAAAAGGGGGGGAAGAAACAAAAAACAATAGGAGGAAAGCACACATAACATGAAGAAAACACAAATAATAGGAGGAGAATGCAAATAATAAGAGGAAATGATAAAAAATAGGAAATATATATATAACACAAGAAGCAAGATTATGATTAATTATTTCTCTTTTAGCTTTCTATAGTTTGTTACATTCATGTTATGTGCAGGGACATGAAACATATTTAAATTCACTCCTTTCCTTGGTTCTACACCGATTGCATTACTTTCTTTCCAATTTGATATGATCTTGAGTTTTTTTACTACATGGTATTAGAAAATTATTGTTAAAAGAAATGAATAATTTTCATGTAGTTTGTTCTTGCACAATTATATGAGTGGTTAAAAGAGATGTAGTCTTTTAAACTAGTAACATTATTTGTAAAGTGTTAGTACTAGTTGATCAAGTGTGTGTTACAATAGGAATAATTGACATGTGAGAATAGTGCACCCACACTAAGATTGTGAGTGACATCATTTCCATATTTGAAACTACCAAGCTTGAAGGAGGAAACAATTATGGGGTTTGGAATGTCAAAATTTGCCAATTATTAAGGCATGGAGGATTGTGAGTCTTGTGGTGCCCCAATGACCCAATGGTTGTGATGATTGCTTTTAGAAGAATAATTGCAATAACTCTTCTAATAGTTATTTCTCCATAAGGAGGAGGAATTGAAAATCTAGCTATGTAAGAACTAACAAAAGATGATGAATTAACATTGGGGGCCAAAAAGGAGAAGGTTCTTGCCATTTTAATATGGCTATCAAACAAAACTTAATTTCTATATTGGGAATGATTACTAAATTGAAGGTTTGGAATGTGTTAAAAAAAATGTTTTAAAGTCACAATGCAACTTGGTAATTAACAAGTTGCATTCCATGAAAATGGAGGAAGGGGCCAAGGTGATAGATTTCATACAATTTATGAACGACATGATCACAAAAGTAACATTAGTGGGAAAGGTTATTGATGAAGTGGAAGTGGTTCATGTGGTTCTAAATGCTTTTCTAAGCAATCTTGAACTTTTCATTTAGCCAATCATAGTTCAATATGACCTTCCTAGTGTTGAAAAATTAGTGATCTAAAACTCTTACTTGAAAAACAAATGAGAATGCTTTGAGAACTTGGAAAAAATCATTTTCATATGTTATTAAAATAAATTTTTATTTTAGTTTTTCTTTGCACACCTTGTGTTCCTATCATTGACTATTGTGTTTTGTGATTAAATTTTAATTTAGGATTTATGATAATTACCTAATGTATATAAAGGATAAAAAGAGTAGGTTACCTAGTTGTTTGAAGCCTAGAAAAGTTGAAATACATAGGGGTAGATAGTTTGGTAAATTAGATGTGACAAATTGACATTGTAAAAGTGATATGTCAAAGTTTGGCAAGTTGACATGAGAACAAGGTATAATTGGTATGTGGCAAACCAACATGCAAACATAATGAATGTAAACTAACATGCATAGGGCATTCGATTTGGCAAGCCAATAGTGGTAGATCATATAAAAAAGAGGTGTTTTGCAACTACCCTTGCACCTTAGTTTTTGAGTTGTAATGACCACTTACAACTCACCGTATTTCTACACTATAAATGTTATCAAACAAGTTGCATGAATTGTAAGAGTTGCAACTTACCGTATATATGGTGCAACTCATTGCAATTCAATTATAATTTTGTCAAAACAACTCATTTTCAACTACTATGCAACTATGCTACAACTACAACCATAATGTCATGTTGATATTACTAATTTTCATCCATCCATTGAAATTTGGCACGTGGCACTATGAAGGTTTTTGGATCTAAACATTATGTTCTTTTTGAAGTATTGACTTCCATTGTTTATTATGATTATAATGACGGTCTAAGATTATGACACATGACATAATATTAAAAATTACCACATGGAATATTGATTGAATTTTGAAAAAATAAAATAAAATAAAATATATTTTAATACCTAAGTAGGTTGGTACATCTTAAGACCTACATACCTACACTACACACCTATTTACCTACCTACCTACATAGGGAGGTAGAAAAATAAAACCTACTTACTTACATAAGTAGGCAAGTAATTTGGAAAATACAAAACTAGGTGAATTAAAGAATAATCATGTAAATATTTTTTTATTATATGTTTTGCCTTTAAGGTTAAACATTTTTGAGCTCATCCCAAAATGGCATGTGAAAACATAAAAGAAGACACCTTTTTTATATAATTTGTGACATTGGATTCAAAGCCAAAGCATATGGGTTAAATATTTTAGTTGTTTTTTAGTTGCAAATTGAGCTGTAACTATGAAAAGATTTTCCCACATGCTTTATATTTGTTTTCATTATGTAAGTCATACAATTAAATTAATAAGTACCTAATACTTATATATGTGAATTAATTATTTAGTATTTAATTATCTTAAATAATGATTTAAAATAATTTATTTAGTTGACATAATTAATTATTTGGATTTATATATTGAATTGATTAATTAGTGAGTTATTTATTTAAATTTATTTATTTAATTAAAATAATTAGTTGGTTAATAGTTTGAAATAGTTAAAATCAGATAATAATAATTAGATAATTAATTTTTTAAATTCATATAATTAGTCATTTATTATCTTAATTTTTTAAAAATGTTATTAGTTATTTGAATTAATTGACAAACTAATTATTTGAATCAAATTGAATTCTAATTCATATCAATAATTAATTACTCATTTTAAGTAATTAGTCCATAATAACTTAATAAATTAAATATTTATTAATATTTAATACTTAATAAATTATTGAAAATAATTCACTTCTAAAAATTACAAATGAATTTGGGTAAAACAAATCAAGGTATAAATAGGCATATCCATATGTACACCTAATTGAATTTTTAATATAATATACTTATTTCTTTTAGGATTCAAATTTAAATTAATTACATCTATCCAAATAATTAATTTGTTAATGAATTTTGATAATCAATGATCTAGTAATTATTGATGAAATAATAAGTATGTAAATTAATCCATTCAATTCATTATTAAATATCCCCAACTCAAATAAATATTTATTTGATTATCATTTGATGAATAATTATTGTTTATATGCATCCATATTGTTTAGTTTAATTAACATAATTATATGCATTACACTTGTTTATTCATATTTAATAGTCAAATTATTGAAATAATAATTATGGGTGCAGTTATACTAACATGTACCATTAATAGTTGTAACCACTATTTAATGTTTTGAACTTTGAATTGTAAATAATAATAATAATAAATGGATTTTTTAATTTATAAAATGTTATTGTGAATACATTATGTACGTATCATAAAAAATTGGAATCAATTTAATGAGTGAAAAATACGCATAAATTTTCTTAAGGTTTTGGAACCATTGCTTAAAAGTTGTTTAAAAACACAATTGAAAAAAAAATTATGACATAATTTGGGATTTTTAAAATATACACCTTAACATAATAATATTTTAAAAAAATTTAAAGATTTTAATTTTTTTTTGAAAATTTATTAAAAATTTGTAATAATATATTTTTAAATAAACAATGGTCTAAGGGGCATGTGTGGCTCCTAATAATGTGATTGGACCCTTCTTTATAAAACATTACATATGAATTTTTAATGTTATTAAATTATAAATTGTTGCACAATAGACACAACATAATTAAACATTAGTAATTCAATAGTGGCGCACTAATGGTCTTACTAGTTATATCTATGGGAATCCTAGTCAAAAATTACTTATTAATGTATCTCATAATAGGCAATGGAAATGCGAACATGTGGCATGATTGCATGTATATACATTATACACTAGTTGCAACATAGTTGTTGAGTTAATGGCACATTTATAACAATTCTAAAATAGTTGTTACATGCAATTACAATGCAACTTTTCAAAAAATCAAACATGGTTGACTATGGATGTATGTATAATGCGTACAAATTACTATATAAAAGACCCATTTTCAACTCACTTGCAATTATAATATAACTAACTGATTTTCTAATGTAACAATTTATTTATTAATTCCCTATATTTTCCTAAGGAATATTTGCATAACAATTGTAATACTCGAGGGATAGTTGTGCAATAATTGTATATGAGTTGTATTTTGAGCTTTAGTTGCAAGGCAATGTGGTTCAACATACACAATTTCCCATAGTGGATGGTTCAAGAATTTGTTAGAGTTTGTTAAAGTTAAACAATGTAATCATTTCACAAAACAATAAGGATAGAAGACTTTAAAGGGGTTTTCATTTTGGAATTGTAAAAAACAATGCCATCCTTTTGGATTGATCTTATTTAATAAATATTATTTTTTGCTTACATGTGTGTATATTGTTAGTATTGCAATTGAACTAAAATATTTTTAATTTCGTATGTGTCCTTGCAGGTTGAACCATGGGAGAGTATTGAAAATTCACCCTAATGATGTAAAATCATAATGATGGTGGAGACAATTTGTGTATGATTTTATAATCACAAAGTAGTGGAAAGGTTATTTGGATCATAAGCAAAGGACAAAAGATTTGTTGTGAATCTTACATGACTGATAACCAAAAGACGGGTTGTATTGAAAAATGGCCAATGAATGAGATGACTTGTATAATAAACAAACTAATAGAATTTTATAATTTTATATGAATAGTTGTAATGCATTTGGGAAGATATGGCCATGTTTATTGAACATGTGGTATTCAAGTAGATGCAAGGGGCTAGAACCTAGTAGTTATTTTGAGGAAGGAAAAATGATTTGTAAAAACAAATAGCTTATAAGAGACATGTTAGATGTAATAATTGTCATGAATTAAGGTATTGGGCAAAGGAATGCCAACTCCTTTTGAGTGGGAATAAAAAACAATGAAGGGATATATTATGCCAACATTGTTAAGGAAGATTAACCTAAAAAAAAGAAGAGTGGTCAAAAGACAAACTTCTAAAGAATATGTTTGAAGCTTCTATGATGATTATCAATTCGTTAGTGGGTCAAATATAAATATTTGTTGTTAAACACCCTTTGAGCATTAGTGATTTCAAAAGAAGACAAAAATAAAATTTCAACATTGACATTGTAACTAAAATACATTGACTTGAATACCTTAGTTTGGGAACATGTTATATAATTTGTAGGGAACTTGAAAAGAATTAAAGTGGTAGGAATAATACTTGTAAGATTTATTGGAAGTCATAGCCATTGCATCATGGGAAATGAAATTGTAATTTTTCAACACCATGAAAGTTTCAAGTAAGTTGATGATGTGTTTTAACCCCTAGAGACACAAAAAAACCTTTTGTTAATTGGCTTCATAGTAGACAAAAACTTGTTACTTTGGTTTAAAAATAAATGTTATGTGCTCATCGAGAACTTCGACAAAATGTGTGCAACAAGGAATCAAAATAGAATGAATGGCTTGTATAGGATGATTATGAGCCAATAACCAACATCATTATTTTTGCTTGAGAATGGATCTCTAGCTAATATTTGGCACATGAAGCTAGGAAATTTGAATTTTCAAGGACTTCAAATGTTATTTTGACTAGGAAAAATGCTTGTGGCATTCCAAGGATTGTTGTCACCTCACACATATGTGTTAGTTGCATGGTTGGAAAACATAAGGAGAAGGTGCTTAAATTTTTTTTCACAAGATCAATAAGGAAATATGAGTTTATTTATTTTGACTTGTGTGGTTTTCTTCCAAAACATCATTAGCAAGTTCAAAATACTTTTTTTTGTTCACTAATGACTATGGTCAAAAGTCATGGGTATTTTTTTGAAGATTGGAAGAATGCTATTGTTGAAACTTTCAATATTTTCAAAAAGATGTTTGAACAATGGGGGTATACAAGATAGGAATTATGAAGATCAATTGTGAAGGACGATTCCTCTTAAGACAATTCATCACATTTTGTGAACAAAATGAAATTGTCAAACAATTCACTACAATTGAAACCTTCCATCAAAACAATATAACTACACATAAAAACAAAACCATTTTGGAAAGAGTAAGGTGCATAGCCAATATAAATGACCTTACCAAAATGTCTTTGGATCGAGGTTGTGAGCACAACACATATTTCACAAACATAAGTCCCACATGTTCAAACAATGGGATGTCATTAGTTTTAATATGTATATAATGCCAAGGCGCCCAATATTGGTTACTTGTTCAAAGTTTGTGTAGTCTTGCACATGTTTATGTATCAAAAATGAAAGGGAATAAGGTAGATTGGACAAGTCCATTTTATGCACGATGGTTGGGTATGATAGGATATTAAAAGTGATATGTTTTTATTCAATGATGAAGAAGATTTTTGTCACGAAAGATGTTTTTTACAAGCATATGATGAGGTTCAATGTTTTGTTATGGAGACAAATTGCAAGCCTCAAGAATAAGGCCATCATACCAAAGTTATGGAAATAAGAAATGAAAAACGAAAACTTAAGAAAGTGAAAAATGAAGACCCAATAGAGGTCTCAAAAATATTTGAACAAGTTGTTGAAAATGAAGAGCAAACTACTAGTGTCAAGAGTAAAGATTATGAAGATGAAGTTATAAATTTGTGTAAAAGGTTGAAAATGGCTTAAAGAACTAAGGATGTGGTGATATGAGGACATTGTAGAAAACGAGAAATGTTCCAAGTTTGAAGCAATGATCATTAAATTTTTTTTACAAAAGCACCATAACTTGAAGATTAATTACTATGAAACAATTCAACACCCTAGGTTGGGTTGAAACCATATGGCAAGAGTGCAATTCAATTGTTGAGAATGAAACTTGGGATTTAGTGAGTTTACTTGAAGGCCTAGGGAATACCCTTATAACAATAAAATGGATTCTCAAATCAAACAATTAGATAATTGTCAAGAAGAACCTAAGGCATGGCTAATGGTGCATGGATTCAAATAAAAGAAAAAAATAGATTTTGTGGAAACTTTTGCTCTTGTAATCAAATTAATGACAATTAGAACAATCATTTCCTTGGTAGCTTATAAAGGATGAAAAATGCATCATCTTGACATGATTTCCAAAAAACTTATTTGTATTTATCTTGCACAATGACAAAACCCTAACCCTATTATTCAAACCCCAAAACCGCACCATCAAATGGTTTTAGAGTTTGTTTTTTTTCTTTTTGTTTCTTTTTCAAATTTCCTAGAATGTTTCCTCCTTGTGGGACCTTTTGCAAAAATGCACAAATCTTGTATTGAAATGATTTCCTATATTTTTCCAAAGCATTAAAAAAGAGAGAATTAATTGTTCATGAAAATTACATTTTTTATAATTTATAAGTCATGAATTTATTAGCTAACCTAGTTATGAAATGCTTTAAATGCAAATGATAATGTTAAAAGTTATATGTATTCAATGCATGGAATGAAATTAATTATGACCAAGATGGTTGTGCAAGTCTTTTGAAAAGATGCATAACCTAAGGTTTTGAATATGTGATGGTCATTTATTAAATCATTATATATTGATTGTGTGAAAAATAACAATTGAAAAATCAATGTTGGAAAAATAAATCCATTGGCATATAAATTGATGCATAACCACAAATTTATTTTAGTTGATGTAATACGAATGTCAATCACATGATTCTATATTTATTTGTGTATTATTTGAGGGATATATTTTGGTGAAAAGCTTTATGTGCGATGAAAAAATTGCAGTCGATATTTTGGAATAAGAGGAAGGTGTCAAAACAACGAGCAAGGACTTTTGGGAGTACATGCATGAGTACAAGTTTTGTACCCAACACCAAAGTGGGCCACCATCTACTGGTTTTGCAAAATTTGCTAGATGTGTTGAAGGCTCTTATAGCAATTTAGGAAGGATTATATATTTTTTTCCTCTGAAGTACAACAACAAACCCAACTTAACAAACCTTTAAGGCAAGTTCAATAGCAAAGGGTTGGTAGGTTGACAACAACCTTTTGCTGTGTTTGTGCACAAATCATTTGTGTCAATAGTTTTCTCAGTGGGGGGAAACATGAAAGGAACAAAAAAATGAATGTAAACCTTATTAGGGTCTTTAGTTAGCATGCATACTAGCTGCCATAGAATTTATGTTACCTTGATTGTCGTAACGTATATGGTGCTTTTGAAAACAAAAACCACAAAAATGGATTGTGTTTTTTTTTAAACCATTTTATCTAAGGTAACTAGTCCAATAAAAGGCTGATTTAAAATGTTTTTTTTTTAAGTGTGTGTTTTTTCCCTCCTTTTGTATCTAGTTTGTGACATAATAGATAATGAGAACCAAACAATAGGGGAAAATAACTGAAAGTAGTAATCATACTTAACATTATAGGGTCTTTATAAGCCAAATAATGGCCAACACAATATAAAACACTTACTTTGTTGAGTCATGTAACCAACCAACTAATCAAGAATGTTTTGTTGTCCCTATCTTTTTCCTTTTGATTTGTTTAGTCTTGTGTGGTTGTCTTGGTAGATTTATGATTGCCCTATAATAGTTGTCGCAACCTCACTTTGAAGGAAGTGTGAGAATGAAACTCACACTCCCGAAATTGGGACATGGGAGTCCTCCGAGACTCCCAAAACTTCAAAGGTCGATTGCAGGGGTCAAAACACCTCCCATTGGGGTGTTCTTTATATCATTGAAAAGCTACTGAAGTGTAGATGTCGAAAATGGCCTCGAATTGGCCATTTGGACATCTACAGCTGAAGTTATGGCAAAAAGAATGGATGGGAGTCAAATTGGTAGTTTGACTCCCGACCACTAAAAGTCGCGAATCAACCCAAACTCGATGCGTGCAGGTAGAGTGCGACACACCGTTGGAAAGCTCTTAAGGAGAGCTACAACTTTGCTTTAGACCTCATCACAATCGGAGGTCTAACCAAAGAGTTATGATCGTTCAAAGTCTTGGGAGTCCAAACAGAGACAGTTTTGGGACTCCTCCTTGGGAGTCCTGGGACAAAAAACCATTTGGATGTGGGTGCTGCGGAGAGGCACAAAATATACTATATGGGGGAAGGTGGTGGCTTCCCCCGAGTCCGAGCCACGGTGAGTCAAATGAGTCTAGAGTTGCCCGTGGTTTGTCCTACCATTAAGGGGGTTCCAGAATGTGAACTAAACAACTTATTGGTTGGTTTGATGCAGGTTCGATGCAAGTTCAAGTAAGTGAATAGTTTGTCACTTCTTCCTAGTCCCATCTCGGAGCTTCGGCATGCCCCTCTACCCCTTTTAGTGCTGAGAGCTGGGAACGTGGCCCGAGTCCCCCACAATTCTTCAACTTGAGTAACTTAGCACCAACTTGGGGTTAATTTGGGACTTGGGAGCACGTCAATAGTAGGTTGTTTTTAACATGTGGAGACTTTGCTCTTAGTTGGCCTCCTTCCTCATGGGCACCAAACGTCCCATGTCTGATGCGCTCTTAAGTCCTTGGATAGTCCCCAATTGGGAAGGACTCGGGCACGTCCCAGCTTTTAACATTAAAGGGGATGAGAGGGGCATGCTGAAAGCTCCGGGATTAGACTAGGAATAGGGACAAGCTACTTAGTTATTCAGTCCTGCATCCAAATCCAACCAACAAGTTGGTTAAAACTCATTCTACACACTTTTGGTGTTGGGATTAGCCACATGCAACCTTGGACTCACTTGACTCACCACGGCCTGGACTCGGGGGAAGCCACCACCTTCCCCCATATAATATTCTTTGCGTCTCACCGTCGCACTTGCATCCGAATGGCACTTTTTCCCGGGACTCCCAAAGTGGAGTCCCGAAATTGTCCTGGTTTGGACTCCCGAGACTTTGGGCATTCATAACTTCTTGCCCCAACCTTGGATTGAGATGAGGTCTAAAGAAAAGTTGTAGCTCTCCTCGAGAGCTTTCCAACAGTGTGTTGCACTTCACTTGCACACGCCGGGATCGGGTTGATTCCCGACTTTTAGTGGTCAGGAGTCAAATTGCCAGTTTGACTTCCAGCCCTTCTTTTGACCATAACTTGTGCTGCAGATGTCCAAATGGCTCATGCGAGGCCATTTTGGACATCTACACTCTAAGACCTTTCCAACAGTATAAAGAACGCCTCAATGTGAGGTGTTTTAACCCCTACAATTGCATTCTAAATTTTCAAGAATCCCGGAGGACTCCCAAGTCCCATTTTCGGGAGTGTGAATGACGACCTCACATTTCCCTCAAAGTGGGGTTGCGACAATGTCTTTTAGTTCATCAAATCTCATCAAACCTCATAACTCTCATTGCCCTTTCACCTTATCATGCGCTATCACATACCCATCTTCCACACCATCTCCCATGTAAATTATGAACCACCCACTAGTTCCCCTTCCTATTATAATAAACTTCACACCACCTACTAGTTCCCTTTACTGGCCTTTGATTCTTTGTGTGAATGTGGGGTCCCAACCCTACACCTTTCCAAACCCCTTTGATATTTCACAATTAGGAACTTTCCCCCCTTCCATTCTATTGGCCCCTATAGTTGCCCTTTATCAAACTCCCCAACCTACCCCCATCTCTTTAACGCATTCACTATTTCCACCTAAAATATCTTGCCCCACTTGTGGGTGGTAATTTACTAGTCGAAGGTTAGCTCATCATTAACGTTCCTATTAGGCATCCAGTTCATCCAATCCAAACCCTTGTGCCAATCTTGGTTTAACACCTTCCCTTATTCCCATCCCGTTTGCATTAACTTGGGCTTGGGTTTTGTCATTGGATGTTTTCATTTAGGATTTGTCATCCTTGATTGTACAATCACATCCATATCGCTCTACAACATGATGTGATTTGTTTTCCATTGGATAAGTTGGCTTAGGACCCCTATGATGTGGCAGCTTGGCACTTGTTCCTTGTGTTACCGCAATGGTGTTTCGTTTTGCCCCCTTGTGGTAGGGCAACAAGGCATAAAGAAATGTAGGTTTGACTTAAGCGTTTTTTAGCAAAAAATTGGGAAAACCTATAGGAGGAATTTTTTTTGTAGGCCCAAGCTTTGACTATAAGTTCGAATTCAATGCCTTTTCCGAACATGATCCTTTAGTTCATGAACACCTATTTTATAGTTTAGTTTTCGAACATGCAAGGGAATATTCTTGGGCAACTTGTGATTTGGCACCATTTTCCTTTGCACCCATGTCCTGCTACACCATTTTGGTTTTCATTGCATTGCACCTTGAATCATATGGCTACTTTTCACTTTCCTAGAAGACTACGACCTAGGTTAGGACCTTGGGCTTTTTCTAACTCCTTTAAGGTGGTTTTCCAATGCATGTCACACTTATCAGCAAGTGGTCCTTCCAAGATGGTTTTTGAACACTTTCAAGATTTTTTTCATTTAGAAAACTTAACAAGTGAATTCCTTTAATTATTTCAATTTTGTTTTCATATTGCATAAGGCCATATTCCACCTCAAATTACGTGTCCTTGGTGCGGCCTGCCTTTTAACCATGACCAAACCTTTAAGTGGAGTTCATCTTTTTGCAATGGGGGAAACATTATATTGGTTCACAAGCTATTCTTTATGCTTTTAATTTCATGACACCTTTGTAACACATTTTTCCCCACACTAATTCGAAGTTGTAATTAAAGGTGGTTGTGAAATAGTAATCCATGGCATCAGATGCACCTTGGACCTTCATTTCGACTAGGTTGTTCTACAATTGGACCTGGGAAATGCCTTTAATTTGGTGTCAAGAGGGGTCATATTCGAAGAACTTTGTGCAACAAATGGCGGCATCATACAAATCATCCCCTTTGTATGTACATTCTATGCATTTGAATTTCCTTTGTTTTACAATCATTATAATCGTGAAGGCGATGTTATAGTCATCCCATATGCCATGGGGCCTCATCAAGGTGATCCCTTGGGAAGGGCATTATTCATTTTAGCTCACTTGAAGGCATTACATTATATAGTTAGTTGTTTCCCTTCTTGTTTATTTCCATCCATTATAGATGACACTCACATCATAAGTCCCCCTTCAATTATATTATCTGCATACGAACATTTTCAAACTGAACTTCGTGCAATAGGTTTTTTTTTCGAACTTTAAAAATTTGTAACATGGTCACCTTCCGGCCTACCACTTAATTTCAACACCCCATCCCATTTTACCACCCTATCAAAAGGAATTAGAGTCTTGGGAGTTCCATTGGGCACCTCGTCATTCACATCATCTTTCATAAAAAATGCCTTGGTAAAGGATGTTTGTCATGTGGACCTTTTTTAAAAAATGGGTGATGTTTAGGTAGCCTTTGGAATTTTAACTTATTGTTTCGTGCAATGGCCATCATATCTTTTATGATTCACACCTCTCTCCTCCACTTTCATAAAGTCCCTTATTTCCTTTTATTCATCCTTCTTTCAAGTGTTTAGGTGCCTTTTGGGTCTAGGATTTTTTGACAACCTTGATGGACCTTTAGCCCGTAAACAAGCCTCTCTTTTGATTATTTTGGCAACATTGGGCTCATATCAATAGCCACCATCACCCCAACAACCTATTTAAGGAGTTGGGTTTTGGTAGCTTCAATCATAGATATTAGGTTTATGGTTGATCAACTTCCCTTCCTTCTTGAAGCCTTAGCACAAGTTGACAACAACACCTTTTTTTCCAACACCTCAAGGCGACTTGTGATCTTTTACTGCCCCAAGCTCATGCATGTTTTCTTTTGTTTGAACAACTCATTGGGCAACAAATGGTTCAACTTAAAAATTCCATCTTGGAGTGTTTACACCATCATACCATTTCTAGCACATTTTTCGACATGATATTTGAAGTTCATTGTGTTCGCATTTTATCATGTTTTAACCTTGAGGTAAGGGCAATAATTCGACTAGTTTTCCTAGCCTTCCAATTATCTTCCCCAATTTACATAACATTTCATACGCAACTTGGATTACCCCATCTTTTTATTGCAAATATCCTTTGATGTGTGTGCACACATCATGTCAACCCTATGGGTATCCACCTCCTACGTTGTGCTCATGGCAACGAGTGCATGGGAACCCATGATGTAGTTTGTGACACATTTGTTGCCATTGCGTGAGATGCTAGCTTCCATGTGGGATGAAAACAATCATATGCACTTCCTTCAACCACATTCAATTCTTCAATAAGTTAACATTGTATTCATCAAAGATGGCATTCGCACCTTAACCAAGTAAATGCAAGCAAATTTACTTCCTTGATCTTGCACAATTCAAGGATTTATAGCCTCTGACACGTCTCAAGCAAAAAAAAAGAACTATCGCGACCAACACCCCACTAATCAATTCCTCCTTTTAACAATTGAAGTATTTGGGTATTTACACAAACAAGTTGATATTTTTTACACAATTGTACCAATGCCATTTGGAGCTTGAAAGGGCCAAAGGGCCTTCATCTTTGTGTCTTGATTACTTTCCTTCATCAAAAAATTTCAATCACATTGCAAAGGATGCAAGCTTCTTCCATCTTAAGTCGAACGATAATTGTAGGTTTAGCTACTTCCTGACTCCCATTCCTATAGGACACACCTCCCATCACCATGCCCGACCTATAGCAGGTGATTAGCTTTTGACATGGAGAAATATGGCTGACCTACTACAATGGTCAATTTTTGACATGGAGACATTTTGACATTTGGTTTGAAGTAAGTTGATGTTTTGTAAATTTTCCCTTTTCCTTTTTATTATTCCTTTGTACGTTTTCCAAATCTATGATGTGTTTATAAATAAAGTTTTGCAAGGTTACATCATCATATATTTTGATTATTGAAACTTGATGATTTTGTGTTTACTATGGGTTATGAGAAGGCTGCTTAACTGGTAAGCAAATTCTTGAACAAGTTTGGAAATAACAACCATGGTTCATATTAACCATAGACAAACTCTTTAAATAAAAGACCCAACCGTTGTATAATGAATGGGCATACAAGTGCATGAAATGCAACCTAATATCATCCATCAGTACATGATTTGTTAATTAAAAATAATAAATAAATAACAGAATCCAGACTTTTGGAATAAAAAGAAAAAAAAAAAGAAGTAAGAACGCCAAAGGCCATGATCAGTGTGTGTGTTTTTTTCGGGGCAAAAATTTGCCAAAAAAAATCCAGTGCAACTCATTCAAAGGATTTTTGTGAAAAAATATGCCAAAACCGTCAGGTTTCAGATTTATGAAATTGCCATATTTTGATAATAGGTTGAATTAGGTTCTAGCTGGTCGCCAAAATATAGTAGCAGTCTAAAAAAATTTCTACATTCCTTTCTGACCTGGCTAATTTCTCTTGAGAATGATCGCCAGTGTGGCTACATCACAAAATTGAAAAAAAATGAAAACCCTGGCGCCCATGACTTGGGGTTTCTGGGGTTTGGAGAATAGGGTTAGGGTTTGGTGTCGTTGCGAGAGAGAGAGAGAGAGAGAGAGAGAGAGAGCGAGCTTGAAGGAAGATGATGCAGTTCTGAGTTTGGGTGGAGCACGGCAGAAAGGACGCAACGAGAAGGAAAGGCTTCATGGCCCGTCTTTTCAAGGTCCGTATGCTCTACATTTCGTTCCGTGAGAATTTTCCGGCTTTACCGATCTCCTAGGTTTGCTCAAGAAGTTGAAAACACATCGTTGCAATTGTTGGGCTTTCATGAAGAAATCGTAAGCTTCTCGCGTTTTCTCGCGTATTGGTCGGAAATATCGCTCCATCATAAAACAAACGGCGCTGATGTCTACGCTCTGAATTTCCCTTTTTGTTTTGCTCCGGGGGGGTGTTTTTAACAACATTCGTGTTTTAGGGTTAGATGCGTGTATTGGATGGTGCGAGGGTTTTCTTTCTTCGGCTTCGTTGGAAACATTCTTGTGAACTTGTGGCAATTTTTCATATCATCTGCATTATGGCAAATTGCAGAATCCAGACCAGCTTTCTGCATATCGAGATCGCAGGTTTCTGGGAACGCAGGAGGAGTTTGAGCACGCGCTACGCACGTCAGTCACGGTGTATGTTGGAAACCTATCATTCTATACCACAGAGGAGCAAATCTATGAGGTCTTTTCACGCACTGGGGAGCTGAAGAAGATTATCATGGGTCTGGATAAGAACTCGAAGACTCCATGCGGCTTCTGCTTTGTTGTGTATGATCCCTAATCTCCCAAAAGAATGGTGTGAAAAAAAGCAAAGCATTATGATAGGTATCACTGTGTCTTGACTTAGCCATGGAAAATGAATGATTTCATGCATTGGGATTTGAGAGGACAGATACTATACAAGGGAGGATGCTGAAGAAGCTGTCAAGTACATCAGTGGGACAATTTTGGATGATCGACCTATTCGTGTGGACTTTGACTGGGGTTTCCAGGAAGGTCGACAATGGGGTCGTGGAAGGAGTGGGGGCCAGGTAGCTGCTTTTTCTCCTCTCTCTCTTTCTCTCAAATATGAAGCTGGCAAACACATTGTTTTGCTGTTTGGAGCAATGTTGGAGGCTTTTCGTACAGGCTGCTAATTCAATTTGGGCAATGTGATGTGGTTGCAGGTCCGTGATGAATATCGTACAGACTATGATCCTGATATCCTCTTTGTTGAAAATCATGACTCTTGGTGTTGCACTATGGTTTGCTAGTAAGCAGAGCACGTCTGATTTCAAGGTGGGACATGTTCATATACCTCTTTGTAGCCTTGACATGTAAGTAGTGCACGAAGAGGAGGCTATGGAAAACTAGTGCAGAAGGAATTGGAAGTGCGGAGACAGCTTGTGGACTATGAGAGCCCTGTTGGCATGGGGCCGGTTCCTTTTCCTGTACCTTCAAACAATTTCAGACGTGAGTATCATTCCTGTGATAGAGGAGATACTGTTGCAAAGAGTGTTTCTCCCATTGGCACTATGCCACTACTTTTTCTTGGTGTGGATTCACTAGAGTTCATAAGTACTGTAGGCTATGCTTTGTGAGTGCTTGCTGACATCATGACTGAGTCTTTCCATTACTTCCAGAAATGCAGTGGATAATCAGGATGCAGATTTTTCTAGAATTGTTTGCCAAAAGGTTTTAGCAGATTATTACTTAATTATCTACACCCACAGTCAGGAGCTGATGAAGACAGTGGGGAGTGATGGAAGCTAGTCACTACCATTAAGGTGATAGTTTGATACTTTGTTTGTGACACACAAAAGGTGATGACCATAGTCATACTTGTTGTGCTTGGTTTGGTTCAGCTGGAGCTGACACAATTGTTACCTCCAGAGTGCTATTGCAGAGTTTTCTCTGCAATCTCGGAGATAAGTTTATGAGGTCTTTACTTGTGGAACCACGTAACTCTTAATGTGGGCTAACTGTAATCTCTCTGTGTATGCATGGCTTCTTGTGCAGAGGGTGGTGGACAAGGTTATGGAGGTGGTCACAGAGGAAGAGGTGGGTTCTGAATGACTTGATCACAAATAGTGCCTGATGCACAATTCCCATCGGCAGTCTTATAAGCATGACTACTATGTTACAGGACAGGAAAGCATGCATTGTTTAGATATAATTGCTGTTCTTGGTGCATTACATGGTGTTTGTCTGCAAGTGTAGCTGTTTTTCAAGGAGGTCCTTACATGTAATTAAGGAGGGTTAGGGTTTTTGAGGTTTGTCTTGAGGATCTGAGTTGTGCAGAATGATGTGACAAAACAGTTTTTTGTGAGCTCTGATGACAGATGGCGGGCGGAAACGGCATAGAGATGATGATGCACCACCAGCTGATGGTGTGAAGAGAGAGGTTGACAGAGATCACAGGCTTGTAAGTAGATCAGGACATATCCTGGCAGTTATTCAAACTTTGCCTGGTCACAGTAACCTGTTGCACTGCTTGACCGGTTTCTGTCTTATGCAGGAAAAAAATCCTCGTTTCCGAGAGAAAGGGGACTCAGATGAGGAGGATGGTGGAAAGGCATAGTAGAGGTACCACTTGACTTATCTAGCTGTCTTGGAGTTCAGCTTCTTACACGCAATTTGCATGCTGTTCTGGTTGAACACTGTTAACAACTACATAGATTCTGGAGGAGTTCAGCTACACTTTTTTCTTGTTCGCAGGTGTAATTTATGAGGTGGCCCAGCTTGCACATTTGTCAGAATGTATGATGTCCCACTCTATCTTCCATATCAGAAAGCAGACCAGGCATCATTTTGCAAGCTGAAAGAGTACAGCTCCAGAAGAGGAGGCACATGCGAAATCTGGTGTTGACACTTGATACTTATTGTTGAGGATTGCTTGCTGTAGACTGGGGTACATTCCAATGCCTGGTATGTGATGGTACCACAGGGAATTGGGACCTTACTATTGTGACTGTCAGGTCCTAAGCCAAAGCTTGTATGGGACCGGGTGTGAATCATGGTTCCAACTTGCCTAACAAAAGATTGATGTGGGCCTTACAAGGTAAACAAACAACTGGGCTTTGTGATTCAATTTTGTCTGCTCCCCAAATTCTGCAATATAAGCACATTGAGACAGATCACAGTTTACCAAAACAATGGGTTTGGTTGTTGTCATTTAGCCAGAATGCTGTTCTTTTTTGGATTTGGGTTTGGTCTGGTATCAGGCAGTTCTTTGATTTTGTTTACCACCTTGTGATTTGGTTTGTGAAAGTTTTGAAGAACCAGCAGTTTTCATGAAAGAACAAGCAGTTCAGTGTGAGTTCTTTGATCAGCATTTCAAAAATGAGAGCTGCCCTATGCTGGTTTGGGCATTGTCATGATTACACTTATGATGCTCCAAATTATGAACTTTGAAGCCACACACATGAGTGAATTCATATGTTCCAAGTGTTTTAATGTTTAATAAAGAAATTTTCACTGCTCTTTTGTTCACAAAATTTGTTTCCATTCCGGAATTCTTTTACAGATAGTGAGGCTATTTGGATAGATGATGTTCACTGTGAACAATTTCCCAAAAGTTGGAGATTCACATGGATGTTGGCCAAGTTGAAATCATTTTTTTGGGAGGGTTGGTTGGGGGATGTTGTCTAAACAAAAGCGGGTTAAAGAATTTGAGGCCATTATCCTGAAGTCAAGGGATTGTCGAGGTCAACTAATAGTTTGGAAATGGAATCTTTGCTTGAACTTGCTTTATAATGCTCTCAAAAGTTGATGATACTTGGTGTTCATACTTTAAATGTCTATTATCACACTATGATAAACTGAATGTGTTATTAGTTTATCATAATGTGTTGATTGTATCTCATTTTCTATATGAGAAAATAGACATTTTAGCAAGTTTGAATTTGTCGAACGTGTCATAGAAAGTGTTAAAGTAGCAGCTAAGGTGAATATTGTTTCATGAAAAATGAAAATAGCCATCACCAGTTTTTTCTTTATGGAGATTTTTTTTTTTCAGAAAATGAGAAAAAACATGAAAATTTTCATCCCTATGCACGAGACTTTGTGAAGTTAGTTGTAATGTGAACCCTAACTTGGTGTTTAGATCCCTATTTTGTCCATTTATTAGATGTAGATAATGATTTTGTCACTTGATGTGTAGATCCTTTTGATGATAAATTATTGATATTATTGATCTCTTTTATGTTTGTGAAAAAAGTCTTGAAGTTATTTTAAGGTAGTTGTAATTATCTTTATTGTATATGTCTTCTTTGTTCCAATTTTTAATATAAAGTAACTGGCAATATGTTTCTCTAGTCTCAACTTTTGATCCAAAAGCTATAAAATGAATTATCACAATCCACTAAGGAAGTCACAAATATTCGTATGTAGAGTAGTAGAAGAAAATTATTATTGCATTGAATCAATGTAATAAAATTTTCTTTCATTCATTTCTAGTGATCATAATGATGTTTTATACTTGTTCATAATCCAGGTAACTTAAGTTACTGTACATTAATTTGTTAAACATGGATGGATATTTTACATCATGTTGTTTTAAACCAAACAACAGAAGTCAAATGGCATATGTAGGTATTATAAATAAAAATATTATGTTTAAGGTGTTGTAAAGGCAAACTAGCAATAAATAAAATGCAATATATCCAAAATGGACAATTTTTGTCAGTTTGAAAGTATTCTACCAAAGAAAAACCACTCAAATTTTATTTTTCTAGAAATGGTCACCAAGGAATTTGAAAATTCAACCTCCATCAATTGGATAACACCTTAAACACATGTCATTATAAGACAATATTTCAGGCATATGCCATTATGTTTATGGTATTATCTGATAATCTTTGATTGATTATGCCCATGGCAGGTCTGCTACCTGCACATCTTGAAATCTTCTACCAAGCGCATATTGTCTTGGGTTGAATCTGGGGTTGGGGACCAACTCAGACACCTGATATAAGCTCATGACCTTACTAAAAGGATTGTTCGAGGAAGGAGCATTATCAACAACACAGGAACTTTCATGGGGTGAGACTTTTGGGGGAGGGGCAGAAAGCCTAGACCTAAACAATTTCTTGCATCTAAAATATTGAGGAAGCTTCAACAGTGGCATGATGGCAAAGAGAGAAGGAACAGCAAGAGAATAATGGATTACATGAGGACATGTTGTATCCAATTGAAGTCCATATATGCTTGTGTCATTGACCCAAGCTTATTTTTTGGAACCTCATGTAAAGTTGATCACTCATCCAAATTCTATTTTGGTTGAAATGGGCTTAACTTTAGAGTTCTTATGGAACCTTGTTAAATTAATTTAAATTTAATTTTTAGACATGAAAATCATTCTGAATTCAGTAACTTTTGTTCTATTAGTTTGAAAATTGTGAAACAACAAACATTCACACCACCTCGTCAAGAGCTTTCTAATGGTACCAAAAATGGAGGAAGGCCCCACTATTTGTGAAGGTTATGACCTGATCACAAACAAACAAACACTTGTTAATATATAGATATACCATTCAAATTGAAATGAAAACCTCCATCCAACAAGTCATTCAATCTACCACACTCATGGAATGTTGAGGTTCATCCCTTCATCAGCCATCCTCTCCATTACCATGCTAACTCCACTACAACATTGCAACAATTGTTGAGGGTCTACCGTCGGAGGATTCATTAAGAATCACAGTAGGTTCCTATAGCAATTGGGAGAAGGAAGAAAGCAAATGAAGCTAGGGTTAGTTACCCTTGGAAGGCAGTCCACGCTGGGTTGAGTGCCATTGTGAAATCACAAGTATGAAAGGTCAAGATGCAGTAGAAAATCTGATGGTAGGATTGGGTGATTTTGGTGTGCAGATTGTGCTGAGACTCATCAACCTAACTAGCCCCAATGAATGTGCAGTGGGCGAAGTTATGTGCCCCTTATGAATTTAAGTGATCACCTGCTTGAAGGAAGAGGATTCTGGCTATACTTGAAAACCGCACCCAAAACTGTATCTCCTTCAATGCCATTTATGGCGACTGCCCCGTATTTTAAGAGTTTATTTGGTGAATTTGGAAATTCCACCTGAATGTTCCTTTGGGTAAGTTGTCGAGTCAGAATTTGTTGCCAAAATAAAAGAAGTCTGACCAAAAGAGATACATACAATTGAACAAAATCATATCCCCAGTTGTCAAAATGCCCCAACCACAGGAAAGTACCTAAATTTGACAGTGAAGTTTGAACCAAAATTGGCGTAAGTACCTAATAATGCCCCCAATTTTCAAGGCTCCCATTATTTTTCAAAAATGACAGAGGCAAATCAAAATTCTAGAAGAAAATAGCAGTTCAGTTCAGTTGCTGAGCAAATCGAAGAAGGCAGGCCATATTGTCCTTATATAGAGTTTTGATGCTTGTGTACACACAAAAAACAAAGATTTTCCAGGCTACTCACTGGCATGACACTCCCACTCCCCATAATTCAGCCACCAATAATTAGCTGCCTTGGCACCCAAAAAAATCAACCCCATATTTTGGCAGATTTATAAGAATTTATTAGGTACTTGCTCAATTCTCAAGTGGTCAAATCACCTTAGGGTTTAGGCATTTAAGGTTTGTGCATTCTTGTTTTAAGAGTAGGTACCATAAGAGTAACTTTATATTTGTATCATGCTAACTGATTTTCTGCAGCAAGTCTTCTTGAAATTAAAGAGTGTCTAGTGTAAATCCCCAGCACAGGGCATTCCCAAAATAAGGGCCTAGATGAGGCCAAAGTCCAGTTTGGCCTCACATTTTGGGAATGGCCCTTACCAATGGGCTTTACCTTCGGTAAAGCACAAAGGTATGAGGTGTAAGAGGGGGAAGGTTCTTACACTTACTCCTTAAGACTGCAAGCAATCTTAGATCTATGAAATAGGCATAATTTCACTCCCTCCATTATGGAGTGGCCATAAAATCCCTCCTATTTTGGCTCTTTTTGAAGAGAGATAGATACTCATGAAAATAGGTGCCCTCCAAATACACTAGAAAATTTCTCAGATAGCTTTATGCATGTAGAAAGGATGTACATCAAGGCCATCAAAACAACTTTGAACATTTCTACTTACCCACAAATAATGGCCCTTTTCTTCCCCCCCACTTTTATGTGTGGGGAAAAGTATTTTCAACTGGTTTTGAAATCAAAATCACTTCGGGTCAAAACTCAAAACACCCCCACAAACTCACCATGTCCAAAACAAGGGTAGTTTTCACAAAATGAGACTGTTGCTTTTCAATGTTGTGCAAGCATTAATGGGCCGGAAATTTTCAACTTGACAGGCTGAAACTGACTCCAAACCAGCAGCAATCAATGCAGCCCGTCAAATGTATAGACAGTACTCTGAAAGTCTAACCCAACAAATATACGGATGGTACTCTGAACGACGGATCTCTGAAAGTAAGTAAATGGGATTGCAAGCAGAAGAGTTGTTCAAAATAATGGACAATAAATTTTTCAATCACAATCCACCATAAACATTAGGGTTATCCATAAAGTATGAAAAAGCCCGAGTGAGAACCTTGTCTTCTGTGATACAACTTAATATCCAAATATTTCTCGCAATAGTTAACCTAACTACAGTGTAAGTAACCACATGAAAGGCTAGTGTTTAAAAAAAAATTTGGCCCAATATTAACAACCTGACTGGCATTTTATTCTTTGAGAAAATTTTGCACAATTTTTCATTTTCAATGTAATTACGACCAACTCTTTGATTCGATTCTCCCCTCCTGACTACTACTTGAAGTTAGTGATCACCAGAGTGAAGAGTTATATATTGGTTGTGGTGATGATTGATGACCCATGGTCAAAATATGAGTATGTACTTTTGTTGTTGAAAAATTAGGGTGTTTTAAGTGTGGAGGCAAATCCATAAGTTATGTACATTTCAAAGTTTAAATATGCTGCCAAAGTTACTGACCCCTGGGGAAGACATGAGAGAGACCATCAATAGCCACACCAGTGAGGTGATAAGGTACATGCTGACAAAAATCAACCCCCCGCCCCCCATATCATGCAAAGGAATGTCCTCCAAATTCTGCAACCCTGATTTGCTCAGATTCTCTCTACACCAATTTGAAGTACTTGAAGAAACAAAGGTCCAAATGTAAATGGTAGGAACTTCACTTGATGCAAAGCTGATTGGGAAAGCTTTGTCGCCTTATTCCCAAACCAGAAAGGTACTTCTGTTTGTTTTTTTTGAGTGGAACACTGCAAAATGTATTCTATAGTAACAACACTCTAGTGGTTTTGTGTGGGAGTGTTATGCCCTAGTTGGTCGGTTATGGAGGGTATTAGATCTGCTTTAAAAGAATTCCTACCAACCTGGTATTGGATCTTCTTAAAGAATTTCATACTAGCCTGTTACTGGATTTGGATCTTTTTTAAAACTTTCATACCAGGCTGATTCTAGTGGTAGGGGTCCAAGGCTGATTTTTTTGTCATGTGAGGCAGTTATGACACTGGTATTGAGGTTGGTACAACCTTGGTATTAAGTTAGTATTACCTCAGGTCCCTATTAGACATGTCTTGGTATGAGGTTTGTATTACCCAATGTCCCTATCATGAAGGTACTGGTCGGAGGCTGGTATTGCCTCAAGCCCCTATTAGATATGTATTGGTATGAGGCTTGTATTACCTAATGTTCCTATCATGAAGGTACTGGTTGGAGGCTGGTATTGCCTCGAGTCATACGAGTCTGCTAAGTTCTTTTCTATATACCAGCGTTCCAACCTTTATACCTGCCCAACACTGATGAAAACCCCCAATTCTTTTGGTTGCATCCAAACAGTAGAAATTTATCATCCAATGGCGAAATTATGGTCTTTTGAGTCTAAAATGAAAGATTTGGCAATATGTTTTTTCTAGTCTCAACTTTTGATCCAAAAGCTATAATCAGCCCACCAAATCTTTCATTTTAGACTCTAAAAGAGGTGAGGGTGTTGTGGATGCTGGTTCACCTGGCTGGGTGGTTATTGGTTATTGTGAATTGAGTATTCACAAGAACTAAACCTTAAAACCCTAAACCCCTTGGGTTCTACAACTAGATCTGTGACCAGACTATGGTTCTTTCATTCTTCCCTCTATTCTAAAACACTGTTTGGATATGATCCCGGTGCGATGGTGCAGTTTGGTATCTATTTCTTTCCACTATGTAGAACTATTTGATTGATTGTCTGTTTGCAGGAGCACCCAGTTAGTTTGGGTCAGGTCCAGCTAGTTCCAATTAGGATGGGAAACCATTGACCTTGTAAAGCTTCAGGTCAGCATGCATAGCAAAAGCGAAGAAGCCCAGTTCCAGTCTCAGTTCTGTCAAATTTCACATTCCCAGTTTCCGTTCCAGTTTTCAGTTCTGGTTTGGTATAACCAGAACAGAACCTCTGATTCTATTATGCCATCAAAGAGAGTAACTGACCAATGCTGGTATGCACTCTGGTTTATCAATCCAAATGTGCACTTGAAAACCCGACAGAGTCATTTACTGTAAAGGATGTTCTTTAGTTGATAAAAGGCAAAGAGGGAATGTAAGGTGGCCACCCAGGTAGTAATTAGTAATTACCTCGTCTATACAATATTGTTACCCTGGACGTTTAGCTTGGGGCTGAATTTGGCCAAATTTTTGAGCAATGAAAAGGAATTATGTTTGTTGAATATTCAATCTCAGATTGATTTCCTGCTTGAAACCATCATCTTGAGAATTTTAGCCAAAAGAGTGCATAATGAGTTTACAAATGCCAAAAGAACCGCTAGATGGATGTTTTCTAGTGTATGTGGAGGGTGTGTTACCCTCAATAAAGTTTTTGCTCATTGTCACCTGATGGCACCTTACATGTAAGTTTCATCAATTTGAGGAGCCACCATATGTGTCCAGCACCTCCTTTTCTCTCAATTGAATCACAACCGCCAATTTGTAAAAAGAAAATTTTACCTGTTCTTTATGCCGCTGAAAGAACTTGAACAAGGCTCGTCAAGGAATTTGGGTCCTGGACTTTGGCGGCTCCTGCCTCAGGTTGGGTCCTCGTTCCCAGAACAACCCAGATCTCAGGTCCTTACCCTAAACAAATCATCTTACATCAAGTAGGTATGGTAAGTAGGCCAGAGTGAACCAACAGCCACCAACCCACCATGAGGGATGGATGGTAGGTGGACAGAAAACACTTTTTCTCATTGGGTTCCAGTTCTCTAGCTAACCAGAGTGGGTGGTTAAGTTGCAGTTTTTACTACCTACCTGCTGATAACCCAGTAGCTGATAACCTTGGCACTAACCATTTACATCCTACTTATCCACTGCAGTAGTCAACTACTGTAATCCCCTAAACCCTCCTCCTGGAACTATGTTATACATGAAAGTTACCAAGGTAAACCCAATGTGAGATTCATCCACAACTTCATTCATGACAGGCGTCCAATGTGGATGGTGCACTGTTTGGGCATTGGCCGGGTATGAACATGGTGGGTGTCCTATACTTGGTGACATTAGGGTTTCTAGTAGTACTAGCCAGTGAGTGCAGCTTTCAAAGTGATGTGAAAAATGAAAAAATTGATGTCTTCTCAATGTACCTGCACAGTAAAGTGTACTTAATCTAAACCTAATACAATTGTTTAATTACTACCCATTTGAAATGTTCAAGTCCATGATGTGTGGGACAGTACTCTAGGTCGAATAATTTCGGGGTGTTACCATGTTTGGCCATATCGCACATGGTACATCGATTATAGGAGAATGCTCCTCTGTGCAAGGTGGTTTCAAGATCATTGTGTAATGGAGTGGAGTTCTTTCTGGTGAATTTTTTTAAATGGTTTATAAAAGAGTACCTCTTTTGGGCTTTTTTTAGTCTTCAAATTTTGATATTGATTTTTTTGGGGGGAAAAAACTGCCAGGTTGTTGTACATTATTTTCCAAATGTTAGCCAAAAATATTGAAGGATGCTTAACTTTTTAAAAACTTTCATAACCAAATTTATCTTATGGATGAATGCCACTTCAGCTACTTCTTTGGTGGCTATTGATGAATGATGGAATGGCCATTGTGAGGTTTGGAATAGTCAAGGCTAGTTGTGCAAAGCTAAACTTGGAAGGTGACCAAAGAAGTTTAATATAACACCCTCATCAACCTATTGTGTGATCACTGTTTCTCTTTGTGCAAATTTTCACTACTTGGCTGGTGACCCAGAAAAAACAGTGAGGACCTTACATAGGATTTTTTTGGCAAAAGTGGGCCAAAGTAGCCATATTGAGAGGAAAAATAAAACTGAACTTGCTATAATTAGACAATTAGTGCCAACATGTAGCCAAAAAAAACATAGCAAAGAATCCTAATTTTTTCTAAAGTCCTCTCTTTCTTCTAGCCAAATTTAGCTAAGACTTATTAAGAGGATGACTGCCAAAACTACACCAACATACATGAGAATGGATATGGAAATTGCTAACATATTCAACATAACTCTCTTTTTTTTTTGGTCGTTGAGAATCATACGCTGATTCAGTGAGCATGAATGTAGAATGTCGAAGAATATACGAAACCCAGAAATAGCCGTTAAGCACTTGAGTTGTTCCAACTTGGAGCCAGTGATGAAGGAGCTGGCCCTATAATAGGTGACCTAAAAAAGTAAACTGGCCAAGCAGCTATGCACATAGCATACCGTTTGCCTAACAGTCAGTGCAGCCAACATACAAAATCACACTAATGGGAAAGATGAAACCACTCAAAGAAAGATTCTGATATAGCCTTTTGGGGCACATGAGTGAACAAACCAAAGTAAGAAAGTGGCAAAACCAGGCAAAGAAAACCTGAGCTCTGTACTCCAACGATACCATTACAAACCTGAGCTTCGTATTCCAACAATACCATCTCTCTTCGGCTGATGGATGATGATTTATTTCGCACCGTATCTAAGACCATCTCCAGTGGCAGCCGTTAAATGGTCAGTATGTCAAAAAAATATTATGAAGTCAGTGTCATAATGGTATCAAAATGGGGGTAATTCTTGTCAATATACGTAGGATACCCTGGGTGTCAAAGGACCTTTGGAAAGAAAATGATTACCTTACGAGCTTGGTAGGCCATAGTGATTTGGCCACATATCGACCGCTATTGATTGGCCCATGTGTGATGTTTGAATGTTCCATCAGCGTATACCTATCATCCAATGTTTATCATGTATGGATGAGGAAGGTGATACTGCCCCATGTACAGTGCATCAATGCAGATGCTGTAACAACCTTCTTAAGCAATCCCAGGCCAATGCAATGAGTGGGCAGTGAATAATTATGCCCTGTTATTACTAAGGAATTCAATGTTGGTGGTTGCACCAAGAATATAGGCCTCTCTAAACTGGAAACCTTAAGTATTTATGTATTTTTTTCCAATTTTGTGATGTAGCCAAACTGGCAATCTTCAAGAAGAAAATTTAGCCAAATTTGGCTATAGAACAGATATGAAAGTCAAAATTTAAGAATCCTTTTATATTTTGACTACTTTGCTGCACCTGCTGTAAACAGTTATTAAGGGAAGTTTTTGAAATCTGGTGAATGAATGTCTTTTTTAAGAACAAAAATCCTTTTTTTTTGTTGAAATCATATTTTTCCTGTTAATGAAAGTGGAAATTAGCCCCAGAAGAAAATACTCATCACATTTTTGTTAAAGCAAATATAATTCAGCTTAAGGTGTTGGGAAAGACAATTTTTTCTTTCTGGGTGCTATTTTCTCCTAGTCTAAAATGTGGTGGCCACTGCCATCCATTTTGTCAGGAAAGTTTCGGCTTTCATTCTCCCCATTTCTCAAAAGAATAAATCAGGAAAACAAAAAGCAAACAAAAAAAAGGCTGTGAATGCGAAAAGGGTTATTCTGGATTGGGGTTTCCCAGCCAGGGTCAACCAGCACCACCTACACTGGTACCTTCATCTAGACCTCAAGACCCAGATTTAGGGCCACTTTAGACGAGGGTCCAAGAACGTTCAGGGTCCAACGAAACATAAATTGGACCCAAGAGCTTTAGATGAGGGTCTGAGAACAAAAAGTGATAAATTGAGGCTAAACCTACATGGCACCTGTTTTGAAGGGAAAATCAATGGGTTGGGACCAAAAAGCAGAGCTCTGAAGGGAGCTCATGATTTGAAGAACCAAGATGCAAGCTATAGTCCAAGGCAGGATCCAACTCAAGGATTCAATTTTGCTTCAAAATTGGTTCCTATGAATCTGGACTTTGGGCCCTCATCTACAGTGGGCCTTACTAGTTTCACCAATGGCAAACATTATAAGGCACACTTATAATGTTTAGAAGCAACCCAAAAAAATTGGGTTTTTTTTCCCCCAATGGTACCCGTGTAAGTGCCAGTTCAGGCCTCAAGGCGTGTTTTCCCAAATGAGTGACTCAACAATTCCAAAATCAGAAAATAATGCTACTTCTTCAATTGGCTTGTGGGCCCAGAAATTAGGAAAAATGACCTAGGTTAGGTGCCAATATTGACCAAACAAGCTGCGATGTCAGGGGCGGGGAGACGTGGGGTCTGGTGATATTCTTGCATATCATGATTAGGTATAGGATTTCTGGCCATCCATTTTTCAAAACTATACTAGTCTCAACGGGCAACCACTATGTCCGAGATCGATGCATTGTTGTTTGATCCTCTTGTTTGATCCTCTTGGCAAACAAGAAATCCTGATAAACACAGGAATGTTGGATTTTGTATTGTGAGGCTAGGTCCAGACAGTTATTGTGCACGACATGAAGAATGGGTTCATTGGGGTTAATCAAATCATCCACACCATCGAAATTGCCTTTGGAAGTGATGAAATGAGAGACCACCTTATTGTGAAAATATTACTTGAACAAAGAACCTGTTGTGTTTTTAGTGAAAATTGTGTTTCGGGCAAAACCACAAAGAACCTGTTGTTTTCTTAATGAAAATTGTGTTTTGGGCAAAACCACAAAGAACCTGTTTTTTTTTAAAAAGAAAATTGTGTTTCAGGCAAAACCACAAAGAACCTGTTGTTTTTTTAATGAAAATTGTGTTTTGGGCAAAACCACAAAGAACCTGTTGTTTTTTCAATGAAAAGTGTGTTTTGGGCAAAACCACAGAAGTGCATTATTTTTCCCCCACTTCCTAATAATTTTGGTTGGTACACAATATTATTTTTTCAAACATTAGTTCACCAAAAGGTGTCTTTCAAAATAATTTATGCTCAAAAGGACTATTTTTAAAAAGTCTTTCCTTTGCATGAAAATATTGCATGAACCAGAAGAAGGGTTGCATGGATTTTTCCCACCATTCAGATTTAGCCAAATAAATAAATGTTACAGCACAAGAAGTGCGCATTATTATCCGTGACTCTAGGTGTGCAGATTTGTTCTGTACAAAAAAACTGCTGGACCATTTGCTGAGCAGTCCAACAATTACATTCCATAATTGCCAAATTGTGATCCACCAATTATGCACTTTTGTCCTCAGCACACCACCCAACAAAATTTGTGGACTGCAAATTAGGTGCAACAGACCCAAATAATTTTATCATATTTTTAGCAACCAAAAAAAAAAGAAAAAAAAAGGTGAACTTTAGGCCACGATGCAAGCACAAAACTGTAGCAGATGTTCAACATTAAGATTGCCAAATACTGACACCATTGATAATTACTGCAGTTTATTCCATCTGGACTATGGAGTAACTTACAATTTCACAAAGGAATGAAGAGCTGAAAATTGGGATTAGGAAAAATTCTGATTTCAATTAGCAAAAACCAAAGAGTACAAAATTCTCTGTATAAATGTACCATACATGAAGTTCCAATTCATATCCTAACTCTGCTTAAATCATGTATGGTACATTACATACATGTACATTTGTAAATACTAATGTGTATAATATTGCCACAAATATAACCCTCCAAATGAAACAGCTAACATGATTTTGATATTTAATAGTTGCATTAGTATTCAAAGAGCATGGGTTTGCTTTATGACTAGTTATTGTCTTACTACTGAGTGAACATTCTCTTTGTGTGATCAAAACTGACCAAAAAGGGTTTCCCAATTCTCTCCACTTTGTTCAAACTCCTTCACAACCCCCACTCCCATATGGAGAACAAATTATTATTTCAAGACCATTGAACAAATGTTTTTTTTTTCTTTTTCTATTTTGCAGTTTTGTGTGGTAAGTGGTCCAATGATTATCCACAATAGGAAATTAGCCATATTTTATGAATCCTGCCATATTTTGGCGACCACATGCTGGAACCTGTTGTCTAAATTTGATGATTTCAAAACAAGTTCCCTCAAAATCTGGTACCTTTGGGCCATTTTTTTCCCCCAAAAAATCCTTTGTATGAGTAATCATAATGACTTCTTTTTTGGGTTGCCATGATGCAAAATTTTGCCCCCAAAAAAAATGCTGCACGATTGAGCTGATACAGATCACTTTCCATGAAACACAAAGAAATTCACACCCACATGTTTAAGATGATAACACATTTTTTAGACAAGCGACATGTTGAAGTCTTGTGATCCATTGACCAAAAACTTGTGATTCAAAACACACACACACACACACACACACACGGTACGGACTTGTTTGCAGGGTGGGGGAGATCCTGAAATGAGTAGAATTGGACGTAGGTACTTAATGACTCTCCCTGGATGCATGCTCTGTCAATTGTTCACTAAACATTACTTACAAAATCTTGCTTGTTGCACGCGTTGTTGCTTACACATTTGGCCTCTTTGAAGTGTGCAGCAGCGAGAATGTATTTTGATGGAAAGTTGCGCAGATCCATTGGCGCAATTTGTGACCTGCCACCAAAAAGAGACTAACTGACTGACTCACAACAATATATTCTTTTTGTAAGCCAAGTCAGTCAGGTTCTAAATTCACCTCCAGTGTTGGGCAGACCGTCTGCCATTCATTGCCTTCTAAGAGGGGTGGAAACAATTAGGGTTCTTCTCCATCTGGGTCTTGACCAATTTTCAGTCCTCGCAGGTTGGCTATGGATAGCCTACTCTTGGATGCTTGTTGATGACCAGCCATTTTCTCAATAATCAGCCAACTGTAGTGCAAAGTCCAAACCAGTGTTGGGCAGGTACAAGGTTGTAACCCTGTTCGTATAGACTTCTGGTGCATATAGACTGCAATTGGTCCTGTTGAACCAAAGAACCAACCAGTTGGGTATGACCTGAGACAATACCAAGCTTGTAACAGTACCTGCCTGGTAGGGACTTGAGGTAATATCAGTTTCATACCAGGGCTATATTGGTCTCAATACCAAGTATATGATGTGAAGGGCTATATCGGTCTCAATACCAAGTATATGATGTGAACCCATATCAAAGTCACTTAGTCACGACTGGTTTGACAGTTTGACCATGATACCAATGTGCCCGTTCACACAAGTTGTACCCTGTGTCCACATTGCTTTCTTTTCAGAACGATTTTGGTTTGGTATTACATGTCCATTATCAAGTCATCGTAAGGGAATGTACACTTTGGATGGGTTTCTCCGTCTTTCCATACAGGTATTTTGGGTGGTTGCAGGTTGACGTTTTTTCATTGATGTGTTAACATGGCATGGTCAATCAAGGACTTTTGAAAGCTCTCCTCTAACAAATTTGTGTTCATTTTGTACACAAAAATGTGTCAATGAGCCTACAAAGCGTTCAGGTTATGTGCAGCTTGAGACAAGCCATTGTGACTGGGAGGCCTCTTTAGGCTTGGTGCTTTTTCAGATTTCTCACCTATCTCCTTGTTTGATTTGCTTCGTGCAACAAGTGAGACATGTGAGAGGTGTAAGACCCATTTTATTCTCTTGCCCCTCTTCAGGACGCCCATTGCTCTCTTTCGCAGCAAGTTGCTTCTAGTCTTGTAGGTTTTTGAAAAATAAATTGACACAACATATAACCCAAAAAGAAAAAAACTTTAATTTTGAAACCAAAATCTGCACATGTTTTATAAACACTAAAACTTGAATAGATGGAAAAACATTTTCTCACTATTACCAAGTTCACACCAACCTTTTTTTTTGTCAAAACTTATGCATTGTTGTGAAGTTGCTGAAATTTTTTGTTACAAATTCAATGAAAATTTCAAAGAAATCTCCAAAATTCAAAATTAACTTCAAAAAAGTCTTTTAAAATCAATAGATTTCTATACATGGTTCAAATAGGTAGCCAAAAAATATTAATCTTTTTTCTTTTTATATTTTTTATTAGCCAAATTTGGTTATATTGGCTTATAGGTGATGGCCACTTTAGATACATTACAAAATTGAAATAAAAACATTTCACACTTTCAAAATTCAATGTCATGTTTCCAAGTAACATTTATTATGTGTTGTTCCACACTACCAATGATGATCATTGTTACATTATTGTAAATGTAATTCTCAAGGAGATGTTGTCCAACACCTACATTAGTATCATGGTAAAAACTATGGCATCTTTTTTTTTAAATTGAAATATTCTAAATTTGTTCCATACATTCAAAGGCACAAAAGTTTAGACATGGAGGCAATGTTCACATAGAGGGGGAAAAAGATCCTACAAAATATTTTTAATAAATCAACAATAAATTAATGTGAAAAAAATTTGGGAATTTTTTCTTAAGGTGACTCCCTTCCAAAGGAAACCCATTTTTTGCACCTACATGATTTGTTGTGCAATACAAATCCATAAAGAGTAGTTTCATGTTGTGTTTTGTTATATAGTGTGATTTGGGAATAAAATTTACAAACAAATACATATTCATTGACATTAATTACAACCATTATGTGCCATTTTATATTAGATTTGTACAAGAAATGATATCAATCAAATTGGGATTAAAATAGAATATGAAGATAATGGTCCAACAAGTTTTTACAAAATTAAATCAATTGTAAATACATAATTATATGATAAACTTGTTGTATGCAATCCTTTTTTTTTCATCAAGATCAAGGTGATAGGTTGGAAATGAAACTTTGTTCACAACCATTACTAAAGTCTTACCTTGATTATATGTGTGACTACCTTCCCCACATTCATGCCCATCCAACTTTTTTCATTATGCACACAAAAATTAAATTTCAAGTATTATATTAAAAGATTATGAACACATTGCCATAACATTTAGAAAGTTGAAAGTCATTAGAGTATTTTTCATCTTTAGAATCCAAAATAAACAAAAGGAATGTAACCCATGTTGTGGGAAAGTTGTCATGCAAATTTAATAACATTATTACACCATTATTATTAAGGTTATGTTTTATCACAATTTATTGTTTTCCATGTCCCATTTTCAACTCTTCCAATTTCCCATGAATTATTCCTTTTCATTCATTTTTTCTTGTTCAAAAGGTGGCATATATGTATCACACGAGTTCATACTTATATAAGTATATATGTTGCAAAAATGAAAACATTGAAAATTGTATATAAATTGCAAAATGATATATTTTATGAAGGATTTTTGTTTAATTTCATAAATTTTCATTTTTTTAGAAAAATGTTAATGCACACATGTAAAATATATTTGATAATGGATGGTCTATAATGTTGCAATGATGTCATTTTCATAAACGTGTTTGATTTTTTGTCCTTGGCATTATATAACTTTTTGATGTATATTAATGTTTGCAATTGATAAACATGAGAAAAATATAATTTATAATTGTGAAAACATTTAAAGTAAAAGACCCAAGAAAATGATTTTACTGTTTTTGGTTCTTTAACCATTCCTTGAAGTGGTTCCTAATAGTATCACCCAAGGATGCTTTCATCCAATTACAATGATTTTTGCACTGATGTAAGCAATTCTTTCTATGTAATTTGAGTGATCAAAAATGCAATTGTAATACTTTCCAAGGATCACATATTACTACGAAAAAAATCATAGATTATAAAAGAAAGATTGAGAGGATTTTTGACATGAAAAATTTGCGAAGAATGAGGAAGTATGTAAGGGTTGAAATATCCCATCCTCCTACACATGAAATCTTTCTCATAAGGGAGGATGTCAACATTTGAACTATTTGTAAAAATTGGTTCAAGACCCATTTCTTCGAAGAACAACTATAACCCAATAATGACATTGTCAACCATTGTCCACTTGAATACAGGTCATTAGTAGATGGAGGTATGAAAATAGTTTGGATAAAAAAATCGCTACATGAACTCCAAATTTTTGCAAAAGGGCTTATTTTCTTGTTAGGTGGCAATCATGGAAACATTCATTTAATGAAGAACCTTGCTTATCATCCAAGGACCAAGCACATCATAATAGAACACAATTTCATAAGAAAAAAGTTGAAAATTTTAATTGAAGTAACATACATTAAAAATAAATATCAATAATTGAATGTTCTAACAAAGCTCTTCAAGGGGCAACTTTGAAAAAAACAGAAAGAACATGTGAGCAAACAAGTCTTTGGAAATAAAAAAAACAATTCACTTGATCTAGCACGGTAAGGTGCATTGTTTCACTATAATATTCATGTTTTAGTTCATCAACTTTTGAACAATTCATCTTACAACATTGTTTTTATTTTTTATTTCTCATTTATCTAGGCCTAAAAAACACAATGGATCATATATATATACATATATGCACTTGTGCAAGAGGAAATAGAAGTTTGTAGTACATGGGGTATGTATTAGATGTTTTTCTCCTTTCAAAAACAATTATTTGCATGAAGATAAAGAACCTGGGTTTTTTTAATCTTTTGATGAAATTGTGGATTTTCTAAATAATTGACAATTAAGGAAGAAGTGTCCTCTAGATCATCAAATGGAATTGTGGACTTTTAGAAATAAAAACTCAAACCTAAAAGCATAAGTGAAACACAACTTGAAAGAACATCATATAGGCTCAATGTTTACTTTTCTTTTAAATCAAAATTTTAATATTCAAGTTGTAAACATTATGTTATCAAAAAAACATTGGAGGTCACAAATCACACAAGTCATAATTGAATTTTAATATTTATATTATTCCAACTCAAATAAGAAATGTCAATCACTTGCAAACTAAATTGAAAATTATGGATGGAGTTTTCTTATGAAATCTCACACTAAGAAATATCTCACCATTCTATGCATGGTCCAACTATTCTTTGTTCCAAATAGGATTCCATCTTTGTTGAACACCGCCATTACCAAAAACATCATTGTTTGGTTGTCATTGTTTTTGTTTATGGATTCTTACCATGTTAGTTGTTCTCCTTTTCTTCTTGCCTTGTTTATTGACATGTTATTTATGATAAATCTAAGTGAAACAAACAATGAACTACAACAAAAGTTTCAAAACACCAATCTTTGTTTATCCATGTTAAATACCATAATGTTAATGTAATAAAAACCCATTGTAAAATAATCACATTTATATTGATGAAAACTCCAAATATGAAAAAAGCCATGTTAGTTGACACTATCTTTGACAAACCATTATTAGAAAAAAGAAAACATGGGAGGAAACCAAAAGACACCAAAACAAAATCAAAAGGTTTGTTGGAAAATTCTTTGGCAACCTCAAGCTTAATCACTACATCCTTGATGAAAAAGACAAGCTTGAGATGAAATGATAGGGTAAAATGAGATGTGCATTTCCATGTCCATGCAAGTGAACATAGGAAAGGAGTGAGGAAGCTAAGCTTGGAAGAGGTAATTAATTTTTGAACTTTTGTAGGATGAAACAAGGGGACCCTATTATTGTCTCCCCTAAACCAAACTTATTGATTGTCACTAAAATTATGTTTTGGAATTTAAAAGGGGGGGGGTTTGTTAAACTCTTCAAACCATTGACCTATTAAGGGAATTCAAAATGTTATATTAGTGGAATTTCTTAAAGTATTTTTAAATTTTTTGAATAGCTTGCATGACATTCCCCCACTTTTAACAAAAATTTAAGAAAAATGACTCATTGCCCAATGTTTATATTTTGTAAAGTAAGGTTATAATGTATTCACACCCAAAGAAAAACATAAGTTGTGTGTAACACCATTTAGTGCCCATGCTTGTGATTGCACATCCTAACCACACACAAAGTCATATACACGTTATTATTATTTTTTGTTTACAATACATGATTTTTATTTTGAAATTTTGTTCCAAGACTTGAACTCCTTATTTTTAGGGTGTGGTAGGGCTATATATATATATTGGACCAGCATAGGTGGCAAATCTTTTGGTGACATAATAACACACATGGTGACCTTTGTTGAATGCATTGGAAAATTCCAACAAGGTGGTGAATTTGAAGTATTCTATTGGGATATCAATTTTTTTCACATGTTACAACCAATTTTGGTGGATACCTAAGTTACTTACAATGAAAGCATATCATTTAATTGACTATTTTGAATTTCTTTGGGTCAATTGAATGGCTACTTGGGGTTTCCCTATGTCAATTAAATGGATATTCAAAGCTTTCACTTGTCATTCAAATAATTATTTTTGGCACAAAAGAACCTTGCAATTTACAAGTGACAAGTTACAACAAAAATTGCAACCTTTTCAAGTCCATTCATGATTGGGGTATTAAAAAGGAGTGTTTAGGCTTTTAAGGATTGTAAAAGACAACTTTGGATTTTACTTATTTTTATCTTACATTATTATTGTTGTAATGGATTGATGTATGCCAATAGATAAAATGATGTCTTGTTAAATTAATAATTTAAAAAATAATAATTTGGATACTATTTAAATGTCCATTTGAGTCCACTATATCAAATGTCTAAATTGTACTTTTAAAAAAAGGAATCAAAAGGAATGTATAAAATCATGAAATTGATTTCAAATTTGTGTACAATAAAAACATGCCCCCTTCTATGAAAGTACATGTTCATTAAATGAACTTGATGAAAAACCAAATCATACAAAAATGTCAAAGTCTTAAAATTTTGAAGGAAAGGGATGCAAAGCAAAGGACTCATTTCTTTAACCATTTGACCCAAAAAAAATGTTCAATGGGTTCAAAATGTCTAACTTTAAATGCAAGTCACATTTGCAGGAAATAATCTTGCCAAAAAAATGTTGGATTGTCAATTGAAACTCATTTTGGGATTTTTTGAATTTTTTTGCAATTATAGCTATAAACCAAAATGTTCATACACAATTATATATGAATGTGAAAACTCACCATTGTCACATGAATTATCATAAATTGGACTAATCAATTTTTCTCATTTAAATTTTCTTCAAGTGAATGTTATTTGTAAAAAATAGCCCCATAAGAGTCTTGAAATCCTTTTTCCTTTGTCTAATACCCCAATTGTGAATAGACCCCCCCC
>Ga0209611_10000355_pt1 | contig 64712 bp, 42 predicted proteins | sample S1TSphgellanicum_3_FD_187693 | JGI IMG/M metagenome (GOLD analysis project Ga0209611, IMG submission 187693) | Host-associated microbial communities from peat moss isolated from Minnesota, USA - S1T2_Fc - Sphagnum magellanicum MG (SPAdes) (version 2) | ecosystem: Host-associated > Plants > Peat...
ACTACCATGCATCCCATGCACTTCTAATTTCCCTCTCACTCTCCTCAAGAGAAAATCCGCCGCCACTAATCAAGATTCTCGGCCACATTATCCAGATCAGGATTTTCATGTTCACACCAACAGTACACGCATGAAGTCCTTGTCCGGCGACATGTTGTTCGGTCACATTAGGTTAGGCCCAAAAAACAAATGACAAACACAATTAGGAATAAAAATTATGTTTAACCCAAAATGATCTTTTTTTTTCTTTGGGGAAGGGGGAGGGGAGGTGGGTCCTGGATTTTTTAAATTTTTGTTGATTTTAGTGTGAATCATAATATTACCGTATATTGTGAATGGGTGCCAAAGGGCATTGAATGAGTTTATGTCCTTGCCATTGGCCTAGGCCAAAACTAGCAAAGAACAACTAGGCAAAAAATTTCTTATAGTAGATGAAGGAGGCTACATGGTTGTAGTATGCAACTCAAATGGGTTGCGAGTGCAATTATATTTGAATTTTAAATTATTTTTGGTTATCTTTGTAACTATGGTGCAATTCATTGTTTTTTCATCTTTTGAAATAGATGATTTTACACTTTAATTTGTGCAAATATGTTATTATGTATGTAATTTTATATATACATTTGGTTTTGTGCAAATTATGCTATTATGTATATATAATATCATATGTACATTTAGTTTGTACAAATACATTATTAAAAAAACTTGAACTTCAAAATTCAATTTGGTTTTATTTGTCTAAACCAAACAATGACCCCATTCATTTTGAAAAAACTTATCTTGTTCATTTCAAAACCAATTTGAACGATTTTTGTGGCCTTGGATGTGCTAGTTATATAATTACAAAAAAACAAAATTGAGGCCCAAAGACAACAAAACAATGACCAAAGATCTTGAACTCCAAATCACAAATTGGATTTATTGGCCCAAATTATCAAATATAAACCCCTTTAATTTGAAAGGGCATATCTTATTCATTTCAAAATCAATTTGAGCATTTTTTTGTGGCTTTGAATGTCCTAGGTGTAAAATTATAGAATACTTGTGAAGCCCAAAAACAACATAGCTATGACCAAAGATCTTGAACTCCAAATCACAAACTACATTTGTTAGCCCAAATTACACAATACAAATCCCTTTAATTCAAAAAACTTATCAATCTTTAGACATAGTCTGTCTACATTTGTTGCATCCCAAGTTCCAAATAAAATGCAACTATAATCCCATATTGGTTGTCATAGCTTTTAAGTTTGTAAATTATTTATGTCTAGGTGCATTAGTTCAATGAACAATTGACAATTGGGATGAACCAAAAAAGATGTTTGACACTAAAATCTAAACCAAAATTTCTTTTAAAAAAAAGTTGTAAACCTACCTTTTGAAATAAGACTTACATATCTACTTAAATCTGTTCATCTATTTACCAACCTCCAAGGATTATATATTTACCTAGGTCCTACTTACCTAAGTGCCACATGTAAACATATTATAAACCTTATATTGAACAATCTAAATTTGCTTAACAAACTTAAATAATAAATGTCAAAATGTGTTTCAAATGTCATGTGTCATAAATTATTTGCTTGAAAATGGACATATAACTAGAAGAAAAATAAGTATTTTCGACTAATCTTTGCAACTAAATACATTTTCAACTAGTCATTACAATAATTATTTTAATTACATTATAGTTTTTCCAAAATTTCAATTTAGATCTAAAGTTATAAATTACAAATTGTGAATAGTTATGTTCAATTAGAGAATAATTATACATATAGTATAATTAGTTTTTAACTAAAGTAATTATAATGATTTTAAAGTAATGTAACTTTAATTACAGTAATTGATTTCTTTTATTATAAGAATATAAATTATATAATATAAAAATCTATGTTGTAACAATAACTATTTATAGTAATTTATAATGAATAAATATAATCATTTATAATTATTTACAAAAATGATTTATTGTGGATAAGTAGTTATAAACTAAATATTTTAATTTACTATATTACAATCAGTGTAGTTATGGTCATTACATTAATTATTTTAATTAAATATTGATTATTTTAGAAACTTAAATAAGATCAAAACTTATAAATTATAATTTATGAATAATTAAGTTCAATTATAAATCAATTATGCAAGTATTTTAATTCTAACCTACAAATAAATTAAGTAATTACAATGATTTTACAATGATTTTATGTTACTATAGAATAGTAATTTTTAGTATAAAATTTTACATTTTTATATTAAAAATTTACTGTAAATAAATAAACAATGAATAATAGATAAAATTATTTAATGTCTCTAATTTTTAAAAAATACAATAACTACATCAACTTTGCTCATTATTTTAAGACTATTATAAAATTTTGGAATAAAAATCTTTATTATAGGGCATAACTTCTCAATTATGGATATGAAATTTAATTACTATTATTAAAATATAAATATTTTAAATACAATAATTACTTTTTATGATTGGGAAACATCATTTAATTAATGTGAAAATTTATATTGTAATAATACTTTTTATAAGCCATCTTAAATAACAAGTAAAATTATTCTAAAATTGTATGACGTAATAAAAATTAAATATTATAAATAAATAATTAAATATTTTTAATGTACTGGAATATAATCCTTACAAGTATAAAATTTTAATTAATTAATTTAATTATAATGGGAATATTTGATTTTTTTGAAAATTTTGAAATCTAAATGATGAATAATTCTATCGAATTACAAGTTATGTGCCAATTATAGTTAATGTATAAATATAATAATTACAAATTAATTAAAATTATGTTATTTTGATTCAAAAAATACAAATAATTAGTGTATAGTCTATGTTGGAATATATTTGATTTATTTGAAATTATAAATAAGATATAAAGTAATTTAATGCAATGCAATTATTATATTTACAATAATTATATCAATGAATTTAATTACAATAAAATTACTATGAATATTTTGAATATTAATTTGAAAGACAAAGTAAAAGTTATGAATATTTTCAATCATAAATAAAATATTTATTGTAATTAATCCATAACTACCATAATTAATGATTTTGTAATAATTTTACATTATTTAGACCAAAAAAAAAGTGGAATTGTTGGAATTTTTTTATGATTGAAAAATTAATAATAGTTTGTGTACAAAATATAACCTACATATAACTTGAATATAATTAATACATATAACCCATATTATACACATGTACATCCTAATATATTCGCTTACATTAATTGGTAGATTACATTAGTACAATGTTTTAAACCCATACACCTTAGAATACACATAATACACTTTAAATACCAATAAGGTTATGGTTCATTTGAACAGATTTGTAACTAATGGTACATAAATGGGTCTTTTTGGATGAAAAAATGTTAAAACCCGCCCAAATGAAAGAATGAAGAAAACATTAATCACAAGCTAGTTGGAACATAGCTGCAAGCATGACCAAATCCAAGATATAGTTGTAGAAATAACCAACATTAGTTCCAAACAACAAATAGTCACAAATAGTCACAAGTTGATTGGTTACAAAAACTTAATTTTCTCCAAGTGCATGTCATTAAAAACAATTCATTTAGTTGCACATATGCAACTTGTTGTATGAATATGAATGGATGAAAAATACAAACATACCATACATGTACATCACATGTATAATATGTCACATGCAACTAAGGCAAAAATCATTTGCATGTGTTGCATGCAATTGAAAATTAATTGCAAACAACAATTGCAAAAGACAAATTTTCTATTATTGTATTTTGCAAATGGAAGTAAATTTAGGCTTAAATGTTGAGGAGTGCCCCATGTTCCAAAACTATTGGTAATGGGCCAATAAAATGGTTCCCTTTTTTTTTTAAAAGGTGGACACACCCCCCTCAAGATTTAATAGAAGAATGAAATAGGTACCCTAATTCTACTATTACCATAGTTACATATCTTCATATATAACTATAATATGTTAAGTAAAATCAAGTCCACTACTAGAATAATTCAAGTCAATTTAATTTGACCTATATCAAGTCCTAAACCCTAAACCTTAATACCATAACTATTGGAAGTTGGTGTAAAAATCACAAAATTTGCATTGCATTATTAACAACATGGATTTAATAACTTTCTAAGCAAGATGCATTCTATTTGATTTGTGTGGTTTCAACTTACGATACAAATGTATTCTAAATTCAAGTTTTTGTTTATGACAATTTCCATAAATTAGGCCCAACTCTCATTATGGTATGTCATGTATAATAATCACATGGACACACAATGAGATTCAATCAACTTCATAAGTAATCGAAGCAAAGATATGCCATATCTTCGGTGTGCATATGACCATGGCCACATCGAAGGACAAACATGTTAGGGTAAACTAACTTTTGGTCAATGGAGTTCCATAAGACAAATTGGAAACAAATGGAGAAAATGACATGGCTCATTATTAAGTAGTTTTAATCAATTGTATAAAATGCTTAGAAATCAATGAAGGTGGAGTAAAGTGGGATGATCAATAGATGTTGAATAAGGTGTCTTCAAATTAGGAGATGCTTAAAAATGGTCAACAAGCCAGGGATAAGAGATCGCAAGATCATAATTTGATTAGAAAATATTTCAATTTACAAGAACCACAACTTTTAACATGATCATGGGTTCTCATTTGAACAAAATTATGAATGCACAAACCATAATTGAAAATACTGAAAAATGTTGCAAAAATCTTGGAAGCAATAAATATAACACCAATGCTCCATAAATATATGAACAAAGATGTTTGATAACAAGTAGTTTATCACATAATGATTTTATCTTTTATTCCAAGTTCAAATTAAAAACTTCCTTTACTAGATCTAGCACTTTTCATGTTGACACATGCACCTCTATGGAACATGCCCATCCATCATATGCACACAGAGTTCTTTAAATGTTACTCACACATCAAATCAAGTTCAAGCCAAAATTTTATGCTCAAATCCTAGATGTGTAATTTTTTCCCTATGGGCATAGTCCGTAAATCCATGGGAGTTATGTAAAGAACCAAAAGTCTTCAAACATTCAAGACCATAAAAGAAGATAAGTCATTATAAATTTACATGTTTCACTATTTTTTTAAAAAGCAAACATATCAAATGAAATGAAACTTACATTTATTAAATGAAAACAATGTTAGATTTTTCTAAAACTTAATGAATAAGTCCAATTATGAATCAAAGATATTATTTATGCATTTATTCATGGTTGGGGTTCCAAATAATAGATAAAAGAAATGAAATTTTTTAAAAACTTAGTTTCTACAAATAACATTTACACAAAACAAATTTAAATGATAAAATTTGAATAGTCCAAACTAAAATAAATTCATGTGGTGGTGATGATTTTTCATGTGTACATTGATGTGCATATGAACTTTGATTCAAACCCAAAAATGCAGAATTTTTTTGAATAAATTTATATTAACAATATTTTTTTGGCATCACTATTTCTTCCACATGCAACTTGCATTTTGGGCTACAATTTTTAATCCTAGTGAATATCAACCAAATGGATCCAAAATAATAATATTTTTTCTTGTAGCCCTAAAGATTGAATTATATTGACTTCAAACTTCTCATATAGTTTATTATCTAATCAAATGCCAAGTAACATGGCTAAACATAAATGTAAGCATTATTTATCCATAAAAGAAAATTGACATCAATTACATTACTAATTAGTCAATTAGGATGCGTCACATAGGACACTTAATCATGTAATCACAAACATGGATATGACTGAGACTTTTGCAATTAGGTACTCATAAAGGACATGAAATTAATTTATTATATTATATATAATATTATTTTTAAATAAAATAGATATATCATATAATATATATTTCTAAATAATTTATATTATTATTATTATTTTATAATTTCATTATCTTTGTTGTATGAGTTTTTAACACTTGTCATAACCTAGGCTAAACTAATGTAAGTAACTAGGTATGCATCTAGGCTAGGTGGTTTAGGGAAAAAGAAAATAGTTGGTCAACATTCCATTGTTGACCACCACTTTGTCAATTTGTGAGGTTTGATCCTTGGATCAAAAAAACAAAAATCAATTCCTTTAGCAACAAACTACAAAGCTTGTTGTGCAAAAATAATGGGGTCCGTTTTATATAATCTAGTTTTCATTTGAATTGTTGCACAAATGCTATCTTATAATATTTATTATCTCATTGATATTTTTTCCAAATGAAAAAATCAAAATTCATTTTTAATTTCTTTAAATGATGTACACATTTTTATTTATTTATTTTTCAAAAGGGAAACTTATTTTAACAAAAAAAATTGTTAAATTTTGTAATTCAATAAGATTTCAATGACTATTTAAAAAAATTTAAAAATTCAAGCACATAATTTATGAATGGAAAAGAATTTCTTGTTAACATAATTAAAAAATGATATATCTTCTATATTTTAATCTATATTTGATTTAGAAACTATATTATAAAATTTTGAAGTATAATATACAATTTATTCAAATATAATATTGTACATTTAGTAAATATATATTTACTAGTTTTTATGTAATCTATATATTATCTTTGTTGTATATTATTAGTTTAAATATTATAGTTTAATTTATAACATATCATGTAATGTTATATAATTAATAATTTTATGGATTTTTCTAAAATACTCACAATTCTCACAATACCTAACATTGACACCTACATGTTTTGTAGGATTTATTTATGTAATTGAAAAGTGGAAATTCGCCTTTAGGAATATCTAGCTAAATCTAGTTATAAACTAAATATAAAGTAAAGAAATTTTAATCAACCTTTTATAATCATGGCTAAACACTTAAAACTAACTATAGAAATCTGGTTTTTTAATTATTTTTCTTACAGCCACACTTAGAAACCTTCCCAAATCACTTCATGATAGAATTTTAAATTTCTAGGGTCAAATTTCATGAATAAAAGTTTTTTGCTAAATATTGGCAACCTTTTGGAAACTAATTATATATATTTTTGAAATGCTTAAATTTTTCTAAAATATTTTTTGATATAATCAAATTATGTGAAACTAAATATTGAATTTCTATGAATATTGTATCATCAAATTGTAAAATTCAGACATGTTATTAAACATGTAGAATATGTGACAAAATTTGCAAGGTAATACATTTGCACTAATTTATGTTTTTCAAGCCTATAAAGTTTCTCAAATAAAAATTGGAGTAATTCCTTTCCTTCAAACTAGGATAAAAAGGGTGTATAATCAATAAGGTGTTAATTAATAAATAGTAGATGACTTGTAGACATGTAGTTGCAATATAGTCACATCATAATTGTAGCATAATCATAAATTAAATGACTAACATGTAATACAACTACATGAATAAAACTAGGAAATAGTTGTAAAATGTTTTAATCATGAAATACACATTTTGGCATTGTGATTTATTTTATAAAAAATTATTTTTTGGACACCTAATATAGTTAATTTAAAGGATTCAAAAGGACATTTATATAATTTCCAAAATATTTTAAATATTTTATAAATTTAACATGACATCATTTTATCTATTGGCATATTATAATCCATTACAATTATAATGATGCAAATAAAAGAAAAATCCAACGTTGTCTTTTGGAAGCTTTTAAAATTAGAAATCCTTTTTTGGTACCCCAATCATGAATAAACCCTTATATAAATAATCATAAGTTTCATGAAGAAACTAATGGTTTTTTGGGTGGTTATTTGATTTTTTTCAAGATTATAGATCAAAACCAAATATTTGATTGTTTGATAACTATGGTTATTTATTAAATAAAAATAAATTTGATTTGCTTGAAAACCACAATTATCAACCCTTAGAACCATTGCAATTCTTGGTGAACAAAGTTTTTTTTATGTGAAATTTTTTCATAATGCAAAATCTAAAACTTAAAAGGGAGTATTTTATCACAATATTCCCTATTGAAATTTGTTACACATTAAAAGGAAACATGGGAAAGTAAAAAAATTTAAGTTTTTAAATCAACACTTCAACCATAAGAAACCGAATGTCCTTATTTTAATGTCTTTAAACTTAATTTGGTCAAAGAATTACTTAAGACTACAAGTTTAATCATAGCGATGAACTTTTGAGAATTACATTACATTTTTAAAAAGAATTTGTGATTGATTTTGACCTATAACCTATACATGAATCACTTATTGTTTAACATCATTTTGGAAAGTTAAATACAATTTAACTCAAATAACTTATGTAGATTCTAGTGATGAAGATTCATTGAATTTGGTTCAAGCATGACAACTTTAGGTTCCATAAGCCATCTTCACTTGGATAATCCCAAACTAGAATCTATTTAGTGCATTCCCATTTAAAGAAGCATGGAATTGTGTCTTTTGTTTCAAAAAAATACCAACAACACACTCACAAGTAGATTTTCAATACCCTTTCCATTATCCCATATCTCTTCAATGAATGTGAATTCAATTGAATTGAATTCTAATCAAATTGTTGAATTGAATTAAGTTGAATTAGAACAGAATAGAACAAGAATGTTTTAGATAACATGGTTGTTTATTTTTCAGAAAAGAAAAGAAAAAACTTAATCACTTAAAACTACCTATTTGTTAAAATATTTACACAAAATGGAAAGAAAGATAAAACATTTTTGAAGATTTAGTATACAACCCTTGAAATTGTTATTAACATTATAAAAGAGGATAGAAGACGAAGATGTTGCCATAGAACAAAATATAACTTGACGAGATCAAATGGTTTGCATGGACATTTTTTTAAAACTCATTTGGCAATCCTTGTCCCTTATGCAAATATGACCTACTAAAAGAAAATAATTCATCTTGTTTATTACCTATTTGTTAGACATAGATATCATTTTTATATTTACATTTAACTTATTACTATAGTACTTTAAAATCTTTGGCATTAATTATATTATATATAAACATGTTGTAATTTTTAAAATATTTTTTGTGAAGGAAAATACTTAGACTTTTGGAATATTCAAGATTTTTTTTTAAACCTGAAATCTTCAAAGTTAATCAATTATTCTACAAATATGTGTTGAACTAATCTTTGTACTATAGTAATCAAATGTATTCAACCAATCTTGAAAATATTATGAATTTATTAAATCAATGTGTGCTTTCTATATCCCATGAAGCTATTATAAGGGTTGCAATTTTCTTTCAATGCATGTCATTAATTGAATTCAATCCATGGGAAGATCAATGCCTTCTATCATAAAAATTTTACAAGAAGAAAAATGAAAAACAAAAAATTTGTAAAAAAGCAAAGGTGGCAAAAAAGGAAGAATAAAAAAAGTGATCCATTTTGTGAGCAATTCACCAATGGGTATAAATTGACAATTGAAATAGGCAACATTAAAAACCATACAAGTTAATCACAAATTTTTTTTTAAAATTAAACACTTTTTCCATTTTTTATGTAGTTGAAACATGTTCAAACTCTAATTCTTGACTTCAAATTGTACATTCCTCAAAGATTTAATATTTTGGTTAAATCAATTGCATGTTAACAACCATAAATCACATTTTTTTCAACCTATTATCACTATGTATCAAGCCAAAGTTTTGAACACCTTAAAAAAAATTGTGCATGTTATTATTTATTCACATTTATGTGCATTTATGTTTCACCCTTTCATGCAACAACAAAACTTTTAGGCTTAACAGATAAAATAGTAATTTTATTTTATTTTTGAAACATGAATTGAAATTTATCATTGAAGTTGTTGACTTGTTTCATGATTGCAAATTGTAAGAATCCTAAATTTCAACAATTGGTTTCATATGAAAAGAACAACATATCTTGGTGTATTTTAATCCATTAAACCACACTTTATATCCATACATTCTTTAATGGGTTTAATATTTTTTAATTTTCATATTGTTCACAATTCCAACAAATGGAAACATTAAATTGTTTAACATGATGGTAACTTTTGGTTTGTAGTAACTTTTAGTTTGTATTGAAAATCAAATTTTTAAATAGTATAATAAATTTACATTAATAATATATTATTAACTAAATAGACTATAAAAATATTTAAAATATTATTCTAACAAATTCCAACTTAATGGCTTTCATATTTTAGGGGTTGACTTTTGGTCCAAATTAAAGAACATACTTGTCCATTACAACAATTAATAATCAAAGTTCACAAATCTAAATTATTTTTATCAATATTATGTTTATGAAATTAATTAGGCTTAATAAAATCATTTTAAACATAATTTTTTTTAATATAATGAGAATTGACATCTAACAACCTTTTATTATCACTTTCACTCATGACTTGGGAATGAACAGTTTATTTTGCCCCTACTAACCACCATTTCTTTGAAATGGGTAGACATTTTTCTCCCTTTGTAATTTTTAATATAAAATATTTTCCCCTTCAACTTTGGTGTTTTTTAAACCAAGTAGATATTCAACCTTTCACCTACCCCCTTCCCACCCCAAAAAAAAATTAAATTGAAAAATTAAATCAAATATGTTAAATCATGTTAACTTAAGATAATTTCATCTAAATTTTCATCATTTAACTTTGAAATGTGTGTGTAACACCTCACACCCATGAAATCACAAGCATCCAAAATCATTACATTAAAATGTGCTTATTAGCTATGGCTAATGATTCAAATAAAAATTATAATGTGTGAAAGTTTACACAACTACCTTAAGTATTTTTAAAATTTTCTTTAAATTTGTGGTAGTTATAAAGTTTTGTTTGAAAATGCATTATAATATGAGTTCCAACACATGTCAACTATCATGTTTATCTAAGTATGTGCCTCCCAAATAAATTTAGTTTAATGATAATCCAATAATGTATATGTAATATGTACCATCAATGTTCAAGAGATTAGGTTTTTAATCATGAAGTTTTATATATTATTGTATAAAATTAAAAGAATAAATTCACTTTTAAAAAATAATTCTAGTAATTTAAAAAAACTTCCATAAGTCATAATCATCACTTGGACAATTCCAAATTAGAATTTGTTAGGCATTCCCAAGTAAAAAGGCATGGAATTGTGTAATTTTGAATTTGCATCTTTTTAAAGGTGTTTTTCTTCCAACACCATGTTCACAAACATATTTTCAATACATTTTTCACCAATTTTTCCCAGGGTTTTCTTCAATTGTGATGTCATTCAATATTTTCATTTAAAATGGAAATTAATTGCCATATTGAAATCAATTTTTTTTAAAATTAATTAATCAATTGATTGTCCTTTGTAATATACACCAATGTGGAGCCCAAGTAATAAAAAATATTTATTTCATTTAATTGAAAACGTATTTTCAAACCAAACAAATCCAACATTTCCAAAAAAATTTGAACATTTAAACTCATTATGATTGTTTAAAAGTAGACTTGTTAAGTCAATGTCCCCAGGGGGACACATACTTTAAAAGTTTGGGATTTACATGCATCAAACGACCATTTTTAAGTGGGTATTAGATAATTGTTTCATCTATTTTTTATCATTTTTATTATTTAATTTGCATATATATATATATATATATATACTAAACTCACCTTATATTAATTATAATTCATTATTTCAGACTATTATACACCTTATATTATTATTAAATTGATTATTTGAATAAAATGTATCCTACTTTTAACTAATTAATTTATAATATTTACTCAACCAACCAATATATTGCATTTTATATTTTTACTCATGTATTTTTTTTTTATTTTTACTAGTGTCGCCCCAACCAATGTCTCAAAGGACATCCCAAGATAAAACATCGACCTATCAAAGTTTTCAATCCAAATGTCTTGAGTGAAAATTCAAATTGATGAAATGTTTTGATTCATCAACAATAGAAACACATTCAGACAACATTAAGAATCACAAAAATGATGATGAGGAAATGAGGAAAAAAAAAGACAAGAATGCTGACAAGAAATAGCAAAATTTACGACAAGCAACAATAGGAACATCAAAGAGTCACATTGAAAACACCAAGGTCACCATGTTACCATGAGACACTAATTTTTCCCAAGAAACATACATAAGATTTGAAAAGCAATTAGCTTGCTCTTTATGTTTAGGGTAAGAATTTTTTTTTTTTGAGAGGGGGGGCAAAAGGGGCACCAAGGAACATTTTAAAGTGTTAGATACAATGTGGAAGGATACCGAAGGCATCAATAAGTACAAATGGGACATTAGGAGCACTCTAGTCAAAAATATTTTATATATTTTATAAATTTCAAACCATGAAGGGCATTAGGTCCAATGAATGGGAAACACACCAGGAAAAATGTTGAGGGAACAATAAAGGAACATTTCATAAGGAACAATTAAAAAATTGTATCTATCTTGCTACTATTTCATTTTAAAACTAGAGTTTCTTAAACCCTTTTAAGTCTTGACTCTCCATTGGAAATCCCACCAGCGAGATTCTACAATTCTATCTCCACAATCATCGTAAAAACGGCTGAAATTTTGGGAGTACATGCGTCATGAAGTCGGCTACACACTAGAGAAATTTCGGGTCGAAGCGACGATACCCAATCGAAAAAAAGGTGAAACGATCGTAACCCCAGAAAAGCTTCAAATGGGTTTAACGAGCTTGGTTTTGGTTTCAATCTGGATTGTAGCATATCCTCGGAAAGCCTGTGAGAAAGCGCTTCCAACGACTCCGGACTCCAATTGATCGGAGCTGGCAATCGTCAGATACAAGGTTTTGAAGTTCTGTGTACTCTAACCCTAACCCTAACCCAGGCTCTTTTTTGCTTAGCTCCCGCTCCCTCAATGGCTTGAGAGGCCTTGTTGTTGTGGACTAGAAGAACTTTTTTTGTAAATTTGTATGTCTTTGCGATTTTGTTGCTTCCTCGGAAACCTTTGGGAGAAGGCGCTTGCAACGACACCGGACTCGAATGAATTGGAGATGGCAATCGTAAGATATGAGGTTTTGAAGAGTCTTGTCCTCTAACCCTAACCCTAATGCAGGCTCTGTTTTTTTTTTTCAAGCTTAGCTTCCCTCCATAGCTTGAGAGGCGTTGTTGTGGGCGAGAAGAAGTTTGTTTATTTGTATGCCTTTGCAATTCATCGTGTCAGCGGAGCAGCGATTTTTGGAAACTCAGATCTTGGATTCGTTTCTTGGCAAGTGGTGTTGAAGAAAAAAAATTGAGCTCGAAAGCTTGGTGTGTATGAGCCGAAGGGTGTTTGAATCGCAATCAGCTCTGTGGCACAAATGCTGTGTTGTGTGATGGGGTTTAGCCTCTCTGCAAGACCGATGACTCCTGTGTCGAGTCCGCATGCACTGGCGGAACATTCTTCTTATAGAGGCAGAAGAAGTTTCAGGTTTGTGAGCTCATGTTCTCTTCCGAGTTTTCTGATGAGAAGGAACAACAACAGGAAATGTGACAACAATGTAGCACGGATCAAAGATTGGAGTGGGTATGTTCAGAGAGCTGAATTCAAATGCCTTTGCAAGCATCAACCACTGGAGTCCTCGCCCCACCACAACTCGGAAGGGACTCTTACAAGCAGGAATCTGTGGAAAAGAGGACACATTGTAGTTGCAGGTGGGTGCATGTTTTTTGTTGGGAAGGGGATGCATCATCTTTGGCTTTCTTATCTCTGTCACAACTCCAGAAGTTTTCAAGACTTGGGGTTCAGTGGTGGTGGTGGCAATGGAGGAGGCAGAGGTGGAGGCTCCGGAAGTGGCAAAGGTGGGGGAGGGGACTTCTTGGGTGGTAGTTTTGATGCTGGGAGTGGTGACAGCCTTTATCCCAACTGGGTTCCTGAATCTGAGAAGCAGCAGGAGGATGTTGAAAGCAGCTTCCAGCTTTTAAGAGCAACTTCTCCTCCTCTCACAGACATGAGGAATCAAATGTTTTTAGCATCCCTGAGCTCAGCTGCGGGCGAAGCTATGGATGGAGAAGCACCTTTTGCAGATTTTATGAGAGGAAGAAGGCCCAAGGGAACTGGTATCAGAGAGGAGACAGATTCCCTCACAAGGAATATGAATCCTGATGGAGCTTCCGTAGCTACACAGGTGCCTTTGAGAGCATCCAGGGAGAGCTCATGGACACAGGATTCTTCTAGTTTTCTTGCACCAGCCAATACATCAGGTACCAGTCATTGCTATAATGAAACCTGCAGGCTTCGCTGAGTGATGTCTCTTCAAGAGAACAAGTGTTTCTTTCCTGTCATACATTCCTTGATACAGGCCAGTTCGATGTTATCCTTCAACAGGTTTCTCACGAACTTCAAATCAAGATGGAAAGTCCAGGGGAAAAGATAGAGAGAGGGAGACTTTGGTTGCTGAGGCAGCAGCTCTTGTGTTGCAGATTCTCCAAGAAAATTCTGGTGATGATGCCTTTGCGAAACGCTCAGAGGTATGTCCTACTCAACTTTTGAATATAGCTTAGTGTGAGTGCTTTTCAAGGAATTTGTCTCTGTTTAATTCGTCAAGTCCTCATCTCTGCTGCTGCAGACAGGTGTGTTAAGGCGGTTGCAACGGGAAGCTTTTGCAGATACCCTGAGGTTCCGGGAGCGGCTTGACAAGCTTGAACATTTTATTGGCCTGAGCCACTCAAAGACACGGTTTGTTGGAGGTTCACGAGGAGCTCTCCAGACACATCTGAAGGGAGAGGTGATTGCTGGGGGTGCCTTTGTGTTGATGGAAGACAGCTGCAGCCAATATGCAGAAGCAGCTATTGGAGAAGCAGGCCTTCAAACCGGGCTGGATGTAAAATTCTCATTTGAGACACCGTTCAGAACAAGCGATGTCTTGGTTACACAGTGTTCAGCTGGACATGCTGTCAGGGATGGCAGTTTGGCTGCAAGGCCAATCTCTGTTACAAAGATTGTGTACTCAGCTCACCTGACAGATCAAGTAAGAGTTACAGTGTCACCCATAGGAGCTCAAGCCAATGACATGACCGAGATTGTTAATACTTTGCAGGTCAGTGCAAAACCTCAAGTTTTAAAAAAAAGTTGGGGTTTTAGGGTTTATGATTGATTACTCTCTGTCTGGTGGTTGTTTTGGATGTTGATCATGAACTGTGGTGCTTCCAGGGTGAAGCTCTAACAAAGGTTTCCAGAGGAGTGCCAGAACTCTACAATCATTGCAATGGGCCAGCATTAGGAGCCTCACTCAAAGGAAACTATGCATTGCTATCAATTTCACAATACTTATCACACTGGAGCTCTGGATCAGCTCTCCCCTGCAACAGTTCCTGCTTAAACAGACCTTTCTGTTTAAGCACACTTGCTCAACTCATGTTTGAGCCATGGGAGAATTCAGTCTTCTCTCTTTCAGTGCTCAACCGCTTTTGGCCCAATGGTCAGCTCCCTTCTTTCATGGGTTTGCACTGGAGGGACATGGGACCTTTTGTTTTATCAAAAACATGGCATGCTCATGAGCAGCAGCAACCAACTGCTGACAGTCTTCCTCAGCAACCACCACTTGCAAATAGTGTTTCTCGGCAATCCTTCACTAATAGTCCCATGTTTGACAGCCCTGTCCCCAAACAAAACTCCATTGATCGCTGGCTTGGCCTGTCTGGGAGAGCAATTTGGGAAGATGAAACCTGTGCAGAGGTTGAGAGTTCTCAATTACCTTGTGCCAAAAGCTTTGGAACTACAATGCAGTCAGTTGCATTTGCAGGCAAGATAGATGTGAGTACAAATGTGAGCCTTGGAGGCTGGGCACAGGTCCGTCACTTCTTGCCTCAACACAATGATGATGCCTTCAGTGTTTCTCACACTTCTAGTTTAATCTGTAGCAAAATTGCTTGGTACAAAAATCTGCAAGGCATAAGTCTTTTCACATCTGTTTTGTATGGGAAAGCATTCATGGGTACTCCTGGACTACTGTTGAAATATTTCACAGGTGGAGCGAGCAGATTGGTTTCAAAAGCCAGAGAAGGACATGCAATGGGGCATCAGTCTTTCAAGATCTATTGGGGAGAGTGTTGATTGGGGTCTCTGTGTCGGAAGCTTGAAGATAGAGTCATGGATCATAGACAGAAGTGAAGATAGCATTGTATCCGGCGAGGGCATTACAGGTCAGGTTCTGAATTTCTCTGGTTAGCAAAACATGTTTTATCAAGGGAAATACATGAGCAGGACCTAAAACATATTCTCCTAAAATACACTCATATTCTGCATGACTTCTACTGGTGTGCTTTTTCTTTTTCTTTTGCTTTGACAAAGTAGTTATCTACAGTTGAGAAATTCATTGGTCACATCTTTTTTCCAGGTGAAGGACCCAGAATGCAGCTTCAGCTGGAGGCTTTCATGAAGTTGAGATGTGGCCATGGTTTGACACTGCAACCAGGTGTCGTTTGCTTGTTGAACAAGCACTCACAAACACCTGCATTTATTCTTCGATCCTCCTGGACATTGTAAATGGACACTGTACAATCTTACTGTGTTTTCCAAATCTGTCTTAAGGTGGTTGTAATGACCACTTGAGGAGGAAGCCCCTTTGAGCTCTCATAAACTTATGAGAAATTGTACAGCAGTGGGAAAACTGGGATTCCATTTTTGTAGATTTGTGCGCAGCTGTCTGCTAGTAGTAGTGTTCCTTGTTCACTTTCGCCCAGTCATTGGTTTTTCCTCATCTAAGCTTATGTGGTTGTTCTGTCCTTACTGTTCTTGATGAACTTATAGAGTCTGATGTTCCTGCTAATTTTCCTTGCAGTATTGTCTTAAGGTCATGTCCTTCAAGAAACTACTGTTCATTCTGAGGAGGCAATGACATAAGGAACATAGCAAGCATTTTATGGACTTTTGCAGAATCTGAAATCTACTTTTGAAATCAATTCTCCAAAGTAGGAGTAAGAAGACTGTGAACCCTTTGCTAGCACTCTACATGTGTCTTGCACAAGCAACATTGCTAATCTGTCAATTTGATGGGATCAAAGATTCAAGGTGGAAAATTCAGCCTTGTCCAACTGCAGGATATGGACAGACACATGCCCTACTGAATTATGCATCAAGAAATCAATTTCATCAAGAAGTCTAGTAGCCAGGTAATTGAGAGATAAAACAAAAAACAACCAAAAGCCTCGAACTGTTTCAAAGTTTATTGGTCTGCTTTTGTATGAGGCAAGCGAAAACATACCTTCACTTTATTACAAGAAAGAATGTGCAACTTAGACCTGGATTCAAGTAGGCTCAACTTGACTCTCAACGGATCACAATTCAAGGATTGAAGAAATCTGCTGCAATGCAGGATCAATGGGAACACTCTAAATGTAATTACAACTGACAAGGAGCATGTGATCATAGAGTTCCTGCTTGAGCTACACCTGCTGGATGTCTGCAAGAACATGTTATGGTAGACACCCTGCAAAGCTGCTCTTCCCCACAAGCTTTGAACTTAACAATATGGTATCTGACAGCCTCATCGATAGAAGGCTACTGGCTCCACAACAGTAACTGTTGCAAGTTGACAGTTCACAGCTTGAAGCCTGTCAGAATATGTACAGAAACAGTACACAACAGACTTTGATCTCTTGTAAAGGGTACTGCAACTCAATGGATAATCTTCCCTTATCTCTCCCCACCCAGGCTCTTTATCTTGCATGCAAGGAATCACCAAGAAAACATCACAACTTTGAAGACCTCAGCTCACAGAACCAAACCCTGAGTTGGTGGGGGTTTTGTCACAGGTTCACTAGCAGGTTCCACAGAAGGGACTTGATCGTGGCCAAGGGGACTACTATTCAGGTATCTTCCACTTGTAGACTCTGCAGCTGAACTAAAGGCAATTGCAGCATTCTCAGCTGGATATGGTGGTGGTGGTGTATAAGTGCCATCCATACTCTGCGGCTCATATGATGAACCTGCACTCTGCCCCTGCTTTTGCTCCTCTGTCCCAAAGATGGTTGCTTTTTCCATTGCCCGCTGTCCCACTTCCCCAGCAGATTTTGCTACCTTAGCATACGCCCCTGTTACCCAACTTGCTCCAGACAAAACATATCTGTTCTTCATGATGGCAGAGCCAGCATTGTTGATCTTCTGCTCAGCTGCAATGAGGGCAGACCTTGTCTTTTCAGTGACCTGGTATTTTTCATCAACAGCTTTCACTTGTTGGTTCACAGCAGCTGAGCCTGCTGTGATCTTCTGAGTGATCCCAATCTTCTTATCAAGGGAGGCAACTCGTGCTGATGCATTAGCAGATAGTTGTGACGCATTGGCTGTGATATGATGCTTCTCATCCCAAGCTTTGGCCCTGGCCATTGCATTGTGCCCCAAGACAAAACCTTTTGCTAGCATGTTTGTGAAAACTTCCTGTGCCTGGTTTGCTGTTGTGGGAGGGAGCAGCTGCACGAATTTGGATCACCGATTAAAATTGCAACAGCACAGTAGCAGAGGGTTCTTAGCAATGACAAGCCTTCCAAGAGGGCTTCAATAGGTTGACATACAAAGAGAGGAAGTACAACTTACAGGAAGAACTGTAGCATGTGCATGCTCACTGGGGGTGGCTGCAGGGTGGCTCATTGCAGGGCTGTCAGACTCTTCGGCAGCAGAGATAGTGACCGCCTGATCCACAACTGTTGCACCCTGCAAATCAACCAAGGCAGGAGAGTCAACATTGATCTGTTTTTGACAGCCCAATTCTCTTGCTGCAACAAAGTCATGAGCTTGAATCAAACACACAAATCCATGGACCATGGACTTCAAAAATTTGATTGCAGGGAAGGTGCAACAACACAATAGGTCACCATAGGAAAAAAACAAACCAAAAAAAAGGGAAAGGAACCAGAGTTTCTTTCCATTAATCTCACCAATAAAACTAACCAAAGAAATACTGATGAAATGGAGGAGGAGGAGAGCATCAGCTTACAATAATAACAATTACCAAGAACATGACTGCTCATAGTGGAGCACTTACAGACAAGAGCAGGGCAGTATCGAGTGCCTGAGCATCCTTAAAGGTCACGAAAGCAATCTGCGATAGCTCTCCATCTCTGAAGAAGAAACAAAATCGGGATCAGGCAGGGGCTGAGCATATGAGACCGCAGAAAATGAACTACGGTAGACTGCAGAGCTAAACGACGACGCCTATCCTGTATGGAACCCTCAGGTGATTTTTTCTCCTCGTGTTTTTTTTCTTTCTTTTTTTCCTTTCTAAAAAAACAATAGCACTCACTTGTGCAGCTCGATGTGTTCGATCTCCCCGGAGAATGAGAAGAAATCCTGGATATCGTGTTCTGTCGCTTTCGGCGACACATTGCTCACGCGGACCGTGTTCGTCTGATTCAGAACAAAACAAAAATCAAATCCAAGAATACACTGATATCGACAAACTCGACAATCGAAGAAAGAAAGCATCCAGGAACCTAAAAACCCTTGCACTAGTAATCTGTGTTTTTTTTCTTCCAAACTCCGTGAATCCGCCGTCTCACGAATCCAAGGAATCTCCTCTTTTCCCCATTCCTCCTAGCGAAACGAAATCAGTGCTAGTTAGCTACGTACTCATTCCCAGCAGCCCCCGCATTGTGCATTCCCAACAACTCTCGAAATCGGAAAACAAGATGAGAGCGGGCAGCGGAGACAGCAAAAGAACGGCAAAAATCCAAGGAACACGACCAGAAGGTGCTTACCGCCATAGGAGCATACGCGAATAAGAATTGGAGAACCAAAACACACAGCCGAAGAAGAAGAAGAAGAATCGGGTATGACGGATTCGCCCTGCACGCACAAGAGGAAGACCTCAGAACGCACTCACGATGATGCTTTGGTAGGGTTTCACAAGACTCGGCGATGAAGCAGGAACGGGCAGGATACTAAATACACTCGGGCAGAAAACAAACATCCGTTTCCATCTGCCCATTACTTCAGGTCGGCAGGTACTAGGTACATAGTAGTATGTACCTACCTACCTACCTACCTGTCATGTTCTATTCCTTTTTTATGCAATATTTTTTATAAATTAAATGAATTTCTTTTTGTGAAACTAAGTACTCAGTGATTTTTTTTGTGGCGAATTTTCGCCATTTCGCTAAAAATCCTTTGGAAAATAATATTTGGTCTCAAGTTCCCTGCTTTTTGGAAAATCATTCACAAAAAAAAATTATTTAAAAATCGCCACAATTGCCAACACTGTGAAAGCTTCATTAAGATTTTCTACTTTCATATTTTGAATATCGCCAAATCTGGAAAAAATATACTTATGGGTGATCAGACTGACTATATACACACATGCAGAAAAAATTGTTTCCATCTGCCCGTTATTTCAGGTCAGTGTAGGTATGTAGAATGTACCTATTACCTACCTGCCATGTTCTATTCCTTTTTTATGCAATATTTTTTAATTAAATGAATTTCTTTTTGTGAAAATAAGTACCCAATGATTCTTTTGTGGTGAATTTTTTCCATTGTTCTTTAAAATTTTTATGTCTCAAATTCCCTGTTTTTTAGGGGGGGAAAAAAAACATTCACCAAAAAATGAAATTTGTATCCAAAATTTGCAAGAAATCACCACAATTTTCCTACACTAAGAAAGCATGCATAAGATTTTCTACTTTCACATTTTGAATATTCCCAAATTTGGCTAAATATACTTATGGATGATTGGAGTGATTATATACACATGGGCATATGTTCATCATTTCAAGTAGATAGGTATGTAGTATGTACCAATGTTTGGCAGGCATTAGTCAGGTTGCATCATGGGTATGTATATATAGTTGCGGTTATGAAATCACCACTTACCTAGGCCTTTTGTTATTTCTTCTACCTAGCCCCACCCCAAACCTGGGTGTCATTAAAAATCTTTAATTTATACCCGTCAACCTTAAAGCCCCAAATTTGGGTAGGGTTTTTGCTAATTACTTTTTTTCATACCCTCATGCAATTGCCCAGGTTTTTAGCAAAAGGCAAAATTCATACCTTAAGCATAACCACCTAGTTTTTCAACATATGCCCAGATTCATATCCTCAATAGATACCCAACGGGGAACTAGTTAGGGTGAAGGTTCAAGGTGCACTTTGCACTTGAAAGCTTGAGATTTGTCATGGCTTTATACTTTTTGCAAAACTATGTGAATTATTCCATTTGTCATCTTGTTGTTTCCATTGATTGCCATTGCTATTGTCCTCGTGAATGCAAAGGCCAATCAACAAAACTCCTAGGTGATCACAACACCTATGAAATCTAATCATTGAACATGAAGAAAGTAAATGTTCTTTGATTTTCACAATCTTTCTCATGTATTTCATGCATGTGTGCAAAAGCATTTCAGCTTTTGGGTAAATTGTTGTTTGCTAACTGGTGCTTGTCTAAATGCTTAAGCACCTTTTTGTTCCACATTTGCCCTATATGTCATCTACATTGGAGTTGTCATTGCCTTTGCATTAATGAAACTCAAATAGAGCTTGGAGTTTCCAAGTTTGTTGTTTTCTAGTTGGTGTTTTTTTAAGCACCTAAATGCATCTTTGTTTTATGCTCATCCAATCTATAATTTAAAGTCAAGTTGCCATCCCTTTTCATTAATCAAGTTCATAAAAAACTTAGAGCTTTTGGTTTGTTGTTTATTGGTTAGTGCCTTTCTAAGTGTCTTTTTGTTCCATGTTTGCCCGATTTATCATATATAGTCAAGTTGCCATCGCCTTTGCATTCATCAAACTCAAAAAGAGTTTAGAGCTTTTGGGTTTGTTATTTGTTGGCTAGTGTTTCTTTGAAGGGCTAAGTGGCTTTCTATTCCCCATTTGCCTTATCTATCGTTGCCATTACATTAATCAAGCTTAAAAAGAACTTGGAACTTTTTGGTTGTAATTGTTTGTAGGATTTCCATACCATAGACTTGTCGAAAAATAGCAATCTTATTATATCAACTTTAACTTGGCATTTTTTATTCATTCAAACTTATGCATCACCTTTACATACAATTGTTAACTTGAATGGCCTCCTCAAATTAGATGAATCTGTAACTTGATTATTACTTATTTAATTACCTTATAATTAACTTTGGTAATTTACTTGGTGGTTGGATTTCATAATTTAATTATGGTTAGGTCATAATTTCAATTAATGTGCATTGATTCACACATGATAATTCATGTGAAAAGTCTTTGTCACATTAATGTGCATTGACTCAAATATGGTAATTCATGTAAAAAGTCTTTTCCACATTAATGTGCATGTTGAATCACATGGGAAGCCATGTGATGTGTAAACTTTATGAAATTTCTTGTTTAGTTTTTTTTTTTAGTATATAAGTGAGAATTTGTGACCTTTGGAAACACCTTCACTTGATGAAAACAAATTGTTATATGAGTGCAAAGTTTTATGAATAGAATTATGAAAGGAATTGAATATTTTGTTTTGAAAAGTTTTGGCATAATTTATGTGTGTGTGAAATCCATGGTAGGATAATGATATGGCATACTAGTTATAGATAGAAAATAAAAAAGATAAAAAAATATTTGTGCAAACATGAACATAGATTTCCATAGATATGTAACAAATAGACATAGTTTCGGTCCTAAACCCACTTATGATTTATAAACCCAAAACATATTTTATTTCACCTAAACAATTCTACTTCATTAGTTTTTGTAAGTTGCTTTTAATAACAACATCATTGACAACATGTAGGTGGTCATTGAAGTTGAAGAAAGATATTTTGTTTATGATCATGTTATTAATGAACCATATTGGTTGAAACACGCATGGAAGAGTTGGAAAAACAAGCACTTACTTAATAGCTTCATAGTCACAACTTGTCAACATGGGCATTTTTCAAGGTGAATTCCAACCAAGATGTAGATTTCCATACCTACCAAATCATGAAATGCAATATATGTCATAGTTAAACGTGTGACCTTGAAATTTTGGCTTTGCATTATAAATGCTACAAATGTTTATTTGCACATCATAAAACAAATGGCATTATTGATATGAAAAAAGATGTGGAGGTTGAAGATAAAACCTTGTGGGCAATGTATTTGGAACATGTAACTAGTAATATCATTAAATCTCCACATGATAAAAAACTTGATACTAAAAGGTGCCATGTTACATTGATTGCCATCTTTAGTTATTTTGTGCTTCTAATTCATTTGCAAAAAATCATGGCACACAAAAGGGATTTGTGGAGGACAACATGTTATATGTCATCAAAGGTTTTTTCTCATTGAAAATTGTGGAATACATTTGGTTACAATGCATGGCATACGTGTGCCCCAAGGTGGTATTTCCATCCAAAAAAATATTCGCTAAAGATGTACTAAATGCATTAGTCCGAAAAAATTTGCAAAAATATGTGCACCTAGCTTTAGCCAATTGTATGGCAGCCACATATACCTTTGACCTTTAAATGTCAAAAAGAGTGCATAATGTGTTTGTAATGGTTGTAAACTTCATTTCAAAAACTTAGGAACCCAAGCATGTAATTATTGGTTTATTTAGGAAATTCAATTCTACTAATGTAACTACAATTGTTCAACTTTATAACTCTTTCACAAGTTTTCTCTTATTCAAAAAGTTGTGGATCCAATTTGAAAACATGTGCGTGTACCTTAAATTTAATTATCTCTTATAATGGTTTGGGGATCTTTGAACCTTTTGATGGAGCTTGTTTGGGACATACATTTTCTAAAGTTTTTTAGTATGTTATTATGAAGGACAAAGTAGCCAAAGGATTCAATTATGCATTTATGATATCAACTAAAACTAACATTCATAAATGTAGCATGTGGCCTAAAAAATTTGGCAAAAGGAGGTAAGCTTGGGACAAAACATGCATAGATTTTAGGTTGTTTGGCTCAAAAATTGAACACATTAATGGAAACCAAGTGAGTAAAATGTACTTCTTGTCTTTTGTGTGTGCATGTTTTTTTGTTTTTTCTATTTATTTATTTTTTTCAAATTTCTTTTATAGATCCATGATAAATCCTTGTAAAATGTTTTAGTTTTTGGTGTTGGGGTGGGTTTTATGCTTTGTGGGTTTATAATTGCAGGTTTGCCAATTATTTTATGATGCTTTCATTTTCTATTCAACCATTGTTTTATATTGTTTACCACAAACAATGGCATTGCAAAGTTGTGTGCCATCATCTCAGGACAAAGGTAATGGCAAAAACTATTGTCAAAGTGTTATCACCCATTATATATAAATTGGGTATGTGTTGAACTAAAATCATGAACATTATTTACGTGGAAGCACCTTGCATTTTGTGATTTCCACGTGTCATGAAATTTGTGATGAACTTGCACATCAAATTATCTTGGACAAGTTTTTTATGCAATACTTTTGATGCAAAGTTCAAAGATCTACAAATTTAGATGAAGTGTCAAATCTTGAAAATTCTTTTGCCTTTCATTTTTTTTGGGAAGATTTTGATAGGAAGAAAAGTCATTAGATTTTGGTGCTTATATTTGATCTTAAGTTTAAGAGCATGCATCTAATCTTGTCATATGTAGGTTGTGAGAATTTACATCAACTTTAATTGCTAACTATTGATTCAAAATTATTGTCACCTCTATTAATGGAGTCATACAAGTCACTAATGCCAAATGCAATTGAAGAGCCTTACATATTAGGTTCATAAGTGAATTTTGAAAATCTATTTCACATCATTGAAATGAACCCCAACACATTGAAACACCTTGTGTCAAGAGAGTTCAACAATTTTTTGCATTATCCCATTGACACAAAATGCAAATGTGCTTTGGGCTAGTGGTGCACAAAATCACACAAATTTACATTGGTGCAAATTTGGTGAAACACATTCTCAACATTCCTGTCTCCTTGATCGAGATTGTTTGGATTTTTTCCATCGTTAAAATTTTCACAACATTTTGCAAATGTTAGCTTCAAATTAAAAACCTTGACAAATTAATTTTTGTCAACAAAAATTGGCCATCTAACCCACACATTTGTTACTTGAAGCTTGTAGATTTGTAAAGTGATGTTTGAACTAGAATTTGATTTGATTAAATAACTTGAGGTTGAATTTAAAGGAATGGAACATGAGTTCTTGAAAGTTTTGTGATATAGTACAACATTCGTAAAGTAATCATGTGTTTCAACTTGCCTTTGATCCTACATGTCCCTCTCATCTTGCATTTTCAACTATCTATAAAGTGCATAAAAGTTAGGACCAACCCTAAAAACACATGATATATCTTCAAAAGTTATTACTATAGTCATTTTTTTTTACCACACAACAATCTACTTTTGTGGCCACGGTCCAAGGGCTACTTAGGGTGAAATAGGGTAGGTGCACCTACCTAGCTATACACAGGCTACCAACTTGCTTAGCCTTGGGTTTGAATACATGTTACCTAGGGAGTTATCAGGAGTTACCTAAGGAACTATTTAAGGGCTAACTAGCAATTTTTTAATCTTAGGAGATACCCAAGGACTATTTATGAGGGGCTACGTAAGGCTTATTTAAAGGACTACCTAAGGGCTTTTTAAGAGTTTAGGAATATTTATGGGGTTCCATAGGGGACTATTTAGGGGATACTTAGAGATTACCTAATTGCTTACCTTGGTTGGGATGCCTAAGGACTTTGTAAATAAAGGGATACCTAGGGGGCTACTTATGGGCTTACATAAGAGGTTATTTAAAGATTGCATATGGAGTTACTTAAGCAAATTTGACTTAGATGAAAGGGTACCTAGGGTCTTACATAGGACTTATCATAAGGGCCATTAAAATTTTAGTTTAACATCATAATCAAAACCCTTAATCCTTATCCCCATTCATAATTAAACCCTTCAACCAAAAGTGCCATCCAAAATTTAAATCTTCAACCTTGTGCAAAAAGGGTTTCCATAACCTTTGCTTCAAACCCATATGTTTTGTCTTATGGGTGGGAACTATATAAGTGGGAGCACCTCTCACTCATTTTTTCTCTTTTTCATTTTTCACTCAACTTGAAGGATTTTCTCATTTGGAGATCATGGCTTCATCTTCAAACCGTGGTTTTAATTCTACAAGAGATAGTTCTAGTACTTCCGAATCAAATAGTCCTAGCTCTTCATCCTCAAGTGACAATGGGATGCAAGAGATGTTTGTAAACATGGATAGACATAAACAATGTGCTTTTGCAACTATAGTTGTTGTTGCCAACTCATTCAACGTGTTCAATGCCAATGAATTAGAAGAGGGTGTAGGTCATTCAATGGATTCAAGTGTGGGAGTTTGGGATGTGCTTGTTACTATGTGAACAACACCAAGGTTGTTCAAGACTTTGGCCAACTTCACTTTAGCTAAGTTTGATGAATTGGCATTATTAATGGCACCCACCATTGTGTGTCATGCACAATCTACAGGTGAACATCACATTCAAGTTTTGGATTTAGGGTTTGCATTAAAGTTTTAATTTTAATGCTTTAAATCAAGGTTTTAATTTTAAGGTTTAAACTTTAGGGTTTTAAAGCTTTGGATTAGGGTTTAAAGTTTTGTGCTTTAGATTAAGGTTTTGGAATTCATATTTAGGGTTTGGATTAAGTTTTTGTTTTAAGGCTTTAGATTAGAGTTTTAATTTTAGGGCTTTGGATTTAGGGTTTGGATTATGGTTTAGGGCTTTGTGTTTTGCATTAGAGTTTTAGGGTTTAGATTTAACATTTGGATTAAGTTTTTTTTTTAATGTTTTAGATTAGGGTTTTAGTTTTAGGGCCTTAGATTTAGGGTTTTGGATTTAGGCCTTAGATTACGGTGTAGGGTTTTATGCTTTGAATTAGATTTTTAAGGTTTAAATTAGGGTTTGAATTTTTTTTTGTTTTAAGGCTTTAGATTGGGGTTTTAGTTTTAGGGCTTTGGATTTAGGGTTTGGATTGGGGTTTAGGGCTTTGTGATTTGCATTAAAGTTTTAAAGTTTAGATTTAAGGTTTGGATTAAGTTTTTGTTTTAATGCTTTAGATTAAGGTTTTAGGGCCTTACATTTAGGGTTTTGGATTTAGGCTTTGGATTAGGGTGTAGGGTTTTATGTTTTGCATTAGAATTTTAGGGTTTAGATTAGGGTTTGAATTTTTTTTTTTGTTTTAAGGCTTTAGATTAAGGTTTTTGTTTTAAGGTCGTAGATTTAAAGTTTTAGATTTAAGCTTTGGATTTGGGTGTAGGGTTTTATTCTTTGCATTAGAGTTTTAGGGTCTATATTAGGGTTTGAATTAAGTTCTAGTTATAAGGCTTTAGATTAAACTTTTAGTTTTAAGACTTTGGATTTAAGGTTTTGGGTAAGGGTTTAAGGTTTTGTACTTTGCATTAAAGTTTTAGGGTTTAATGCTTTGGATTAAGGTTTTAAAGTTTAGAATTTGAATTTGAATTAAGTTTTTATTTTAAGGCTTTAGATTAGGATTTTAGTTTTAAGACTTTGGATTTAGGGTTTTGGGTTTAGGTTTAGGGTTTTGTACTTTGCATTAAAGTTTTGGGTTAGTGTTTCGGATTAGGGTTTTAAAGTTTAGATTTTGGGTTTGGGTTGAGTTTTTGTTATAACATTTTAGAGTAAGGTATTAAATTTAGGGCTTTGGATTTAGGCTTTGGATTAGGGTTTAATTTTACAGTTAAAAGTTGGGACTTACAAGTGATCATCACATTCAAACTGGGAATCCATCAAAATTGACCCCAAAGCAACACCTTTTGTAGTTCATTTTGTATATGAAATATGATAATGTTTCCATGTATAATGCATTTGTATGGAATTGGCCAAAGAATGCAGTTTCTGATGCATCTTGTATTAATGATGCAATTGGAGATGAAATTCAATGGCCCACAACATAGGAGTAGGTTGTGTTGGGTAAAAATTTGGTGGAATTCTAAGGTTGCATTGGGTTCATTGATGGCATGTTTGTCAAGATTTGCAAACCTTGGAATGATGGGGCCCACAAGGTATGGTTCAATGAGCGAAAGAAGATTTACACAGTGAACAACATTGTGGTTGTTGATCATCAAGGTTTATTCATTTACATGGACTCTAGGTATCTAGGTTCTTACCATGATGTCACCATTTTACGCAAGTCTGAAGTACATAAGCATTTTTGTCAATTATTTTTGCATGGTGATGAATATTTTGAATACTTGTTGGGAGATCCTAATTACTTTGGTGAAGAAATTTCATCATGAGGAGGATTGGGAGGCGTGAGATAGGGTTTAATGCTAACTAAGACACTATTAGAGCCTGCAACAAAATGCATGTTGGGTATAGAGTGTGGGTGGAATGGGGGATCAGTGGATTGAAAAGGGAATGGAAACAATTAATGAAAAGGTTTGATTCCACAAAGCCAAATTACATAGTTTTGTTTATAGTTATAGTTATATTGACAAACTTTTTGCATAGTTGCCGAATGGACTTCACATTTGAAGTCGTAGGTGAATAGTTGCCCAACCTTGTTAACCATGGGTGGGACGGAGACATTTAATTTTATAGGTCTAAAATTTGCTTAACTTTGGCTTTGAATTCCTCTTCATTAATGACCCCTAACTTCCTAGCAATTTTTAGGTTACCAATTTTAACCTTATTTGCTTTGCCAATAGTAATTTGCACATGTGCTTGCATCAAAACAAAACATTGTTTTGAATTCACTTCCATGGTGGATGCCATACGTTCAATGCTTTGTGACTGCTGTTATAAATATTCACCCTTCGTCCTCCCCTTATGTGTTAGAACTAGAATGGAAGTGGATGAAAGGCTTGAATTTACAGCAAGCCCAACTAATGGAGGATCTTAGTCCATAAAGATGGATGTTGGAGCAGATGGAAGAACAAATCCAAGAATAAAATTTGAAGTAGATGGGGTTATTGGATTACTAGTACCATCAATGAAACTTTGTCGGTGTTTCAAAACATTGCACATGGCATGCCCATCTATTGATTTCAAACGTACCAACATTTCTTCATTATGCAAAACCACTTTGTCTGATCCTTCCTCATTTGATGTCCATCTTTTCAACTTGCACAATGTTTTTTGCAACCTTTCTTTCAAGGTTTCCTCCTGGAAATCTGATTTTGGGTAACTCATATGAAACATAAATAACTTTCCACGCTGCATTCGGAATGAGTTGTGTGTTTTTGGACTTGTCTTTGCTATAAATAGCAAAATGATGGTTATAGGCAGCACACATGCTACTCAAGTGAGTGGAATCCACAATGGCATGATTTCTTTTTTATCGCCATGGTGTTTTGACATATGCATATTTAGGAAGTTCTCTCCATGTTCAGAACCTTCCACCCCAACATAAATAGGCCCATCCATACCTGAAAGACTCTTAAACCTCCACATCATTTTTATTTCTACTTTTGTTTCTATCTTTTTCTCTTCGTGCCTTCATTCTCTCTCTCTATGCCTCTATGTCTTTGTCTATTTCTTTCAATCTTTCTTTGCTTCTTTGTCACTATCTCTACCTCTCTTTGAAACTCTATTTTTTTCTTTCTCTCTTTCTCTAGGTCACTTTATTTCTCTCCATTTCTCTCTCTACCTATATCCCTCTCTATGCCTCTTTTAGTCTATCTATTTTCTTTCCATCTCTCTCTCCATCTCTCTTTGTTTCTCTTTGTGCCTCTTTGAGTATCTCCATCTCTCTTTGTTTCTCTTAATGCTTCTCTGAGTCTCTCAATCTCTCTCTCTCTCTATGCGCATCTTTGAGTATGTCTATCTGTTTATTTTTATCTCTTTGTCTCTATCTCTCTTTGTTTCTTTCTCTGTGCTTCTCTGAGTTTTTCCATCTCTCTCTTTCTCTTAATGTCTTTCTCTTTGAGTCTTTCCATCTTTCTCTTTCTCTTTATGTCTCTCTCTTTGAGTCTTTCCATCTATCTCTTTCTATTTATGTCTCTCTCTTTGAGTCTCTTTCTCAGCGCCTCTTTGAGTTTTTCCATCCCTCTCTATCTTTCTCTCTACCTTTGTTTCTTTTTATCTTTGTCTCTAGTTTTTTTCCATCTCTATCTCCATCTACATCTCTCTATTTCTCTGTCTCCATCTCTTTCTTTCTTTCTTTCTCTCTCTATGAGTTTCTCTCTTTATGCCTTTCTAAGTCAGTCCATCTCTTTCTTTAATTTTTTTTTTCTCTATATTTCTTTGTCTTTCTCTTTGCTTCTATTTCGCTCCATTTTTTTCTCCATCTACATGTCTTTATTTCTCTGTCTCCATCTCTCTCTATCTATCTCTGAGTCTATCTTTATGTGCCTTTCTAAGTTTATCCATCTCTTTTTCATTTTTATATCTTTTCTTTTTATTTCTTTATCTCCCATTGTCTTTCTCTTTGCCTCTAAGTTCGTCCATCTTTGTGTCCATCTACATCTTTCTATCTTTCTATCTCCATCTCTTTGTCTATCTCTCTCTGAATGTTTCTTTCTTCGCTTCTCTAAGTCTATCCATCTCTCTCTCTCTATTTTTTTCTTTTTTCTGTATCTCTGTATCTCTCTCTCTCTTTCTTTATCTCTGAGTCCATCCATCTATGTGTCCATCTACATTTCTTTCTCTTTGTCTCCATTTTTTTATCTATTTCTCTGTAAATGTCTCTCTCTACACCTTTCTAAGTATGTCCATCTTTTTTTCCTTTCTCTCTATCTTTTTGTCTTTCTTTTTGCCTCCATTTCTCTCCATCTTTTTTTCTTTTTTTCTTTTTTTTTTTTAATCTCTCTACCTTTGTTTCTTTCCATCTTTTTCTCCATTTGCATCTCTCTATATCTCTATCTCCATTTCTTGGGTATTTCTTTGTCTCCCTCTTTGCGCTTCTTTGAAGCCAACCATCTCTCTCTTTCTTTTTTTTTCTCTTTCTATGTTTTTCTATCTTTTTCTCTACCTCTGTTTTTTTCCATCTCTCTATTTCTTTGTCTCCATCTTTTTCTATATCTCCTTTTGTCTCTCTCTCTTTTCTCCATCTACGTTTGCTTGTCTTTGTTTGTTTTTCTTTGTCTCTTTATCTACACCTTTGAATTTCTCCATTTTTCTTTCTTTTTCTTTTTTTCTTTCCATCTTTCTTTTTTTTTTTTTTTTTTTTTTTTTTTTTTTTTTTTTTTTTTTTTTTTGCTTTTGTTTCTTTCCATTTCTCTCACTTTTTGTTTTTTCTCTCTCTCTATTTGCTTCTTTGTCTTTGTCTTTTTTTCTTTACGCCTTTCTAAGTAGTTGCCTAGCCCCGGTGATGCTAAATCATAAATTAACAATGGCAATAAATGTATGAATTCAATTGGAGCTTTGGATTTATATGTTGAATAACTAGATCCTACAGTTCACTAGGTTCAAGTGAACAAGATGAAACAATTAGTTCATTGGGTTGAAGTGAACAACGTTCTCAATCTCCTGGACATTGATAAAACAAAGTCCTAAACCCCACATCCATAAACACAAACCCATCAATGCATAGTCATTTGCCCATAGGTCCTATTCCACTTGGGTAATTATCATTTTGTCCTCATGGAAATATGATTTTTATCAAGGTTTATTCCAAATGGTAATTGAAGCTTGACTAATGCCCATTATATGGTTATAATTGGCACTCAAAAGAGAGTCTACCAATTTGTTAATAACATGTGCGCCTATTGGACCTCATGATGTCCTCTATGATAATTGAAAGCATGGTTCACCTTAACATTCTTAAGGTGGATGAAGGGCATAATCTTATTTGAGCAAATCACAAATAGGCTCAAGGTTTGTTTGAGATTGCTTCTCTTGCACAAAAATAATTCATTCAAACTTTGAAACAAAATGGGCTTTGCAAGGACCTTGATTATAAAAGTACCTAGCAAATTTTACCTATCATGTGTTTTAGAGCTACTGGAAACCCACATGTTGAATAATAATTTCCACCTATTCTAAAGTCAAGAAGGATGTTTTGTGTCGTAACCCCACTTTGGGGCTAAGTGTGAGAATGTAACTCACACTCCCAAAAGTGGGAAAATGGAGTCCTTCGGGACTCCTGAAAGCTCAGAGTTCGATTTGAGGGGTCAAATCTCCTTGCATTTGAGTGTTATTGGTCTCATTGGAAAGTTCTTGAAGTGTAAATGTCCAAAATGGCCTCGCATGAGCCATTTGGACATCTGCAGCCCAAGTTATTGGCAAAAGAAGGGTCGGGAGTCAAATTGCTAGTTTGACTCCCGACCATTAAAAGTCGGGAATCGACCTTTCCCTGACGTCTCCTAAAGGAGGGCGACATGGCGTTGGAAAGCTCTCGAGGAGAGCTACAACTTTGGTTTAGACCTCGTCCCAATCCGAGTTCGGGGCGAGGAGTTATGAGCGTCCAAAGTCCCGAGACTCCAACCCAGGACAGTTTCGGGACTCCAACTTGGGAGTCCCGGGAAAAAGAGCCATTTGGATGTAGCCTCGGCGGAGAGCTGCAGAGTATACTATATGGGGGAAGGTGGTGGCTTCCCCCAAGTCTGGGCCATGGTGAGTCTTGTGTGTCAAAGTGCCCGTGGCTTATCCCAAACTTAAGGGTGTTCCCGAATGCTAACTAACCTTCTTGTGGTTGGTTTTGGATGCAAATTCGAACTTGATAACCTAGTCTATCTTCCTAGTTTAATCCTGAGACTTCTAACACGCCCCTCTACCCCCTTTTAGTGCTGGAAGTCGGGAGCGGCCCCCAAGTTCTAACTTTCCACAATTCTACATAGTTGGACCTTCAAGTGGGTTCAACAAGGGACTTAAGAGCACGTCACTTTGTATATTCAAACAACCTTGATAAAACAAAACCTTATACCTACCATTAGTCAACAAAAGAACATTGTTGCAAAAACATAATATGGCTTCCAAGTTGAATTTATGAACAACAACTAGATCACTGGGTGCATTATGTCCAAGTGAGTAGGTAGATGAAATGATGACTTGATTAGATGGAAGTGAACAACTAGTTAGATCTCTTGGGCCTTGATTAAACAAAACCCTAAACCCCACCTTGATCAACAAAATAACATATCTAGATTGTCTAGGTTTATATGGTGAGCAACTAATTCCTTGGGCTCATTGGGTTGAAACAAACAACCACAATAAATGAATATGACCTTAGTAAGAAAGTAAGCTCCAACAAGTCATAGAAGTAGAAAACTTTATAAATTCCAATTCAATTAGATTACAAAATGTGCATAACATAAATTAAACTAATAACCTTAATGAAGAAGAAGAAAAATTTGTATTTGCATATAATTCCACATTTTCAAAGGATTCAAATGTATCATACCATTTTAGAAAATCTTGTAAATAATCTATTTCAGTTTGAAGTTGTTCATGAAAAGAACATCTTTTGAGACCATGCATGGCTACAAATTTTTAGTGAATTTAATTATTGATTTTGACAAGTTCTAAAACATTCCATGCAATTGTTCCCCCCCTACCTTACACCACCCCGCATTTACTCGATGAAGATACCAAAACATGGACAGGGTCATGGGTAAGCATGGAAGAATGTATGTAACCATAACATTGTTTCTGTCATGACCCTAACTTTGGGTTTACGACTAAGGCAAGGGCATGGAAAGGTGCGAGTGGAAAGTGCAACCCAGGAGTCACATTTACACTCTTAGAGTGCGAAAAAGTGTGAGGGAATGAACCCACACACTCTTAAGTGGACTCCCACTTTGGGAGTTGGAAACTTTGTGGAGTTTCGAATTTTCAAAAAAAAATTTCAAGTGTCAAAACTCATTATATTGAAAATTTCCTTATGCCATTGAAAAGCTCTTGAAATGTCGATGTTTAAAATGGGTTCGCATGACCCATTCAAGTACTTATAACACAAGTTATGGCCGAAAGAAACGTCTGGAATCAAAGTGCCAATTTGACTCCCAACCATTAAAAGTCAGGAATTTCCTTGAATTATGTGCGTGTAGGTGGTGCGCTACATATAGTTGGAAAGCTTTCAATGAATGCTACAACTTTGCTTCATACTTCACCTCAATCAGAGGTCTACACAAGAAGTTATGGGCCTCCAAAGTGGCAAAAGTCCCAATTTTGGGAATTTTAGGACTCTCGATTTGAGAATCCTGAGACAAAATGACATTTGGGTGCAACCCCCATGGCCAGACATAAAAAATAATGTAATGGGGAAGGTGATGGCTTCTTTCAAGTCCAGGCCATGGTGAGTTTTATGATCCATGTATGTTCGTGACTTGTCCATGCATAAAAAATGCTCCAATTATGCATTAATGAACTTGTTGTTTGGTTTGTGTAGGTCTGTGTAAATAATTGATTTGTTTATCACTCTTCCCAATCCCCATTTCGAAGCTCCAACACGCCCCTTTTACCCCAAAGTGCTACAAGTTAAAGAGCGTACCCCAACTTTTTCTTGTGTTGTTTTCATTTTTGGACTCGCATTTGAGTTTTTCAAAGAGTGCAAGGGTGCATTAGTTTGTGAGAGGTGGTAGAAGATGACAAGCATCATCAATAGTTTGTGTGATGAAAAGTTGTTGGAAGTTCTGAAAACTAGGAATGGAAAAATATTCAATCTTAGGTTGTAGTTTGAGCTTCAAAGATTGCAACAAAAGGGATGCAATTATAGATGTGATTAATTCACAAAACTTGTGGCAAAATACAGAAAGAGACCAATAAGACAAGAGGAATGCATCCCATATAATTAGGTCATAGTTTAAAGCGTCGAAAAAAAATCCTCACTTCCCATGATTTGGAAATGAGGACCATTTGCTTGGGAGTAAAAAGGAAAGAAATTTAGGTATAAAAACCTTACGTGAAGCTCATTGTCACAACTTTTGTCGAAGTTCCTTGCTAACAAAGTTACAACTCCCTATTGGAACTTCAAATAACAATGCTGAAAGCTCACCAAGAAGACCAAAACACCTTTGAAACTCAAAGTTCACAACCTGCTCAAAGGTCAACAAACAACTTCGGCTCCAAAACTTTCTCACAGATTGGTTTCGTTTTAGACCTTGCTCAGAAACTGGTTGGGCTTTGGACCTTCCTCGCAAAAAATACTAATGTCAATTGTGACACTTGCATCATTAAAAAAAAAGATGAGATACAAAAGGAAACTCCTTTGATCATGAGTTAAGGAGCAATTTTGAGTTTGCTCCTGTCTTTTTTGCCTTCAAAAAATGCTCATCATGCCTTTTTCTCTTCATCGACTCTTTTCCTTAAACCCAATACCAAAACCCTGTTTTTTTGACTTTACAGATAACTTTAGTATGTTCTAGTTTTTTTTTGGGGGAACTTTTCTTGTTTATGGATGTTAGGGTTAACTACTGAATGTGTGTGATGCATTCATTAAGGTTGTTTTGTGGTGTGGTTCATTTGCAAGAGTTTGCAATTTGCAACTTTATGGGATGGTGATGGTGGTCTACAATTTTCTATAAACAAGATCATGCACAGGCAGTGATGTTAATGGATCAACCATGGTAGAATTAGTTATAGAAAAAAAAAAAAGTTGTAGCAGATGTAGGTATCGATGAGATCATTGAACTAAGCTTATTAATTATATTCTGCCATGGGTGATCCCTCTAGGAGGTGACTCTCAAAATGATGAAAATGCACACTGATTATGGTTATTGGGTATAACTTGGTTGTGGAAGTGGATTTAATTGTGAGTCTTTGTTGGGAAACTTTGCAAGTCAAGTTTTTGTGGGTGTATGTTTGTGTATCTAGGCGGAATGTGTGAATGATGGGTCTATTTAGTATTGTGCAGAAGTACACATAGTTGTCGATCATGGGGTGCTTGTGTTTTTGTCACAACGGGCATGTTGAGGGTTGGGATGCTTGTGTTTTTATAAAGTTGGGGGTGCTTGTGTTTCTATGATGGTTCTGTGTTGATCCTGTTTTTTAAAAAACTTGGACCCTCACAATTCTAAAAAAAACTGGACCCAATTGTTTTAATTTTTTTTAAAAAATACCTGCCCAACGTGGGTATGTGTACCTAATTACCTACATGTCATGTACTATTCCTTTTTTGTGCAATATTTTCAAAAATTAAACAAACTTTTTTTTGTGAAATTAGATACCTAGTGAGTTTTCGCCATTTTGCTAAAAGCCTTTCAGAAAAGGAATATTCTGTCTCAAGTTCCCTGTTTTTTGGAAAAAAATTCACCTCAAAAAGATATTTGGTATGTTAAAAATCACCAGATATCACCATAATTGCCTACATTATGAAATTGTGCTTACGATTTTCTACTTTCATATTCTGAATATCAATGGATGATCATCACTTGAGCAACATCATAAATTTATTTTATTTTTTAAAACACTGAAAACTACCTTTCTTTTCCCACAGTTTGCTTTTTTAGTAAACATTAAATTTAAATTAGGATAAAAGTGCATTCACACTTGGTGTTAGGGACTCTAGTGCTGAGTCCCTCATCACCATACTCGTCATTTAAAACTTAAACTTACTTATCATGAAATTTTTATTGTAAACTAATGTTCGCTTAACATTAAGTTATCGCCCATTCAACATTGGGTGCCACTTAGGATGCCACCTAGATTTCACATTTAACATTGATTTAACATCAAGTGTGAATGCACCATAAGGGTTGCCTATAATCTTTCTAGCCAAGCTGAAGAAATTCTAAGAAGCTTGCCTATGTAATTCTAGGAGGTCATTTCCACCATAACAATTGAAAGTGCAAAAATCCCATCTTTTCCCAAAGATAAACAAATCTTTAACCAATGTGTGGTTACCAAGGTGGGTCCCCTAACCAATGTGGAGATCCCAACTCCCAACCCTCAACGTGGGTTCCTCCAGGCAGACATCGCCAAATGGATGTTTTTAAAACTAAAGAAGTAGAATAATGGGCTTTTTCAGGGAGAGTGGGTGGGGTTTTTCTTCTGGGCGAAATTTGGCAACTTGTTGACCCAAAAAAAAGGGATGGGACCTGTCCAAAGGAGTTTTTTTGGCAAAAAAAGGGATGGGACCTGTCCAAAGGAGTTTTTTTGGCAAAAAAAGGGCAAAAGTTGCCATAACTCAAGGGAAAAAAAAACGCTGAACTGACCATATTTAGACCATTGGTTCTTGAATGTTAGCAGTATGGGCTACTTATTCTGTTTCATATTAATTAGTTGGGGGTGCCTCACAAGTCTAACTTTTTTTTTCTTGCAATGATTCAATTTGATTGGCCCATCACAAAAAAAGTTGAAACTATGGAGGCCCCCTCAAACAGAAGATTCTATGGAAAGATGAAGTGCCTCCTCCTTTGGCCCACCTATATAGGTGAGAAGGGGAGGACTTTGGGCAAAAAATATGGGATTAAGGTGAGGTGTTATTGAGAACACCCTTGGAAAACACATTGGGAACTTAGGGAATATATTGAGGAAAATGTTAGGAACATATTGGGAACAAAAGGAACATGAAAAAAACCCAACGAACACCCCCCTGCCGCGGCCCCCCCCCTCCCCAAACGTTTTTTAAATAAAAAAGTTTTGCTCAAGGTCCTTCTCACCTATATAGTTGGGCCAAAGGAAGAGGCACTCCATTTTTCCATAGAATCTTTTATTTTAGGGAGCCTACATAGTTTCAACTTTTTCTTTTGTGATCAACGAAAAAAGTTGGACTTGTGAAGCACCCCCAATTAATTAATATGAAACATAGTAAGGTAAAATGGTTGGTGACTGAACACTTAAGCACTCAACCCAGGCCAGATCCAAGGGGAGGGCTTTGTTGTGTTTGGTATCCAAACAAAATTTGAACTCCTCTTATTGGTACATTTGGCACATTAAAAATGATCAACAATGGAATAAAATTGAGAAAGTTAAAACCTCCCAAAATAAAAAAACTCAAAAACTCAAAAATAACAACCCACCAAACAATACAAAGACTGATTCCCTAACACTAAAAAAATAAATTGTATGTTGCTCTGTTGTTATTAGAGTTCAAAGATGATTCGTCAAACTTCAAGTGGTGCTCCTATAGCATTTTAAATTATTTAAAATGAATAAAAATAAAAAAAGTTATGAGGTTTGAAAGTAAGAGGTGTCAAATTGAAGAAACGTGCCCAAAAACACGTTTTACAATTCAAAAAAAATGTATTTTCTTTCCTGGTCCTTTGGCTTTGCATTTCAAAGATGATTTGTAGAGCTTGAGAAGATGCTCTTATAACATTTTAAATCACTCAGTTTTATAATTTGCGTCCAAGTCCTAGCTGAAAATGGGGATGGAAAAAGAAATTTCATGCAACCAATGAGAACACTCAGGAGGGCTTAGATTTGCTCTTTTGGGTTTTGGGTGGGGGCCAGGGGGAACGGGTGGAAATTTTTGTTTTTGTATGTTCTTAGTGTGTTCCCATGAAGTTCTCAAGGTGTTTTATCAAATCCCAAAGTGTTCCAATAAAGTTCCCAAGGTGTTCCCAATAGCTCTCATTTTTTTATCCCATACTGTGTGGCCGTGGGTCAACAACTTTCCATTGGATACCGTGTTTTGAAATTTTGGTTTTATTTTTGGGGATTCTTTTGTTTTTTGATTGGTCGGTGACCGCAACTCTTTTTTTGTTTTTTTTCAACGACCCGTCCTCATCTTCGACGCATTGCCGTCTACAGCACTTCTTCTTCTTCGTCGTCGCCACCCAACCCAGGTGCCCAACGAGGTCTGGAACGAGGGCCCCACCCTAAACCAATCGACGTTTTGAAACAACCGCGACGCTTTCCACACTCCACGCAGTCCAGAACTTTCACGCAATCGGCGTTGCGTTTGTCTCTCTTCTCTCACTCTCTCTCGCGTGACTTTTGTGTCCCTCCTTTGTCGCATGGCGTTCCTGGGAGTGGTGTTGGCGAAGAGAAAGTGACGATTTGAGAGTCAAATTAAGGAGGGGTTAAGTTTTGGAGCTTCTTTTCGGTTGATTGAATTTGAGCTTCTGAGGTACTACTAAACAGTAGCAGTGCTTTTGTAGCGAGGTGTGTATATGTATGGGTGTGCGTTATCGGGAAAACTGTGTTTCTTTGTTTTTGGGAAGTCTGTGTTTCTTTGTTTTGGAGAGTGAGTGAGTGAGTGAGGGAGCGAGCGAGCGAGTGAGGGAGTGAGTTGCGTGGATTGGTAGGTAACTATGTCGCAGTTGGTGGCGCTCAGATTCTTACCAGCGACTTTTAGTTTGCTGCTAGAACATGCTCCAGCTGCGTTTTACTTTTGCTTTCCCAATTGGGTCCTTGAGCAGTGCCCTCTTCCGTCTACACATCTCAAGGTTGGCCATCTCTCTCTCTCTCTGTGTCTCGCAAGGCCACAAAAGAATAGGACTGTTCTAGAGAGAAACGTCTCTTCTGTGACATTTTTGATTCCTGTAATAATTTGTGACTATTCGGAGTGGGATTTGAGTACTGAACTTCACATCTAGAGGAAAGGGATTTACTCTTTGTATTTTCAAGGGTACACCTTACATTTGGAGGGTATTGTTTTGTGACCTAATTATAAATGAGATTGATGTTAATATATATACTCCTGTTTGCTCATTTAAAATGGTAGTTTTGGTAATTGATAAATATCTACATTTATTTATAAATTAACCAAATAAACAAAATAAATTTCAAATGCCTTGTTTATTTTATAAATATTTTGAAAAAAAAATTAGAGGACTATTTTTTATAAAATTTATAAACTTTACCTCCAAAGTAATTTTTTAAATACCTTATTTAGAACTGACATCCTTTTGTAAAAATCTTTTGGACATGGTGCATGCAGCTACTTCCAGGTGCGAATACAATCCCAGTGGACTGGCCAGTTTCTGCTGCAACTATGATTTGGGGGATATTTCTAGGATGCAGTACAGGGTTAGATCTTCTTCAAAGAAGCATCAAGAGAAATAACAAGAACAACAAGAACAACAGAAGCCAGCCTCAAACTCCTCCTCAGGCACAAAACACCACCAACTTGTCAACAAGGCAGGCTGGGCTGTTTGTATGGGGATTAGCCCTACTGTGGTATGCTCTCATGTGTCTTGGAGGTCTTTTCTTTCACTGCTTGCGAGGCGAACTTGTGTTCCACTTGATAGACATTGTGGCAACAAGCTGCTCAGCTGTCTCCATAATTGCTGGATTTGCAGCTATGTTAGGTCATTTTGATGACACAAAAGCATTCCAGCGACTTGGCTTGCTCCTAACCTACCTTGCGATATCAGCAATGGCACTACTTGGACCATTGCTGTTGCAAGATCTGCTCTATCTTCTACCCGTACAAGGCTCTGCAATTATTGGTATCTTTGTCACAAAATCCAGTTTGCAAGCAGCTGGTTCAAGGATGTTACCTGGAGTTGTGCCGCCTGGGCCACAGAGAAAACTTGGCTTCAGAAGAGCCTCGTTCTGGCTGCTGTTAACTGCTGTGTGCTTTGTTCTGGGATTGGGCTCACCAATTGGAGATGCATGGCTGTGTGTGAATTTCGGAGTTCACTTCTCTCTTCTTTTCGTGGTCTTCTTCGCCAGCAATCTGTCCATGTGGTGTCTCTACAGGTTTGTGCTTGTTGTTTACAACGAGAACCTGCATTTAGACATGAATCACAGCAAACGACATTCTTAGATAAAATTTGGGTCATTCTCCAAATGAGTTCAAAAACTTCCCCTATAATTATTGCAAGTTTTGCTTATCCCACCACTGTAGGACTTCTGAGTGTCCAACAAAATACAGTAGTTGCTAGAAAAACATTTACTACCCAAGCATTCTTCTTGGTCATCAGAATTTTTTTCTGTTGTTTTTTCATAGTCTCTGCTTATGGTGTCCTCTAGCCTTATTTGCCACAAGTCACTAATTTTGCTCAGATATTGTATGACTTTCTTAAAGGATGGATTTGAATGTGCATGAACTTTTCTGTACTATATATCTCATAATCATGAGACATACAAAATGCACTTTTCTTTTACATTCTCTAGATTGTGAAGCAAACAACCAAAGAATTCAATTTGATGTTGTTAAGTACATTGTTTTTACAGCGCTTTGTAAGAAAAGGAAAGAGATCGTCCATATTCTTCAGTCAAACCTCCTTCAACAATTTTTTGTGTAGCCCACATAAAAAATGAACCAGTGATCCTACAGTCAAACAATTATATAAATTCTGCCAAATTCTAAGATTCTCAGTTGCAACATTTTGTAATTGCAGTTTCGAGATTTTGATTACATTGCCTTTTCCTAGGCTCCTCCAGATAAGTTCAGGGTTACACTAGAACAAAAACGCCAATTGATTTCGCAATAACCTCATCTAAAACAGCAAAGTTCCACTATGCTGTATTTGTCATTGCAGAAGGTGCTCGGTTTATAGACTCCACTTCTTATTTACTTGCACAAAGATTTTGATAAAGCCCATCATCAGTAAGCGGAAGAGCACAGCTAACAAGGGCAGCGCATTCTGCATTTGACTGATCTTGGAAACAACAGTTGGACCTTTTACACCAATTTAAAATTCACAACATTGAAACAAGGACTGGAGCTCTCTTCACAAGCAAGAACCACAACAATGGTACCCACACTCGCCATTCAACTACGTCATCAGCAGGCCCTCCTTTGAGGAACAGTCTGCCCCTCCGTAATTTCCATAACACAGAAAAAACCTCCATGGAACCATCTAAACACACATTATCAAATAGAAGTTGCACCATATCAAGAGTTTCAATGAACCAAAAAGACACAATCAAATGTGAGTCCATAATGCCCATTCTTCTCTGACAAAAAAACATGCGCACATTTTTTTCCTGATCCAAAAGTTTCCTGATAAAATCCTGGACCTTCCAGAGCCAGCACAACTTCATCTCAGGCTTTCAGAACACTACCCAATTTGCCATAAATGCAATCTATTGCAAATAGATATAGAAAACAGGAAAAAGACAAACGCAAATTAACCTACTAACATTGAAATAATCCACAAATTCCCAAAAGCTTCTTCAAACAGCTGTAATAACCCCAGAATCTGCAACAACTGAAAATACCATACTCACACATCCCAAAACCATTGCTCCAAAAACTGTGTTAAAAGAAGGTGCAATGATTGATTTAGCTCCTCCATTCTTAGAAGGGGCCGCTGCAACACCACCTACTGGACTAGGAGAAGCTGCAGATTCCCAACAAGCCAACACAATGTGTTAAATTAATCACAAAACCCAAAAAATTGAACACAATAATGAGGGACTAATCACAAAAGTAGCCACCAATAATAAGAAAGAACACAAAAATCCGATACACTTGGGTTGAAAACAAAAGCGTCCTGAAAACCTGAATAGTCATGTGCCGGAAATTATTAACCACAAAAATCCAAAAACAATAATGACAAAGAACTTTAGGAGAGAAGTTGCAAAATCATGCAAGACTATTTGCTAGATTAATCATTAAAAACTAGAACTATTTGTGCCTGATCCAGAAATACCCAAGAGAGAAAACCATAAATCCTGATTTCAATCCCTCATCTGCAAATGCTAACCAAATTTGCAAACACTCCATACGACTACCTTTATCTCAGAGGGAGATGACCAAAAGATCTTTACACTTCAGAACTCACAATATAACCAAGAGAACGTCATCTTTAACACATACCTCCAGTGGTAGTAGGAGTAGAAGCAGTTGGAGAAACCCCAGCAGCTGAGTCACGATCACAAACACCACAAAAAACTTCAGCTCAATTCCCAGCTGTGAACTACGATTCTACATCATTTCATTTTAACACACGAATATTAAGTCTAGGAAAAAAAATTGAAGCAAGGAAAGCTCAGCGTACAGTAGTAAGAAAAGTTTAGGGTTTAAAGGGGCTGAAGAAGAAGAAAGACAGTACGCGCGTTACCTGTACAAGAGGAATTACTGAAAGTGAGGTTGCAGTCCTTTGGAATCGCATAAGCCCTGGCCATTACATCTGATGCTACGGTGGCTAACTGGCTGATAAAAGAACACAGGCAGGAGAGACTCTCCTTCTCTACTGTTGCGATTCCCGAACAGCACTCCGTGCCTGGTACCGTAGCAGCATTGGTCAAATAGGTTTCGCAGCTGCTCAAATCAGTCTCATACTGGCTACAAACTGAAGGTGAAGCAGTTTGTGCAGCCACATTCAACGCAGTCAGAAGAAGAAGAAGAAGCACCGGCAGAAACAACTGCATCATCACTCCTGACATAGCTGCCTGACTACGGTAACCCATTTCCAAAAGAAATTCAGGGAAGGAGGGCTTTGACTAAAAGAACTAAAGTTATGTCTTGACACCACCACCTATGCCAAGTTCTTTGCATTAACTGAAAGAGCATACAGTGCGTTTGTAGAAAAAGAAAGGAATGAACTTCAGAGAGAGCTAAGGAGAAATGGATCGGAAGACTCGAAGAAGACAACGCACGAGCTATACTGTCCTGACCAAAGGAGAAAAATCTGCTCTTTCAGACCCAATACGAAACTTGGAGCTCAGAAAGTGGGAAACAAGCTAGAGAAAGACAGGAAGAAGACAACACAGCCAGTGTACTGTCGTGACCAAAGAAGGAAAAACTCCTTTTTCAAAACCCAATACAGAAAACTTGGAGCTAAGATAGCAGTAAACAAGGCCTGAAAAAACAGCAGCTATGTATAACTTTCTATCACAACTGATGTCCCTTGTTTTAGATCACAATCTGCAAAGCTATTGAAAAGTTGTGAAGAGCAAAAGGCGCGTCGGGGACGAAGGAAACGCGACTGAAACGGATGAGAGGAGGAAACAAAAGAAAAGAGGGAGCGAGGGACAGACGCGCGCGGAGGAGAGCCAGAAAGGGGGAAGGAGGCAGAGTGGTAAGGCGGTGATGGGCATTAATGAGAGTTGCAGGCCGTAACGAAGGAACGTCTGCGTGGCGGATTTTGCGGGTGGCAGATTGGCTTGCGGGTTGGTTGTTGGCGGGGATAGTAAAGACACACACGTAGGAGGTAGGTGGCAGGTAGGTAGTTTGAAAATTGAAGCGCCAAAAGAGAGAGAGAGAGAGGGGGGGGCAGTTGTTGGGCATTTAATTCCTAACTTTCGAAAACGATTCTTTTCTTTTCTTTTTTCTTTGTTTCTTTCTTTTGTTGCCGCCTCCTCCTCCTCCTCCTCGTGATGGCTGCTGCTCAAATTTTTAATTGTTTTTAAACATTTGGCTACTGACTTTAATTACTTCACTTACTTATTAGTTTTCTTATTCTTTTCTTAAATAATTTGTATCTTAGTTTTTTAGTGTTGCAAAGTTGATTTGTAGGTAACTGTGGTTTTTTTTTTTTTTTTTTTAAGGAATTTTTTTAAAGACCAAAGTGGCGAGCATCTCTAGGAAGATTTAGCCAAATCTGATTATAAACCAAATATGTAATAATACTAAATCTTTAGTCAACAAGCATAACACCCATGAGACTCTGGAAGGGTGGGGAGACGGTTTCAATGAACACCTTGATAGGGCAAGAGGGGGGGTTTTAGGGATAAATATCCAAGGGGGTGGGTCATAAAGAGGATTTTTTCTGGGGTTAGGGATAAATATACAAGGCCTATACCAAGTTGATGCATAAAGTGAACAAAATTAGAGGAAAAAAAAATCCAAAGACTAGATATGCTAAGTGGATGCAAGAAGTGAACAAAATTAGGGATAAAAATCCAAGGACAATGGCAAGTTGATTTATAAAGTGAACAAAATTAGGAAACAAAATGCAAAAACCTATGATACATTGATACATAAAGTGAAAAAAAATTTAAATAAAATCCAATGACTATGCTAACTTATGCATAAAGTGAACAAAATTAGGAAATAAAATCCAAGGGCTATGCTAAGTTGATGTATAAAGTGAACAAAATTAAGTATAAAATTCAAACAACTACACCAAGTTGATCCATAAACTGGAAAAATTAGGGCTAGGAAACCCAAGGACTTTAGTAAGTTAATACATAAACTGAACCAAAATTTAATTAAAGACGGAAAAATCATGGACTAGGTATACAAATTTGATGCCAAACTTTAAAAATTCAAAGATAAAAAAACCCAAGGGTCACTATAGCAAGTTAATGTGAGAAAAAAAGTTAGGGACAAAATCCAAAGACTATTTTAGGTGGACCAATTGATAATTCTGTTGCCCTAGGGTGTTCACACAAGATATACTAGGGTTCACCTTGGGTCCATGTACTACTCTCAAATGAGGTCACCTTTCTAGATGCTTGTTTGAGGTGTGAATTATACATCAAAATATATTTATAATTTATTTTTTAAGTCATATTTTAGGTGTCAAACTGGGGAAACATATCATATCAAAACAGCGATGACATACCATGTGCATGTGTCTAAATTTGATGTTCATTTATGACTGACTATCACGTTGTATATTGACAATCAAGCATGTTCATTGAATAGTGTGCAGATGATAGATAATAACTCCAATTTGATAACAAGTGGAAATTAAGTCACATTCTTAAAATATTCTAGATTTTTGTTGTGTGCTCTTTTTTACCAAAAGAATGAATCTTTTGTTATTAAAATATCTCTCATTAAGGTAGGTTTTTCATGTTAGAACCATTTTTAATAGACTACTTCACAATGAGCTTGAGACCATTGAAAATCTCTCATTGACCCAAAGTGATAATTCTGTTGCCCTAGGGTGTTCACACAAGATATACTAGGGTTTACGTGAAGGGAGTTTGAAGCTCAAGTTTAGCAAATGGTCTTGAATACTAAAAAAAATTGTTGGAATCTTACCTTGATTGCTATGGATAACAATGATTGGGCTGTTGGAGTTTTTTTTTTCTTGAAGCTCACCTTTTTGAGGTGAACTTGATGAAAATAATGAGAGCCCATGGGTCCCAAAAAATATCTCCATCACTCATCTATGATATTTTTATATTTTTAAATTTTTTTTTTATAAAAAAGTTGGAGAGAATTTTGGGTGGTTTCCCCCTCTCCCAACAAATTATTGCTCCCAAACCCTGAACAAAATAATAAAAAGAGATTGTCTCTTTTCTTTAATCATCTTTGAAAATTAAAATTGAAAAAAAGTTTCCTGATCCATGATGTGTGAATGTTTATGAAAGGCATAAAAGAGAGGGAAAAAATAAAGGGAAAAAAAAAATTAAATCAAAGAGGAAACTTAAAATGGGAGATAGGAAAAAAAAGAGATAAGAAATGAATTTTAAAAATATGATACTCACATTTTCAAACTTTTTTTGTTTAAAAAAACATGAAATTTGTTCTTTGGTTCAAATTGGGTTTACTCTATGAACCAAGGCCCTTGAGCCATAGGCCATGGGTTTTCCCACGGTTTCATTCAAAAAGTAAGGTACCATGAGGTTTTATTGACCACGGCCAAAGGGTTTTAATGTAAATCACTCTTAAATAATAATGATTTCATTGATGGTACTATATTAATTTGATAATTGATTTTTTTACTTGCATGAAATGATGATGAATTTCTATATGCTTTATATGAACATACAATGTATTCACATCTTGATGAGAAATACATTTGTTGTCATCATAAATGCTAATAAAAAACTTGTCCATAGACAATCAATCTTAGCAGCATCTCCACCAAAAACATTACAAATGGTCCTTAGAACACAAAAATGCAACCCCATTGATGACCCCTTCATACGAACATCCATTTGTGCACTAGCAACATTGAGGCAACAAATATCATCATGATGATGGCAATAGCATACATTTCATAAACATTTTATTTTTCCTTTGCTTCTTTTTCTTCTTTTTCATTCTATGAAATTTTGTAAAAGAGTGTGAAATTTCAAGAATAAAATTTCAAGAATACATGGATGTGCCTGAAGGAGAGTTGACAACCTCTAGATTAAATTAAGCTCCAATTTGGTAGAACATACATCAAGGAAAATGCCTCATTATTTATTAAAATATTTTGAACAATTGTATCCTACACCCATGAACACTTGCCATGTTTTTAAAAACTTTTACATGCAAAATTGTTTTCTATCCAAGCTTTAGTTGAATCCCTTTGGAGTTTGTAAAATTTGTAGAATCATATGTGAAAAAAATCACAAGGGGCTAACTTAAAAGAAGTAAGTATGTAGTTGCCAAAGTTAAGGAACGGGACATTTAAGCATCAAGATTGTAGTCATTGAAATTAGGGGAATCGAGATGGAGCTTTCAAGCATTGAGATTGTAGTTGTCAAAGTCAAGGGAGTTCAAGTTATAGTTAGGGGAGTCAAAGTTACAAATAGTACTTGGGCATGGCAATCGAAGGGGTTTAAGGTCAAAATTGCTACTTTAATTTCACAAATTCTTCTTAACATTAGAATGTTAAATATTCATAGGTAAGTTTTTCATTTGACACTTGGTCATCACGAATTGTGGAAAGTGCAAAAAAAATTTGCTCTTCCAAGATCAAAGCCTTCTTCAAATTAGTTGCCATGTCATCAGTTGATGGTTGTTTTAACTTGAGTTTTAATTGTACATTCCCTCATTTTTGTTGCCTTTTGATCTTCCTTTGCCACACAAAAACCTTGCAAGCCCCTCAAGTCATAACCCCATTAACAATTAAATTAAATATAATTACATTTTATTTTTCTAACACACACTCATTTGCATTTTCTATGTCTTTTATAAGCACACATAGTTGTTTATTAATGTGTGAATTTTTTTTAATTCTAGTCATTTTTATTTTCTACCCATCGAAGTATATCCTTGAAAAGAAATTAATGAAGAATGAACTCAAAAGAAATTTTCTTGTGGTGATTGGATTTGTACAATTATAGCATTTTTTACAAAACAAAAATGGTTTGCACATGAGTGTAAAACTTGAGCTTGTAGCATAAAGCTTAATGTAATTTTAATTCATCAACATGGATGAATGTGTCTATAGATGAATGTCATTTTTGCATAGATGAATTTCATTAATGAATTGGATAAAATAAATAAATAATTGAATGGAATTCATCCATGATTGGAAGATAAATAAATAAATAATTGTTTATATCCATCTTCATTTGTTGTCCAAATATTAATATCTCAAACTTGAATGCCATTTATTAATGATGAATAATGTGACTATAAGGAAAAATATGATGATAGGACCAAAATAATTTTTTATTTTTATGAAAAATCATTTTCATCAACAATGTTAGCATTAAAAAAAACATAGGATGAATGTTAGACACCCCCGCCCCCATTGTAGTCAACAACAATATATATGTATTTTGTGAAAAATTAGGGCACCTTGAAAATAAATAAATTTTTAAAAGAACCCCACTATCATCTAAAAGAACCCTAGGTTGTTTGAAGAAAGCTAATTAAGGTGCTTGAAATTGAATTTTAGTTTATTTCAAAAACCCATTGTCATCAATGATAATAAGTTGTTTAAAAATATCTAACAAATTCAAAACCCATTGTTGTTAACAACACTAGTTAGATTTTACGAAAGTTGTGGCACCTTTGAAAAGGAGAAAAAAACCCATTGTTGTCAATAACACTTGGTTAGTTTGCCCGAAATATATATATATAACAACCATGGGGTGGATGTTAACATGATAATAGTAATGTACTTAAGACATATTGAAAATAATGGCGTTTTAAACCATAGCCATCAAATACATTTATAATGGAATTTACATTATATTATTCAACAAATGTCATATCATATAAAATTAAATTATTTTTCATGAAGCTTTAATTAATTAAAACTAGGGGGGAAAAAATTTCATTGATAAGAATTTAATGATAAAACAATAAATTCATCCATAATGAGGATGAATTTTTACATTCATCCCCATTTTTGCTTTAGATTTACATGTATAGCATTCGTTTTATGGTTAAACTTTTGGGTTTTACTTGTGTGTGTATAGGGGAAAAGGCATTTTACCATCCTAAATTTTAATTTTAGGCTCTAGGCTCAAGCTCTAAGCTCAATTTTTTTTTTCTTGCAATAGCTTGCCTATTTACAAAACATCTTCACTAACACTACCATTCTCAATCATGACTAAAATAACTTGATAATTATTATACAACACATTGGGGTGCATTCATAGTAAAAAGAGCCAAGGACTACATGTGGATGCATAAAATCCTACACTCCCATGACTTTGAAAAATGATTACATGAGTTATAATGACTATAATTTAATGAAATCACTTTCAAAATGTTTCTATATTTATGAATTTTCATGTAGATGAATTTTGTGCAATTTTGATATGTTTCATTGGCCATAAAATGTATAGTAAGGAATGGATAGTTCGATGTGTACAAGGTGTTAAAATTTTGAATGTCATTTATCTTATGTAAAACCAAACCATTAATTTTGAAAATTTGTGGATGACAATATATTGATGATTATGAGGGCATGGTATCATTAAAAATTTGAATATATGTTTTATTTTAATTATCCACGAATAGTCATTTTTTAGTGTCTAAATGTGTTTATGATCATTAAAACTCCATAATTTGAAAAACTTCCTTAAACAAAAAACATATATTTTGGTATAAGCAAAAACAAAGTTGCATTTTCATGAATATTGAATGTCTTATATAACATTATTTGTTTTATTTGTGAATATGTTCTACTCCATTTGGAATGATGTTAAAGACAGGTATGTTTGATACATTCAATGTCTAATGTATTATCGAAGGTTGGAAACACATTTTAAAAATATTGACATGCTTACTTTTATTGAAATCTACATGTTTGACTTACTTGAAAATTTATCATTAACAAAATATATTTAATTACATATTGTTCGAAAATTCATGGAAACACATGTGAAGTAAACTTTTGAAATTGGCACTATCATCCAATAATGGGCCCTATCTAAAACATGGAAGCCATGTTTCAAACTTGAAAAACATAGTCCTTAGAAAGGACTAGCACCTAGGGCCCACTAGCTCCTTTTATTATGAATGCACCCCTTGACACATCATGATTTATCAAACCCACTTAACCTTCAAGATCCTAGCTAGGCATTCTTCACAACCAATAAGTTTATTTGAATTGTAATGGCAAGTAATATGCTTTGAAAATGCTTGGTTATTTTGCCATTTGTTGTAATTAAATGACACACCTTTTGAGCTTGCCAAATGATATTGACAATAAATAATTTGTAAATTCCCATAATTGTATAAAATGCAATCCAAGGTGCATTCCTTAAACCCCACGCACTTGGGGGGTTAAAAAGGCATGCTCCAAAATGGGACTAAGGTGAAGGTGTCATTGTAAATTCTCATGGACAAGTATAATTTGTACAAACTTAAAAGCAAGTTGGTAATTAACACAAATTGGAGCCAAGTGGTGTTAGGACTTAATCATGAACAACCCAAATTCATTTGATTCACATGGCCTTAACCCTTGGGAAGAAGCATCATTTTCCTCCTTATATTATATTTTGTGATGGATGATTCATTTGGAAGCTACATTGAAAACAACTAAAATTCTGAGGACTCCCAAGTTTCCTCCTCATTCAACTAGCAAGTTATAGCTCATAATTCTTACACATAAACTCCTACTGAAAACATTAATGTGGAAAGTTGTGACCTTTGACAAGATTTTTCCAATGCCATATCACATGTTTAATTCAGAGGTCATTGGCTTTTATTTCCTAGGTTTTTGTGTGATTTTGACTTTCAACCTTTAATTTTGGCCATAATTTGATCTTCAAATTTTCAAATGGAAAATGCAAACCCACTTTCAATATTTTTGTTTCAAGAGCTTTTCAACAATATAGAAAACTCCCAATTTGGATATTGATTACCATTGACATTTTTGTCCCAAATATTTAGCACATTCCAAAACTCCAACTCCTAATTTGATTTCCACTTGGGTCTTGGTCCTTTAGAATCATAACAAAATAATCCATGAATGTCCACTCTCAAATTTTAGTATAACTTTCCAAATACTTTTAAATTTTTTTTTGTGAAAATTAAACAGTGGAATATGACAAATTGGATGTACAAAAACATGATATAAAATCATAAGTTTCATATTATTATTTTACAAAGTATTTTGCTAGTATTCAAATTTGAAAAAACATTAACATAGCCTAAAAAACAAAACTTGCGAAAACTACCAAAAAACACCCCAAAACAAATACCATGAGGTTATGTGTATATTTCTCCTACATTTAACCATGTCCTTTTAAAGAACATTCATTGCTCCAACATTATTTACAACATTACAAATTTCCCATCCCACGATTTGGTAATGAAAATTGTGAGAAAAACATTCTTTCATGGGTTTGTATGTTTTGCACATGGATGTTTTGCGTTTAAAATAAGAATGATGCACATATAAGTAGATTGAAATATTTTCATGTGTCTTAAAGGTAAAACATCTGTGTGCAAAATGTACAAACCCATGAAAAAATGATTTTCACACAATTTCCATTACTAAATCATGGGATGGGAAGTTTGTGATTTAAAGCAATTTAGTGTTGGTCATGATCACATATAATATTTATGGTAAAATAATTAGTTTAATTTTATTCATTCTTCTTTTGTTAATGTGGTCAGCCTTTGGCCAATGAGGAATTTTGGTGATAATTCACCGAAAATAAAATATATAATTTTAAGTGGGTTTTGGTCTTTTAAAGTGGACCAAAAATGGCCACTAGGTACTTAAAGAACTTTGTTACTTCAACTTCTTTAAATTTGGAATAAATTTTGCCTCATTGAACTTAGTAGTTCCTTTATTATAAGCATCGTTTTAACATTAGAAACCTTAATACATTAAAGAGTACATGTATTCATTACAAATTTATAGGCTTCATGGGTTCATTCCAAGTCCATGTGAAATTTGTTATTTCATAGGTTCATATTGTTTAAGCATGAATGTCGTGCATTATTTAAACATGGAAGTCATGTGCACGACTTTTGTGTGTAAACAACACAAATAAACATACAAAGTTTGTGACTAAACAATATGGATAGGCATATGATCGACATTTGTGTCTAAACAATGTGCATGACATCAATGTTTAAACAATACAAGTAGATGAATGACATTTGTGTCTATTCCATACAAACCTATGAAAAGTAAATTTCACATGACTATTATTACCACATCATGGCCCATGAAGTTTGTGACGGATAGATCTCACCCATCCAAATCACTAAATTGTTCAATGATATAATAATTCATAAGAAATTTCACCATAGTTCATTCCTTTGTGCATTTACAATTTACCATCATTCTTTCATTTGCACGTTTGTAGCTCACCATTACTCATTCCTTCACACAATTCATGACCTTCAATAGTAATATCTCAAGTTCTCCATCTTAATTATTGATTTTCTACTTAGTGCCCTAGATCTTGTTGAACTAATGTAAGGATTTTGTGATATTTAAATGTGTTGTGCTTGTGTGGTGTTGTGCAATGCAAGGTGAACCTTTGCAAATGCCATGAATGCCAATAGCTATGGAATGTTACAAGTTTTTTTGTTTACAACATCATTGTAACTTCAAAAATCAATTGTTATTTGTTATCGTTTAAGAATTTTGATCAAGCTTTTGAAAAATCTATATATATGGATCTTAAATATTAATTCTTAAAGGAACAAAGAAAGTGAAAGGAATCAAAAGTTGAAACACAATGACAAATTAATGCTCCTCGTTAAAAATGTTATGGTGAGTGTGATTTTGTTTTTGAATTTTACATTTGTTTTGTATGATATCACTTTGCCTTTGTATGTTTGTCTTGCATCACAAACTTATTAGGTTTCATGGGTTCATACAGATTTCATGCAAAATTCGATTTTCATAAATTCATACAAAAATTGCATGAATTTTATGCTATGGTAAATATGAACAATATTAGACATATTCAATATCTAAAATATTCAAACAAAAAAAATAAAAATTGAATGACATATGTGTTCATTTTTAATACACAAAAATTGCATTGTTTTATGAAAAATTACATCACAATAGTTGTACATTGGTTTCAATGTAAATTGTATGTATTTCACATCATAAGAAGAAAAGACACATCATTTATATAGATTTTTTTCTTTTTGGTGCCATTGTTTACACTTCGAAACCCATGGATTTTGCATAGACATATTGTTTCACAATTTTTGCACGAGGGAATAAAAAATATCTAGGGTTAAAATTGACTTTGCTCAACTTTATGTTCAACCAAAATTACATTGAACTTCAATGAACCTAAACATTTAACATTTTTTACTTCACATGTGCAATGAGCTTTGTTAAGTGCCCATTAATCTTTCAAAATCAACTTTGTGAATTATTTGCAATTTGTAAATGTGTGTGCACATTTTACAAATTGCACTACGATGCCTTTCAAATTTTGATCAAAATTGAAGTAAGATTCCTAACTTTTATCTTGAATTGAATGTTTTTTTTTTGCATTTTTATTACTCTATGAAGCTACACATGGTTATTGATCTTAAACACCTTAGCAATTTCAAGTTTGTTTTGTTTATTGGTTGATAAAATTCAAAGGCTAGTAATGTTATTAAGAATGTTAGTAAAATAATAATCAAGGTGTTATGAGGGTTATGAAGGACAAAAGGAAGTTTTGTCGTAGAAAAGGCAGATCCATCCCAAATTGATCTAACCTAAAAAATTGAACTTGGGAAAACCCCAAAAGAAACTAAGCTTAAATGTAAGAAAAGAAAAATGGCATATGAATTGAATCAAAAGTATCAAAATGTGTGTGCTACATAATTGCCATGGGTAGAGAATGTCTTGAATGAAGACGAGTAACTTTTTTTAAATTATGTAGGTCATGAAAAGGTGCGACCATTTAGGTATAAATAGTTGTAACTAACCTCAAAGGCTTTGCGGTGAAGCAAATTTAAAGCTTCTATGGTTGGGAAGAGAGTTTACTTTTTTGTGTTATACCTTACAATTTTTTTTACATACATTACATCTAGTTTCTTTGCCCAAACAAATGAATTGACATCTTACAAAAATGCTTTGACTCAACTTGATTTTTCTAATTTGATTCAAAAGGAATTATGAATTCTAAGTATAATTCATTATTCCATAATCAAACATGGATTTTGGTTATTTGCCTTTTGGATCAATCCATTGTTGGATGTGAATGGGTTCCATATAAACTACATATATGGATATATGGACAAATAAAGGAATTTCTATGGAACTTCCTTTACAATTTATGAAAATAAAATTTGTAGACTTTTGAAAACCATTTATGGATTGAAGAAAATCCAAAACTTTGGTATGAAAGATTTAATATTCATTTACTTAAACAAGGTTACCAAAAGTGTGCAAGTGACACAATTGTTTATATTAATCAAGTGAATAATAATAAATTTGTGGCAATTAGGATTATATGTGGATGATTCAGTGTTCATTTCAGCAAATATTCATTATTAGAACATTATAAAGTTTAATTAAATGAAGAATTTGCGATGATTGACAAAAGGGAAATGTTTCATATTATCTTACAATTCAAATAATCCAAGATTACTCTATTAAATCCATCAAGCTATCAAAGATAAATGTATTACATATATCCTTGCAAATTTTAACATGGTTGATTGTAAACTAATTATTACCCCCATGTTATCAAGGGTTAAATTAACAAAAGACATGAGCCCATCTTCTTCTATTTATCAAAATGTTATCATAGAAGTTCCTTACATGTTAATGATATAGGACATTTAACTTATTTAACAACAATTTAACTAGATTTGTCAAACCTAGTGGGCCATTGTGTTCAGTTTATGTCCAACCTTGGTCTAAGTGATAGGAGTGCTATAAAAATAATCTTTTGTTACTTACAATTGATTCGAATGATAAGGTTGACCTACTCTTTTTTTAGCAATTTATGGTTGCAAGGTTATACCAACATGGATTGGGCTAATGATGTTAATACTCAAAAATTTGTGTTTAGTTATATTTTCTTGCTCAAAGGCAAAATAATCTCTTGGCAATGCCACAAGCAAATGACCATGGCTTTGTTTTCAACAAAGAATGTTCATACATTACAATAGCTTCTACTATTTAAAAAGGCAATACGGTTAAAGCAACTCCTTCAAGATTTGGTTCCAATTCCTACTACAATGCCTAAACCTTTTACATTATTTTGTGATAATCAATCTTACATTCTATTAACTAAGAACCCTCATTTTCATGATTACACTAAACATATTGAATTTTAATACCATTTTTTACACAAAAGGTGGAAAATCAAGAGATCGCCATAAAATATTACCCCACCAATGATATGTGAACTAATTTACTTACTAAAGCCCTTCTTCAACCTAAATGTATTATGTTGCATTGTTATTGGACTTACAAGTTTTCCTACCATTAATCCGCAAATAACTATAGTTATAGCTAAAGGGGTAGTATTTAATGATAAAGATTATTAGTTGAATAGAGAATGTTAGACCATTTATAGTTATAACATTGTAGAATTACTAATGTTTTCATCAAGGTATAAAAAATTATAATTATCGTGAAGAGGTATGACCTCATAAGTTTGGGGGTGAAACACATTTAAAGCTTCTATTGTTGGGAGGAAAGCTTACTTCTTTCTACTAAAATGCAATGTAATCTTATATTATTATATAAGCTTGTCACACATATTTAGTGCAAGATTTGTACAAAGGTTATATAAATAACGAAGAACTTTTTACAAATTTTTCAAGATGTTTTGCAAAAACATTCTTAAATTTGATTATCTTTGCAAACATGTTAATGGGACTTGAAAGTTACTACCCCCATGCATGGTGCTCCTATGGGTCCAATTTGGTTAATATGAGCCACTTGCACCAAAATTGCATCTCAAAAACAAAATATTTTATAAAACATGTTTAAATTCATGATTTACAAATTGATTTAATTTTAAAGAAAATTTCATATGACCCAAAAAGATGTTACAAATGTTATATTGTAATGTTAAGGTGTGCATCAAAAAATTCCCAAAAAAATGTTATTTCAAATCATTTGAAAAATCTTTTATATAAAGAAATCATTGGTTACAATGTTTTAAAAATGTTTTTGGGTACTCCATACTCATTAAATTCATTTCAAAATTTGGAAAATATATTCATAGTATATCAAAAATATTGTTGTATAAGTTCATCGAAAACTTTCAACATCAATTTAAATAACCACTTAAACCACAATGGAAAGTAAACAATGTTATGGAATGAAACCCTAACACACTATGAACTAAACATTCAATTGAGAAATGAACTGAACCATAAACTAGAAAATGAATTGAACTATTTAACCTTGCCTAAAATTGAATTATGAGATATTAACAATGTGTTGAAATTGAGTTTAACAATATTAGACGTTGTAGTGCCATATATTTTCTTGTTTTTTGCATGTTGACTATTAGCATTGGTGTAAAATTCACCTACTTTCTGTCTAGGTTTAGGTTGTTTACATTTCCTTCTCTGATTGTGTTTATGGAGCCCATCCAACTTGGGCACCACAAGTTTATCCTTGCATTCAACTTTTGTGTAGATTTTGCATTTCACATGGTGCATTTGGCCATCCTCCCCTATGATTGGCTCAACCCATGGGAATTTGGCTACCTAGATATCTTGGAAATTCCTTTCGATGTGCCATGAAACCTTGTTTTATTTGGAAAGGCATGCAACATGGGTCACAAACCCATGTTATTTAGTTTCAATGCAAATAGTGGTTGTACCTAATGTGGATCAAACCCATAAGGATCAAACAGTTTAGTTGATTAAGTGTATCTAGTTATATGTTTGCAAAATTTGATCCTAAGGTTGGAGCCTCACCCAAAGGAACAATCTTGCCACTTCTAGAAAAGAATAATTGGAACTTGAAATTTGCAAAATTCTTTAGGGGTGCCATGTTTTTTGGCAAATATCTACAACCACACAACATTAATAATCAAAAAAAGATGCAACAAACATGTGCAAACAAAATTAGGGCAATGTATTAAGAGATGGTTTCAATTATTAATTTAAGGTAAGTTGCACCAACAAATGTAAACAACTTATACCTAGCTATGGGGCATAAATATGACAAGGTACATGGCATGTAGGAAGGAAAAAATAAATAACAAATTTTCCCCACAACTTGAATGCATTGTTTGGGTCTATTCTGGTGCAGTGTATGCAATAATGTCTAGCTAGACTTTAACCTTATTCATGTGTGATGTAGGCTAATGTTTGTTACATTAGTGTGTTATCATGATAAATATCCATGGGCTATCTTAGTTGTAGTTTAAAATTGGGGACAATATTCTCCTATGTAATCATGAACATCAAAGTCAAATTATTGGTAATGACATTATAAATGGCATTGGAGTGATGGATGTATCCACCACATGCATCCCATTCTAGGTTCATGGTTTCAAGTCCAACTAAGTGAGGTTATGCTAGGCTTGGGCAACACAAAATTGCAAGTGCTAAATCACAATGATGACCCCCCACAATTGGTTTTAAAGGGTGTAGTTGATAGCAGCCTTGTTTGTGAAGGGCAATTTTTACGAAATAAGATATAGAATAACCCATAGCTTCAACTAGATTTTTGAGTCAAAATAAAGACATTGGCCAATGGACCATGCGTAGGTGTTGTTAATCTTGTGGCATATATAAATATGAAACCTTCTTTTTTTGTTGGGCTTTGATAGTGTAGCTTGTGGTAGTAGATGTAGGTGCCACTTTTATCTAGGTAGGCATCACCAAGGATTTTTCCCTTGGTGATTTCTAAACCCCTAACTACATATGCTGGGATTTTAGTTGATGAAGTTTTAGCAACACACTATGGATTATAAATTAGATGGACACATCTTGTTGACCCAATGCAAATTGCTTTTGTTCAATTATGTCTATCCACCGTAGAAGACTAGATGTTTAAATTATTGCATCTATTAAACCCTATTTGAGTTGGCAACAAACTAGTTTAATCCTAATCCACATTTTGGTTCAATTTATGCATGGCACATGGCCATTTGGCTAGAGACCTAACCCCTAAACCTTATTAAAATTTGTTGAAAACCTTAAACCCCCCAAATGATTGGCCAATTTATGTAATTGATTCAAATATAGTTGTAAAAACAACTCACCCAAACAATCCAAAACATATAAATTGATGATAAATACTACTACTACATTGACATGTGGCACTTTGTTGACCCAACAATAATGAACATGTGTCATGTAAGGTTGAATGGGGCCAAACCCTAAACCAAGGGATTTTAGTCATGTGGCAAAACTTAAGGTTTTCAAATCGAATGACCCTTAAAATTTCCCTACTATTCCCCAAATTTGATTAAACTAATTACCATGGGTGGTCACATGTTGTGTCACTATTAATTGTTAGGAGTGCCACGTGTCTAATTGGCATTAGTACATCAAATAGTCATAACAAAGTTGCAATGCCTTTGCAACTAGGTAGATGGATACAACCATTATATAGATAGAACCGTATTTCGTAGACAAAAACTTCATCCAAGGGATTGGAATAGGTTGCAACTAACTGTTGGTTGTGACTTGTCGCAAGTGTTGCCTATAATTAAAAAATAGTTGCAAATGTTAATTGCAAACCCTAATTTTCCTTCTAGTGAAAACCAGAGCTCCAAGAATCAAAACTATAAAGACTTACATATAGGTTATTGGCAAACTCAATAAATCAATATCTAAAAAAGATATAAGCTTCAAATTCTACTAGTTTTTATTACATGTGGGGACATTCTGTAAAACAATTCATAAAAGTTTACAAAGCTGGAGGACATAATGTAGGCCAATATTTAATTCTTATGGTTTGAAGGTTGATGGTTTGTTGGATTTTAACACTTGTTGTATTATTTTAGCTATTTGTCTACCTCTTTACAACATGCCCTTTTTTTTGTTAGACCTTTTAACTACATCACGACCTTAAAACATTAATGATGTAATTTTCTCAAGTGGTTTCACAAAACAGGGACATCATGAAATCAACAACCAAACAATGTACAATAGTAGGCACAAAAGTCAAATCCTTATACAAGTGCAACATTCTATTTTATTTGGGTATGATATTGAAGGTGAACAAGAAATTTATCAAATTCTTAAAACTATAATTGTAAATCCATGGTCCTAGATACCAACTTGATAATTACAATAAAACAAACTTTTAAAGAGCAACAATTGGATCAAAATTATGAGTTTTTTGGATGAGGATTTGATTTGTCCTTCCTGCATGCCATGTACCTTACCATGTGGATAGAGCAAAAACTTTGGTGATGGTGTTTACAATCTTGTTCAACATCATTCTAGTATAAAAACAAATAGGTATTTAATGTAATGCTTTAGAATCCTTTTTTATATTGAGGAATCTATCATAGTTTTTTTGTTTTCAAATTAGAAGTTTAGAAACTTAAAAAAGATTTGATGGCACTCTAGGTTGGAGTTATCTTGTATTTGCCAAAAATGTATGATTGAAAAAAACTATAGAATAACAATCCAAAACAATGGCACAAAACATTTGACATTGAAACAACAACAACAACAAAACTAAATGTGTTGGATTGGAAGTTATAACTAAACAATTATGTTTGATGATGGTTGAAGAACTTGAAATGGAATGTCTAATGGCATCAACAACAAATACCTTTCTTTTTTAGACCTTCAACATGTTCACATCAAGGTTAAAACACAAGTCAATCACAATATGTACCAAAGTTATCTTCATGTTGCATGAAACATAAAGCTTAAACTTACCAACACCCCAAAGTTTAGAATTGTAAATAATTTGAACTTACCATTGTTGAAGAAAATGCTAACTATTGGAAATTAGGCTTATAGAATTTGTACACAAATATGGATTGATTTGTTATAACTACCAATGCTTGAAATATGTTCCTAAATCCTGACACAAACAAAATAAAAATTATTAACTAAAGTTGATAACCTTAAACCTTGGACATGAATACACTACCACAACAACAATACACATTAGGTACCATCATTCTACAAACACCAAAGTTGCAAACCCTAAACCAACAATTCAACAATGTTGTCACAAAGATTTTGTAAAAGCTTCAACAACCCATGTATCAACAACTACAAGGAATTGCACATTCACACAAGGTAACCTTGCTGAAAAACCACAACCCTAATTTACTATAGATTGAAATACTTACTTCAAAGATTTCATATGTCAAATCATGGTGTTCATGATGGATCAACCAATATGAAAACCTTCTGATCTTCCCACTATTCATTAAAACAACATCTTTACCCTTACATAGACGTGCATTTGCAATAGAACAAAATTGTAAGAAGCTTAAAGGATTGAAGGATGTCACTTTGCTTTGCACAAAAGGCATTTCAACATAACATGAAACTCTTTGATAAAGTTCAAAAAGAATCCAATCCAATGCTTGTAAAGGATCAACAAACCCATAAACTTGAAGGTTCACCCATATTTGTAGGGCTTGAAGATTTGTTGTTGACCCCCCCCCCAATGTAAACTTGGTATCAATGTAAATGTGCTAGTAGCCAACAAAATGAAGGTGAGCCTTTGTGGTGGCTCGTACCCCTAATGTGAAATCCTTGCAACTAAAAAAACATGGAGAAAGGAAAAAAACTACAAGACGAACTAGGAAGGCAAAGTGCTTACAAATCATAATCAATAGTTGGGATGGAGGAGAAGATCCAACCGTGATGAGGGGTGGTGTGAAGCTCTTAGGTAGAGTTGGAAATTGTAAAAGGCGATGATGGACAACAATCACCTAGTGCAAAATTGATGAACCCTAAATGAAATCCTTGCTTTTTTTGCAAAAAATTTCCTCCTTTTTAAAAATATGATTTGTAGGTCATTGTAGGAGTTCACATTTGAGTGAAATTCCACACAAATTTTTTTATTGATTCAGATTGGGTTGAGGATTTTTTTAAAAATTATTTGTTCAATAACATTTGTTGAACATTAGTTGTAGGTATTGTGTGTTCATTATTACAAAAATGGGTTTAATTTAACCACCCAATTCACTATGGGGCTTTCAAAATGAATTAAATCATCATGGGTTATCATTTCATTTCACCATTTTACCTAAAAGTGAATTAAACCGCCATGTTTTTGCAACATTTCACCTTGGGTGAAAATTTAGTCATTCATGTTTACGTTTAGTAGAATCAATCCACTAGGGTAAGCAATTCATTAATGTAATTCATTGAGGTCAAAAACATTTATTCCATAATTATTTCAATTTTAAATAAAAGCTTATTATTATGATTAATTTATATATTGCATTATGATTATGTATAAAATTATTAAATGTAGGTTATGTTAAATATAATGTACATGTCTTTATGTATGTAAGATATACAATGTTCATATATTATGTTTAATATTTAACATGTAATAACCGATATATTACAAAATAGTGCAACTAAATATAATATGGTATATCTTGTTGACATAATATACTAATGCATTCATAATGTAATGTGAAATATTAATATCAAATTTATTATTAATTAAGATAAATTATTTTATGACATTTTATTTATGTTTGCCATAAACTCTTTTGCATAATAAAAAATGTTGCAACTTGTCAAATCATATTTTCCCATGAAAAAATATTTTGTGAATTTTTATTAAACAAAAAATTCAATTTTTTTCCCCTTTAAATGGTTTGAAATTTTGTATGTTTCTTTATTATATATATGTAGACCTTTGAAAAATTTCAACAATATAACTTAAAGTTTGATTTGTAAAACAATCTTGTGTAATTGCAATATATCCAAATTTTAATACTACAAAAAATGTGTCTATTTCACTAACACAGTTCATTCAAGGTTTTGAAAAGTGAACTAAATCACCATATTCTGATTTCATTTCATCTTGAGTGAAACTTGAATCATTGCACAATTGTCATGTTCATTTATAATCAAAGTATTTCATTAAGGTTATTCTTTATTTTTTATTAAAACTATCATTTCAATCTTGGATGAAAGTTTATAATTATTCATTAATTAATATATTTCATTTTTAATGCACAAAGTTATTTACTTATTATAAGCTTTTAATAGTGTATTAGTTAGTTACAATATGACATATTACATGATTGTTTAAACCAAATTCATTCAATTAAGTAAGATTTTTTACATATAATATAAACTAAATGCTATGTTTTGTTTTGGACCTTCACTTGAAAAAATGTTAGAACATTTTAAGAAACAAAAAAATTTGAAAATCCAATTGCAAAATAAAATAATTATTTTTAATATAAAAATTATAAATATATATTTAATTCAAAATTTTTAAATTAAAATGTTTATATACTTAATACATCATGTAATGTTGAAAGGTTTTGAACGTAATGTTATTATATGTTAATAAATTTATTTATCCAAGTATTTAGATTATATTTCAGAAATTGGTAATTTATTTAAATAGTAAATAGTAAATAAAAATAAAATAAAATAAAATAAAATATTTCTAGGACATAGTATAATTTCAACTTTGTAATGTAATATTCAAAAAAATTAATGCAAAATTTATTTGTAATTAAAATAAATGGTTGATATTTGGGAAATTAAAATAATTATATTATATTTATGTTACTCATAAATTATTTATCACAAGCAACATAAAATTTGTCAAAGTTCATTATAAAAAAATCTATTTACAAATCATGTCATTAAATCATTTTGTTTGTGAAGAAATGTGTTTTGAGTTGTTATTAAACAATGACATTCAAATGTAATTTTCCTTCAAATGATTTGAAATTTGCTATGTTGTTTTTACTATGCATAAATAGACTTTTGAAAAAGTTCAAAAATGAATTCTCATTTGTTTCATTTGAATAAAAGATGAAAAAGAAGATACATTTCAAAGTTTGATTTATAAAATAATTTGACATAATTGAAATATATTCAATTTGACAACTTGTGTTATAATGTTAAATGGTAGTTTGTTGGCAAAGATAATGGATTATCTCCTTGTAGAGGTTGATACCAACAACTATATGTTGACCGTATAAAATATGTATGCTTTAAAAATATGAAAATGATAATAAAAATAACAAAATATTATAAATGTAAGTTAATTACATTAACACATGTTAATTTCTTATTTAATTTGATGACATGTTAATGGATTCATTTGTCCATACCAACCTATCATTGATAATTAGAGACATGGTGAATTAACTAGATTTTTAGTCCAATGAATAAGTTGTGATTTCAATCAAATGGCTAGTGAAATTTCTAATGAACTAGACCCACATTCCTACTTTTGTCTTTACACCTTTTATCACAAAACAAAGTGCTGGCTCGATGGCGAAGACAATGCAATGTCTCTTTGGAGACCAAGGTTTAAACCTTGCTACCAACAACTACATAGAAGGATACGACGACCATATATAAATTTTATTTAGATAAAATTATTAATAATATATAATATTAATTTAAAAAAATTATAATATGGCAAATTTAATGAGTGAATCCACAATGTCTGTAGCAAAACCCATCGCTGGTCACCAAGGGACATATTGAAGTCACTAAATTTCTTGTGTAGAAATTGGGACAATTTCATGGAAACCGTACTGAACATGGCCACACTCCGTACTTGTGGAGTGATATGATGGATGGGCATGTTCCATAGAAGTGCATAAATCTAGATGAGAAGTTCTATATTTAGTAATGGGAGTTTTTAGTTTAAATTTGACCTAATGTTAGCAATTGCAACAAATGCTTGCCAAGTAATAGGGTGGTTTAAAAAGTTCATAACCATGACTTTTAGAATAATCAAATACCTAGTTCTGATATATAAACACATCTGTAAAAACATTACAAAATGAAAAAAATGTTTGTCCTTTCTTTAGACATGGTGGTTCTTGGAGGTTTTGAAAAAAGCAAAATCAATGGATCTTTGATTTTGATATCTTTCCAAATACCCAAAATAGGTGTTTCTTTGGTTTAAAATAATTAGAACCGAAGGGTATTCCATTCTGATTTTTTTAACAATTGGAACCATTGGTTATTAAAAAATAAATACCCACCCATCCCTGGTTTAAACTTTGAATCTGCCATGAAGTGTAAACTGGTGATGGGTGGGTAAACCAGTGTTGGTTTACACTAGTTTACCATAGGTGTGCCACTCCCATGCATCTAAACCAAGAGCTCATAGAAAGATTGTTGGTAAACGTGAGCCATGTGAGAGTTAACAGCTTCTTAGGCCTTGAGTTATATTTTAGAACTTGTTTGGGGAAGTCCTTACCAAGATCCATGTTTTGAAGAAAAGTGAGCAATGCAGATTGCCTTGGACGCCTTCCTCTGTTGGTGATGTACCTGTGTTTGGCAACATAACCCAAAAAAAGTAGCATCACCCATGGAGGCAATTGGATCCCAATGCCATTCACCAAGGTCCCAAGGCAAACTCTCAATGCATCCCACAGAACAAAGCTAGATTAAAAGATCAGATTTAGGGGCAGAGTCAAGAGAGTGTAGCTTGAAGCGGCTACGTACCATATGTCTCCTGCACTAGAAACCGGTTTGAGATTACGGTGATCTCAATTGGAGGCCTTGAGAACTAGATTGAACGAATCTGCCCACCTTTAAAGTTCTCCTATATTCACTACACATCACAAAGTTGCCAGGTACTACGGAGATATAATACACCCAACAAGGGGGAGAACATATGTCCTCACTTGATTGGCAAACCCAATCACTTGGAACCAAGTTACAAACAACACCTCTGGATCCCAAGGGATGAGAGAGATGAATTTTCGATGGGCAGCCACAGTTGAAGGAAAAAGAGGAATATGTAAAGACTTAAATCCTTCTCAACTGCATGCTTTGATGTCCCATAAGTCTCTAACTTTGTTACAACCAATTCTTGAGAAAGCATGTCCATCATTGGTGGCACCTAGACCTAGTGGTAGATTATTAGCATTCCGGATTGAGGGTTCCCAAATAGGAGCTGCCTCAAAATTTC